>Ga0180437_10000028_pt1 | contig 332013 bp, 279 predicted proteins | sample SS_ome_4_FD_132410 | JGI IMG/M metagenome (GOLD analysis project Ga0180437, IMG submission 132410) | Hypersaline lake sediment archaeal communities from the Salton Sea, California, USA - SS_3_D_1 metaG | ecosystem: Environmental > Aquatic > Non-marine Saline and Alkaline > Hypersaline >... | reverse complement strand
GTCGGTGTATGCGATCTGGACAAGGACAAGGCCAGGCGAAACGCCCGCATGTGGGGCGGAACGGCCTACACGGACATGGGAGCCATGCTCGATGCAGAAAAGCCCGACGGAGTTATTATCTGCATCGGGCCGGCGCAACACGCCGGACTTGCGCCTGCGGTGATGCGGCTGGGCATTCCGGTATATACGGAAAAACCGCCAGCCACCTGCGCCGCTGGCGCTTTGGCGGCGGCTCGCTTGGCCGAGGAAACCGGCGTGCTGTGCACCACGGCCTTCAAGAAGCGGTATGCAACCTGCTACAAGCGGGCGAAGGAATGGCTCGGCGCATTCGCGCCGGAGAATCTCCACAGCATCAGCATTGACTACGGTTCGGCGCGTTACAACAACGATGCGCCGCTGAGCGAGTTCCTGCTGGATTTTGCGATACACGCGATAGACCTGGTGGGTTATCTCTTCGGTGATGTTGCTGAGGTACTGGCCTTCACGAAGGATCACCACAGCTATGCCGTCAGCCTGCGGTTCGCCTGCGGGGCGGTGGGAACGATGAACCTCACGGACGGCCGGGCGTGGGATGTTCCCACTGAAGAGGTGGAGATAACTGTCGAGGGGGGCAACTTCATGACGATCCACAACTCTTCGGTTTGGCGCATCACGCAGGACGGCAAGGCGTGCGAGTGGCGTGAGCCGGCCACGTTCGTGTCCGGCGGCGACAGCGGCTACGAGACCGGCCACCTGACGGAGATCGCCGAGTTCATCGAAGCGATTAGGACGGGGGGGCAGACGCGGTCGAACATCTACGAGTCGTACAAATCGATGGTGCTGTATGAGGCCATTCGCGATTCCGCCGCCAGCAGACGGGTAGTTAACGTTGTCTACGAGCAGTGCTGACTACGCCCCTGCCGGATGCTGCTCTGCTGACTGAATAATCGGCTCGTCTTCCCCGGCGGAGGCCATGCGCTGTTTCAGCCGCGCCGCCATCTCATCGCGGATTTTGGCAAAGGCAGGATCGGCCACTAGGTTGTTTCGCTCGTGCGGGTCGGCGTCTAGGTCGTAGAGAAAGTCCTCAACGTACACGTCGCTGGATGAGTCCGCGCCGGTCTTATCCGGCGCGCGGACGGAGTACTTCCATCGCTTTGTTCTGATCGCCCGGCCGCAGTGATCCTCGCTGATCTGCAAGAATACGTCATCAGGCCAGTCATCAGCCGCGCCATCGGCGAGCTGTTGGAGAGGCCTGCCCCGGAAAGAATCGGGCACTGACGCGCCAGCGGCGGCGAGTATGGTCGGGGGGATGTCGATCAGGCTCACCAATTCATTTACGGTCTTGCCGCCGGTGAAACCGGGACCATAGGCGACCATAGGAATTCGCGCACACCCGTCATGGCATGACCGCTTGTATTCGCTGTTTCTTGTGCGGAAGTGGCTGCCGTGGTCGCTGGTATAGATTATCAGCGTGTTGTCAGCGATGCCGAGATTGTGCAACTCGGTGCGCAGCCGACCCAGGTTTTCGTCGAGACTGTTGATGCATCCCAGGTAATCGGGGTATTCCTGCCGCCAGTCGCCTGCAGTGCCGGCCAGGTCGCCGGGGGCCGCGAAATCGGCGAATCGCTGCTTGGAACCTATTGGTCCTTCGTAATGTCCGTGATCGTTCTGGTGGTGGGGCTCGATGTAAGAGACGAAAAGGAAGAACGGTTTTTCGCCGCTACGGCTGCGGAGATGCTCCAGCATCCAATCTGTCTGGGCGTCGACGCGGTATCTGCCGGGCGGGAAATCGCGGCGGTTACCGTCGGCGTCGAACATATGTCCGTCGTAGCTGTGGCTGGTAAACTCCAGAACGTCTGATGCCAGCCAGAAGTCTTTGTAGCCGGCACGGCGCTCGGGGGGGACCGGTCTGGTACGGTAGTTCGCCTCGCCGCCTTCCTCCGGGCCGCTCGCCAGGTGCCACTTGCCGAGGTAGCCCACTTCATAACCGGCTTCGGCGAGGTAGTGCGCGATGTACTTACCGTCCAGCGGGAGCACGCGGTGATTTGTGGGGACGTTGACTTCCGTGGCGTATCGACCGCTCTGCAGGCACGCCCGGGCAGGTCCACAGACGGGCTGGCAGGTGAAGGCATGTTCGAACTTTACCCCATCAGAAGACATGCGATCGAGGTTCGGAGTGATCGGCAGCGGCTGGCCGTAGCAACCGCAAGTGTCCCATCGCTGCTGATCGGTGAAAAAGAATACGATGTTTGGCTGCTTCACTTCGTTTGCGTTTCCTGGTCCGCTCGGTGAATTAACGGGTTATCTCGACTCCTGTTTCGCCCGCAGCATTGCTTGTACTTCAGACCTGACCCACAAGGGCAGGGGTCATTTCGCTTTAGTTTGTCCATTTTTCTGCTAGCCGGCGCGGGCTTAAGCCTGCTGGACTTGCCAGATGCGGGATCAGCGTGGATCTTATTGTGCTGTAGCGCTACCTGACTTTGCTGTAAATATGGGGTGATCTGCCGGAGGACGGGGACGGCTTCGGCAAAGAATGTCTTGAGACCTTCACAGAAGTAGTTGTACCTCTTGCGGTCAGTACCGATTGGCATGTGGTGCTTGGGGCAGCCGGCGTTGCAGAATTGCAGGTAACGACAATCGCGACACAGTTGCGGTAAATCGGTTTTTAGCGCAGCAAATTCCGCCAGCAAAGGGTCGCCAATCAGTTCTGTCAACGGGCGGTCCATAATGTTGCCTATCAGCCAGCGGCGCTCAACGAAATGGTCGCAAGCGTAGAGGTCGCCGTTGAACTCCAGCACGTGCGCGTTGGCACAGCGAGTGGAATAGCAGCACAGCGAGGAGACGCCGAAAAGTATCGTATGCATGAGCGCGTCGATCAGCCGGACCGACACTTTGCCGATGTCCCGGTCAAGCCAAAGCCTTAGGACATCGAGTGCGAACCGGCCGAACTGCTCAGGTGTGCAGGAGAAATCGGTTGGATTGCCTTTGTCGTCCCGCTCGAGGATAGGTATGAACTGCAGGTACCTGACGCTGCGGTTGACGAAGTATCGGTAGATATCGGCACCGTGTGGGGCATTGGCGCTGTTTAGCGTCACCAGCACGTTGAACTCCACGCTGTGGTTCCGCAGCATTTCGAGCCCCGCCCATGCGCGGTGAAACGAGGGCCTGCCCGCGTGGTCGAGTCGGAAGCTGTCGTGCCATTGCGGCGGGCCGTCCAGACTCACGCCGACCAGCACATTATTCTCAGCGAAGAACTCGCACCATTCGTCGTTGAGCAGCGTTCCGTTGGTCTGAAAGCTGTTGACGACATTTTGTCCGTCAGTTTTGTAGTGTTGCTGAAGCTCAACGGCGCGTCGGAAGAAGTCCAGCCCGGCTAGGGTCGGTTCGCCGCCCTGCCAATTAAAATCGCAATGAACCGGCATGGCCTGAAGATACTGGCGGGTGTAGCTTTCCAGCACGTCGTCGGACATCTCAAAGCGGTTGACGCCGGGATAGAGCGCCTTGGGCTTGTGCGTATAGTAACAGTATGAGCAGTTGAGATTGCACGTGCCGCATACCGGCTTGCACATGATGTTGAACGGTGGCAACTGACTGGCCATGATCTTAGCTTCTCCGAACGGCTAGCAGACGTTCCCGTCCGGCGTATCAGCTCTGCGATTATACCCGATGGGCCGATCTGCTCCTACCGCCGGCTGAGCTCTGTGTAGATGTCGTAGTAGTACAAGGCATTTTCGACTGGGACGTTGGGCGGGATGTGGCCGGAGATACACATGAAGTATCCGGGGCAATCGCGCCCAAGCGAAATGCAGCGCTGAACTTCAGCTCGGATGTCGTCTTTTGTGCCGAAGGTCAGCGGGCGGCAGTCGCCGTTGCCAATGATTACGTGCGTTTGCCCGAACATCTCGGTCATGTATTTCAGGTCTGTGAAGCACTCGAACCAGAAGCCCGCGCAGCCGCAATCGGCGATATTTCTGGCGAACTGCGTGTAGTCGCCGTCGCACATGAACAGTACCTTCTTTCCGGCCTCGACGGCCGGGGCCCACATGCGCTTGATGTTGGGGAACACGTGCGCACGATAGAAGTCCGGGTCCAGGAAAGGGCCTTCGGTCCAGACCATGTCGTCGTGGCAGTACAATACGGGTGCGTCGCATTCGGCGACGGCGTCGTAGTATTGCTGCATCCAATCGGCGCAGCGATCGCAAAGTTTGCCGAAAGCCTGTGGGTCCGTGCCGGCCATAGTCAGCAGCATATCCCAGCCGAAGATGAAAATGAGGGCGCTGATAAGCGTCGGGTATATACCGGTGGTGTTGACCACAGTCGGGAAGTCTCGGCATTGCCGGCTGTAGTGATCATTGAACATCTTGACCAGGGCGGCGTGGTCGTGGCGGCCGTACGTGGAGAAAAAATCCAGGGCAAGCGCCTCTTCGGGCGTGGCGAACGGACAAGGTGTCGGCAGGGCGAAGTCCCTGCCCTGCTGGGCGTACTCGGCGTGGCCCATGAACGTTGACTTGGCGGCGAAGATATCGCCGTAGACGGCGACGCCGAAGTAGATGTCGTAGTTCCAAGCCTTGATGAATTCCTTCATCGCATGGAATTGCAATTCGCTGTCAGAGTCGACATTCACGTCGATGCCGGTTACGGCATGAATCAAGTCCCAGTGATAGCTCTCGGCACTAGGCTCGTAGTGCGGAATCCGTGCAGGCTTTTCCAGATTGATCGCCGCCCAGCCGTCTTCGAACGACATATGCGCTCCTGTTATCTTCTGCTCAGCTCCGTGTAGACGTCGTAGTAATGCAGGGCGTTCTCGACAGGGATGTTTGGCGGCATGTGGCCGTTGATGCACATGAAGTATCCGGGGCACTCCCGGCCCAGGGACATGCAGCGCTGGACTTCGGCGCGGACATCGTCCTTGGTCCCGAACGTCAGCGGGCGACAATCGCCATTGCCTATCAGCACGTGCGTCTGGCCGAACGTTTCGACCATATATTTGAGGTCCGTGAAGCATTCGAACCAAAAGCCCGTCACACCGCAGTCGGCGACATCCTTAGCGAACTGCGTGTAGTCGCCGTCACAGACGAACAGTATCTTCTTGCCCGCCTCGACGAGCGGGGCAAAAAGCTTTTTCATATTCGGGAATAGGTACCGGCGATACCAACTCGGATGCAGGAAGGCCCCTTCTGTCCACACCATGTCGTCGTGGACCCACACCAGCTCGGCGTTGCTATCAGCGAGGGCGTTGTAGTGCCGTTGAATCCAGGCTGCATAGCGATTCACCACGTGACCGAATCCTTCCGGGTTCTCGCCCGCGGCCGTCAGAAGCATCTCCCAGCCGAAGACGGCGATCATTCCGCTCATGAGAGTATGGTAGATGCCCGTGCCCGGGACAATTCCGGGGTAGAATCGCTTCTCCCAATCGTAGGATTCGTTGAAGCCGCGCAGGAGCTGCCCGTGATCTAGCGAAGCGAACGCCTCCCACGGGTCCAGCGCCAGCGCCTGGGAGACGGTCTTGAACGGGCATTCTGTGGGGCGCTCGAAGTCGCGGCCGTACTGAGCGTATTCGGCATGCCCCATGTTCGTCCAGTTGTCGCCATAGGCGTTGGGTGGGAAGTAGCAAGCCATGTGCACGTCATAGTTCCACGCAGCCACGAAAGCAGCGCAGGCCTTTTCCCGGTCCTCGACCGGCGAATCGACGTCGATGTCCATGCCCGTCACCGCGGCCACCAGGGGACAGTGGTACCACTCGGCGCTCATCTCGGTATGGGGAATGCGCGCGGGCTTCTCCAGATTCAGCGCCGCCCAGCCGTCTTCGTAGGACATATTGTTGCTCTTTCGCGATACAACCTGCACCGGAAGGCTGACGGGATAACGGCACAATCAGCCCGTGCCATGAGCTGTGGTCAAGGCTTTGCTACTCTGCTCGGAGTTCGTACTTGCTGCAAGGGGTTGTGTCGAAGCTGTATATGTTATCTTCGACGGTTGTGCCGACCCGCTCGCCGGATTCGTCGAGGACGACCGTGCCACGTTCCCAGGGACTCTCCACGCGGCAGTGCTGGCCTTTCTCGCTGACGATGGACACGTTGCAAGTCAGGCCGTCCTTTCGGGCGGCACTTACGAGGAAGGCGCCCTCAGCTCGAAACGTGGTGAACCGCCCGTTCATCTTCGTCGGCCAGTCGGGAAAGATTCGGATCACGCCGTCCCAGCTTTGGAGCATCATTTCCTGAATGGGCGCGATGACGCCCAGGGATTCGCCGTATCCGCCGATGTAGCTGTGCGAGCCCACGCCCATTGCCCGCAATGCGCCGCCGGGTGTCATCCAGCGGTCGATGACGCCGCTGAGGCCTGCTACTTCCAGATCAGGCTGGAATATGCGGTTGTGAATGCTGATCATCGTCCACCACGGGATCATATTCGTCCCACCCATCCACGGGCCACACGTGCGATCGAGCTTCATGCCGGCGTCTTTCTTCTCGCGCGGAATGGCCGTACCGGCATCCGGTGCGACGAAGGCCGGCGGGTTGAGGTAGTAGCGATGCTTCTCTTCTTCACTGAAACCCAGCGCGTCCAAGTCGTCCACGACGACGAGGTTATCCAGCCTGTCCTGCCATTCGGCGCGGTGTTCCGGATCGATGTTCAACACCTCGGCGGCCTTGATGGCCGTCCGGAAACAATACTGGATGTGGCGGATCACCTGCGGCTGATCGAGGTAATCCTTCACCTTGCCGGTGTAATACGACTCGCCCTGACAAGATGGGAATGCGTGGTATTTGCCGTCGTCCCATTTTTCCAGGAAGTCGGCGTAGAAAAGCGCCGCGTCGCGGATGACCGGGTAACCGACCTCTGCAAGCCAGTCGTTGTCGACCGTGTAGAGATAACGCCGCCAGTAGTCGCCTGCGACCCAGCCGGTCATATATGCCATGCGACATAGCGCGCCCGTGCCGTAAGGGTCGTCGGCGACGGGGAAGGGGTAACCCGCGAGCTGAATGAAAACGCCTCGGCAGTCCCAGTAGTCGCGTGCGATCTTTCGACCGATGTTGACCATGTGGGCCATGCCCGGAAAATAGGAGTCACCCAAGTCGATCTGGTTGGCCTGGTAGTCGCCCCAGAAAACCTGCTGGAAATTGAAGTTCATATGGTAGTCACCGTGCCACAGAGAGTAGTCCTGCACGGTGGATGGCAGGCCCAGCCCGGGGCACGGCACGTCGCCTCGATAAGCGCTTCGCCGGACATGCAGCGTGTTGTACCAGCAGGCCTCCAGCACCTTGTCATCCATTTCAACGGAGGATCGTGACCAGAACTCCTTGGCGTAGTCTTGGGCTCCTTTGAATAACTGCTTGAGGTGAGGGGTCGGGTCGTCGCCCATTGCCTTGGCGACTCGCGCCAATTCGCCTTCGACGCCGCCGGCGTCGGTGCTGGTCGGCACGGCCACGCCGACCCAGCCTTCCAGAAGATCATCGCCCTTGCGGAACAGGTGCAGGTGGGCTTCGCCTGTGTTGTAGGTGTTTACCGGCTCGATGTCGAAGTCCGCGGTGAAAGGCGCCATCGCGTAGCGGAAACCGTCGGCGAACTCGATATCCGGGTAGAAACGCTGCTCGATGACCGTCCGCCCAGCGATCTCCGTTACGGTTGGAGTGGGCAAGGGCGTGCACTTGCCGGAGTCAATCGAGCCCCAGTAGTACTTGTATCGAGCTCGCTTGTACAGGCGGGCGGCCGCCTGCTCGACCGGCGGGTCCGCCCACCGATACAGGGAGAACCAGACGGGTGGGAAGCCGCCGATAGCCGTGGTGTCGGTCCAGTTTTCGACGCGCCAATTGACAACTAATGCGTTTGTCGGCGGGGCTGAGACTGCGCAGCGGCAGATGATCTTCTGGCCTTCGTCCCACCAGACTTTGATCTCGGCTTGACCCTTTTCGATGTAAACGCGCTGAGCTATGCGGGGGGTGGATAGATCAGCAGGCCAGCGAAGCGCCAACTCGCCAACGGGCTTGGGGCAAGGATAAGGCCGACACGCGTAAGCAGGCCAGCCGTCGCACAGTTCCTTCATCCGTTTGGCGTCAGCGGTGCCCTTGGTGGCTTCGGCGTCGCCATAGACGTATTCATGGCTGACCCATCCCTCGTCGCGAATGCCGCGGGCGATTTCCTTGATGTGGGCAGGTCGAGGGCACGCATCCAGGTCCAGCCGGCGATCCCAGACGTCGTTCTTACCAAACCGCCAGCGGATTTCGTCAGCCGCCTGATAGATGCTTACCGACAAGTCACCGTTGCCAATGATCAAGCCGTCTTCGGGTTCCAGTATGAGACGGTCAATTTCGATCTTGTGCATTGCAGAGCCTTCCTCTCGCTGCAGCATTTTTCCAGCCTCGGATCGTTCTTCAACGCCCGACTATTCATGGTTCAAGGGACTGGGACCGGGGGTCAAGGACTTTCTCTCGCCTGCCAGGTGCGGGTGTCGATGATCTGTCCCGTGGGCGTGATTGCAGTCATGGTGCAGGTATCGCCGCTCGTTTCCAGTAGGCAATAGTGATACTTGGTTACGAAAACCGCTGAGTAAGGATTATTTTCCTCGGCGTTTTCCGCCCGCTGTTTCAACGGCGCGCCGGCGCCTGCCGTGACCACCTGCGTAACGCCGCATGGCGGTTCGGTGCGTTCGTAGCAGTGATAGTGTCCGGCGATCATTGCCGTAGCATTGTACTTGGCAAGCAGCGGCATAATGACGGTCTGAGCCTGGTGGATTATGGCGTCGTACGGCTGGCCCTGCTCGTTAAGGTCGCCGCTTTGATTGGACGTCCAGCCGGGGTAGTGGCTGAACAGGAAAATGAACTTCGCATTTGACTGAGCAAGGACGTTCTCGAGCCAGTTGTAATTATCCGTACCGACGGCGAAGCTTTCGTATCCGACGATGCCTATCAGCAGCACGTCGTCCTTGGTTTGGTACCAGTTCAGCCCGCGGCCGTCGGTCGTGGGTGAGTAGAAGAGCTCATTGTATACAGGTGCACCGTTCTCATGATTGCCGATGACCGGGTACATGGGCGACTTTCGGAACAGATCTCTCGAGGGGCCTATGAACTGCTCGTCCCATTCCCAATCGAGTTCGCCGGAAGTCACCATGTCGCCAACGAAGATAACGAGGTCCGGTTCGGCTTTGGATACCGCGCCAGCCACCTGCCGCCAGGGCTGAACCAGTGTTCGGCTGTCTCCCATTGCGACGAATTTCAAGCCCCTGCCGGAGGCAGGCGTCCAGATGTTTGCGTCGTACCAGGGCGTCTTTCTGACGACACCGTCACGAGATGCCTCCATACGGTAGCGGAACGGTTCGTTCAGGCGGTGCGGGGCCTTGAACCGATGTAGCAGCTTGCGGGGCGATGTGGAGACAGTTTCCCAGGTCACCTGCGACGACTCCGCTGCGGCCACACGCAGCGTCACCTCGGCGGGGATATTCGTTCTGCAGATGACGGTGAAGTAGCCTTCATCGTAAGCGCCGAGCACCGGACCTGTCTGGAATGCCAGATCATCCACGGTGAGCACTGTGAGCGACAACTTCATGGAAAACCGCTTGGCTTGCGCCTTTTCATTTACTACGCGTATCGTACCCAGGAGCACATTCGTGCCTTCGACGAGCATTCCTCTGTCGATTCCGGGAACGGCCTTATAGACCATGCCCTCAATGGGCTTGGTGATCGGCTGGCCGTTAAGGGTGAACGGGAATATCACTCGCGGATCCAGACTGTGGGACAGGTTCACAGAGGCGATATCCCAAGTATGGTAGACCTGAAACTCAGCCTTGACGACTATCTCTTCCTGCGCCCCTGGCTGGATAGTTGGCGGGCGGGTGGAGAAAGTCTCCCCGCCGTCGGTGCTGTACTGCAGGGCGACGCCATTAAGCAGGTCAGCAGGCTCGGCGAAACAGCCGGCCAGGACGCCAAACATCAACATCACCACGCAACTTCTCATGCGATTGAACATTTCAGATACTTCCTCCACTGGCGCCGGGTCACCTCGGCATCGTCCGTAGCCTGTCCGACAGGCCTGTATGGCAGGCAAGTTATACTCCTGTATGGGCTGCTGCAAGGCCTTAATGCCGAACCGCCGGCTCAGAAGTCTTGGGGCCTCGGCTGCAGGCGGCTTGTCACTGCACAGGCGATGTGCTCTAATGTCGCGGGATCGCGATCAATACCAACACAGGAGTGTTCCTTCCATGACAAAGGCAGATTCTTTCGCGGCCAGGCAGGCCCCTGAGTGGGCGAGGGTCGACCTTTCGCAGATTCCGGACATAGTCGTGCCTCCGCCGGGGCCCGCCAGTGCCGAATGTCACCGCCGGTGCACGGAGTACTTCAAGGGCCTCAGCTCGCAGGTGAAGCTCTTTCCGGTGGCGTTCGATTCCGGTGAGGGCTGTGTACTCACTGACGTTGACGGTAACCGGTACCTGGACTTTTCATCCGGCATCTATGTTACCACGCTGGGCCACTGTCATCCAAAGGTCAGCGAGGCCATCGCCAAGTACGCCCACAAGCTGATGAACTGCCATGACTTTTCCACGCCGATAAAGACGGCCCTCGTGGAGAAACTTTCGGAGGTCCTGCCGGGAGACCTGAACGGCTTTCAGTTTTATGACTCGGGAACGACGGCAGTGGAAGCAGGCCTGCGCGTCATGCGCGCGGCGACGGGCCACCACGAGATGGTGTCATGCTTTTACGACTACCACGGCAAGACCTACGGCAGCGTTTCGCTGGGGCACGTGCGATCGTTCGTATACGGGCCGACGAGGGCTCCGGGCTTCCACATGGTTCCCCGCCCTGACGTGTACCGTCCGCTGTGGACCAAGTCCGACGGTTCGATCGACACCGACAAGTATATTGCGTTCTACGAGCAGTACCTCGACAAGGCAACGGTTCATGATGTTGCCGGCTTCGTGCTTGAACCGATCCAAGGCTGGGGCGGCACGATAATGCCGCCGGACGACTTCTTCCCCAAGTTGCGGCAGTTCTGCGACGAAAGGGGCGTTCTTCTGATGGCTGACGAGGTGCTGACAAGCTGGGGCAGGACGGGCAAGTGGCTGTGTATGGAACACTGGGGAGTCGTGCCGGACATCGCCACCATCGGCAAGGGCTTCGGCAACGGTTTCCCGGTGACATGCGTTGCGGTCCGCGACAAGTACAAGGAGAACTTCGAGTCTATCTCCGCCTCCAGCAGCTACGGTGGCAACCCGATGGCGTGTGCAGCCGCCCTTGCCAGCACGGAAGTCATTGAGCAGGAGAACCTGCTCGCGCGGTCGGTGCACCTGGGCGAAATAGCGCAGAAACGCATGGAGCAGATGAAATCCGAACACTCCATCGTTGGCGACGTGCGCGCGAAAGGCTGCCTGATGGGCATTGAGTTGGTAAGAGACCGCGCGACCAAAGAGCCGTTCGAAGAGGCCGGTGAGTTGGTATACAAGAAGGCCTTCCAGAAAGGCCTGGCGTGGATACCCGCTGGGCATATTCTGCGGATGAGCCCGCCGATCGTAATGGACGACGAGGCACTGATGAAGGGCCTGGACATAATAGATGAAGCGATCGGAGAGACCGCCAAAGAGCTCTGCTAGGAGATCAGGCGATGAGGACAGTTCGCTTCGGCATAATCGGCTGTGGTTTGATGGGGCGGGAGTTTGCAAGCGCCGCAGCGCGCTGGTGCCACCTGCCTGAGATGCTGGCCAGACCTGAGATCGTCGCGGTGTGCGACAGCAATACCGACGTGCTAGGCTGGTACACGGACAATTTTCCGGCGGCTACGTTGGCTACAGACGATTACCATGAACTGTTGGCAAGCGAGGCCGTCGAGGCCGTCTACGTGGCTGTGCCGCACGACCTCCACCGGCAAATCTACTGCGACGTGATCTCTTCCGGCAGGCACCTGATGGGCGAGAAGCCGTTCGGCATCGACAAGCCCGCCAACGATGCGATCCTCGCCTGCGTCGCTAAGCATCCGGACGTGCTGGTTCGCTGCAGCAGCGAGTTCCCGTTCTACCCAGCCGTCCAGCGGATCGGGCGCATGATCGAGGCTGGGGCGTTCGGGCGGATTATTGAGGTAAATACCGGGTTCATGCACTCAAGCGACCTGGACCCTGAAAAGCCTATCAACTGGAAGCGGATGATAGATCGCAACGGGGAGTACGGCTGCATGGGCGACCTCGGCATGCACGCCTGCCACGTGCCGTTCCGCGCGGGATGGCGGCCTAGGAACGTGCGGGCCGTGCTTTCCAACATCATGACCGAGCGGCCCGACGGGAAGGGCGGACGAGTGCCGTGTGAGACATGGGACAACGCAACGCTCCTGTGCGAAGCTGCGGGCGACGACGGGGCGGTGTTCCCGTGGACGCTCAAGACCCAGCGCATCGCCCCCGGTGAGACGAACAGTTGGTACGTGGAGATCAAAGGCACAAGCGCCTGCGCCCGATTCTCAACGACCAACCCACGGCGGCTGGAGGTGCTGGAATACACGGGTGGGGAGCAGGCCTGGAGGCAGATCGACATGGGGCATCAGACTGCCTACAAGAGCATCACAGGGGGGATATTTGAGGCGGGCTTTTCCGACGCTGTTCTGCAGATGTGGGCGGCGTTCATGCATGAGCTTTCCGGGGGGACCGGCAGGGGCGCATTCACCACGTGCGTCAGGCCGGAGGAAACCGCCCTCAGCCACGCGTTGTTCACTGCAGCTCTGGCCAGTCAGTGTAACTGCAGTGTTGAGGCCGTATAGCTGGCGTGATATGCGTCCAGACGGTCTTTTGGCGGCATTATGGGCGGGTGAATCGCCGCTAGGGCACAATTTCCGTACCAGCCTGGCCTTGGACGGCTAGCTTTCCCTGGTCGAGTCGCGCGATGACGGCCCGCCGTCCGCCGTTGCGGACGAACTGCAAGGCGGCCTCCACCTTGGGGGCCATCGAACCGACACCGAGCTGCCCGCTTGCAAGCAGTTCCTGGGCCTGGGCAGCGTTGAGTTTGCGAACGGGCATCTGTTTGGGGGTGGCGAAGTCAGTGTAGACACAATCCACGTCGGTAAGCATCATCAGGACTACGGCGCCGATATCGCGGGCGAGGATGGCTGCCGCAAGGTCCTTATCGATGACGGCATCTACGCCTTCCAGCCCCAACGTCGGGTGGCGGTATACGGGGGTACCCCCTCCTCCGGCGGCGATTACCAGATGGCCCTGTGATACCAGGGAGCGGATGACAGGGCTTTCGACGATTTCCAGGGGTCTGGGTGAGGCTATGACGCACCGCCAGCCGTAACGCGAGCGCGTGATATTCCAGCCCATCTGCTCGGCTATGATGTGGGCCGTTTTGTCGTCCATCGCCCGACCGATGGGCTTTGTTGGGTGGTGAAGCGTAGGGTCGTCCGGGTCGACGAGGACTTGTGTGACGACCGTTACGACCTGGCGGGGTACGCCTGCCCTTGCCAGGGCGTTCTGCAGAGACTGCTGGATCATGTAGCCGATCCAGCCCTCCGTACCGGCGACCAGGACGCCAAGGGGCAATGGAGGCACGTTTTCGCGGGCCATTTCCTGTCGCACCATCTCGTTGCCCACCTGGGGGCCGTTGCCGTGCACGATCGCGATCTGCCAACCGTTGGCTGCCAGCTCGACAATGGCGCCGAGACTCTCGCGAGTGTGAGCGAACTGCTCGGTGATGGTTCCTTCCTGGCCTTCTGGCGCAAGGGCGTTGCCCCCCAGGGCTATTACAATAGTGTGCATATGGTCGCTCTTCTCGGCAAGCAGATTGCACAAGACCGGATTTGCCCGGCCATGCACATTAGTAATCGGCGAGCACGGGAAGGATCGTTAAGTAATCGCTTAGGAACGGCATGGTGGCGCAGGGCGAGGCCGCGCCGTCAGGTGACCGAAGATTTGTCCTTGTCGCGCAGGCTTAGCTTGCTAACATCAATACTTTCAATATCATCGCGGAGAGCACCCCATGCTGGAACTTGCTAAGTTCTTAACACCGGAACGTGTCATACTGTTGTCGGCAACTACCAAGGCTGAGGTGCTCGCTGAGCTGATGGAGGTCATCATTGCGTACAACGGCGCCGTAGACCGGGAGGAACTAGCCCGGGAGGTCGCCAGGCGGGAGGAGATGATGAGCACTGGAATCGGCAACAAGATTGCGATTCCGCATGTCAGAATGGAAGGCATGAACAAAGCCACTATGGCCGTCGGCGTCAGCAGGAAGGGCATCGCCGATTATGAAAGCCTCGACAAGCAGCCTGTGCACATCGTCATAATGATCGCCGCGCCAAAAGGTGAGCACGAAACATACATTCGCCTGCTGGCGCAGGTGGCTGAGGCGCTCAAGGAGGCAGACCTTCGTGAGCAAATAATTAATGCCGACGATCCGGCGACCGTTCACAGGATACTTACAGGCGGCGGAAATGAATGACAATTCTGGCTGGTATAATCGAAGCTGAATCCCACTTGCGCATTCTGCCAATTGTTGGGGGCGCGCTGCTTTTCGGCACGATAGGGGCAAGAGTATTCCAACTTATCCGTTTTCCGCAGGTGGTCGGTTACATAATCATTGGGTTGGTACTTGGTCGGTCAGGCTTCGAGTTGATAGACGAAGGGACGATTGACGCTCTCCGGCCTTTCAATTTCTTTGCATTGGGCATTATTGGTTTCATGATCGGAGGGGAACTGCACCGCGATGTTTTTCGCAAGTACGGCAAGCAATTCGTCGGGATACTGCTGTCAGAAGGGATAGGTGCGTTCCTGGTTGTAAGCATCCTGTCCACAGCGCTTCTGGCACTCGTAACGAGGGAACTGGCAGCATCGGTGGCCGTTGGCATCGTACTCGGCGCTTTGTCGTCTGCAACGGCGCCGGCTGCTACCGTTGAGGTTCTGCGCGAGTACAAGACGCGCGGCGTGCTGACGACGGCGGTTTATGCGGTCGTGGCCATGGACGACGGCTTGGCGCTCATACTTTACGGTGTTGCCACGAGCATAGCGGGGCTGATTGTGTCTCCCGGCGGAAGCGGTGCCGATGGAGGACTCGTAGCGGCGTTGGGCGAGGCGCTCTACAAGCTTATTACGGCGGTTGCCGTTGGGGTACTGGCGGGGATAGCCCTGAACTTCATTCTCCGCCGTGGGCGCGACCGCGAAAAAGCGCTTACGTACATCATCGGATCTCTGGCTTTGGTGATCGGTCTATGCGGGCTGCTGAAAGTTGATGAGATCCTGGCGGCGATGGCGCTGGGCGTTGTGATAGTCAACCTCGCGCCTCGGCGAAGTTACTCCGCATTTGAAGTAGTTGAGCGATTTGCTCCGCCAATATATGTGCTGTTTTTCGTGATAGTTGGCGCACACGTAGAAGTGGTTGGCATGGGGCTGTGGATGCTTGGGTTGGCTGTAGCTTACGTTGTGGGCAGATCCCTCGGCAAGATGCTGGGTGTCAATATTGGCGCGCGAGCGACGAAATCTCCGGCAGTGCTTCGAAAATACCTGGGCCTTTGTCTTTTCAGCCAGGGGGGAGTAGCCATAGGCTTAGCCCTGGCGGCAGGAGATCGGTTTGCCTCAGTTGCCTTGGGCAGCGTGGCGATTGGTTCAATCATCATGACGACCATTACGATGACGACTCTGCTGGTAGAGATACTCGGTCCGCCCGCCGTCAAGTTCGCCATGTGCAAGGCAGGCGAAGTGGGTCTGAATGTTACCGAAGAAGACTTGATGGCCTCCCACACAGTAGCCGACATGATGAACTCATCGCCCCCGACATTCCAGGAAAGCGCGCCGTTGGCCGTGGTTCTTCGGACGATATCGGATACCGATGCGGCCAGTTACCCGGTCGTCAGCGAGGATAATAGCCTGTCCGGTGTTATCAGCCTTTCCGATCTCAAGCAGAGCTTCGGGGCTGAGGGGCTCACGGCCTGGCTGGTGGCGTTCGACCTAATGCGACCGGCCGCAGACACCATAGACAGCAGTGCACCGTTAACCGAAGCTGTCACGCGCATGCGGGAACAGGGCTTGGAGTGTCTGCCTGTGCTGGCGAGCAAAGACGATCCCAGATTGGTCGGCATGATCGAATTACGAGCCATCAGCAGAAAGCTGTCGCAGGAGATATTGCGGCGTCATCGGCTTGCCGAGAACGGCGCGATCTAGCCGACCGTATCGAAACATAGGTTACGTTGCCGACAGGATCGTCACTATGGCTGAGGGAAAGATCAGCACCAGGATTCGGGTCCGGTACAGTGAGACCGACCAGATGGGCACGTTCTACAATTCACGCGCCCTTGAGTGGTTTGAATGCGGCCGGACGGAATTGTTGCGGGCCAGCGGGGTGCCGTACCGGGACATGGAATCGCGCGGTCTGATGTTGCCGATAGTCGAAAGCCATGTTGAGTATCTTGGCCGAGCCCAATACGACGACGAATTAGTGATTTTCACCGCGGTGAGAATGGGTGGCAGGGCGCGGGTTAGATTCGACGTAGCGATTCTCCAAGCCGATACTCACCAGCCGGTCTCTCGCGGATGGACCGTTCACGCCATAACTTCTTTGGAAGGCAAAGCCGTTCGTCCTCCGCAATGGTTCCTGGCAGCAATCCAGCGCGCTGGCCAGTTATAATCTCCTAAACAAGTGGCAGATACATGGCTTCGACGCCCTGCATGCCCCAAAGAGTGTCTGCGCCAACACATCGGGCCGTTGCCATGGTAAAACCCCGGCTGTAACTTCCGATAAAATAGGCACATATGATGATATTACAGTACTAGATATTGCCATACTGCGTTTGCACAAGTAGTATTTTGTATAAAAATAAAGGTAAATACCTTCTTTACGCGGCTGTGCTCCATGTTGTATTCTAGAAAAGTGAAGCCGGTGCAGAGCTGCTGGCCCAACGGGAACTCTGCGCGGCAGGCTCTGTTACCGGCGACGTGAGGGCGGAGGCCATCGGGATAAAAACGTGAGGCCTTCGTTGGTCGGGGAGGTCGCGCGGTTGACGGACGACGGTGCAAAGCGCTTCACGGACGAGAAAGGAGAAGGGCGGTCGTGTTGAACAGCGGCCGCCCTTTTTTTTGTTGCCGTACAAGAAAACAGCAGTGCTATGCATGCTGCGCTGTCTTTGTGGCCATTTGCCGGGCTACATCAGCGCCGAGTTGACGGCACTTGTCCAAGGCCGACTCGTCAGGGACGTACTTGACCTTTAAACCGTCACCTATTACTTCCAGGCCCATGTCGACCAAGATGTCGTGGACCTGTTTGACGGCTTCTCCACCCCAACCGAATGATCCAAAGGCTGCGGCAACCATGTTCTTGGGTCTTAAGCCACGAATATACGTCAGAACATCGGCTACGGTCGGGAACATCACATTGTTGATCGTTGGCGAGCCCACAATTAATGCGCCAGCCTGAAGGAGTTCTGTAGCGATGTCCGAACGATGACACCCGGCTATGGGCATCACCTTCGCTTCCGCGCCTTCTTGGGTCAGGCCCTCCTGAATGAGATGAGCCATGCGCCCTGTACTGCCCCACATCGTGTCATAGACGACAACGGCGCGTCGGGTAGGCTCCTGGGTTGCCCAGCAGCGATAGGCACCAAGTATCCACTGAATATCTTCCTGCCTCCGGTAGATAGGCCCGTGGTCGGGGGCGAGAATCTGTAGGGGCAGATTCAGCGTTTCAAGCTTATCCAACATCCTGATCACAAACTTCGACAACGGCAAGAGGATATTGGCGTAATACTTGCGTGCCTCGTATTGAAGGACTGACGGCGTCACCTCGTCGGCGAACAATTCGGCCGTCGCCAGATGCATGCCGAATCCATCCTGGCTGAACAGCAGTTGGTCCTTGTGCAGGTAGCTGACCATGCTGTCGGGCCAATGGCACATTTTCGTTTCGGCGAAGGTGACAGTTTCGTCGCCCAGATCCAACTGCTGGCCATCGGCCACACTTGTGATCTTGCCGTCCGTATGGAAGTGGGCTTCCAGTGCATTGACCCCAGACTTTGAGGCATATACCGCTGTTGGCTTCAAGGCCTGGATCGTTCTTGGCAGAGAGCCGGAGTGATCCATCTCGGCGTGATTGGAGATTATTACCTCTATCTTCTGCGGATCAACCACCGAGGCGATTCTCGCCATCATCTCATCGAAAAAGGGCGCCTTCACCGTGTCAACCAGAGTCACCTTGTCGGCGAGGACCAGATAGGCGTTGTATGTGCTGCCACGTTGGGTAAGGTAGCCGTGGAAGTTGCGGACGTTCCAGTCAATTGCGCCGACCCAGTAGACACGGTCGGTCACCCTGAGAGCTTTAAAGGTCTCTGCCATTGTGGCCATCTCCTGCGGTTTAGTTGGGGCTATGCTAGTATTGTGCGTCCATGCAAGACGGTATCAGGACCGACGAGCCGCAGGTGATTTTCTATGGCGCTGCCTGGCCTTTGGCCGGAGGAGGCGTGAAAACTCTTGTCGCCAGCTCACGGTCCAGCAGGAATAACCCGCCCGGCGCATCAGCCATGAGCTTGAGTTTCTGCACAACCTCGTCGGCGGAGGACTCTTCCTCCACTTGCTCGGTGACGAACCACTCAAGGAATATCTTGGAGGCGTGATCTCGCACCTCATTGGCCAGATCTACAAGATGGTTGATCAGACTAGTGACCTTTTGCTCATGGGCGTAAGCGGCCTGAAAGACCGCCAGGGGTGAATCCCAATCTGTCGGAGGTCCGTCGATGACTCGAAAAAGAACACGTCCGTTGCGCTCGTTAATGAAATCGGCAAACTTTATCGCGTGGACCATCTCTTCCTGGACCTGGCAACGCATCCAGTGAGCGAAACCGGCCAAATTTATGGAATCAAAATAGTACGCCATCGACCAGTAGAGGTAGGCCGAATAAGTCTCAGCGTTTATCTGGTCGTTGAAAGCATCCTGGATCTTCTTGTCAATCATCGCTATTCCTTTCCCTTCTCTGTTTAGTGGACTAAGTTTCCCTTGGTGTAGACATGCCGGCGCACCGGCTACCGCAGTGGTTTAGCCGGCAGCCGGCCCTGCTATTAAATCATTCTAGCAGCGAATCGGCCAACGCACGCCCCTGTCAGATCGAAAACATCTGCCGTGTATCAGTTTTTCCACAGGCCGTGAATGTTGCAGTACTCCCGTGCGGTCACTCCCGCCGCCTTCGTGCAGGCGAATGCGGCCTCAGGAGCGTCGCCGGGCTTGAGGAACTGCCGACACGCCTTGCCGTTGACTAGCACCTCTATCCACTCGATGAAGTGCTTCTTTTCCATCGGGTGGGCAGCATTCTGGCCGATTCGGACCTTGACGCCGCCGTCGATTTTCTCGATGAACGGCACGTGTTTTTCGGTGGTGGCGTCCTCGGTTTTTTCTTCCATACGCCTCATTTCCTGGTGGCAGCAGTTAAGTTCACCTGCGCCTTCATCCAGGACTTCAACGATAATGCCGCAAACTTCACACTTGTAGATAGACAGCTTTTCGGTCATCGGAGGTATCCTTTCGAACCAGTGATCCAATGATTCTGCGATGCTCGGACACGTCAGTCTGCCTGCACTGATGCTATTGGAGCAGACTCACCGCCGCCGCAAGGGCCGCGTCGTAATTTGGTTCGCTTGTCATCTCGGGTACTATTTCGATGTACTTGATGGTTCCGTCTCGGTCCACGACAAAGACGCTTCTGGTAAGTAGGCGAAGCTCCTTTATCAGCACGCCATAGGCCTCCCCGAATGCTGCGTCGCGATGGTCAGAGAGGGTCTGGATATTCTCCACGTTGCCCTGGAACATCCAACGTTTCTGGGCAAAGGGCAGGTCCATGCTGATTGTCAGCACGGCGATGTCTTCGCCGAGCTTGCCGGCCTCTTCGTTGAATCGCCTGGTCTGTATGTCGCACACCGGGGTGTCCAGTGAAGGTACGACGGAGATGATCTGTACCTTGCCGGCGAAAGACGACAGCAACACGGGCGAAAGGTCGTTGTCCAGCAGCACTGCGTCGGGCGCCTGATCGCCGGGCGACAGCTCCGGGCCTATGAGAGTCAGAGGATTGCCGTGAAAAGTAACTGCGCCAGTTCGTTCATTCATAGCTGTTGTCCTTCCATCCGAGCGTGCGGCGCTCTCATCCAGGGCTTTGCGAAGCACCGGCGCAGGTGTTAGGCCCGCCCAGCGCTGTTGCTCCTGCCCATTGTTGAAAAGTATCAATGTCGGATACTGTTGCAGTTCATAGCGCCCGACAAGACCGGGCGCTTCGTCTACGTTAACCGAAAAAAACTCTACCTCATCGCCGAGGTCGTGCTGGAGTTGATCGATCGTTGGTTTCATCTGTTCGCACGTGGGGGACCATGGCGCGAAGAAGTTGACCAGCATAGGCCTCGATGCCCCGTGCAATCGCTCGTGGAACTTCTCTGATATCGTGCCCCCGGCATGCGTTGCGTCTGTCCCGCAGCCGAGCGAGGCGAGCATAATGATCACGCTCACAATAGCTACTGTCAGTTTCATCAGATCTCTCCCTGGCTGTTGCTGCCGCTTGCTCAGCATCGTAGCTTGGCTAATTGGCGCCTGTGTCTACTGGCGATGCCGCGTAACCCAATTGTTCTATAACCGACACGCACGTATCCACGTCGATGTCATGGCCACCTATTCTCGCCAGTCCGGATGCCAAATCCACCTCAGCAGACTGCACCCCGGCCGTTTCCATCAATGCCAGTCGAATACTGTTAACGCAATGAATGCAGTGCATCCCGGTGATCTGAATAGCGACTTTCCGGCCCTGCTCGGCGTGCGGCTGTCCCGGGGCGTCGAAAACGGCCTTCGGTTCGCTTAGATCGTCGTGGGCGAGACGTTTGGGGGCAGACAGGGCGAAGCCCAGCACACCCAACAGCGCAACAGCGGCCGTGTTACGGACCCACGGCGACATCATCGACATTGTCGGCGGGGCGGGTGGCTCGGTGTACCCAGCCTTGAAGATGTAGTCCAAGAGTAATCCGCTCGCCAGCGCCATTACCGCCACCGTAAGCAGGTAGGAAATCACCGTGCGCCGGCCCATGATCTGCCATATGGTCGCCAGGGCGGCTGCATTTGTAGCCGGCCCCGTCATCAGGAACACCAGCGCCGTGCCCGGCGAGACGCCTCTGTCAATAAGGACCGCAGCCACCGGCACCGACGCCGTCGCGCACACATAAACCGGAATGCCGAGAGCCATCATGATCAGCATTCCGACAATCCCGCCACCCATGAGAGCTTCCAGCTTCTGGCTGAAATGACCGTGCGGCGTAATAACCGCAGATATTAACGCCGCAATTATCAGCCCAGCCAGCAGTGATTTGCCGATGTCTCGGGGCAGGACCACGAAACCATATTGTAATACTCGCCGCAACCAATGACCTTTGCGCGTAGTGCAACACTCCTCGTTGCAGGTGGCGGATGCAGTGCTCCGGCCAAGCCTGTCGGGGTCTATCAGGTCGACCATCCCACCGCCTATCACTCCGCTGACGAGGGCGATGACGGGGCGAAAGACCGCGTAGACGGGCCCCAGCAGACTGAAAGTTACGAAAATACTGTCAACACCTGTCTGTGGTGTGGAAATCAGGAACGCTGTGGTGGCGCCCTTGCTGGCGCCATGCCTGCGAAGGGAAGCGGAGACAGGTATGACGCCGCACGAACACAACGGCAGTGGCACGCCAAAAGCCGAGGCCTTCAGCACCGGCCAAAATCCTGGCCCACCGAGGTGCTGCTCTATCAGTCTAGGCGATATCAGCACGCTTAATGCGCCGGCCGCCAAGAAGCCAAACAACAGGTACGGCGACATTTCACTAAGGACACCCCAGAACTCACGGGGGATTTCCATCAACCATTCCGGCATAGCGTGTGGCGCCTTTTGATCTTCTCATTATAGCCCATCTGCGGGCCCGTGAACGACGGGTCTTGCACAGTCTCTGCGGTGCCGTTGCATAAGCTTATTCGGCGAACGTTTCATAGAGCTCCTTCTTCACGCCGCAGACCGGGCACTTGTCCGGCAGATGGCCCTCTATCGTGTGCCCGCAGCGTGTGCAGATGTGCACAGGCCCGAGCTCCACGTCTTCGCCGCTGTCAACAGCTTTTTTGGCACGGGTGTACATGTCGGCGTGGATGCGTTCTGCTGCGATGGCATATCCCATGGACTGTTCGGCCGCCGCTTCCCTCTGCATCCTGGCTACTTCAAGGTAAGCGGGGTACATCTCGTTGATCTCGAAAGTCTCGCCGGCTATCGCCCCGGCAAGGTTCTCGCTGGTCGATCCCAGCCCAAATCCGCCGCCGGACGCCACCAGGAAAGCGCCCCCTATGTCCGCCATGGCGTTGAAGTGGCCGGTGGCATGAGCCTGCTCCGCACGGGAGATGGCCCGAAATAATCTCGCCACGTTCGTGAAGCGGTCTTTTGCCGCTTTGTCCGCCCATATCTTGTAGCGCATATGGGCCATCGACTCTCCGCCGAACGCGCTCCGCAAATTGCCGGCTGTCATTTCATGCATGGTAAATCTCCAAGAAAATAGCTCTCAGTATGTCACAACTGTATCAGTTCGATGTTGCCGGGCAACCTTGGCAATAGGCCGCGCTATCTGCTGTGTCGATCTGTTTGGTCATTGTAGCCGTCGGCATGCGACTTGTGCCAATTCCAGGCGTCCGCGACGATCGTCGGCAGGTCGGCATGCTTAGGCCGCCAGCCCAGCTCGTCCATTGCCTTGCCGCTGGAAGCGATCAACGTGGCCGGGTCTCCGGGCCGGCGAGGCCCGATATCGGCGGGGATGTCGTGGCCTGTGACGGCGCGACAAGTGTCGATGACCTGTTTAACTGAGAATCCGGCCCCGTTGCCCAGATTGTACGCCTTCGCGGCGCCCGGCTCGATGGCATCAGCCGCCAGCAAATGGGCGTCGGCAAGATCACAGACGTGGATGTAGTCCCGAACGCAGGTGCCGTCCGGCGTGTCGTAGTCATCGCCGTAGATCGAGGCCCTTTCACGCTGGCCTAGCGGCACCTGCAATATCAGCGGTACCAGGTGCGTCTCCGGGTCGTGGGCCTCGCCTATGTCGCCGGCTGGGTGGGCGCCGGCCACATTGAAGTACCGTAGCGACACGAAGCCCATGTCGTAGGCGGCGGCGTAGGCAGGCAGCATGAGCTCAACGCATAATTTGCTCGCACCGTAGGGGTTGATCGGCTCGAGGCGCTCGGTTTCGCAGATCGGCATGCGCTCAGGCTGGCCGTACACGGCGGCCGTGGAGGAGAAAACCATCCGCCCCACGCCGCTGTCGCGCATCGCGTCCAGCAGGCTCAGTGCGATCAGGGCGTTGTTGTGGAAGTACTTGTCGGGCTTGGCGACCGATTCGCCGGCTTCGATAAAGGCTGCGAAGTGGATGACCGTGTCAATCTTGTTACGCCTAAGCGCCTTTCGCAGCTTCTTCCCGTCGGCTACGTCGGCGACGATCAACTCGAGGCCGGAAACGGCTTCGGCGTGGCCCTTGACTAGGCTGTCATAAACTACGCACGCATGGCCGGCCTCGGTCAGCGCCCGCACCACGTGCGAACCTATGTAACCCGCTCCGCCTGTCAGTAAGACTCTCATGCGCGTCTCGGTCCTGGTCCCGTCGCAACTCACGCCGGGCGGCAAGATTATAGCCGCCTCCGGCCCCATTGCAAACCACACGCCAATAAGCACAATAGCCCTAATCGCTTCGTCGAGACTGTAATGGGCCAGTGTAAGCCACGGCGAGACGGCTCCGACGACATCGTAATCGAGCTTGGCCGGGAGGAAGACTAATTCCCCGTTGCGGACCGATACGATAGAATAGCGCAGCCCGGCGCTGTGTCGAGCCGGGCGCGAGATATAGCGGCGTGGGACTGCGGCGTCGCCCCGTGCCGCGCAAGAAGATACTCATGAACGAGCGGATTAAGAAGACCGCTCGGGTGTGCGCATGCGCGCACAGTGAATTGTTCGGCCGATGTTCGATAGAGTTCTCCAGAACCTCCAGCTGCAATCGGCTGCCGACCGGCTGGTGCCCGGTGCGACTGTCGGTCTGTCCGGTGTGTGGGGCTCCGCAGGGCCGCTGGCAGCCGCTGCGCTGGGCGAGCTTACGGGCCGATGCGTACTGGTTGTCGCGCGGAGCGACGACGAGGCTGAGGAGATCGCCGACGATCTGGAACTGTTCTCCGGCAAATCGACCCTCCAGTTTCCGCCCTGGGAGGTGGACCTGGCGGCCGACCACGTCAGCGACGAGGTGGCCGGAGAGCGGATACATCTTTGCAACCGGCTGGCCGGGACAGTGGGCGATGACAAGACGCCTGCGTTCATCGTCGCGCCGATTATGGCTCTGCTCCAGCGCGTCCCGACGAGGCAGTCGCTGGCGGCAGGGCGGATCTCGCTGGCCTGCGGGGACGAGCGGGGCGTGGAGAAGCTGGCGACGTGGCTGGTGGACGCTGGCTATGACCGCGTGGAGCAGGTGGACGTGGCCGGGGAGTTCGCCCGTCGCGGCGGAATCGTGGACATTTTCCCGCCGGCTCAGCCCACAGCCATCCGCGTGGAGTTCTTCGGCGATGTCATCGACTCCATCCGCCGGTTCGACTTGGACACCAACCGCAGTACGCAGGAACTCGGCGCCGTCGACATCATCTCTCTGTCGGCTGGCCGAGAGTGCGACCCGGCTCGCACGACGCATTTCCTTTCATACATGCCGGCTGGGTCGATTATCTGCATTCCCGAGCCGGGCGAGATAACCCAGATCGCCGAAGACATCCTTCGGCGCTGCCGCGAGGACCTTGCCGATCGGCCCGAGCGAACGCCGCTGCCTTCGCATTCGCTGCTGGAAGCCGACGCGCTGTTTGACGCCATGAATGCCTTTGCACGCCTGGAGATGTTCACCTTCCGCCCGCAGGGCATCGAGGATATAAGCGACCTGGGCGTCCGTTCACTCGAGCGCCTGGCGACCGGATCCGTCGAGGCGTTCAACGAACTGGCCAAGCTGGCGGCCGAAAATGAAATCTGGATCTACTGCGAAAATGCCGCTGAGCAGGAGCGTTTCACGCAGTTGCTGGCTGAGTCTCACGAGCAATTGGTAGGCAACGTCCGCACGGCCATTGGACACGTGCGTGCGGGGTTTCACTGGCCCGGCGAGCGGCTGGTCGTGGTCGGACATCACGAGATATTCCATCGCCACGCCATCCGGAGGCGAGCGCGGCGTATACGCGCCGGCAGGCCCATCGAATCGCTGGTCGACCTGCAGCGGACGGACTACGTGGTCCACGTCTCACACGGTATCGCAAAGTTCGAGGGGCTTCGAACGCTCGAACGAGACGGGCGGAGCGAGGAGTACCTCACGCTGCGGTTCGCCGACAACGCGGTTCTGCACGTGCCGGCCATGCAGATCAACCTCGTGCAGAAGTACATCGGCTCGCGCGGCATCAGGCCGACGCTCAGCAGGCTTGGCGGGAAGCTTTGGAGCAGACAGAAGGAGCGTGTTACCGACGCCGTCAACGACATGGCCGCCGAAATGATACGCACGCAGGCGATGAGACGCGCGATACAGGGAATGAGTTATCCTCATTCAACGCCGATGCAGCGGCAGTTCGTCGCGGAATTCCTCTATAACGAAACGGAGGACCAGTTGGCCGCGATGAGCCATATCGACGCCGACATGGCCGAGGCACGCCCGATGGATCGCCTGCTGTGCGGGGACGTGGGCTTCGGTAAGACTGAGCTGGCCATGCGGACCGCGTTCAAGACGGTCGAGGGCGGCAGACAGGCGGCTGTGCTCGTGCCCACGACCGTGCTGGCTGACCAGCACTACCGCACTTTCACTGAGCGGTTCGCCGACTTCCCGGTGTCGGTGGAAATGCTAAGCCGATTTCGTACAGCCTCCCAGCAGGCGGCGATATGCCGGAAGGCGGCAGAAGGGCAAATCGACATCCTGATAGGCACGCATCGACTGCTGTCCGGCGACGTGCAATTCAAGGACCTGGCCCTTGTGATAATCGACGAAGAACAACGGTTCGGCGTTGAACACAAGGAGCAACTCAAGAAAATTCGGACCGCCGTGGACGTGCTGACCATGACGGCTACGCCTATTCCGCGAACTCTTCACATGGCGCTGCTGGGCCTGCGGGACATCAGCTCCCTGGCCACCCCGCCGCTGGACAGGCGGGCAATTCACACCGAGGTCTGCCAGTACGATGCGGAATTGATTCGCATGGCCGTTCACCGCGAACTAAACCGCCAGGGGCAGGTGTTCTTCGTGCATAACCGCGTGATGGACATCGAGTCGGTCGCCGACTGCGTTCGCCAGATAGTCGGCGACGCCCGCGTGGAGACGGCCCACGGCCAGATGCCAGAGGGGCGACTGGAAGAGACGATGCTGAAATTCGTGCGCCGCGAGGTCGACGTATTGGTGTGCACGACGATCATCGAAAGCGGCCTGGACATACCGACGGCAAACACGATGATCATTCAGGAAGCCGACCGGTTCGGCCTCAGCGAGCTCCATCAGCTTCGCGGACGGGTGGGGCGGTACCGGCACAGGGCCTACTGCTATCTGCTGCTGCCGCAAGGTCGGCCGGTATCGATCGTCGCGGCGAAGCGACTCAAGGCGATAGAGGAGTTCTCCGACCTTGGTTCGGGCTTTCAGATCGCCATGCGAGACCTGGAGATCCGCGGCGCCGGCAATATTCTCGGCAAGGAGCAGTCCGGTCACATCGCGGCTGTGGGCTACGAATTGTACTGCCAGTTGCTCGAACAGGCCGTTCGCCGGCTGCAGGGCAAGGCGCCCCTGATTCGCCGCGATGTACATGTCGAGCTCGGTATCGACGCCTACATTCCGCGAGGGTATGTGGCGGGCGACCGGCAGCGGATGGAAATGTACCGCCGGATGGCGATATGCACTGACACGGCTGAGCTTGACCAGTTGCGGGTGGACTTTGCCGACGCCTACGGCCCCGTACCGCCGGAAGTGGAAACACTGCTGGACGTGGCGGAAATGCGGGTGCGGGCAACCCAGGCCGGCATCGACAGTATCATCAGGAAGGATCCGGACATTGTCTTCAGTGTCCGTGACTTTAAGCTCGCATCCGGCGTCTTCGATGGCAGCATCGGAACCGTCCGCCTGCCGGATGAGCACACCGTTCACTGGCGGCTCCCGGCGGCGTGCTTGGAAATGCCAACGCTTCTGCGAGTTCTTCTAAAGCGTTTGAGACAGGCTGGCTGAAAAGTATAATATGCGGACGCGCCGGTATTGCAGGCGCATCGGGTGAACACTATGCGCTATCGAGCAATCACTATGCTGGCGACCATGGCGTTGGCCCTCACCGGCTGTGGGCAAGGTTGGACCACCGGTAAGGGGCTCAACTGGAAATGGTCCCGTGAGAAAGAAACCCCAGTCACTCAGCCGTTGATTGCACCCAATGAGCAAGTCGCTGCAGAGAGCGGCCCGGATGCTGTCGACGCGGCAACCAGGCGAGTGAGCGATGAGCAGTCGGAAATGGGGCCTGGACAAGCCTACACCGGTCACTACCTGGCTGGGACGTCCACCGATGCCGTGGCTGTACCGGCGCAATGGCCCAGCGCAGGTCGACCCGTGGCGATGGCCGTCCACCAGCTCGAATCAAAACCTACACCTGCAGAGCAGACTCCTCCCGTGCCGGCCCTGGCCGTGCTTGCACCGCCGTCAGTGCGCAAACCGCCATCCGCGCCGCAGGCGACCGACCGCAGGCCTGTCGCAAACACGCTCACCCAATCGTCGGACATCGAGCAGGTCATGGCTGCTGCCATTGCGGGGCAGCCCACCAGCGGGCGAAGCCGTTCGAACAACAGACGGCCCGGTCTGCTGTCGAAGGTTGACTCCGCACCGGTCGCAGCCCCAGCCGCGGTAACAACAGAGAAAAACATGGAGCGTCGCTCTGCGCCGCCGGTGGAAACTGTTGCTCAGGTTTCGGCCGGTAGACGAGGTGAAATCGAGTATCCATCACAGATGCCTCAAGCTCCGCCGCCCCAATCCGTCGATCCGACCGACCTTGCCGCCTTGCCGGGCGACAGTAACACCGAAGAACCGGTGGCCTCGGCGCCAGGCCTTACCGAGCAGACCCGAGACGATACCGATGACGTTGACGGCGCGCCTGATTTGCCGGACTTGGATTTGCACGAGGAGGTGGCACCCGCGGCGCGTGCTGCGAATCGGGTCCGACAGGGCACGACCGAGCTTGTCGCTGCGTCAATGGTTCAGGTCAACGACAAGTTCATAACTGTCGATAATGTGCTGAACGGTCTGTACAACCAACTGTCGTCGATGCAGCAGGTCGAAAATGAAGAAGCCTTCCGCCGCGCTGTGGCGCCATTGATCGAACAGCAACTCCGCCAGCTAATTTATGAATCGCTGGTGTTGGCCGAAGCCGAAGCGAATCTTACAGATCAACAAAAAGCCGCCATCGAAAGCGAGGTCGCCGATGCCAGGCGAGAAATGATCGCCCATGCCGGCGGCAGTGTGCAAGCCCTGGAGCAGTACTACCGCCAGCGGCACACAACTCTTGAGAAAGTCCTCGACGAGCATCGAAACCGTCTGACCGGACAGATGTATCTTCAAAGCAAGATTGAGCCGGGCATCACAATCACGCGCGATATGCTTTTGGATTATTACCGTCAGCATGAAAAAGATTTCGTCATCCAGGAAAAGGTGCAGATGCAAATCATAGCCGCCCCGTTCGATGAGTTCCTGCCTGAGACCAACGGCAAGGAACCGACCCCGCAGGAATGGAAGCTGGCCCGCCAACGCGCACGGGATGTGATCGATGCCGCGGCAGAGGCAGTCATGGCCGGAAACGATTTTGGCGAGGTAGCCAAGAAGTACTCACGCGGTTTTAGAGCCAGCAGCGGCGGCATCTGGCCAGCCATGGCAAAGGGCAGCTTTCGCGAGACCGAAGTGGAACGAAACGCTTTTGCCCTCGGTGAGGGGGATATCTGCGGCATCATTGAAACGGAAACCGGCTACTACATAGTCAAGACGCTGAAGGTTGACCCCGGCCAGTACATGAGTTTTGAAAAGGCCCAAAGGCAGATCGAGGACATACTACGTCGGCAACAGTACGACAAGCTTGCCGGTGACTATTTCATGAAGCTGTTCAGCGAGGCTACCATAGCGCAGTCTGATGAGTTCATGGAAATGGCAATCAACGGCGCAGTGGACCGCCATTGGTACGGCGACTAGCCGTCCCTGACGATGACGTCGAGCCCTTGTCGGCACGAGGCCCTGCCATCCCACCGGTGTGCCTTGATCGATTCAACGATCCTGTGGGCAATCTCCAGTGCGGCCAGTCCCTCAGCCCCAGATACCGCCGGAGCAACTCTATCGACAACAGCCTGGCGGAATGACTCTGCCTGTCGCCGCAATGGCTCGATGGTGTCGTCCACCACGAGTTCCTCGACCTTCAGCAGCTTGGTGTAGTCCACTTCTCCGGCCAATTCGGCCAGGTCTTCGGCCTCTACGTCGCGAGCCATCTGGATGAGATCAATGTTCTCGGCCTTGTCGATGACAATGCCCACCTTCTTGCCGTAATCGACCGACATATAAGCCTGCTCGGAGAACAGCCGCATCCTCCGTTCAGTCTTTATCGCCAGCCGGGACGCAGTGATATTTGCAACACAACCATTGTCGAAGGTCAGTCTGGCGTTGCAGATGTCCTCAGTAGCGCCGATGACATTGACGCCGACAGCCTGAATGTCGACTACCCTTCCACCGGCGAACATCAGCACCAGGTCTATGTCATGAATCATCATGTCCAGGACAACACCCACATCAGCAGAACGAAAGGTAAACGGGCTGATGCGCTGTGCCTCGATAAACTTCGGCTTGATGTTGTGCTTCTGCATGGCAACTACAGCTGGGTTGAATCGCTCGGTGTGGCCCACCTGAACGAAAGCGCCCGAGGCCTGGGCAAGTTCCAGCAGCCGTCGCCCAGTTTGAACATCCGGGGCGAGGGGCTTCTCGATGAGCACGCTCTTGCCGGCCTGCAGAAACGGCTCAGCTGTCCGGAGGTGGTGCACGGTCGGCACGGCTATAACGGCTGCATCAGCCATGGCAACCGCCTCCGTGAGGTCTGTCATCGCTGGGCAGTGTCGCTGCTTGGCAACAGCAAGTGCGGCCGATTCATTGGCGTCGACCACGCACGCCAGCTCGATCTGGTCCAGTTCGCTCAGCACGCGGGCGTGCAGCTTGCCCATTCGCCCACAGCCGACCACGGCGACCCGCAGGCTCGCACTCACAGTAAGGCCCTCCGTGCCTCCGCCAGTTGTTCGGGCGTGAGGTAGTGCTCTGCTTCGGGTGGAATCTGCCCGCGGAATCTTTCGCGAAAGCGTCCGAAAACACCTTGCAGGCTTTGCTGGCAGAACTCGCAGAGGTGTTCCACTTCACCTTCAACGCCAAGATTCACCAACTGCTCGATCTTGGTTTGAAGGGCCGTCTCCTCTTCGAATAGATCGGCCAGAGCCCGGCGCAGGTCCTTCTCTTCCTCTTCACTCAAATTGGCCGCCGCTATGCCCGCTTCGTGCACGCCTTGGACCGTCGGCGTGACGTCGTCCCTGTACCCGGAGAAGTTCGTAAAAGGCGGCACGTCTCTTCTGGCAGGTGTATACGGGGCAACGTATGCGTAGCGTCCTACTGTCACGAAGTGATGTGCGCCGGAGTATTTCCCAAGAACCGCACCCGTGCAGACGTGGACGTGACCGGCCAGCATCGCGCAGGGGGCAAGCGTCGTATTGTCGTCCAAGTAGCAATCATGTGCAACATGGCAACCCGCCTGCAGGTCGTTGTCGTCGCCGATGCGGGTGAGATACCCGCCGAACTCCGTGCCTACGTGTGCGGTCACATTCGGGCCGAGACGGTTGCGATGCCCGATGATAAGCAGCGTCGGAGAGCCACCGTACTTCAGGTCCTGCGGCTTGGCGCCTAAGACGCATCCGTCATCAATGCGATTGTTCGACCCTATCGTCGTGTGACCTGTCACCGTGACGCGCTCGCCTAAGACCGTTCCAGGGCCGATCGTAACGGCTGGGCCTATTGTGCATCGCTCACCTATGACTGCGTCTGATGAAACGTGGGCGGAAGGATCAACCTCGCGAAGAACGCTTATGTCACTCACGAGCGACCTCCTTGGTTATCTCTTCCGCCGCCCGGCGCACCAGCTGGCTGGTTTGTTCGTCGGCCAATAGCCTCGCCAGCACGCTTTGGTCCGGGCTGCGGCGGCTGCCGTTGAAGATTTCACGGTAGGCGTGCTTTAGGTCGCGTATGTCATCCTGCCCGAAGCCGCACTGCTGCAGATTGTGCGCGTTGACGCCGCGCACGCGGTAGGGGTCTCCCTCGAGCATCGCAAATGGCGGCGCGTTGGACGTGATGTGCGCATAACCTTTCATGAATGAGTACGCGCCGACTCTGACGTCGTCGTCGACAACGGGGAAGGCGCTTCCGCGGACGTAGTCTTCCAGGATTGCCCTCGCACCGATGGTGGTGCAGTTGGCAAGAACGACGTGGCTTCCTATGACGGCCGATTCGCCGATGATCGTGCCGACCATGATAAGGCAATCATGCTCGATTCGAGTGGCGCCACCGGTGCCCGCCGCGATCTTTACATGCTCCCGAATGCGGTTTGCCTGTCCGATCACGCAGACGTTGTCGGCGCCTTCGACAAGCGGCCGGCCGATGACGGCCATTGGGAACACGTGGTTGTCCTTGCCCAGCGTTGTTCGCCCGTCGATGATGACATTATCTTCTATCACACAGCCCGGGCCTATGGTTACGTGCGGGCCTATGTATGTGAAGGCGCCTATGACCACATCGTTGGCCAGGTCTGTTGTTTCAACTGTCGCGTACTGGGATATCGTGGGCATGGTCCGTACTCAAACCGGATCTGCATCTACCAACATGAACTTTATCTCTGCTTCGGAGGCTATTTCCTGGCCGATAAGGGCCCGGCAATAGCAGTGGCCCGTGCGAGGCCGGACGTGCAGCGTCTTGGCTTCGAGTATCAACTGGTCGCCGGGCCTGACGGGACGACGCATCTTTACGCGGTCCATGCTCAGCAGGACCGCCACCTTGCCGGCGTGCTCCAGTCGCCGGCTGAGCAAGATGCCCGAAATCTGCGCCAAGGCCTCCAGAATCAATACACCAGGCATGATCGGCTGGCCGGGATAATGCCCCTGGAAAAACGGCTCGTTGATTGTAACGTTCTTGATCCCGACGATCTGCTTGTCTCCGTCCATCGACAGGATTCGGTCTACCATCAAAAACGGATATCGGTGCGGCAGCAGGCGCATGATGGAGCGAATATCGAGCGCCGGCTCCCCCGCAGCCGCCTTGAGCTGTCCGCGGGCGGCTATGTTATCTCTCATCCGACGGACAAGTTCGTGGTTGAGCTTGTGGCCGCTCTTGTACGCGACGATTCGCCCACGGACCTGCCTGCCAAGTAGCGCCAAGTCGCCGATCAGGTCGGCTATCTTGTGCCGCACGTGTTCGTCGTCGAAACGCAGAACGTTATCAATAGGCCCGTCTGCACCTATTACAAGCACATCCTTGGGCGTAAGATGTGTGCCGATCCCCTGGGCCTGAAGAGACTTGGCCTGTTCTTCCAACGAAAAGGTCCGCGCGGGGGCGATCTCCGTGGCGAAGTTGTCCTTGCCCAAACGGAACGCCAACACCTGCCGGCCGATGCTCGGCGTCTCGGAGTAGTCCAGATCGTAAAGTATGTCCAAACAGTCCGTGGGGCCCGGCAGAGCGGCGAGCATTGCCTCGTCTTCGGATACGGCCACCGGCTCGTCTATGACGTAGACCTGTCGCCGGGCGGACTGGTCCTCCGCACCGGCCTGCTGAAGCGCCCGCACCAGGTCCATCGGCGAGCCGTCCGTCGACGGCGTTTCAGCGGCTGACATTTCTACGCGAACGTTGTCTATTCCCATCCCGCTTACGGCGGCCAGAACATGCTCCGCCGTCTCCACCGACACACCGGATTTCTCCAGACTGGTCCGGCTTTGGCGGGGGGCGACTTGCTCCACGGCGACAGGGATGGTCACAGGTGGGTTCTGATCCGTACGAACGAACACCACGCCGGTGTTCACCTCCGCCGGCAGAAACGTCATCGTGCAGGCCTGCCCCGAGAAAAGGCCACGGCCTTCGACTCGGACGGAATTCCTGATTGTCCTCTGATTATTCATTAAGCTTTTTGACGGCTGACTCAAGGCTTTTGATGCGCTTGACGATATCCGGCAGCTTCGCCTCTGCCGCGAAGATGCGCCGCATTTCTCTCATCGGCCTGGCGGGGGCTCCACCGACAGATTCTCCGTCCGGAACGTCAGAAGCGACTGCACAGTACGCCGACAGCTTCGCTCCGTCGCCGATCTTGATGTTGTCTCGCACGCCGGCGTTGCCGCCTACAATCACATAGCTTCCCAGTGTCGTACTGCCCGCGATGCCGCACTGGCCCGCGAGTATGCAGTGCGGGCCGATCTGAACGTTGTGGGCGATCTGCACCAGGTTGTCCACCTTTGTCCCTTGGCCGATCCTCGTCGGGCCGAACTTGCCGCGATCTACACAGACACAGGCACCCAGGTCCACGTCGTCCTCTATGATCACATTACCTATGTGGGGCACAGGGCAGTGTTTGCCGTCGGCCTGGTAGTAACCGAACCCCTCGTGACCGACAACGCTGTTTGGCCCGATCCGTGCTCGTCTGCCCAGTTCGCAGCGGGCCTTGATGACCGCGCCTTCCCAAACGATCGTGTCGTCACCGATCGTCACATCCCGCCCGATCGTGACGTTCGCGCAAAGCACGACGCGATCGCCGATTCTTGTGCCCGGGCCTATCACCACGTTCGGGCCGACGGCCACGTCGGCGCCCAGCTTTGCAGTGGGGTCGATCACGGCGGAGTCAGCTGTGCCGGCAGGGGGGACGTCTTCGGCCGGTGCCCAGTGGGCAAGTGCCGTCGCCACCGCGAGGTCGAGATTGTTAACCCGGATAAGCGGGATGGTCGCCTCGCCTACGTCCATGCCGGCGGGGGCGATTGCAGCCGCAGCTCGTGTGGCCGCCAAACTCCCGACACGCTTGTCGTCGGCGAAGCTCAGGTCTTCGCCTGTGGCTTTGTCCAGCGGGGCAAGACGGCGCACGGTCACGCTCGGATCACCCTCCACCGTTCCGTTAACCCATTCAGCGACGGTCTGTATTGTTACCGGTTGATTATTCATGGCGGCAAACAGGCATGATAGAGCCACATTTCAACTGCCGCAAGGGCGCCCGGTCGACGACGAAACGGTTATCTGCGGTTGGCCTCGTAAGCCATGTTAAGCCGATTGAGGACGCGGTCCGTAATATCAACGTCGTCGTTGTTGTAGAGAACCTTGCGGTTCTGCATCTGAAGCAGCAGGTCCTGCATGGTGTCGGCTTTGGTGTCCCTTGTCTCTCTGAACAGGATGATATCGAATCCCTGCTCATTGGAAACGACCGAAATCATACCAAGAATCTCATCATACATCTCCGTGGTCAAACGGAGATGCTCGCGCTGGGCAAGGCTCTCTTCTGTCTGTGCCCACACCTGCGCATCGTTCACCATCATGCGGAGCTCCCGGTACTGCTTCTCGTATTCCGGACTGCCTTCCAACAGGCTCTGCAGTTCCTTGTCCTTTTCCTCGATGGCATCGCTGCGTGCATCGTGCTGCTGCTGAATGCTGTCGCGCTTAACCTTAAAATCTGCGGTCAAGTCTTTGGCGCGCTGGTAGTTGTTGAACACCTCTACCACGTCACATACGCCAACTGCCGTGGCGCGCTGTGAATATGCGCCCGATTGTGCCAAGCTGGTCTGTGCGTCCCACATGCCTGCCAGCAGGACCATGACAGCCAATACGACGGTTGCCAATAACAGGAGTTTCTTATCCATGATTACTTTCCTTGCCTTCGGGTTACTCAAACTTTCTACGTGCAGGCCACCTGCCCGGTGCGCGGCAGACATGCCGCTTGCCTGCGCCCGCGCCACCTCCGGTCGGAGGCGAGCGCGTGCGCCAACAGTTGTTGGTTGAATGATAATCTATGGCGAGCCGCGAAAACAGATTTCGCTCTGATTGTCCGCCGCCCGACTTGCCGGACGGAAGGGCTCCCTCTGAAAAGAGGACTGCCTTCGCACGCCGATCTAGAAAGTCCAGCCGATTGAGAAACTGAATACCTGCTCGTCGTCCTCGTCGTCCTTTGCCAAGGGCACCGCAAAGTCCAGCTGGATCGGAACCGGGCCCATCATCGGTATGGTCCATCGTAGGCCCGCACCCAGCGCAGCGCGATAGGTGGTCATGCCGAAATCCTCCTCGACCGTGCCGGTGTCCAGGAAAACAACGCCGCGGAACATCTTGCCGTAGATCGGGAAGTTGTACTCCGCGCCGGCTAAAAAGAGGAAATCGCCGCCTATACGGTGGTCAGTGCCCTTGCTGCGAGGACTAATGCCCCTGTACTCAAAGCCGCGAATCGAGCCGATGCCGCCTCCGTAGAACTTCTCGAACACCGGAGCGTCGCCAAATATCTGGCCGTACTGCACCTTGGTGGCGATGTAGTGTTTGCGGTCCAATGCATCGGTGTACAGCGTGCGGTACCAGCGGTAACTGGCTTCTAGGGTGCTGAAGCTGAAGTCGCCGACGGCCTGCTCGAAGCTGAATGCAATACGGTCGCCGGTAGTCGGCATCCATCGACTGTCGGTACGATCCTTGATCAGCGAGGCCTTAATCGCCGTCACCCAGCTGTTGCCTTCAACGTCGAGTACTTCAGGCGGCGCATCCTCGTCGAGATCGCCGATGTCGATTCCCTCGATCCGGCCTGCCAGTTCGACATACCAGCGGCTGCGAAGCATATGGCCCAGGCTCACCACCGGCCCGTAGCGGAGCTCGTCGTAAGTGTCCCGGCCACGCTCAAACAGGTACGCCTTGGCTCCAAGAGAGTAAGGCTGGTCGAACAGATACGGCTCGAACCATTCAATCTTGAAGCGCATCAGTTCCGTGCCAGGCTCAGCTACCACTGAGAACGTCTGGCCCGCGCCTTTGAACAATTGGCCCTGCCCGTCCTTGCGGCGCCATCCCGTAATGTCAAAGTTCCGCTGTGTGAAGGATATATTGCCCAACAGGCCGGACTGGCTGCTGACGCCCACGCCGACGAGGAACTCCGCCGTTCGCGCTTCCTTGACCGTCACCAGCACATTGCGCCGCCTGCCCTCCGCGGCGACCGGGTCGATGGACACCTCGTCGAACAGGCGAAGGTCCATCAGCTTTTGCTCTGACCGTTCCACGGCAACCGTGTTGTAGACGGGCTGCTCGGGGTAAATCCTCAGCTCCCGGCGGATCACGTGTTCATGAGTGACGGTATTGCCGCGAATGTCGATTCTGCCCACGGAATACTGGTCATGCTCTTCGATATGGAAAACCACGTTTACCAAGGCGGCTCTGCCGGGCGTGGCCGCCGCCCACGCAGGGGGCGGCAAGTCCGGGTTGAGATAGCTTATTTCCGAATCCACACTGGCGGATATGTACCCGACCTCGCCGTATGTGCTGATAAGCGCCTGCGTATCCTGTCTGAGTTGAAGTGCGGTTATGAATCGGCCTTGGGCCAGCGTGATCCGTGACATCAAGTCCCTGTCGCTAAAGGCTGTATTACCCTCGAAAACAACCTGATTGACGCGGTATCGGTCGTGCTGTTCGATGACGAATATGACCGTCACCTTGGACTTGTCGTCGTTGTATTCCAGCCGGTAGCTTACCTCAGCCCCCAGGAAACCTTCATCCTTATATGAGGCACGCAGCGTGTTCACGTCGCGATCAACCTGTCCCAAGTCGAGCGGGCCTTTTATGAAGGGCCACCACGCCCGGTGCGTGCCTATACGCTGATTCAGCGTCCAGGCGCTGAAGTGCGTGTTGCCTTCGTAAATGACCTTAGCGACGTTGACGCGCGGACCTTCGACGACGTTGTAGGCGACCTGCCGGTGCCTGACCGTGCTTGTAACCTCAACAAACTGGTAGCCCTCGTCCCTGTATAGCCTCTCGATGGCTTTGCGGTTGGATTCGACCGTGAAGTCGCTTAATGGGTCGCCTTGGCCGTAAGGCAGATCGCGCAGAATCCGTTTGGTCTCCATCCCCTTGTTGTTGGTGATTTCTATGCTGTCAATCGTTGGATGTTCGGTGACTTCGAAGGTAACCACAACACCTTCGCTTGTCAGAGTACGATGGACTTTCACGCTGCTGAAACGTCCCGTCTCCAGCAGCCGTAATTCGTCGGCCTTGAGCACGTCTTCGTTGTAGGGATTGCCCACACGCGTCTTGACGTGGTGCAGCACTGCCTGGTCGGACATGTATTCGTTGCCTTCTACGCGTACGTCGGCAACCGTATCCGGGCCGTTCTCAGCGCCGGCCAGGCCCGGCAAAGTGAGTATCGCAAGTGCAACCAGTGTGCTTGTAAGGAGGGCCTTCATGTTCTCAAACCAGTCGTTCTCGGCAGCTCCGCCGAATCGAACTAACCGGTCCGGACACCGGCACCGGCCCATGGATGTCTCCCACGCCATCCATGTTACCCGAGCGCACCTCCTTATGCTTCCAGGTAAGTCGGCACAGGTTAACCCCACCCAAAGGCGATGTCAACTGTCGTTTGTTGTTGTTTTTCGCAGAACACCTATTGTCCCCGCCGACAGCTGAAGTTGATAATCCTTTGAAGACACAGCCTATAGCGATGTCTTCCTCGTTGACAGCCCTGCCGACAAATCAGACGAATTCGTAACGATCCCCGATGGCAGCGGGTTCGAAGCGAGTGTATTCCGGCAGGAAAGTCAGCGGAACGATGCCCGTCGGGCCGTTACGTTGCTTGGCGATTATCAGCTCGGTGATGTTGCTGGGCTGGTAGTCGGCCTCGCCGCGATGATAGTAATCCTCGTTGTGAAGCAGCATTACCACGTCGGCATCCTGCTCAATCGCCCCGGATTCCCGCAAGTCGCTCATGCGGGGTCTGTGCCCCGGGCGGTCGGCCGGGCCACGGTTCAACTGGGCCGCCACTATCACCGGCACTTCCAGCTCCCTGGCCATGGCCTTGATTCCCCGGGATATCTCGGTGATCTGCTCTTGCCGGCTGTTGGAACGTCCAATATACGTCATCAACTGGAGGTAGTCTATGAAGATGCAGCCTACGCCATACGCCGCCTTCATTCGCCGCGCCTTGGCGAGTAACTGTATGATCGTCAGTGTCGGCGAATCATCGATGAACATCTGTGCCTGCTCCAGGTCGCCAGCCGCCGCTTGGAGGGTCGTCCACGCTTCGGGGGTGATCATCCCACGCCTCATCTGCCGCAGGTTGAACCTCGCGTGCGAGGAAAGCAGCCTTTCGGCAAGCTGATTGCGGGACATCTCCAGCGAGAACACCCCGACGGACTGCTTGTCGTAGACAGCCATGTACTCGGCAATGTTCAACAGCATGGAGGTCTTGCCCATCGAAGGCCGAGCTGCCAGGATCAGCATGTCTCCCGACTGGAAGCCGCTGGTCATCTCGTCGAGCTGCTGGTAGCCGCTGGCTAGGCCCGTGATCATCTGACCTTCATTGGCTTCGAGGTTCTTGAAGGTCTCCTGCAGCAGGCCGGCGAGGCTGATGGCCTGCCCGCCTATCTGCTGCTGGGCTATTTCGAACACTCGGTGCTCAGCCCGGTCGACAACAGCAGACGCCTCGTCGTGAGAGTCGTAGGCTTCGCGAATAATGTCAGTGCTGGTTTCGATCAGCTCTCGCAGCAGGGCCTTGTCACGCACGATCGTGGCGTAGTACTCGGCATTGGCAGAGGAGGGAACGCCCTCAAGCAACTGCACAAGGTACTGCTGGCCGCCGATCTGCTCAAAAAGCCTGCGCCGGACGAGCTCTTCCTTCAGCGTGACAGGGTCTATCGCCTTGGCCTGCTGTCGCATTTCCAAAATAGCCTGGAACAGCAACTGATGGGCAGGCCTGTAGAAGTGATGCCCCTGGAGGATCTGCACGACCAGGTCGACCGCGTTCTTGTCGAGCATCATCGAGCCCAACACGCAAACTTCCGCCTCGATGGCTTGAGGGGGTACCCGTTCGGCGAGATCTCGCTGGGGTTGGCCTGAGGGTGGAGTCTGTTGTTGTCCGTTGGCCATGGTCGTGCCTTCCTTGGCTGGAGATGCGCGCTTACGCCTCAAGCCCGTCGCCGGCAATGCTGTGGACCGGCGGCGACAAAAACCACATCCGCCAGCGCTGCGATAGCGGGCAACCTACTCACCCGCCGCCGCAGCGCCTTCGTCATCGGCTTGCTGATCATCGGTCAAGTCTTTCTTGGCTGACGGCTCAACCAGATCGGCGTCGCCGTCAGCTTCGTGCGCGGGAACGACCCACACATGGATGGTCGCGTGGACGTCCTCGGAGAAACTCACTTGCACATCATACTTATCCAGTGTTCGGATCGGTTCGTCAAGAGCTATGTACTTGGCGTCGACGAACACATTTTCGGCCGCCAGAGCTGCGGCTATCTGGGCCGGGCCCACCGAGCCGTACAAGTGACCTTCCTGGTTCGCACGCGCGCTGATCGTGATCTCCTTGCCCCGGATCAGAGCCGCCTTTGTCTCCAACTCATCCCGCCGGCGGGCGAGTTCTTCGAGATATCGCTGCTTCTCGACCTCAATGGCCTTCAGATTCGCTTCGGTGGGCTCAATCGCCAGGCGGTGCGGCAGAAGGTAGTTTCTTGCGTAGCCGTCCTTCACGTCGACGACATCGCCGATCTTGCCGAGCTTCGATACGTTTGTCTTCAACAGAACCTTCATGGTAAGGCTGTCCTTAAAATACTTCAGGCGTTGAATTCTCTATCCGACGTAGGGCAACAACCCCAGGAACCGAGCGTACTTGACCGCCCGCTTTACGGATCGCTGATGGTGAGCGCAATTGCCGCTGCGCTTTCTGGAAAAAAGCTTGCCCTGCTGCGTGGTCATTTTCGTAAGCGACGCCAGATCCTTGTAGTCCGCCTCTTTAACCTTTTCCCGGCAGAAACGGCACTTCGCCTGCTCGCGAAAAGTGGACTTCCGCTTTTGCCGGGTCTTGCTTCTGTGTATGTTGCTAAAACGTGCCATTGACCATCTTCCTTAAGTTTCCATTTGTAAATTAGTTGCGTACGATTCGCCGAGACGGGACCCTCTCAGAAGGGAATCTCGTCCCCCCCACCGGAGCCCAAATCCTCGTAGACCGGCTCGTCCGACGGCATATCAGGCGGCGGAACCCGATCGCCCGCCGACACCTGCTGCTGGCGGGGCTGGCCGCCTTGGCCCTGGCCCCCACCGACGAACTGGAAGCTTTCCACTATGACGCGCAGCTTGCTGCGCTTGTTGCCGTCCTTGTCTTCCCAGGCGGAATAATTCAAACGGCCTTCGATCAGCACGGGCCTGCCCTTGGAGAGGTATTGGTTCATTATCTCGGCCTGCTTGCCGAACGCCTTGCAGTCGACAAAGCAGGTCTCCTCTTTCTTGCTCCCGTCCTTGTCTTTCCATGTCCGATTGACCGCTAGGCCTATCTCCACCACCGGAGTCTGGCTTGGCAGATAGCTCAACTGCGGGTCACGAGTGAGGTTGCCCAGAAGGATTACCTTGTTATAGTTTGCCATTCCACACTCCTGTATCTGCCGTCATCCGTGCCCGGCTGCTCGGGCCCTGGCGCTGGTGGCGGCGGCTAGTCTCGCTCGAGGTCTTTGTCTTCCGGCTCTTTTCCTTCAGCGAAAGGAGTCTTGTCCTCGGCCTCTTGGTCAATTTCGGCGCCTTCCGTTTCGCTCTCATCCGACTCCGGCTGGTCGCCTACGTCACGACTGACGCTGCGCTCGATGGACATTGCCGGAGTCTTGGCGTTTAACTGCTCTTCGGTCAGGTGATCGCGGCGAAGCAGCAGCATGCGGATTATGCTTTCGCTGAGCTCGGCGTCGCGCTCCAATTCCGCGACCTTACCCGGGTCGATCTTGAAGTATGTCAGCACGTATAAGCCACGCTTTCGCCCCTTGATCTCATACGCCAGTTTCCGCTCGTCCCACGGCTTGATCGACAGCACTTCGGCTTCGCTGCGGTCAAGCACGGTGCGAACCGGCTCGCTGGACGCCTCGAAATCGGGGTTACCCGCGTCCACCAGGAACATGCCTTCGTAGGTCTTCTTGTCAGTCATCTCCGAAATTCCAATCTTCCTAGACTCGGTTCGAGCGGTCAGTCATCTGCGCCCGTGTCCGACGGTCTATTGTACTTGTGCATTACGGCTGAGACGTCCTCAAACAGCCAATCCTCTGCTGCCGTTGCGGCCGATTCGACGGCCCGGGTTATCACGCTGTCTTCGTTCTCATCCAACTCACCGAGCACATAATCTTCACCGGCCATGAACTCAGGCGACTGACCGATGCCGATCCTCAGCCTGGCTACCTGGTCCGTGCCCAGTGCTCTTATCACGTCGGCAAGGCCCTTGTGACCGCCGGCCGATCCGCCTTGCCTCACGCGAAGTCGACCGGTCGGCAACGCCATGTCATCCAATACTACCAAAACATCCGAGACCTCCAGGTGGTAGTAATCCACCATCTGCCGGACCACCTGCCCGGAGGAGTTCATAAACGTCTCCGGTTTGAGCAGTTTCACTCGCCGCTGCTGATCGCCTCGGGCCGGCATGGCCTCTGCAACGCGGCCTGCGAAAGCCGACCGCCACGGCGACGCCCGCCAACGGTCAGCCGCTGCATCGGCCACGCGGAAGCCCACGTTATGTCGCGTCTTCTCGTAACGCCGGCCGGGGTTTCCCAGCCCGACGATAAGTCTCGCTCTATCAACAGCCTGATCGTCCACAGGTCTCGACAGCCATTGCGCCGCAAAGGCCGGCACGGCACACGGCGCCCCGGAAGCCTATTCCTCGGGTTCGCCTTCGGGCTCTTCCTTCTTCTCGCCGATGACCTCCGGCTCGGCCAGCTCTTCTTCTGCCTCTTCGGCGGGCGCTACCTCTTCGGCAACCACAGTAAGCGAGCAAATGGGAGCATCCGGGCTGGTAACCAGCGACGCACCTTCCGGCAGTTCAAGCCTGCTTGCGGTATACGTCTCGCCGATCTGCAAGTCCTTGACCTGCATGCGGAGCTCCTCGGGGATCGCCGTTACGACGCACTCGATGATCAACTCGGATGTTATCTGCTGCAGCACCCCACCGGCTGCCATGCCTTCGGGTGTACCGCGAAGAACGACCGGAACCGTTACCTCTACGCGCTCGTCTAGATCCACACGTGTCAGGTCCACATGCAGTAGCGCATGACCGAAGTTATCGTACTGCGTGTCCTTGATAAGCACGTTCTCAATCGTGCCGTCGACGTCCAGTTCCAAAAGTCGTTCGCCGTGATGGATCGCCAGATCCAGATCATGCTCGTTCATTGCAACGGCAATGTTCTCCTGCCCATGTCCGTAAATTATGCAGGGCGTCAAACCCTCTTTTCGCAGCTTCCTGGCGTCGCGAGTGCCGGATCCGCTGCGCTTGGTCGCCTTCAACGCTGCCATATTCTTTCATCTCCGCGGCTTTGGGCGCCGGCGAAAACCATCGCTGCGCCTACTATCGGACGTTGTCCATATTGAATAAACTGCTGACTGATTCGTTGCTGTGGATTCGATGGATCGCTTCACCCATCATCGGAGCCACCGACAAAATATGAATCTTGCCGATGGCGTCAAGCGTCTCTTGCGCAACGGGAACCGTGTCGGTGAGAACCACCTGGTCGATCGGTACCTCCGCAAAGTTCGCCACCGCCTTGCCGACGAGCACCGCGTGCGTCGCTCCCACATAAACATGCTTCGCACCGGCCTTGATGCAAAGCTTGGCCGCTCCGCACACCGTGGTGCCGGTCGTGATCATGTCGTCCATCATCAGCACTGTTTTGCCGCGCACATCGCCGATGATGTGCCCATGTTCGACAGCCTCGCCGCTGACGCGACGCTTGTCCACTATCGCCAAATCCCCACCGAGTCGGTTTGCATACGCGCGGGCTCGCTTGGCGTTGCCCGGGTCCGGGCTTACCAGCACGAGGTTGTCCCACTGGAACTGCCTGAAATACCGGCTATGGACCGGCTCTGCGTACAGGTTGTCCACCGGAATGTCGAAAAAGCCCTGAATCTGACCCGCGTGAAGGTCCACCGTCAGCACCCGATCGGTCCCGGCGGTCGTTATGAGGTTCGCCACCAGTTTGGCGGTGATTGGCGTTCGCCCTTCGTCTTTGCGGTCCTGCCGCGCGTAACCGTAGTAGGGAACCACCGCCGTGACGCGCTCAGCCGACGCCCGGCGAGCGCAGTCAATGAAAATCAGCAGTTCCATCAGCGATTCATTAGTCGGAGCACATGTCGGCTGGACGATGAATATATCCCGGCCTCGAACGTCCTCTTCCAGCTTGACTAGTATCTCCCCGTCCGGGAAGCGCGTAATCTTGGCAGCACCCAGCGAGATGCCGAGATACTCAGCTATCTTCTGCGCCAGCGGTCTGTTGGCGGAGCCGGCGAATACTGCCAGATCGTCCATAACTCAACCTTCCTTACCATGCCAGGGCGGCCACGCCGCCCAAAGCCTCTTATTGCTCACGGAAGCCACAAGCCGGAAATATCTTTACCCGGCCAGGACTCGAACCTGGAATAGAAGTACCAAAAACTTCTGTGTTGCCAATTACACCACCGGGTAAGGTGCATGTCGTTGGGGCCAGCCGGCCAGGCGTCGGGTCTGGGGCCGGCTGAAAAAACGTGCCGCAGCTGGTGCTTCGTCCGGAGGCCTGAATCAGCGGCTGCGACCTCGCTGACCCATTTCCTTTCATAGGAGCGCCCCGTGCGGACGAAAGACGCCTTACAGACTCGCCTATTCTATCGGGCAAGCTAAGTTTGTCAATCGCGGATCTCAAAAAACCTCCGGGCAGTCACCCGCTCCCGCCACGGCCTCCTTGGGCTTGTCCCGGCCCAACCGGGCTGCGGCATAGCAGCTCCGCCGCTTTCTTCTGCCTGCCTCCTGGGCTCCCGCCGCCGGCGCCTGCGATGCTGACGTTTGACCGCCCGCCCGCCGCGCGGTATCAAAGGCCCCCATGTGTGCCGAAATCCAATGGCTGCAATCGATCGGCGAGGCCCTGGCCCCCGTTGACGCCCTGATGTCTATGCTCAGCGGCTTCGCACTCATCCTCATACTCACCCGGCTTAGGGTGCCCATATCCGCCGCCGTTATCGCCGGGGCAGTCGCCGTGAGCCTCCTGTTCGGACAAGCTCCCGCCGCTACCGGGCGCACCCTTATCGAGGGTTTCTTTCGTCTCGACATGCTGCTGTTGGCCATCATCATCATCGTGGTCATCGTCCTCACCCAGGTCATGCGAGAAACAGGCCGGCTCCAGGAGATCGTCGCTTCACTTCGACTGCTCCTGCGCCGCCCGGCCGTGTCCATGGCCGCCGTGCCCGCCATGATAGGAATGCTCCCCATGCCCGGAGGGGCGCTCTTCTCGGCGCCACTGGTCGCGTCGGCTGCAGCCGGGGCAGATGTCGAGGGAAGCCGCCTGTCGGCCATTAACTACTGGTTCCGACACGTCTGGGAGTTCTGGTGGCCTTTGTACCCAGGCGTTATCCTCGCTATGACACTCGCCCGCCGCGAAGCCGGCGTAAACGATCTGACGTTCCTCCGGTTCCAACTGCCCCTGTCGATACCGATGATATTCGCCGGCATGCTCATCTTCATCGGTTCACACTCCGACCTGCACGTCTCGGCCCCGCCTGCCCCGGCTGGCACGAAACGACGTCTGCTGCGGGCTACTGCTCCGATATGGCTGATCATCCTTATATATGCGGCCGGGCAGGCTATGATTTCCGGCCTGAAAGAATGGACCGGACTCGATCTGTCAGTCGAGCCTTGGGGAAAGGCCCCAATCACGCTCGGTCTGGCCGTCAGCCTCATATGGACCATCGCCACCTCGCACCTGCCCGGTGGGAAAATCGCCAAAATCTTCACCGCCGGATCCATCTACAAGATGGTCCTTATCGTGATGATGGTCATGGTCTACAAAAACGCCGTCGAGGCAGTGGACGCCGGCCGGCTGATGGGCGAGGAACTCGCCGCCCTCCACGTACCCACCGCCGTCGTCGTTGCCGTCCTGCCGCTGATTGCCGGAATCGTCCTCGGCGTGGCCGTCGGTTTCGTAGGGGCGTCATTCCCCATTATCCTGCCGCTTGTCGCCGCCCGGCCCGATGTGTCCGCCTACATCGCCCTGGCCTACGCCTTCGGCCACATCGGGCAGATGCTCAGCCCCATACACATCTGCTACATCGTCTCAAACGACTACTTCAAGACCACCAACCGCGCCGTCTACCTGCGAATCCTACCAGCAGCCGCCGCTACCATGACCGGCGCCGTCGGATACTTCCTCCTGCTGCGGTGGGTGATATGATGAATGGTCGCGGCTCAAAAGGACGCCAGACCGCCGGTGCACCTACAGCCCGCGGCCTGTGGCGGCCAAGAATTCAAGCGCAACAGCATCGACATACTCTTTGCTGGGGGCCTCAATCTTGACGAACCCCCCGGGAAGTTCAAACTCGTCGTCCAACCATAAATCTGCCACAAGGCAGGGGAATTCATTTTGCTCTGTTGAATCAACGCACATCTTCACAGTGCCATCTTTATTCTCGAAGATGAGCGTCTGAATTGTCACCTCCCGGCATAGCGCTTCATTCTTGTCGGGGCGCAACAGAATCCGGCCTGCCTTTCGGAGCGTTTCCAACTGTTCTGGATCTGGGAATACTCTTGCAACCCCCCGATCTATCTGGTCTTGGCTGCAAATCGACAGAGTATCTGTGCGATCCTGCGCGAGCTTCAGCCCTTGATTGGCCGTAAGCTCGCGAAAGAAATTCTCGTACCACTCTTTGGTGTGAGTGGCGTCATATCTGAACGATACTGTTCTTTCCGGCATAGCGATTCCCCATATACCAATTCACCGATCTGACAGGTCAGACTCACGGGCCGCTGACACTCGCAGGGCACTCACCGTGGTGCGGTGCCTGTCTTCTATGTCGCGTTGCGGCCCGTCGCTGCGAGGACTTCAGCGATTATCTGGTCCGGCGCGACGCCGTCGGCCAGGCCTTCGAAGCTCAGTATCAGCCGATGTCGCAGCGCAGCGGCCGCAACCGCTTCCACATCCTCAAACGCCACGTTCGCCCGCCCCGCCATCAGCGCCCGCACTTTGGCCGCAAGAACTATCGCCTGCCCGCCCCGCGGCGACGCCCCGTAACGCACATACTTCCGCACCATCTCGCCCGCCCCGGCCGCGTGTGGATGCGTCCCCGCGACTAGCCTTGAAACGTAATCCGTCACGTGCGAGGCGATCGGCACCTGCCGAACCGTCCGCCGCATCTGCTCAACGCGATCCGCCGACGCCACCGCCACCGCCTCCGCCGCCTCGCTGCCCGTCGTGCGCGTAAGAATCGCCGACAGCTCCTCCACGCCCGGCGAGCTCAGCAGAATCTTCAGCATGAACCGGTCCAGCTGCGCCTCGGGCAGCGGGTACGTGCCCTCCAATTCAAGCGGATTCTGCGTCGCCAGCACGCAGAACGGCTGCGGCAGCGGGTGGCTCGTGCGTGCGACCGATACCGTCTGCTCCTGCATTGCCTCCAGCAGGGCCGACTGTGTCTTCGGCGTCGCCCGGTTGATCTCGTCAGCCAGTATGAGGTTGGCGAAGACAGGCCCCGGCGCAAACACGAACCGCTTCCCCCCGGCGGGGTCTTCCTCGATGATATTCGTGCCCGTGATATCCGCCGGCATCAGGTCCGGCGTGAACTGAATCCGCCCGAACTCAAGCTCCAGCGCCGCCGCCAGCGTCCGCACAAGCAGCGTCTTGCCCAGCCCCGGCACGCCTTCCAGCAGCGCATGCCCCCCCGTCAGCAGGCACGTCAGCACCTGGTCGACCACCTCCCCGTGCCCGACGATGACCCGGCCCACCTGCTCGACGATTCGCCCGTAGTCCTCGGCGAACGCGTCAATATCGGCGGCGAAGTCGGACGTGTCGTCAACGTGAGATCCCATTGCACCCCCATTCTATTTAATGTCCGCGAGCCTGTCGAGCCGGAAGAAGGCTATCGCGTTGGCTGTTGTGGCTTCAGCGAAAGCCTCCAGCGATGCGCCCCGAACCGCCGCCAGGCGCCGCGCGACGTGCACTACGTTGGCCGGCTCGTTTGTCTTCATCTTCCGCACAGGCTCGGGCGACAGGTACGGCGAGTCCGTCTCCACCAGTATCCGATCGTCCGGCGTCATGGCGACCGCCTGGCGAATGTCATCGGCCCGGTTGAACGTTGCGATTCCGCTGTAGCTGATCGTCGCGCCCAGGTCCAGCACCGTTCGCGCTACTGCCGGGCCCTCGGTGAAGGAGTGAAACACCAGCCGTCCGCCCTCAATGCCCGAGGATCGAATGATCGCCAGCGTATCGTCGACGGCCTCTCGCATGTGAATCACCACGGGCGAATCAAGCTCATCGGCAAGGGCCAGTTGCGCCGCCAGCGCCGTCCGCTGAGCCTCGCGCGGGGAAAAGTCGTAGTGATAGTCCAGGCCGATCTCTCCCACCGCCACGCAGCCCTCTCGCCCGGCGAGTTCGCCAACCTGCCGAACTGTCTCGTCGTCCGCGTCCTTGGCGTCGTGCGGGTGAACGCCGGCCGTGAAGCTGACGTTGCCGTGAGCCCCCGCCAGGCTGCACGCCGCACGCGCTTCGGCAAGCGTGCCGGATGAGCATATGACATGCACCACGCCTGCGTCCGCCGCGCGGCTGAGAACGTCATCGACCCGCTGCTTCAATCGGCCATGCCAGAGGTGGCAGTGCGTGTCGATGAGTCTCATGGCGGACGCTTCGTTCATACGTGTGCCCTAAAACGCGGCTGTAATATGCCTGATTTGCGGCTCGTCGCTCCTTCTGAGCACTACCGAAATGATGTCATAGCGAACGCGCATATTGCCCGCGCGGTGGCGCGTCAGATAGTAGGCGGCTGTCCTCTTGATGCGCCGCTGCTTGTCTTCGTCAACGGCAGCGGCGGGGGACGTGTAAGTGTCGGATGTACGGGTCTTGACTTCGGCGAAAACGACACAGTCCTCACCGAAATGGCTGGCCGAGTCCTTGTCGAAGGCGATGATGTCGATCTCGCCGACAGGACAACGATAGTTGCGTGCGAGAATCTTCAGCCCGCGGTGCTTGAGGTATCTAACCGCCAGCGCCTCGCCTTGCTGGCCCAGCGAAAGGTCACGTTTCCTGAAAGGCCAGATCGGCATATCTGTTCACCGCCTTGCGACGGTCGGCGAGGCGCTACTCGGCGGCGTCGGTCTCTTCGGAGCTCTCGGCCGCGCCGGCCTCAGAAGGCTTGGCTACGGAAAAACCCCGTGTGTCCTTAAGCCGGGTCGCCTTGCCGGTACGCTCCCGCAGGTAGTAAAGCTTTGCGCGGCGTGCCTTGCCGCTCCGCAGCACCTCGATCGACGCCACCCGCGGGCTGTGCAGCGGAAAGACCCGCTCGACGCCCTCGTTGTTCACTATCCGGCGGACGGTGAACATTTCGTTCACGCCCCCGCCCTTACGGGCGATCACCACGCCCGAAAAAACCTGTATGCGCTCACGGTCGCCCTCGACAATGCGAACGGACACGTTCACGGTATCGCCGATCTTGAACTTCGGAATGTCACTCTTAATGCTGCTGGCGGCCGCCGCTTTCATCAGTCGGTCACTCACGGTATTTCTCCCGACGCATCTGCCGTCGGCTCACGCCGGCGGATCGGTCTCGTTTGGATGCTGCTGCTTGTACTTTGCCCAAAGATCGCACCGGCGCTGCATGGTCCGCAGCTTCGCCTGCTCGTGGCGCCACTGCTCTATCTTGCCGTGGTCGCCGCTGAGCAGTATTTCCGGCACGGCCATGCCGCAGAACTCCCGCGGCCTGGTGTAGTGCGGGTATTCCAGCAGACCCGCACTGAACGACTCATCGTGAGTCGATTCGTCTTTTCCCAGCACTCCCGGAATCAGGCGGACGATCGCGTCAACCACCGCCATCGCGGCTATCTCGCCGCCCGAGAGCACAAAATCGCCCAGCGAAACCTCCATGTCCGCCAGCGTCCGGATTCGTTCGTCGAATCCTTCGTAATGCCCGGCAAGCAATATTAGCCGATCCTTGCTCGCCAGTTGTCTCACCAGCGACTGGTCCAGCGGCTGGCCCTGCGGGCTCAGCAGTATCACCTCGCCCGGGCAGTCTCCCTGGGCTCGCAAATGCGCCACGGCGTCGAAAACGGGCTGACACATCAGCACCATACCAGGCCCGCCGCCGAAGGGCGCGTCGTCCACCGAACCGTAGTTATCGACCGCAAAATCGCGGATATTTGTGCAGTGGATATCAACCAGCCCGCGCTGGACGGCACGGCCGACGATGCTCGTTGTACGCATCGCATCGAACATCTCGACAAACAGCGTCAGTATATCGATGCGTTTCGCCATCGTCGCAAGGCCCGCGCCGGTGTGGAACTACTTCTTCACTGCCACGCCGTGCTTCACCAGAAGGTCGCGAACCGTGGCAGAGGGCTGAGCGCCTACGCCCAGCCAGTATTCGATCCGTTCCCGGTTCAGCGAAATCTGCTTGTTCGGATCCTTGCTGGCCGGGTCATACCATCCGAGCTCTTCGATCACTCGGCCGCCGCGAGGAGTTCGGCCGTCCATCGCGCCCAGCCGGAAGAAGCTGCGATGGCGCCGGCCCATGCGTTTTAGTCTCAGCCTAACTGCCACAGACTTTCTCCAACTTGCGTCGCTCGCCCAAAGGGCTAGCGCGTAGTGTCTCTTGTAAACAATGCGAGCTAAACATTCTAACACCGCCGGAAAACCTTGCAAGTCCTTTTTCCCAGCGATTGTCTGTCCTTCGCCTTCCGCCATGACCAGCCAGCAGCCGGGACAGAGGCGACACCCGGTCCGCCAGGCGGTATGCAGGCCGGCCTACATCCACCTGCCGGTCTTCAATGGGGAAACTTCCGCTCCAGCAGCCAGGCCCCGCCCGCCGATAACCCACCCATATATGCTTAACGGCCAAAGGAGAATGGGTGATTTACGCTGCCCTTACACTGTGGTTGCTTTTGTTGAGCTTCACCGGCATCGGTGTTTACAGGCTGCTCATGGGATTGATAGGCCCAAAATGGACCAATTTGCTCCTCCTGCCAGGAACCGTTGTTTCCGAGATGGCCTACATATTCGGCTGTCTGATAACGGGAGGGGAGATTAGACAGGCAAAGCTGATCGACTTCTCTAACGCAGGGGACGGCCTGTCGCATACCGAAGCGACCCCAAAGCTCAAGACAATAGGCCCATTGATTGCGTCCCTGATGGCTGTGGCAGCATGCGGAGCAGCCATACTGCTGGTAGACAGACTGCTTGGAAAGCGCGTCCTCAGGGCCTTTGCCCTGTCCGGTGGGGGAATAAGTCTGACACTGCTGCCGCAGGACCTGCCGACAAGCTGGGCGGTACTGTGGGATAGCGCCCACCACCAGCTCACCCTCGTCCGCAGGATGTGCGAAACGGTGGGTCAACTCGACTGGCGTCAGTGGCAAGGGCCCGTGTTCGCCTACCTGGCGATGTGTCTGTCCATTCGCCTGACGCCCGCCAGGCACAACCTGCGGGCGACGCTGGGCGCGGTCTTGATCATAAGCGCATGTGTTGCTCTTACGGGCCTGCTGTGGAGGAATTTCGCGGACCTTATTGACGATCTTTGGCCGTTACTGACGTACGTCTACGCCACTGTCCTTACTGTACTTGCTGTTGCCTTAATAGCACGAGGCGTGGCCGCGCTCACCGCCTCACTTCGCGCAAAAACGCACGCCGGGCATGCTTGATTAATACAACACCGCAAAATAATAACAGGCAGGAGCATAGCCGGGCACACCTGATTCCCACAGCAACACCCGTTTAGCGGGAAACAGAATATTGCCGGGCGCCCCGACGCCAATCTGCCACCTAGTCGCTGCGCCTGTGTCTATCGCCGCCCCCTACTGTCCGGCCTCTGCCAGCGGCGGAATGACCAGCTTATCACCCACCTTCAGTGTCCTTGGATGTACCTGGGGATTTGCCTTCTCAATGAGCGACCATCGCGACCCTTTGCCGTACATCTTCTGTGCGATGATCCAGAAGCTATCTCCTTCCTGAACGACGTACGTCTTACCGCCTTCGCGAGACGCCCGGTCAGCGGAAACTACGCTCGGCTGTTCATTGTGCGCAACCGCCTGAGGCTGCGATTGCTTGCAGCCTGTCATCAGGGCTACGGTGATCAAAACAACGCAGGTGCCGAGCTTGTTCATGGCGTCCGTTCCTTTCCCCGCCATGTTCTATTATCGGCTTTTCACGCCCGAACAGTACAGCGGGAAGTGTCGGACTCCCATACCGTGACCGCCGTCACGCCCGGCAGGTCGCCCCTGATGCGGCTGAGGATGTACTCGCCCAGCCTTTCGCTGGTGGAATTCTCCAACCCGGCGATGTCATTCAGATTGCGGTGGTCCAGCTCGTCCAGCACTGCCTCGACGACCCGTTTGATCTCCCCGAAATCCACCACCCAGCCGGTCGTCGCATTGGGCTGGCCTGTAACGTGTATGTCCAGCCGGTAGCTGTGCCCGTGCAGTCGAGCACACTTGTGTCCCGCCGGTACGTTTGGCAGCGAGTGGGCCGCCTCGAATCGGAATGTCTTGACCAGTTCGTATTCCATGGATCTGCTTTCCTTCAAGCGGCTAGACACCCCCATTGGCATCGGGCCAGATTACCTTGTGCAATTGCAGGCCTAGTCGCACGTCAAGCCGGTCGGCTATTATCCACTTGGCCAACTCGCTGGCCGGCAGCTCATCGACCACGGGGGAGAAAATCACTTCCACCCGACCGATAAGCTTATGCAGCAAGGTCACGTCGCGGGCGTAATCGTAGTCCTGCCTGTTGGCTATGACGAACTTCACCTCGTCACGAGGTCCAAGCGATTGAAGATTAGTCCAAAGGTTGAAATCGGCAACGCCGCTGCCGGGACACTTGACGTCTATGATCCTCTTAACCCGGCCGTCCACGTTGCTGACATCTATCGACCCGTTGGTTTCCAGCAACGTTTCGTAATTCGCTTCGCACAGTCTGGTCAGCAGCTCCATCGCCGCCGACTGGGCAAGAGGTTCGCCGCCGGTTACTTCCACGCGATTACATTTCAGTTGGGCAACGCAGGCGAGAATCTCGCCGACCGGCATCTGTCGTTCCTGCACGCGGGCCTGGGGCGTGTCGCACCAGCGGCACTCCAGGTTGCAACCTGCCAGACGGATGATGGTGCAGGGCAAGCCGGCGCGGGACGACTCGCCCTGTATCGACAGGTATATCTCATGGACATAAAGTTGGCTCACGGTGTCATTGTATCAATGCGGGTTGTCCACTACGATAAGTTCATGGGCGCTGGAAGCATGCTCGATAATCGAAGGCTGCTATTGATATTGGCGGCGGCGTTGCTGATGCGAGGCGGGCTGCTGACAACCGCTGCGATAAATCACGGCGAGGTGCTCGCCCCGGACTCCTACAGTTATCGACAGTTGGCTGGCAGCCTCCACCAACGCCACGAGTTCAGCCGAGATGGTGAGCCGGAAATCTTCCGCACGCCGGGGTACCCGGTTTTTCTTGCATTAATTCAATGGCTGCACGGGGGTATATGGACGGCCCTTACGGCGCAAGTTCTTCTGGACGTTGGGCTTGTAATGATAACCTTTCACCTAGCTGCCATGCTTGCCGGCAGGGAAGCAGGAGCACTGGCGGCGTTGATTCAAGCAGTAACGCCGGTGGCAATAGCATCTTGCTGTCGTATGCTGTCCGACAGCCTGTACGCGCTGCTGCTGACGGGCTCGGTGGTGCTTGTGGTGGGGCACCTGCGGGGCGGTGGATGGAAGCACATAATTCTGTCAGGAGTTACGATGGCGGCTGGGTGTTACGTCAGACCCGTGGGCGTGGCGATGGCAGCCATGGCGGGGCTAGTGATCCTGTTGAGTTCGCGTAAGTTCTTGCATACAATGGTTTTCATAGCTATAGTAGCAATGTGTTTGGCCCCGTGGGTAGTGCGGAACGCCGTTATTGCGGATTATCGCGGTTTTTCGAGTTTCGCGGGCGACAGCCTCTACAGGTTTTCTGCTGCGGAAGTCATCGCGCGTGAGGAAAACGTCGACGTCCAGACCGTGCGTGGCCGGCTGGACCGCGAAGTCGCGGCGGCCAACTTGCCGACGCCCGGTGCAAGAAGCAGATACAGAATGCAGCGGGCGGCGGAGATCATTCGCGGTAACCCAGGCGATTACCTGATCATCCACACCAGGGGGGACCTAGCGTTCTGGCTGCCGGGCGCGACGGATGTACTGGAAGTGGCGGGCGTTACGGCCGGCCAGAAGGGCACGCTATCAGTTCTTCATCAAAAGGGGCTTATGTCTGCGGCAAAGCACTATTTCGCAGGTAGCCCGTGGGCGGTCATTGCTGCGGGGGCTCTGGTAAGCATATTCGCGGTGAAGATGATCGGAGTGGCGACGTGCGTACTCAGCCGGGCGAGGCTTAAGATGTCGGCTGCTGCGTGGCTTATGGTGCTGGTGGTGGGGACGTCTGCGATGGCTGGCGGACCGGCGTCCACGCCGCGGTTCCGTGTGCCTGTCGCATCGCTGCTGAGCGTGGCGGCGGCGGTGGGTTGGCTGAGGCTTTCACGGGGTCGCCGGCGCAAGCAGCGTTGCTGATACGGGCCGGTTTGTGACGGGAGAGGTCCTGCATCAGCGGCCGTTGCCGATGGCTGCCAGCCATGGCCAGCGGCTGCGCCCCAGAACACGCGGGCGCCACATTCGGTCGATTGTCTGTGTGAAGGTGTTCATCCCGAGAACCGCCATGTAGGACGGGATCGGCACTGGGGTGTAAAGCCTCAGAAGCATCGCAAGCGTGCCGCAGCCGATGCCGAAGAGCACCTGCCCGCCGGTGGTGACCGGTCGGGTGGTCTGCTCGGTGGCGAGGAAGAACGCCGCCAGCAACAGCCCGCCGGAGAACAGGTGATAACTGACGTAGATTACGCCTATGTCGAGGCCCTCGTGGAGGACGGGCCACCAGACGCGCTGGATCGTCTGGTCGGGTGCGACAAGATGGATGGGCGCGACAGCGACGATGATGGCGGCGGCCAGGATTATCGACAGGGGCAGTTGCCACTTCACGTAGTGGCGGTAAATAAGGTACAGGCCGGCGACGATGAGGATAGCGGCGGAGGTCTCGCCTATTCCACCGGGCACGGCGCCCAGGATGAGGTCGTCGATGATCGGCATCTTGTCTAGGGCAGGGGGATAGGTCCCGGGCGGGCCCGGCATGCCCCAGATGGAGCCATACGCGCCGGTATCGGCCAGCAGGGCGTCGCGGTCGTTGCTGGGGTGGGTAAGCGGGTGTAGGATGGCCTCGGGGCGCTTCATTAGGAACGCATCGCCGCGCAGAGTCGCAGCTCGGCCGTGCCAGGGCTTGTAATCCGGCTCGTAGGTGTAGGTCCGCACGTCGCCGATGATAATGTTGTTCTGGGCCAACACGGGCCAGGCGTCGGGATATGCCTGCGCGGGTGTCGTGAGCACGGCTGGAAACATCACCGCGACGGCAAGTCGTCCAACGAGCGCGGGCTGCCAGACGAAGTGCCCAACGCCGCCCAGGACGGCCTTTCCAAGTATGATCGCAAAGGCGGCGGCAATGGCGGGCACGTACCATGGGACGAATGCCGGCAGGGAGAGGGCAAGGAGCATTCCTGTGAGCACGGCGTGGGACAGGCCCAGCAAGGCGGGCTGGCGCGTGACGCGGTAGTAAAGCGATTCCATCAGGATGCAGCCGGTGATGGATATGATGGCCACGTTTGCAGCCCGGAAGCCCATGAAGACGATTCCGGCCAGCATCGGGGCGCATGCGGCGGCAAGCGTTACGCGGTAGACAGTGGAGGCTGCTTCTGGCGCTCGCACCAGCGGCGCATGGGGGGAAGGGAAGTGCCGCCTGGTAAATACCAGCCCGCGCAGGTCCGTCTGGCGTGATTGGCTCATGATGCGGGCTCCGCGGCTGACGAGCGGGCTAGCTGGCGGCGGCCGGCGATGGCCCGCTTGAGCTGCGCGACGCGATAGGTCAGAGGCAGACGCGAGGGGCAGACGTAGCTGCACACGCCGCAATCGACGCACGCCATTGCGCCCGCGCGGCGGGCAGTGGGCAGGTCGGCCAGTTCCAGCGCGTCGTTCAGCAAGCTGACGTTCAGCCTGGCTGGGCAGTGGTCTGTGCACCAGCCGCAGCGAATGCACGGGCAGGGGGAGACCGGCTCGGGCGCGGCCAGGGCGAGCACAGCGTTAGTGGCTGGTGTGACGACGGCGCGCGGGGTGCAGTTCAGGCCCTTCATTGGTCCGCCGTGGGTCAGGGGTGCGTGGGTGATTTGGCTGAGCTCAGCGCACGGGGTGCCGAATGGCACGGGGATGTTTACGGGGTGGATGATCTGGTGGCCGGCGAGGGTGAGTATGCGCGTAAGTGTAGGGCGGCCCCGCAGGGCCCACCTGGCGACTGCAAGGGCCGTGGCTGGGCTTATGACGGCGGCACCGATGTGGAAGGAGGTGCGGCCGATGGGCACCTCCAGACCGGTGAGGATTTTCAGGAGTATGGGCTCGGCGCCGGTGGGGTACTTATAAGGAAGGGCGATCAGGTGCACACCGTGGGCTTCTGCGGGCGCCATCACATGTGCGTAGTCACCTGTGCGTCGCTCGTCGACCACCATGGCCGTCTCTGACGCGCCGATGATCCTGGCGAGAAGGGCCAAAGCGAACAGGACATCCTCGCCGTGCTCGGCGAGCGTTCGGTGATCGCTGGTGACGTATGGCTCGTCCTCCATGCCGCTTACGACGAGGAGGGCGACGTTGGCTTGGCGGGCCTCGGCGAGCCAGGCCGCCAGGGGTCGGACCGGATGGCTGCAGGTCGTCAGTGCGCCCTCGGCGAGTCGGTCGGACAGCATGTTTGCAGGCGCCCGCCGCCAGTCGATAGGTCCGAAGGGAGTTTGCGGTGGTTGGGCGGGCTGGAGGGCGGTCATTTCCACGGCGTCGACGGTGACGAAGCGCCCGCCGGCGGCCACGTCGGCGGTGGTGAAGGCGCTGACCAGGCCGGACATTGGGGCGAGGACATGGACGGAGTCGGGCGGTGAGCCTTCAGCGAGCATGTCGCCGGCTGAGACGTACTGTCCGCGGGATACTCTGGGGGCAGCTTGCGGGCCCGGCCCGTAGGCGAGAGGCACGTGAAGGCGTTGCGGGACAAAAGCAGCCCTGACGGGCCTGGAGAGCGTCTCCTGTTTTTCGTCCGGCAGATCGAGCCCGCCGACAAAGGTGCCGTATCGCCTGCGAAGCATGGTGAGATAGTAACCAACAGGCGGGGGACAGTCCACACCCGTAGGTGGAGGCGGCGGGGCGGGGCGGAATTGAACAGCCGGCGGGGAAATGCAGAATGGGGAATTAGAAATGTGAAGATATAAGTCCGAAATTACGGATCGGCCCGACAGGGCTGGGTTTGACAGAGCCGGACGCAAAGCATTTCGAATGTCGACTTATTGACCGATATTGCGAAGGGCGTGTTGGGTGCGGAGGATCGGGTCGGTGAACTCGATGTCGGCGGTGGCGATCAGGCGCTGCAGGAGGCTGAGTATGGCCTGGTCTATCGCTTGGCGGAGCAGAGCCGCATGGAGCTGATCCTTAACCTGTTCAAAGGATACGTCCTGGGGGGGTATTTCGCGGACGAGTTGGAGCAGGTGGAAGGTCGTTCCTGAGCGGATGATGTCGCTGACTTCGCCGGGCTTGTTGAGCGCGAGGACGACCTCTCGGATTGCGGGTTGACATTCGTCGGACATGGAGCTGATGGGGGGCAGCAGGCCGCCATTGGGGGCTGATGAAGGATCTATGGAATAATCCTGGGCGAGTCGGGCGAAATCCGCTCCGTCGCGGAGCATCTGGAGGACTTGATCGGCGGCGGCCAGTGACTCCAGCTGTATGTGGCGGACCTGGACCTGACGGCCGAACTGTCGGCTGAACTCGTTACGGAGGTCGGCCTCGTAGATTTGGATATCGGGGGTGACCATTTTTCTCAGGAGCACCTGCCTTCGGAGGAAACGCTCATAGTCAGCGTAGCTCATGCCCTTTTCTGCGAGCATTCTAGTGAGCAGTTCACGGCGGTGCGCCGGCTGGACGTCCTGCTGGTCGGTGATGCCGTGGAGGAAGTAATCGTTTTCTGCGGCGATATCGTCGTCGGTAACGATGATTTGTCGTTTATTTGCTTCCTGCTGGACGACCATATCAGCGATGAGCTGCTGGGCGATAGTCATGCCGTAATTGGTGACGAGTATCTCGTTGAGATCGGTCATGTAGATGGGCTGGCCGTTGACATTGGCCATGACAGGCTGGACCAGGGGCGGCGCGGGGGCCTGGCGGGTCTGGTCGTGGGGTTCATTCGTCAGAGCTTGAGGCTCACAGCCCATCGCGATTACAACGGCCATTGCGGCCGGCAGGAGTGCGTTTCGCATGAGTCGGCTCCTTCCAGGTATTTGGGCAAGTGTCGTGGTTGGCAAGAGCGCTACTTTTTCATTTGCAGCTCTATTCCGTCGGTTTGCCACTTTCTTGCGAGTATTGCGAACTGGTCGGCCATCTCGTTCATGCTTCTGACGGCTGAGACGAGTTCGTTATAGAGGGCGGGGTCGGACACGAACATACCGAGGGTGCCCTTGCCGGTCTCAATGTCCTGGGCCGCGTTGTTCAGGGACGTTATGAGCCTGGAGAGCTCATCGGCGGTCACGATGAGCCTTCTGGTGAGGACCTCTGCCTGATCGGCGATTTTGGAGACGGAATCAAGTGCGGGCTTGAAGGCGTCGGTGATTCCGACGTTTATGATCAGGCCCCTGATGATAAGTTGCTGAGGAGGGCGTTCGGCGGCGGGGGCGATAGGCACGGGCTCTATGCCGTGGCTTTCGGCCCGTTCCAGGGAGAGATTGGGCGGGCCCATGAAGTTTCTGTAGACGACCAGGACGCTGTTGGGGGAGACGTAGACGTCTTTTTCGATGCGCGCAGTGATCGTGACTCCCTTCAGCGGGACGGAGGGGTCGGTGAAATCTATACCGGTAATCCGTCCCACCCGTAGGTCAGCCATGTGTATGGCGTCTCCTTCGCGGATACCGGCGGAGGTATCCATCTCGACCAGAATAGTCTGCCCGCGTTGGAAGATACTCGGCAGCCCCGCGAACAGGACAATGAGACCTGCCAGAATCGCCAGAGCCACCAGCACGGTCAGGCCCACGATGACGTTACGTGTGCGGTCATTCATTTGGAGGACTCCTGGGGGGAAGTTGGTGCTGTAGGGGTTTCGCTGGCGGATAGGTTCCCTTGGCGGATCTGGGCGAGTTCTTCGGGACTAGCCTGGCCCAGGACAAATCGCTGTACGACTCCGTCCTGGACGTCATCCAGCTCGTGGGGAGCGGCGTCGACGATCAGCTTTCCTTCGTGCAGCATGACGATGCGGTCACCGACTTTTCTTGCTGAGGCCATGTCGTGCGTGACAACAATGGCCGTGGTGCCAAGGGCGCTTTGGAGCTTGAGTATCAGTTCGTTTATCAGGTCGGCCCGAACCGGGTCCAGGCCGGTGGTCGGTTCGTCGTAAAGGATCAGCTCGGGCTCGAGGGCGATCGCTCTGGCGAGTGCTACGCGTTTTTTCTGCCCGCCGGAAAGTTCTTCGGGGTAGCGGTTCTGCAGGCCGTCGAGCCCCACGAGGGACAACACTTGCCTGCTCCGGTCAATGCGGCTTTGGCGCGTGCCGACGTTGTGTTCGTCCTGCGGGAAGCAGATGTTCTCCTGGACGGTCATGGAATCGAACAGGGCCCCGCCCTGAAAAAGAAAGCCCATTCGTCGGCGCACCTTTACAAGGGCGGCCTCGGACATTTCGGATATGCAGTCTTGTCGGAACCAGACCTGACCCTTATCAGGCTTCATCAGCCCGGCAATGTGCTTCAGCAGAACGCTCTTGCCGCAGCCTGACGGGCCTATAACGACGGTGGTCTTTCCGCGCTGGGCCTGGAAGTCAATACCGTCCAAGACGACCAACCGGCCGAACCTCTTGTGGACGTCGACCATTCGGATTGTAGGTTCGCTTTGAATCACATCGTTTCTGCCTGTCTGGCGGCGCCCATCGCCGTTACTTGGAGCCATTCCGGTCGCGCATGGGACTCTCGATGCAGTGACAGTCGTTGGTAAGACTGCATGCGATACTTCTAGCCTATGGTCCCAGGCGCGTTTAGAATAGTATGTGATAGGGCTGGCTTCAAGGTGGAGATCGAGATGTCGAGTCGTTTCACAACGTCTGTGGATCTTTGGGCTGGCGGGGAGAGCATGTCTGCGCCTCCGTGCGTGTTCGTGTTGCTGGGGGCGACAGGTGACCTGGCGGCCCGGAAAATTGCCCCGGCGCTGTACCAACTGGCCTGTCGAGGGCTTATGGGCGAGAGAGCCGCGGTGTTGGCTGTAGCACGCAAGTCCATGATCGACGATGAGTTTCGCGATTTTATATTCAAGGCGATCCAGACGCATTCGTCACAGCCGGTCAGTGGCGAAGCATGGCGCAAAATGGCCGGGCGATGGTACTACCAAGTTGCCCACAATGATTCGCCGGAGGAGTTCGCCGCACTTGCACCTCGGCTGGCTGAAATTGACTCCCGGCACGGCTGCGGCGGTTCGCGGGTGTTTTACATGGCGCTCAGGCCTGAGCACTTCGGCCCGGCGGCGAACTATTTGGGTGCGGCCGGCCTGAGCCGGCCGTTGAATAAGGACAGCTTCGTGCGCATCGTCGTGGAGAAGCCTTTCGGGTCAGATTTGTCTTCAGCGAGGGCTCTTAGTGGTGTGCTGTGGCAGAACTTTGAAGAGCCGCAGATATATCGGATCGACCACTACCTCGGCAAAGAAGCGGTACAGAACATCATGGTCATGCGGTTCGCAAATGCGATATTCGAGCCGCTGCTGAACCGGCAGTACGTGGACCACGTGCAGATCACGGCGGCGGAGGACGCCGGTATGGAGGGGCGGCGGGGGCCCTATTACGAAGAAGCCGGCGCGATGCGCGACATGATGCAGAACCACCTTCTTCAGCTTCTTGCGCTGACGGCGATGGAGCCGCCGACGCGCTTGAGCGGTGAGAACGTCCGCGACGAGAAGGTAAAGGTGCTGTGCGCTATCGACCCACCTGCTCCGGCGGATATTGCCTCGGTCACGTGCAGAGGCCAGTATTCCGGGGGCCCCGGTCCGGCATATCGCCAGGAAGAAGGCGTTGCCTCCGACAGCGATGTGGAGACGTACGCGGCATGGCGGCTGTGCGTGAACACATGGCGGTGGTCGGGCGTGCCGTTTTACCTGCGGACGGGCAAGAGGCTGGCAGCGAAAGTCAGCCAGATTCTGATCGTCTTCAAGCGTGAGCCAGTACGATTATTTGGTCCTGGGTGGTGTGACCTTCGCGGCGCCAACCGTCTGCTGATTCGCATTTCCCCCGACGAGGGGATCGCAGTGGTTTGCGACGCGAAGGTGCCCGGTTCGGAGATGCTGCTGAGGCCCGTTCGGATGAATTTCAGCTACGGCACGGCGTTTGAGTCGGCCTCGCCGGAGGCGTACGAAAACCTCCTGCTGGACGCCATGATGGGCGACCCGACACTCTTTATCCGGACCGACGAGGTCGAAGCGGCATGGCGGCTGATCGACGCGATACGGCTGAGCTGGGCGAACACCGGCAAGCCGGCGCTGCACAGCTACGCGCCCGGGACGTGGGGTCCTGAGGCGGCAAATGAACTTTTCGGCGATCCATATAAACGCTGGTTTGACGGATAATCCCGTGATATAAGGCACTTGGCCATGACCGCAAGAAGAGCATCCCCAGAGGTTATCGTCATGTCGTCGTGTGAAGCGGCGACAAAGAAGGCTGCCGAACTTTTCAAGGAAGTCGTGTGCGCGTCGGTTGCCGAAAGGCGCGTGTGCAACCTGGCGTTGGCGGGCGGGACGACGCCTCACGACCTGTACCAGAAGCTGGCGGCGGATGTGTACAACTGCGACGTTCCGTGGGCTTCAGTAAATGTGTTCTTCGGGGACGAGCGCGACGTGCCTCACGACCACGTTGACAGCAACTACCACATGGCCCAACGGGCGCTGCTGGATCACATCCCGATTCCGCCGGAACAGATCCACCCCATGCCCGCCGACTCGGACGACCTGGAGGCGTCGGCCGGGGAGTACGAGAAGATTGTTCGCAAGATCGTCACGGGGGATGAACCGATGCCGCGATTCGACCTGATACTTCTAGGCATGGGCGGCGACGGGCACACCGCCAGCCTGTTTCCCCGGACGGAAGCATTGTCGGAAAAGGAAAAGCTTATCGTCAGCCATCACGTGCCGGTGCTTGGGCGTAACCGGATGACGTTCACATATGCGCTGATCAACGCCGCGCGGCATGTCATGTTCCTAGTTACGGGGGAAGACAAGGCCGATGCCGTCGCAGCCGTCCTCGGCGAGGACAAGAAAGCCCGCGAAGAAATCCCAGCCGCACAAGTAAACCCCGTTGACGGCAAGCTGACGATCGTTCTGGACGCAGCGGCGGCGAGAAAAACGGACCTGAAGCCAGCCAAGAACTAAGTGGGGCTCTCCTTCGACAACGGCCTAATGTCCATTCTTCCGACCGCATCGCAAGTGGGGATAGAACCAATCAGCCTTATTGTGCAAGGGTGATTTGCGCGACCGGGGGTGAGCAGATCCCGGGCGCTGATAGTCTCGACGATTCGCCCCTGGTGCATCACAGCCACATCGTCGGCGAAGCGTTGGACGAGCTGGAGGTCGTGGGCGATGAAGAGATAGCTCAGGTGCACCTGATCCTGAAGGTCCTTGAGGAGGTTGAGAATCTGCGCGCGGATGGACACGTCCAGCGAGCTGACTGGCTCGTCGCAGACGATAAGGTCCGGATTGGTGGCCAGGGCCCGCGCAATGGCTATTCGTTGCCGCTGTCCGGCGGAAAACTCGTGCGGATATCGGCTGGGTGAGTCCGGTGGTAGGCCGACGCGGTGGAGCAGGGCGACGGCGCGGAGTTCGCGCTGGCGGCGCGTGCCGATTCGGTGGGCTGTCAGGGGTTCGGCAACGATTCTACCGGCCGTCATTCGCGGGTCAAGCGAGCCAGCCGGGTCCTGGAAGATCATCTGCATTCGCCTGCGCATCGTTCGCATTTTTGGCCGGCGGGCGGCCAGCACATCGCAGCCGTCGAAAACGACCTGCCCGGTGATGTGGGCCTCCGGCAGCAGACGGAGCACAGCGCGGGCAAGGGTGGTCTTGCCGGCGCCGCTCTCGCCGACTACCGCGAGGGTCCTGCCATGCTGAAGCGAGAAGGTGGCGCCGTTCACCAGGTAGACGCGACGACGCGACAGGCCCAGCAAACCGGTCTCAGGCAGCGCGACACGAAGATCGCGGACGGTCAGGGCCGGGCGGTCGTCAGTGGCGAAATGTTGTGGCTCAGGGATCATGTGTTTGCTGATACGGCAGTGTGTGGTCGTATCCGGGGCACAGCAGGCATGCGGACCAATGGCCCTGGGCGACGAGACGAAGCTGTGGGTGAACGCTGCGGCAGAGCGGGTTGTCTGCGGCGAGCGGGCATCGCGGGTGGAAACGGCATCCGGGGGGCGGGGAGGCGAGGTCCGGCGGGCAGCCGGGTATCGCGGCGAAGCGGGCGTCCGTGTGGGTGACGGGCCTGACACAATCTAACAGCGCCTGCGTGTAAGGGTGCATCGGATAAGCGAACAGCGCGCGTGTGTCGGCGATTTCCATAAGCTCACCGGCGTACATCACGGCGACGGTATCGGCTGCCCGGGCCACGAGCGCCAGGTCGTGCGTTATCAGGACCACGCCCATGCCGGCACGGGAAGGCAAGTTGGTGAGCAGATCCAAAATGCGCTGCTGAGTAGCGGTGTCCAGGGCGGTGGTGGGCTCGTCGGCTATCAGCAGGTCCGGCTGGCCGGCGAGAGCCATGGCGATCAGCACGCGCTGGCGGAGCCCGCCGGAAAGCTCGTGAGGGTACTGCCTGAACCGCTTGGCAGGCTCATCGACACCGAGGCGGGCGAGAGACTGAACGGCGATTTCCTTTGCCCTGCGCGCGCCGACGGACTGATGGAGGCGGATCGCCTCGACTATCTGTCGACCGCATGTGAAAATGGGGTTCAGCGCAGTAGCAGGCTCCTGGAAAACCATGCCGATCCGTCGGCCGCGAACGGACCGCATTTGCCGCTCGGTGAGATCCAGCAGGTTACGGCCGTTCAGTTCGATGCACCCGGCGGCGACTCGCCCGGCGTCTGGCAGGAGGCGAAGCAGCGACAAGGCGAGGGCCGACTTGCCGCACCCGCTCTCGCCGACCAGCGCGAACAGACGCCCTGCCTGGGCGGTGAAGCTCACGCTGTCCACGGCGGCAGCAGGTCCGGAAGCGGTGAGGAAGACCGTCCGCAGGCCGGTCACGCGGAGCAGTGTGTGGTGCCGGTTCATGGCGCGCTCGCTTTCGCATCGAGGGCGTCGCGGATGCGGTCGCCGAGTACGTTGATCGCCAGCACAAGCACCGATAGCGCGGCGACGGCGGCAGTCAGCTCCCACCACCGCCCGACGATCAGGTCGCTGCGGGCGGCGTTTATCATGCTGCCCCAACTGGGCGTGCCAACCGCGACGCCGATTCCAAGGTAGCTTAGGATGACCTCCGCCATGACGGCCGCAACAAAACCCAACGAGAAGTTGACCAGGGCGATGTGCATCACGTTCGGCAGAACGTGGGTGAAGAGTATGCCTATCCCGGACCTTCCCGATGCGCGGGCGGCAAGGACGTAATCTGACTGGCGGATCTTCAAGGCCTCTGCCCGAACGAGTCGGCAGGTGCCTATCCAGAATGTCATAGCCAGGGCCAGACATACGCCGGCCATACCGCCCAGATTGATCTGGAACACGGTTCCGCCGAACAGGACGGTGTCGGTGAAGGCGAACTTCAGGGCGATCACGCGGACGATGCCCGGGACGGCTGCCAAAGTCGCTACGAGCCACATGACGACGGCGTCGATCCATCTGCCGAAGTAGCCCGCCGCGGCGCCGAGGAGCAGTCCAAGCGGGATGGCGATGACGTTGGTCACAAGTCCCACCGTCAGCGACACCTTTGCCGCCAGGAGCGTCTTTGCCAACACCGACCGGCCGAACGCATCGGCGCCGAACGGCTGGTCGGTCGAGGGGGGAAGATTTGCGCGGGCATAGTCTTGGCTTGTTCCCCAGTTCGGCTCGATGGCCATTGAGGTGAATACGGCCGCCGCGACGTAGACAGCGATAACCGCGGCGCACACAATTGCTGCAGGCGACCGGCGGAGCTTTCGCCATGTGCGCCGCCAGGGAGAGGCGCTCAACGGCAGGCCTGGCGGCGCGTCGGAGAATATGCAGGGGGCATCGGTCATGCGCGGGGTTTCAGCCTCACTCGCGGGTCGAATACCGCGTACAGGATGTCGGTAGCCAGCAATCCGGTGACGTACAGCACGGCCGTTACAAACGTCAGTGCGGTCACGATGGGCACGTCCCGGCGGGATATGGAGGTAACGAGCTGTCCGCCCAGGCCCGGTATGCCGAAGAAGCTTTCCAGCAGAAGGCTGCCCATGATGAGGAAGGGGATCGCCATCACCAGTTGTGTGAGGATCGGCAGCATGCAGTTTGGCAGGACGTGACCCAACAAGACGCGCGACAGCGGCGCGCCCTTAGCGCGAGCCGTGCGGACGTAGTCACGGGTGATTTCATCGAGGATGATCGTGCGGTACAGCCGAACATTGCCGCCAATGGAGGCCAGCACGGCGATGGCGACCGGCACGTATATGTTGCTGACGTTCCGCAGCCCCCACGCGGCGGCGGGGACGATGCGAAAGACGATCCACTGCCCGACGATCATGTATGCAAGCAGCGGCACACACATGCCGAGGGTCGTCAGAAGCACGGCCAGGCGGTCCAGCCAGGTGTTGCGATAGTGGGCTATCAGAAGGGCGATGGTTAGCGCCGCCAGCCAGCCGATGGCCAAGGCGGGCATTGTGAGAGCGAGGGAGTACGGCGCTCTCTCGGCGATCATTCGCCCGACGGACTGCCCTGTGGCGTAGCTTGTTGCCCTTAGGGTGACGCTGTCGATGAGATGGCGGGTGAACTGGGAATCCCAGAAGGCCGGCGACGTGATCGGCTTTGTGGCGTCAACCAGCAGTGGCCTGTCGAGGGCGTGCTGCCGGTAGAAGCGTTGGCGCTGGTCGGGAGAGGCGTCGGAAGCGAGATAGTTGGCGGAGATATCGCCGGCTACCACGCGGAAGAGGACGAAGGTAAGCAGCATCACGCCGAATATCGTGACTACGGCGCGGGCGAGCCTTTGCAGAATAAACGCTCCCATGGCCGATCAATCCTCCCTACCGCCAAGGGCGCGGCGCCGGTCGGTGTCGATGCGCAGGTACTTGTCGTAGCCGTAACCGACGGGGTGCGGCTTGACGTTCTTTAGCCAATCGTAAGTCAGCACGAACGACTCCGGCTCGGTTAGCAGCAGCACTGGGCAGTCCTCGCTGATCATCCTGGTCATCTCTGCCTGAAGTTGCGTGCGCTGGTCGCTATCCGGCAAGGCACGCACCCGTTCGTAAAGCACGTCGAATCGCCTGTTACTGTATGCGGCGGAGGGGCTGCCTGCGCCGGAGTAGAACCGTTGGAGGAAGCTATCGGCCCGGCCGTCAGGCGACCGCCACCCGGCTGCGTGCATTTGCGTTTTGCCGGCGCTGACCTTGGCCTGGAAAGTGCTCCAGTCGTTTAGCGTGACAGTCGCGTCCAGGCCGACCGCCTGAAGCTGTTGGCGGAAGAAGTCGCCCATCTTGGCGTATTGCACGTCGGCGCCGGGCAGGTCGATGCGCAAAGTAGGCAGGTGGCCTTCGATGAGCAGGCCCGATGCGGCGAGTTCATCTCGTGCGGCGAGGAGCATCGCGGCGGCCTTGTCGGGGTCGTAGCGATAATACGGGCCGGGACCCGCCAACACGTGAGCCTGATAGCCTGCTGGATCCAGCTGTTCCAGCGAGCTGGGGAGACAATTAATCGCCCGCTTGCCTCGCCCGTTGAAGAGAACACTGACGTAGGTCTCAACATCCACAGCTAGGCATATCGCTCGCCGCAGCGAGGGGCTGGCCCGCATGACGGGGTCCGACATGTTGAACTCAAGCCAGTAGACCGTCGGGCTCTGGCAGGCGTGCAGGCGTATGCCTCGCCGGCGCCATCGCTGGGCGAGTGAACGGTCGGGCGTCACGACGGAGGCGAACAGTTCTGTCTGGACGTTGGACGAGTCGATTTCACCGGCGAGGAACAGCAGCCACCCTGAGTAGTCCTCACGGACGTAGTCCAGGCGGATGACGTCGATGAAAGGCACGGTCTTGCCGGCATCATCGAGCAGGCCGGCTTCGGCGTCGCCGGGGGCGCCACTGCGGGGGTAGGTCATTTCCCGAAAGTCAGGGTTCCGGACGAGCACTATGAGCTTTTGCGGCTGAAAGGTCTGCAGGACATATGGCCCGGTGGACACGACCTGCTCCGGCCGATGAACCGGGCCGGTGAGTGAGCAGTCGATTGCTTCGCGCGGAATCGGGGCGTAGTTGTGCAGAGCGAGCGTATGGATGAATTGCTGGTCGGGGGCGGTGAGCTGAATCTGGAGCGTGAGGTGATCGATTGCGCGGACGCCGGGCATGGGCAGGTCGTATCGGGAGGCGTCGGCCGGCTGAAAAGTCTCGGTCGCTGCGGCGTACTGGTCGAAGCCGACGATGCGCCCAGAGAGGGGGGCCCTGGCTACGTCAGTCGCCTGGAGGTGACAATCGCCGGCCCGTTTGAAGGCGTTGACGAAATCCTCAGCCGTTACGGTGCGCGTAGCCCAACGGTGGTGGGAGTCGGCGCCGAAGCAACGGTTGCGAGCGTATCGCACGCCCGGCCTGATGCGGATGGTGTAGGTCTTCCCGTCGGCGGAGACTTCCGGCAGATCGGCCGCCAGCAGCGGGATGATTTCCAGAGGCCTCCTGAGATAGTGGTAGGCATAGAGTCCCTCGTAGAAATGTCCCTGAATCCAGGCCGAGGTCGGGTCGTTGCAGGTGGCGGGGTCTATCGAGCGGACGGTTGCGCTGTAGCTGCTGAATCGCACGACGCGACGGGCGGCGAAGATGGCCTGGCCTGTGTCATCGTAGCCTATGACAACGCGGTCGTAGCCGGCGGTGTCGGATCGAAGCAGAAGGAAAGGCGAAGCCGCCATCGCCGCCGCGACTATGAGGGAAATGACGGAAAACCATTTCATGGCAACCCGACCGATACTCCCTTATTAAGGAGGTGAACGTCAGCTGCCCAGCCTGAAGAAGCTCCATCGGCGGCTGGCGGGCTATTCTTCAGGCAGTACTATGCGGGGATCCTGAATGTCAAAATTCAGGGCCTTTAATTCCCTGACCCAACCTATCACGCCAAGTTGTACGGCGTCAGCCTGTTGCAGCTTGTCGATGAACTTCTTGGGGATTTCCCTGCCGCTTTCTATGGAAATGTACCTGCCCTTGAGGGGAAGGGATACAAACTCGTTATTCTTCCCCACCAGGCCGTTGATTGCCTTTTCGCAGGCGGTCAGCAGACCCACGGCGGCAGCTTCGGTCTTCACGGCCTTGGCTCTTAGCAGAGCGAGGTCACGTTTTTGGGCTTCGTCCATCTGCTGGCTCTGCTTGTCGAGGTCCTCGACCTGCAGTTGCAGCTTCGTCGCCCGCGCGTACAGATTCCCGCCGACGGCAGCGAGGTCGATCAGGTCCTGCAGCATGTCCTTGTCGGCTACGGACCGCTGATCTGCGCCTTTGAGTATGGTCGTCAGACTAATCAGTGTATTGACTGCCTCAGTGGCTGCGCACACCCAATCGACGTCCGCTCCGCCGGCTTTCTTGGTCCATACCTGCCAATTGTCGTGGAGGATTGCCAGAAGCCTATCGGCGGCGCCCAGGTAGGTTTCGTTTGTAATGTTGGCGGGCAGACGCATGGGCAGGGAGGCGACTTTGCAGATTTCTCCGATAACGATCGGAGAGTCTTCAGCAGATGCACGCTGCTGGAGAACCTTGAAGAATCCTTCCGCCACGGATAGTCCCTGGGCGAGTCTCATATCCCTTACTTGGATGTAGCCGAGCCAGGCCTGGAACCGCACGGCTGGGTTCTTGTGAGCGACCAGCACATCCAGTGCAGGCTGAATGCTGACTTCCGAGAGTGAGGCCAGAGCGCGGGCGGCATTGATTTCGCGCGTTCGCTGCAGATCATCAACGGGCATGTCCGCAAGGAAGGCGACGATTTGCTCCCCGGCTTCTGCGGCATATTCGTACTTGACATCGGCGTACTTTTCGGGGTTGTCGTAGAAAAAGAAGTTGTCGATCATGTCCTGTGCGGCGGCCGTAACCGCCTCAGGTGTCTTGGCGGCGCCGATCTGCTCGATCCAGTAGCTGACGAGGCTGGTGATTTCCTCATCGCTTGGAGGATCGCTCACGGCAGGCGGGTCGGCCAGCAGTATCGACGTGGACAGCAGTAACACCAGGCCGGCAACACCTACGCTAAGCAGAGCTGTCATCCGCATTGAAGGAGCCCTTTGCTGGAGGTCGTAAGGTCAATTACCAAGGGATGGTACGACCATTTATGGGAACTGTCAAGGACAAGCCCACCTGAGATGGTTGCGACAATTCGTTAAGACGCCAGGTAGTTGCCCGGTAGGCAAGGTCAGAAAACCCCCAGCGGACAGGCTCGCCGTCGCCTGCGGCATCGGGGCAAACGTGGGACGGTCGGGCGAGAGGTTGCTGCATTTGGTGGCTAGAAACGCCGATTTGGGTTAAAGTATGGAGCTTGCAGCAAGGAGCAGGTTATGAGCAAAGCGCAAACTGTCGGTATCGCTCTGGTTGGCTGTGGAACGGTGGGCAGCCACGTTGCCAGATTGTTGCTGGGCGATGCGGATATGCTCACTCGCCGCAGCGGGCTGAAACTTCAGCTTCGCCATGTGGTGGATCTGGATTTCACGTCAGCAGAGCGGGCTGGCGTGGACAGATCGATTTGCCGCAGTGACCTGGGAATCGCGTTGTCCGACAAGCAGACACAGATCGTCGTTGAGCTCGTAGGCGGGGAGACGTTCGCCAAGGACGTTGTCTGCATGTCTCTGGAGGCCGGCAAGAGCGTGGTTACCGCCAACAAGGCGCTGCTGGCGAAGCACGGGCCTGAGTTGTTCGCCATCGCCCGCAAGAGCGGGGCGTGTATCGGCTTCGGCGCCAGTTGCGTCGGCGGAGTTCCTGTGATCGGCTCGATACTCAACGGTCTGCTGGCCAACAAGATCGACGCGCTGTTCGGTATTGTCAACGGCACGTGTAATTTCATCCTCACCAGCATGTCCCAGCATGGCAGCGATTACGCCACTGTTCTTGCCGAGGCCCAGGAGGCCGGCCTGGCCGAGGCCGATCCGACTCTTGATGTCAGCGGTGCGGATTCAGCCCACAAACTTACGATACTCGGCTCGCTGGCGTTCGGCAGGAGGGTGGATCTGGCGTCCATCTACACCGAGGGCATCGACGACGTGGACGTTGCAGACATCCGCTACGGTGCGGAGCTGGGCTACACGGCCAAGCTGCTCGCCATAGCCGTAAGCCAGGGCGAGGCGATAAGCCTGCGCGTTCACCCGGCCTTCATTCGCAGCGACCATCCTTTGTCCGGCGTGGGAGGGCCCTTCAACGCCGTGTGCATATACGGCCACGCCGTGGGACACACGATGTTCTACGGGCGCGGGGCAGGCGGCTCAGCGACGGCGTCGGCGGTTCTGGCGGACATTATCGACGTGGCGATAGGCAACGCCCAGCGACGGTTTGACGAGCTGGGCATCTGGCCTGATGTGGCGCCGCTGGCCGACGTGCTTCCCATTGAGCAGGTGCGCGGAAGGTACTACATGCGAGTCACCTGCGAGGATTCTCCGGGCGTGCTGGCGAGGATCGCCGAGGCGCTGGGCAAGAGGGATATCAGCATTGCCAGCATGATCCAGCACGAGCCCGCCTCCGCCGGGTCAGGCGTGCCGCTGGTATTTACCACGCACGAGGCAGTCGAGGGCGACGTGCGAGCGGCGCTCGGCGAGATTGACGCCTTGGACGTTGTCGTTCAACCTACAGTGACCATTCGCATAATTGACGAGCATGAGGAAGCGCAGCTCTAGTGGGGCCTGCGATCATGAAATACGGTATTGTCATTACCGACGGCGCCGCCGACCGCCCGCTTGCCGAGCTTGGCGGCAGGACGCCTCTGGAGGCGGCTGAGAAGCCCGTGATCGACTCGCTGGCTGCGGCTGGTCGAGTGGGGCTGGTCTACAACGTGCCGCCCGGCTACGAGCCGGGCAGCGACGTGGCAATTCTGTCGCTGCTGGGCTATGACGTGACAGAATTCTACACTGGCAGAGCCCCAATAGAAGCGGCCGCCCAAGGCATAGAAGTAGCCGATGACGAATGGGTGTTTCGCACGAACCTGGTGACAATCACCGACGGCGTGATGGAGGACTATTGCAGCGGGCACATAACCAGCGCCGAGGGCGCTGAGCTTGTCGATGCGCTCAATCGGGAGCTGGCGGGGCAGGGGGTGAAGTTTCATCCCGGGGTGGGCTATCGTCACCTGGCGGTGATGAGCGGCGAGTTCGATGTGACCACAACGCCGCCGCACAACATCACGGGCAAGGCAGTCGCCGAGCACATGCCTACCGGAGACGGGGCTGGGCGGCTGGTGAAACTGATCAAAGCCAGTCGGGTCGTTCTTGCCGACCACCCCGTGAACGTCGCTCGCCGCAGAGCGGGCAACCGCTCCGCCAGCAGCATATGGTTCTGGGGGGAGGGAAAGATGCCCGCCCTGCAGAGCTTCGCCGAGCGGTTCGGTCTGTCGGCGGGGATGATAACTGCGGTGGACCTGTTGCGGGGCATAGCTGAGCTTACCGGCATGGAGCGAATTGAGGTTCCCGGCGCGACGGGCTACATCGATACGGACTACGCCGGCAAGGGCGCCGCAGCGGCTGACGCGCTGGATCGTCACGACATTATAATCGTGCACGTCGAAGCTCCCGACGAGTGCGGGCACAACGCCCTGGCAAAGGAAAAGACACAGGCCATTGCCGACATTGACCGTTACGTCGTCGCGCCTCTGCTGGAAAAGCTGAGAGGCTGCAAAAGCGGATGGCGGATGCTGGTCTCGCCGGACCATTCCACGCCGTGCAAGGTGAAGACGCACACGGCCGATCCGGTGCCGTTCGCCCTGGCAGGCGAGGGGATAGAGACCGACGCTGTTGAAAAACTGACCGAACGAGCGGCGGCCGCCGGCGGGCTGGTCGTCAAGCCCGGATACGAACTGATGAAGATGCTGCTTGGCTAGCCGAGGAAAGATGATGCCGGACATACCTGCATATCAGGAATGCATAAACATTAACTGCCAGGCGAACTTCGACTTGGCCCAGTCGCTGGTGGCCTGCCCGAAGTGCGGATGTTTGTTGGACGTTCAGTACGAGTGGGACAAGGTTAAGTTGCCCAAGAAGCTGTCTGACTTCAGCAGGCGGTGGGCTACGCGCGAAAATCGCCTGGACTTTTCGGGCGTATGGCGTTTCCGGGAGCTGCTGGACTTCTGTGACGACAGGTTCAAGGTCTCCCAGGGCGAGGGTCAGACTCTGCTGCAGCGCTGCGACGGCGTGGCGGAGTACGTCGGCGTCGACAAGGGCAAGCTGTTCCTGCAGTACGAGGGACTCAACCCGTCCGGCTCGTTCAAGGACAACGGCATGGCGGCTGCGTTCAGCCATGCGGCGATGGTGGGGGCGAGGCGCGTGGCGTGCGCATCGACGGGCAACACGTCGGCGTCTCTGGCGCGTTACGCGTCGGCTGCGGGGATGGAGGCCATCGTTTTCGTTGGCTCAGGGCGGATAGCCTTCGGCAAGCTGGCCCAGGCGCTGGACTACGGTGCGCGGACGTTTCAGGTGGCTGGGGACTTCGACGACTGCATGGCCCGTGTGAAGGAAGCCACCGAGGCCCTGAGCCTGTACCTCGTCAACAGCGTCAACCCCTTCCGCCTGGAAGGTCAGAAGACGATCATGCTTCGCGTACTGGAAGGGATGAACTGGGAAGTACCGGACTGGATCGTCTGTCCCGGCGGGAACCTGGGCAACAGTTCGGCTTTCGGCAAGATGTGGGGCGAACTGAAGGCCCTGGGCCTGGTCAAACGCGTGCCCCGGCTGGCGGTCATCAACTCCACCGGCGCGCCGACGCTGGACCGGTTGGTCAATAGCCCCGATACGCTCCTACGATACAACGGAGGCCGGTTCGACCGCGCGGCAATATGCAGGGACTACCAGTGGCAGGACGACACGAATACCAAACCGCACACCATCGCCAGCGCCATCGAAATCTCCAAACCCGTCAACATTGACAAGTGCCTGCGGGCGCTGGAAATCTGCGACGGCGTGGTGAGGGCGATTCCCGATGGGGACATAATGAACGCCAAGGCGCAGGTGGGCATCCACGGGCTCGGCTGCGAACCGGCGTCGGCGGCGTCGGTGGCTGGGGCGAGGCTTCTGGCTGAGGAACGTCTGATTTCAAGGGACGAGCGGGTGGTGTGCATTCTCACCGGCCATGCCCTCAAAGACCCCAACGCCACAGTTGGCTACCACACCGGCAACTACGATGCCGACCACCGCGTGGAAGGCGAGCGGCTGTTCGCCAACATGCCCACGCCGGTGGAAAACGACCTGGACGCGATAATCAAGGCTATTGAAACCAGTTGATGCCGATGGGATGCTAATTAGGCCTGGCCCGCAGTTGCCGGGAGATTGAAGCGCCGGCGGCGATCATATTGACGGTATTTAGGCTTGTCGTTTTGGGAATCTAGGTTATGCTATAACGACAAGTGAGGTGGGTGCCCGCTACGGGACCTTTCGCATGAACTGCAAGCTTGCCTGTCTGAACCACACACCGCCGCCGGGTGCTGCTGCGCGCAGACGGGTAAGTGCGCGCAGTTTCCGAGCTACGCCATGAGTGACCAGATCGAACGCATCGATGACGACGAGCAGTTCCGTGCCGACAGCAAACTTGACGAATCGTTGGAGAAGGAAATCTCCGCCGCTCTGGGCAACAGAAGCCTGGCCGACATAATGGACTCGCGGGGTCCCTCGCTTGTGGCCCGGCGCATCACCTCCGACGGGCAGCGGCTGTATCGCAGCCAAGTCGTCGAGATCCACGGCGACAACATCTTCGTGGACCTCGGCGGCAAGACGCAGGGCCTGCTTACCACCGCTCAGTTCGGCGATGACAAGCTGCCGGAAGTCGGCCAGGAGGTGGAGTTCGTCATCACCGACGGCGAGAGCGACGACGGGCTCGTGCTTCTCAGCCGCGAAGGCGCGATAGCGGCGGCCTCGTGGGATTCGCTGAAAGTCGGCCTGACCGTCGAGGGCGCCGTCACCGGCCACAATAAGGGCGGGCTGGAGATGAAGATCAACGGCATCCGGGCCTTCATGCCGCTCAGTCAGATCGAACGGTTCGGCGGCGTGGAAGACCCCGCTGCGTTCGTCGATCAGAAGCTCACCTGCCGGGTCATCGAGGCCAACCCTCGCGAGAAGAAGCTCGTCGTCTCCCGCCGGGCGTTTCAGGAGGCAGAGGCGGCCACCAAGCGCAAGGAGCTCTTCGAGACTCTCAACAAGGGCGACACTGTCGGCGGCGTGGTCAAGAGCATCATGCCCTACGGAGCGTTCGTAGATATAGGCGGCGCCGACGGGCTAGTGCATGTTCGCGAGATGAGCCACGGGCGAGTGGAGAGCCCAGCGGACATCGTCACCGTCGGCCAGCAGGTCGAGGTCGTCGTTCTGGATATCGACCGCCAGAAGGAGAAGATCAGCCTGTCGCTTCGCCAGGCTCTGCCGGACCCGTGGCAGGATGCAGCCGGGCGGTTCCCAGTCAACGCCATTGTCACAGGACGGGTTGTGAAGCTGATGGATTTCGGCGCTTTTGTGGAGTTGGCTGAGGGGCTGGAGGGACTTATACCCATCAGCGAGATGAGCTTCGCCCGGCGAGTGAACCATCCCAAGGAGGTGGTCCAGGTCGGCGAGGAGGTGAAGCTCCGCGTACTGAGCGTTGATCCGCAGCGCAACCGGATAAGCCTGTCGCTGAAGCAGGCGGGTGACGATCCCTGGGTGGGCGCATCGGCCCGCTGGGCGACGGATACGATCGTCGAGGGCGTCGTTACGCGCATCGCCGATTTCGGTGCATTTGTGCAACTGGCTGAGGGAGTGGAGGGGCTGGTTCACATCAGCGAACTGAGCAATGACCGCGTCAACAAGGTCGACGACGCCGTTCGCCAGGGTGATACAGTTAAGGTGAAGGTGTTGGAAGTCGACGAGGACGCCCGCCGGATATCGCTGTCGATAAAACAGACAAGCGCCGCCCCGAGCCTTAGGGGTCAAGCCCGCGGATACACGTCGAAATCGTCCGATGTGCGCGCCCGCAGCAAGCCGCGCAAGCGTCCGCTCAAGGGCGGACTGGACTAGGTCAACCGGTCCCTCGCCAGGCCAAGAGGGCTCACACGACCCCCCCCCCGGCACGGACCGGTCCGGCGCAGGCACTTCGGCCTGAGACTATTCGATTGTGATGGCATCCACGGGGCAGTCTGCAGCGGCCTGGCGGCAATCGTCCTCTGCGTCTTCTGGCACCTCGTCCACAAGAACGACAGCCACTTCTTCATCGCTCATGTCGAACACTTGCGGGCACGTCTCCACGCACAGCCCGCAGCCCGTACAGAGATCGGCATCCACTTTAACTCTCATCACATCAGCTCCCGTTTGTCTGGCCGGACGACTCCTTACCGGCTGGAAACATCCGCATGCTCGCGCACTTTTATCGGCGCTTTGGCTACCCAGACGCCGTGCAGGTTGCATCGACTATAGGCGCGAAGTTCGCTGACCTCACCAGCCAGAGATACGTTGAACCGGACGGTCGGGCAGGTTGTTATCGGTGTCAGGTCCGCCCTGGCCAGGAAAATGTCGTCGGCGTAGAGGTCGATGAATTCTATGAAGTGCTCGTTCTCGTTAGGGTGGCTAAGAAGCCCGCCGACTTCCACCGTCACTTCGAAGCACTCGCCTGTTTCGATTGTGTCAGGCGCGGAGATCACCGGCAAGTGCTTTTTCTCCAGGTCCGACATGTTTCTTGCATCGGCCGGGCAATTCACACCGGCGAATAGTTTATGCCAAGGCATTGTAGTTTCCTTTCCGTTAATCAAGATCTTCGATGGCCTTGCCGGCCCCATCGTCAAACCAATGAGAGCTAGCGATGGCCGGGAAACGACGGTGAATTCCCGGCGCCTCATTACCGCAGAATCCGTTTCTTCAGGCCTCGCGGCGCCGGCTACTGTTCGACCTGTTGGGCCAAGAACATCTGCAGGCCCATTTGTTTAATCTGATCATGTTGCTCCTCCAGCTTGTCGACGTGTCCGTCTTCATCCTCAAGGATACTTTCCAGTATCTCCTTGGTGGCATTGTCGGCCACCTCGGTCGCCAGTCCTATGCCGTTGTTGTAACTACCTACCGCAGTCACCTCAGCGGCCAGGTCGTTGGCCAGTTGCTTGGGCACGTCGGCCCCTATGCGCACATCGTTCAACTTCGTTACGATGGGCTTGCCCTCCAGGAACAATATTCGTTCGATAAGCTTCTCGGCGTGCTTCATCTCGGTGATCGCCCGCTGGCGGATCACCTTGTTCAGACGCTCGTATCCCCAGCTTTCACACATTTCTGCGTGGACGAAATACTGGTTGATTGCCGTAAGCTCCTCCGCCAGGAGGGAATTAAGCTTCTCTATGAGCTTGTCGTTTCCTTTCATGGGATACTCCTTTAATTAATTGTTGTGGTTGTCGTGATATCGGTAAGCCCTTGGACGAATCGGTGTCCCAAAGGCAACTGTGTGACGATATGTATCCTGTCCGGCCGTCATGCTGTCAGTCGACGGTCCCCATTTGATTCTGCAACCGGGGAAAGCCCGCCTCGCTACTGCAAATTATAGGCCCGCAAGAGATTCCCCTGCGGTGCCGAGCGGGAATTTCCACGCCTACCCAGATTAGCATCCCGCCACGCTATCGGCAACCTGCCCTGGAGGGCAGATAATTGTCCACCCGCCCAGCCCTTACCTGGTGGGCGACAAGCCTTTTCTTTCGCATTACTTGCGCGCTATCTGGCGGGCGATGTTTTCGCAGACGGCGTTTCGTTTGCATTTCGGGATCGGCGTGGCTATAAAATGCGGGCATTGCTGCGAACACGATGCCGGATGACGGCGTAATACGCTCAGCAGAACTATGGCGGCGGTTTGTAGTTAGCGTCCGTCGGAGCGCAGGCCGCTCGCGGTCGGCATGGACGAAGGTCCACCGCGTGCGGGGCGGTTTTGTGACTTGCCAGCCATGGCCAAGCCCGACTTTCAGCTTAGCCGCCAGTCAACCGGCTTGAGATGCTGATGGAGAAATCAATGGCCAATGACACAATGACCGGCTCGGTCGACAAGCAGACCGGCCGCGCCAGCGCGCTTATCGTCGGCATCCTTGTCGGCGGCGTGTTGGTGATTAATTCGTTCGTTGCATCGTGGATTTTCGAAAGCAGCTTCTACAGCGACATGCTTGCCCTCGCTGGGGCGATAATGCTGGGGCTGCCTATCTTCATCCACGCCGGCAGACAGCTCTTTGCCGGCAAAATGCACATGGACGAGCTGGTGGCCGTGGCAGTTATCGCCGCTATATCCGGCGGCAACTACAAGGCCGCCGGTGTCGTGGCGTTCTTCCTGCTGCTGTCCAACCTCATAGAAACGCGCACTGCGCTGGGCGCCAAGGCGAGCATAGAACACCTGCTGCGGTTGGCGCCCAAAAAAGCCATCCGCCTGAGCGCCGACGGCCGGGAGGAAGAAGTCGACCCTCGCCAGCTCATCCCCGGCGACGTTATCCGCGTTCGCCCCGGCGAAAACATCGCCGCCGACGGCGAGGTCGTCACGGGGCAATCGTCGGTCAACCAGGCGACGATTACCGGTGAGTCGCTGCCGGTGGACAAGGCCGTCGGCGACGAGGTCTTCAGCGGGACCAACAACCTGGAAGGTGCCATCGATGTCAAGGTCACCCGGGCCGGGGAGGACACCACCCTTGGCCGGGTCAAGAAGCTCATCCTCCAGGCCGAGGGCACCCGAACGCCCATAATGCGGCTTATCGACCGCTACGCCAGTTGGTACACTCCGACGATTCTCATGGTCGCCGGAGCGGTGCTGTTTTTCACGCGCGACATGAACCGTGTGACGACGATGCTGGTCGTGGCGTGTCCGACTGCCCTGATCCTGGCGGTTCCAACAGCGATGGTTGCCGCTCTTTCCTGCGCAGCCAGGCTGGGCATTCTCATCAAGGACGTTTCCAACATTGAACAGGCGCGCAGCCTGACGGCCTTCGTTTTCGACAAGACCGGCACACTCACCACAGGGGAGCTGAGCGTCACGAAGATGATGCCCGCCCCGGGCGTCGACGGGGCCGACCTGCTGGCGGCGGCAGGGTCGGCGGAGCATCGCTCGCGGCATCCAGTGGCGCGGGCCGTGGTGGCGGTGGCCGAAAAGGCCCGACTGGCTCTGACCGATCCAACGGCGTTCGAGGAAGTTCCAGGCCGGGGCGTTCGCGCGACTGTGGACGGGTCAGAAACGCTGATCGGCCGACGGTCCTGGCTGGCCGATCAAGGCGCGGACCTTCACGCGATGGACGATCCGAAGTACGCCGAGCCGGAAGGCCTTAGCACGCTGTACGTTGTGCGGGCGGGCAAGCTGCTGGGGTGGATCGGCCTGGAAGACCGCACACGGGACGAGGCACACCTAGCGATGCAGGACCTCCGCGAAATGGGCATCAAGGGCCTGGTCATGGTTACCGGCGATCGATGGTCCGTCGCACGCAGGGTCGCAAAAGAAATGGGCTGCACAGAAGTAATGGCCGAAGTCCTGCCCGCTGACAAGCTGGAACTTGTGGACTCCCTCAAGAAACAGGGCCATCAGGTCGCTGTCGTCGGCGACGGTGTGAACGACGCACCGGCCCTGGCAGCGGGCGACTTGTCCATCGCCATGAGCGCCGCCGGCAGCGATGTGGCCATAAACTCCGCCACCATCGCCCTGATGAACAACGACTTGAACCGCCTGCCGTTTCTGGTCCGCCTGAGCCGGAGGTCCATCGGCGTGGTGCATCAGAATCTGCTTTTCGGCGTGGGGATGATCCTCACGCTGCTGGTGCTGGCGGGGATCGGTGTGATCAAGCCCGAGGTCGGCGCGGCGCTGCAGATGCTGGCGGCGGTATTCGTTGTATTCAACAGTGCCCGCCTGGTGCGGTTTGGGGAGGAACTTCACACACCGGACGAGCCCGAGCCCACGGAGACTCCAGCCAAGCTGGAGGCGGTTCCGGCGTAGTGCACTTTCAATCGGCTGCGGAAGAAGAGAAATGACGACGCGTTCTTGGCAACAGGCAGATGAGCACGGCTGCGGCGGACAGTGCCGCTGCGCCGGCGAGCTGGGGCCTGTCGAGACGAACGACCAGCCAGGTCATCGGCCTGGGAAAGGCCACCGCCCCTGCGCTGACAGCCGTCGCGGCGACGGTTCCGGCCAGGACCAGCCAATAGCTCCAGGCTGCTCCCCGCCCGAACATCCCCGCCACCAGCCAAACGACGATGCCCGCAACGAGCATCCCGCAGGCCAGGATGATTGTGTCCACAGTGAGCTCCTGCCAGTTGGCAAGCAAGATTGCCCCCACCAGCACCATCACCGCTGCCAGCACTCGTCCGATGCCCGCCAGCAGGTTTACGCCCGTCGGGGCCGATGCGGCCGGTCGGGGCTCGAGCTGGCGGGTCTGGAACATCGCTGCCCCGATGGCCAGCGAGGCCGCTATCAGCAGTGCTGCGTACCCGGCTGTCGTGGCCAGGAATACGGCAGTGATGGGCTTGTCCCGCATGACGGCTTCCATCATCAGAAAATACCGGGTATCAGGCGTTATCATTCCCAGGGCCTTGATTACCGCGTTCGATTCGCTCCATTGCCCGAACAGGAGCTGGTGGTATCCGCCAAGCACCGCTACGCCTATGCAGACCAGCAAAGTCGGGATCTGACTGAGCCGGGTGCTGGCCGCGACAGCCACGGCCGTCAGCAGCAGCACGGCCATGTAGATCGTCAGGATCGCCAGCAGCACCTGTACGCCGATGTCCTGCCCGAATGGAACGAGCATCCAGCCCTTACCGATGAAAGTGATGCTGCCGAGTGCGGCGGTCATGAGTATCGTTTGAATCCACGTCACCGCCGAGGTGAAATGCCACCCGAACACGAAGTTCCCCACCAACGCCAGCACCAGCGATGTCCCCAGCGCCGACAGTCCTATCACAATCACCGGCCAGTCGATCGGGTCACTGGCCGCAGAGACCACCCCGTGGCGGACGAGCATCAGGAACACCAGCGAGCAAAGGTATATCGCCAGCGTAACCGCCAAGGCCACCCCGGCGTACTTGCCGACGACGAATGTCGCTCGCGGGACGGGCTTGGATATTACCGTCATGGCGGTCCGGTCGTCGATCTCCCTGGCCAGAACACTGGACGCGCTGAACACCGCAAGCAATATGCCGCTTGTCAGGAGCGTGCTCAGGCCGAGGTTTATCATCAGCTTCTGGTCGGTCGTCTTATGATCGCCGGTAGGCGACATCGTCCACGTGCTCAACAACAGCCCCAGCACAAGCAGGCCATACGTCAGGCCGATCAGAATCACGAAGATCGGCTGGCGTATCGTCTGCATGAACGTATTACGACAAATGGCCCACAATTTCGTCATGGCGAATCCTATGCGATGCGCGCCTCTCGTGGCTCAGATTTTGATACGGCCGCCAGCGCGGCAGGGTTTGGTTCCTTGTGGAGAATTGTAGTGCGATCGCGCAGCCGCAGGCAAGTGGCACACGCTGTCTCCTGCGGCTGGGCATGGGAGATGTGACAACGATGATGACTTCCAGACGCGGGAAGAATGTCGCCCTGATCGGCGCAGCCGGCGAGCTGATTTTCGCCGTGGTGATGCTGATCGCCTGGACGTGGGCGAACTCGGCCGCAGCCAGGGCGTGCACGCTGATGCTGTTGTGCGGGGCGCTGCTTTGGCTAATGGTGGCCCTGCTGCTTTACTGCCGGCAACTCGCCGAGCGCGAGCAGGTGGAGCTCAGGCAACTGGCCGAGGAGGCGTCGGCGTCGATCTTCGAGGGCGAAGGTCTCACCGAGCAGCGTCTGGCCGCTCGGCGAGTGGCGATTATAGAACGATGGGTCGTTCCCGTCTTCACGCTCGCCTGGGCGGCGACAAACGCGACAGTCGGCTACTTGTTGCTCAAGGCGGCTCGCTCGGCTGCTGCGCCGGATGTGATTTCATCTGGGCCGGCGTCATTGCTGGTGATTGTGGCCGGGTTCGGGGCGTTCCTGTTCAGTTGCTACGCCCTGGGCATGGCCCGGCAGGTTGAATGGCGACCGTTGCGGGCCCCGGCCAGCTACCTGCTTATCTCCACGCTGATGATCGCAGGAACGATCGCCGCGCTGATATTGGCCACGCGGAAACTGCTGATCGTAGACCTCATCGTCGCGTACGTCGTGCCGGCGGTTCAACTGATCCTAGCCGCTGAAATGGTGCTCAACTTCATCCTGGATCGCTACCGCCCCCGCGTAGCCGGCGGGGAGGAGCGACTGAGCTTCGACTCGCGCCTGCTGAACCTCCTGGCCGAACCCAAGCGTGTGGGTCATTCCATCGCCGAAACGCTGAACTACCAGTTCGGTTTCGAAGTGTCGCAAACATGGTTCTACCAGCTGCTCCAGCGGGCGTTCGTGCCGCTGCTGATTTTCGCGGCGGCGCTGCTGCTGGGAGTGACAGCCCTCGTTCCGGTCGGCCCGGGGCAGAGCGCTGTGATCACACACCTGGGCAAGATGAGAGACAGGCCCGTCGGGCCTGGCCTGCACCTGAAATGGCCCTGGCCTATCGATACCGCCAAAGTCTACGCTCAGGACATCCAGACGATGCATCTCGGCATGGGGGAGCATCGAGAACATCGAGGCGAGCTGATGGAGGGAGGCACCTTCCAGGGGCGAGAGCTTGCCCTGTGGACCCAGGAACACGGTGAGCACGAAGAGATGAATTTTGTCGTGGCCGTCGAACGAGGCCAGAAGGACACGGACGAACACGCGCCGCCCGTGGACGTGATACGCCTGACGGCTGTCTTGAACTACCGCGTGGTTGACCCCGTGAAGTTCGGCTATCGCTTCGTCGATGCCAGAGCGATGCTCAACTGCCTGGCCAATCGTGAAATGGTGCGGTATTGCTCCAGCGCAACGCTGTTTGAAGATCTGCCTGCAGACCAAGCTGGCGTCAGACCCCAGGCCATCATGACCCACGGCCGGGAAGCGATGGCACGCGAACTGAAGAAGCGCATCCAGTCAGCCATTGACGATCCGAGCATCGATCTGGGCATCGAGATAACTTCACTGAATTTCCAGGCGGTCCATCCTCCTCCGGAAATAGCCCCCGCGTTTGAAGAGGTGCTCTCAGCCAGGCTCGGCCAGCAGACGCAGCGGTACGAGGCTGAGGCCGATGCCGCCGAGAAATTCATCAACGCCGCCGGCGATCCGGTGCTTGCCCAGAAGCTCGCGCTCGCCTTGCGCAAGCGCGAGAACCTAATCAACCTCATGAGTCTGCAGGCGAAAGGCGACAAGCAGGCCTTTGACGCCAGCCTCAAGAACATCATTAGTTCCGTAGACGATCACCTGGTGGTGCTCACGCGCGACGTCACGCGGGAGAACCTGATGGGAGGGGCCGGAGAACAAGGCGCCAGGGATGTCGAAGAAGTGCTGGCGGCGCTAAGTGAGTATCGCCAGGTGCTGGCGAACATCCAGCGCGACCAGCAGGTCGACCTGCTGGCCCTCATCGCACAGGCCCAGCAGGAGGCCGATAAGCTCTTCGACAATGCAGGTGGAAGGTCGGCCGTCCTCATGGCCGAGGCCGGAACCGATCGATGGAGGCGAGAGATGCAGGAACGCAGCCGGGCGAGCACATTCCCTGCCGAGCTGCGGGCCTACCGCGCCAGCCCGGACCTCTACGCTCTTGACCGCTATCTGGATGTGTGGGACGAGGTCCTGCCTCGCTCGGTGAAGTATGTAGTCGGCTTCGACCCCGCCCGTCTGGAGCCGTGGCTCAACCTTGAGCGCAGCCAGCGCGTTGAACAACGGCTGACGTTCGATGAAAGCGACGTCAAGGAGCCATAACACCCAAGTAACTACCGAACGTGTCCGTCCAGACCGGGCGGCAGGAAGGAAGCAATACGATGAGAAAACACATTGGACTGATAACACTGGCGGTGCTTGTCGTTGTGGTATTTGGAGCCTATACGATTGCCTACCCGGTCAGGGCGACGGATCTGACCTACATCACGCAGTTTGGCAGGGCTGACACGGACCAAGTATACGACGGCCGACAGCCCGACCAGACCGGCCTGAAGTATAAGTGGATCTATCCGATCGAAGAGGTCACCAGGTACGACGCGCGCACGTTCGTTTTCGAGGACCCCACCAGCCAGCTTCGGACCAAGGACGGCCCGTACTTGCTGCTGACCATGTTTTGTGCATGGCGGATTGCTGATCCGGTCAGGTTCGGAAGCGACATAAAGACCGTCGCCAAGGCCGAGTCCTCCATACGCTCTTCACTGATGGACAAAAAAAGCAGCGTCGTGGGCACTCACACGATGTCCGAGTTCGTCAACACGAACCCGACTGCTATGAAGCTGGCCGATATAGAGCAGGAAATTCTCGCGGCCCTCCGCAAAGAGGTGGCGGAGCAGTACGGTATCGAAATAGTGATGGTGGGCATCAAGTCGCTGGGCCTGCCAGAAGCCACAACCGAGACGGTCATCGCAGCGATGAAGGCCCAGCAGCAGAAAGAGGTAAGAGAATTGCAGAACACCGGCGCAGGCGACGCCGACACCATCCGCGCACGCGCCAAGGATGCCAGCGAACGTATTCTGGCTTTCGCCGAGCGAAAAGCCGCCGAGATACGCGCCGAAGGCTACAGCAAATCTGTCGAGCTGTACGAGCAGTTCGCCGATGACCCCGGATTTGCGATGTACCTGCGGTCGCTGGAGTCGCTCCGCCAGGAGCTGTCGACAAACACCATCTTCCTGCTGGATCCGTCGACCATCCCGTCTGTGGAGTACTTCAGCAAAGGCCCGTTCGTTCCCAACATCCGGGGCGACGAGTAAGCACGACCGCTTGAATGCCGGAGAGAAGCTATGGCCGAGAATGAACACAACAGCTGGTACGCCCAGCCCAGAGATGCCGGCAAGGACGCCCCCCTCGCCGGGCCAGGTGCGGATACCGCCTCCCAGGCCCTCGCCGACGCCCTCAGGCTCAGTTTTCGCCTGCTGACAGTCATAATGGTGCTGGTGGTCATCGCCTTCCTGCTGACCGGAATCCGCCGCGTGAGGACCGATCAGGTTGGAATACGAAGCCGCTTCGGGCGGATATTCGGCGTATCCGAGCCGGGCCTGACCTACACCTGGCCGTTTCCTGTCGGAAAGATGGACATCGTGGATCTGTCCACGAGAGAGCTGGCGATCAATGACTTCTGGATGTACCTCAGTCCCGCCGACATGACGAGAGACCTATCGGAAATCCGCACGAGGGAAAAAGGGCTCAAACCAGGCCGCGACGGCGCACTCATGACTGGCGACGGCAACATGATGCATGCCAAGATCATGTGCAGATACGGCGTGCGGAAAGACTTCGACCCGCAGCTCAATGTGGACCAGGTAGTGCTGTTCAAGGCCAATGTCGACGACCAGGTGCTGGAACAGGCCAGAAAACAGGGGGTGCCCCTTCACTCTGAGGACATAATCCGAACTGTCGTCTGCCGGGCCGCCATTCACACCGCAGCCACCCAGACGGCCGAAGGGCTGCGAACCGATACCGCCGGCTTCACCGAGGCCGTCGCACAATTCGCGCAGCAGCAACTGAACGAACTCCACACAGGCATGGAAATACGCGCCGTCAATGTCGTGCAGATAAGCTGGCCCCTGCGGGTTCTACCGGACGTCGCGCAGGTCAGCGCCGCGCAACAGGAAGTTGCAAGGGAGCGCAATGCCGCCGAGGCAACGGCGCGGAGCCGGTTGTCCCGCACGGCTGGAGAAAACTATACGGAACTGGTCGGCCAGATTGACGGCAGCGGCGAGCTTGGCCTGATCCAACAATATGAACTCGCCCGCCAGCAAGGGCGCGAAAAGGATGCTGGCGAACTCCTTGAGCAGATCGACAAGATGCTGGTCTCCGGCACTACTGGTCGGGCCCAGTCGATCATCCAACAGGCCTACAGCGACCGATCCGCAATGGTCGAGCCCATAAAGGGACGCCTGGCGAAGTTCCAGGAACTGCTGCCGCAGTACAGGCAGGATCCGAAGCTCACTATCGCCCGTCTCTGGGCGGAGACCCGCGATGTGATACTTTCTACAGCAATAGCGGAGAAATTCTACGTGCCGAGGAGCGACAACCCCGTGGTCGTCAAGATCAACCGCGACCCCAACATTGTGCGGGCCTTGCAGCAGCAATCCCTTCGGGCCGGTGAAGACAAAGAGAACAAAGAAAATGAACCATAGGCGATTAAAAGCATCGACTGCGAGGAAGTGCGAATAGTTCTATGGATGCCGGAGAGCACTACATCGAAACCGTGAAGCTGACCAAGGTCTTCCGCGACTTCTGGCTGCGGGAGAGAGTGACCGCCGTGTCTGAGCTAGACCTGCAGGTCGGTGCGGGAGAAGTGTTCGGCCTGTTGGGGCCCAACGGCTCCGGCAAGAGCACGGCGCTGAAGATGATCCTCGGACTGCTGTTCCCCACGAAGGGGCGCGTTGCCGTGTTCGGGCGCAGGCCAACTGACGTCCGCAGCAAGGCGCGGATCGGGTTCCTGCCGGAGGAATCGTATCTCTATCCGTTCCTGGACGCGAGGGAAACGCTGGATTACTACGGCCGACTGTTCCACCAGCCGAGGCGCCAACGGATGCGGAGAATCGACATGCTGCTGGAAATGGTCGGGCTGAAGCATGCCGCATTCCGCCGCGTGGGGGAGTACTCCAAAGGCATGCAGCGACGCATCGGCCTGGCGCAGGCCCTCATAAACGACCCCGACCTGCTCATTCTGGACGAACCTACCAGCGGCATGGACCCCATCGGCACCAGGGACTTCAAAGACCTCATCATCACTCTCGCCCGGCGCGGGAAAACGGTGCTGCTGGCCAGCCATTTGCTCGCTGACGTGGAGGAAGTGTGCGACCGCGTATGCGTGCTCTACGGCGGACGGCAGCGGGCCACCGGCGATATCCACGATCTGCTGGCCCAGCAGGATCGCACACAGATTGTTACAAATCGCCTCGATGAATCCACGATGGACAAGCTGCATTCCCTGCTCGCCGAGGCCGGCTGTGACTTTCAACAGATCACGACGCCGCGCGACAAGCTGGAGTCTCTGTTCCTGCGGATCGTCGAAGAGGCCCAGGCCAAGAGACTCACCACCAGCGGCGTGCAGGATGGCGGAAAACTGGCCGAGTTCCTCCGCAGCGGGCAAGATGTTCCGGAAACAGGCCGGGCCGTCATAGAGCAACTAGTGCATTCCGCCAAGCCCGCGCAAGTCCAGCCCGCCCCGCCTCAGCCTATCGCTGAACCAACAACCCAACAGCCTGCCAGAGAAGTGCTCCAGGAACTCACCCCCGGCCCGGACGCCCCACCGTGCGCCGGCAATAAAGCACCCGACAAATCTGCCCATGCCAGCGGGGAGAAGCGGCAACATCAAGCCGATCGCTCCGTCATCGACGATCTGTTGGTACAGGATGGCGACGGAAAGGGAACCTAGCAATGGGTGGCCTGTGGTCGATCAGCCGCCAGACGATCATCCAGTGCCTCCGCACGCGAGCAGTAGTGGTCTTTCTGCTGCTGCTTGCGGTGATGTTGGCAGCCATGCCGTTTGCACTCACCGGTGACGGCACGTTGGCCGGACGCGCAAGAACGTTTCTCACGTACAGCACCTCGCTGACAGCCACAGCCCTGAGCGTGCTGACGGTATTCCTGACAGTTTCGGCCGTCAGCGAAGATGTACGCACACGAACCATATTTTCCGTGGCCGTGAAGCCCGTCGGCCGATGGCAATATATTCTGGGACGCTGGCTAGGCGTGATGACCTTGAACGTGCTGCTGCTGGTGTTGGCGTCAATGGGTATATATTGCCTGGCGACATACCTTCGCACCGGCGCGCTTACCGAGGCGATAAACGCCCGTGACCAGGCTGCCGTGGAGACGGAGGTTTTCACCGCGCGCAGGCGACTATCGCCCGTGCCCAAGAACATCGATACGCAGGTGCTCCAGCGGCTGGAAGAGCTGAGGCGGACCGGCAGGTATGACGAGGCGATGGTGGGCTTTGCCGCGCGGTTCGGTGACGACCAGGCTGAGACGGAACTCTATAACGAAATCCGCAAACAGGTTGTTCAGAGCGTCCAGTCCGTCCAGCCGGGCGCCGCCCTTCACTGGCGGTTTAACGGCGTGGACATTGCCGGCCGGGACTACCACAGCACCGGGCAGGTCGTGTCGGTTAATCCCAGTGCTCGGGCGATGCGAATCAGCGCCAGCAATGACGTGATAGGTCGGCTGGTCTTCGGCGGCCCGATGTGCGTCAACGATGTGGAGGCCTGGGTGCAACAGTCTGGCAAGGGATCCATTGACGTGAGCTTCCAGGCCGAGGAATTTACCAGCCCATCGATCGCATCCGTCCAGGCGGGCGATACGGTGACGTTGACGGTTGAGCCGACAATTCAGATTACATATAAGGCCTCCGCGGCGACGTACCCCCCCGACGGCATGCTGCGAAGCGCGTGGCTGGTGTCTAATCCCAGCGGCGAGACCGCCATACTGGAGCGCAACGATCCCGTCCGCCAGCCGGCTACGCTTACCGTTCCAGCCCGAGTCGTCGGGCGGGCCGTCGAGATCAACAAGTGGATCCAGCTCCGTGCCAACCAGATCGCCCGCCAGGAGAACATGAGCATGGATCAGGCAAGGGCCCAGGCCAGCCGCCAGCGACCCCCGAGCGTGGAAAAGGCGCCGCCCGGTGTCCTGACCTGGGCAACCGACGTGCGATACTTCAACCAGCCCAATGCTATAACCGGCGACGTGACCAGCGTGACGATCCTCGACGAGGATATCTCCGTCCTGTTTAGAGTGGGAAGCTTCGAGGCCAATTTCCTCCGAGGCATGTTGATGACGATTATCCAGCTTGCCTACGTTGCCGCCCTGGGCATGCTAGCCGGCAGCTTCCTGGTATTCCCCGTGGGTTGCCTACTTGTGTTCTCGCTCTTGCCATTCAGCATGTTTCGCCAATACCTCACGGAGTCCGTGGCTACGTATCCGGGCGTCGATATGCAGTGGTACATCTGGCCCGGACGGGTGCTGGTGCACAATCTGTCGACACTCCTGCCCGACCTGGAGGCCATGTCGCCCGGACGGTGGCTGGTGGACGGCATGAACATCCCGTGGTGGTCGGTCGCCGCCGCAGCCATAGGGACGTTCGCCATGCGGACAATGCTTATAATGCTCTTTACGTGCCTGATTTTCCGCTCACGGGAGCTGGCCCGAGTGCAGGTGTAGCGTTCCGGTAGAATTACTCGAAAGTGCCTAAATGTTTGGCCCAATGAAAACAAGGCAATTGCTGTGGCTGGCTGGCGCGGCCCTGCTGCTGGCGGGCGCGGGCTTCGTGCAAGGGCGCCTGTCGGACATGGCCGCCAATCAGCAGCTTTTCATCGAGGCCAACGTCGGCACAGAGAAGTCCCTCGTCGAGGTCCTGCCCGGCGGGCTGCGGGCGCTGGCGTTCACCTATGTCTGGCAACGGTCCCAGGAGCAGCACCAGGCCGGCCGGCACTACGACGCCAGAGAACTGGCCGACCTGGCATGCAGGCTCATGCCCAACTTCCCCGGTGTCTGGAGCTTCCACGCCTGGAACATGGCCTGGAACATCTCCGTTACCACGCACACCCCCGAAGAACGGTGGCACTGGGTAAAGCAGGGCTTGGAGCTGCTGCGCGATGAGGCAATCCCGCGAAACCGAGGCTCGCTGCTGCTCTACAAGGAGATTGGCTGGATTTTCTTCTCAAAAATGGGCCAGTCCCTCGATGATATGCACCCATACTACAAACAAGTCTGGGCTGCGCAGATGCAGCAACTGCTGGGCGCCACCAGCTATGGCTCGACAGCCGAGGTGATCAAAGCCTTCCGCCCGATAGCTGATGCGCCGCTGGACAAGTCCTTTTCGCGGCAGGGAAGAAATATCCCCGGCACGAACGCCCCGGAGATAATCCAGCAGGATCAATTGAAGGTGCTGCTGGGTGACCCGGCCGTGGCTGAGTACGCCGAGAAATTGGCGGCCCGCGGCGTCAACGTCGATCAGGGCCTGCTGACTGTCTACGACAGGTACAGCATGGATCTTGCCGTCGACGTCGTCCGAATCGCCCCGCCAATGCTCCAGACCGATCAAGATCATGCTATTTCGGAGCTGATAAACTCGACCGAGCATACCGACGCCCGCACAAAGCTGCTCGCCTTCGTTCGGGCCCAGGTGCTGTGGAACGTCTACAAGATGGACCCACAGTGGATGTATGACCTCATGGTGAAGTTCAACGCCCCGCTGGATTGGCGCATGCCCGAGCCGCACGGGTTCTACTGGATCACCTACGGAACGCACGTCGCCGAAGACCTGCCCATAGACGACATCACCGCCATAAACACAGACCGCGTCGCCATGTTCTGCCTGAAAATCCTCACTTGGCGGGGCCGGCTGGTCTATATCGACAATCCCGAAAATCCGGATAGGCCTGTCCTGCGGTACCTCTTCGACTGGCGCTTCATAGAACCCTCCCAGAAGGAGTACATAACCGCCGCCGAGAACTCTCTCCAGGAGGGACAGGAGCTCAAGGATAACCCCTTCAGGGCAGGCCACCAGAACTACCTCGTCAGCGTCATACAATCCCTCTACGCTGCCCATCAATACGAACTGGCCGGCAAGTACTATGAATGGCTTCGAAAAAACTACAAGCCTGTTGGCCCGGAGTGGTTTCTGGATCTGGAAGACTTCGTCGTGTTCACCCTCAAGAAGGAAGGCGCCATCTACGCTGACCTCGCCGACGTGCAGGTGCAGGCAGCCTTGCAGGCGGCCTTGGAGTCCCTCGCCTTGAGCGATATCGACAGCTTCCAGGCCAGCTACAATTACGCCCGCTGGTCGATATACGATACTTTTGTGGCGTCCACAAACAGACAGGACATCACGCCGTGGGAGGTGATTCTCCGTGACATGACGCTGTTAATGCTCGTCCGTCCCCAGAGCCAGGGCGTTTGGCTGTCGATAGGCGATAGGTCCACGCTCTACCGCAATATCGAACTCCAAGCCCCGGGCATTCAGAAGGCCATGTACGATTCACTTCTGCGCAGCCCTCTGCCCGAGCAATGCCGCGCTGCGGGAATTGACTTCGACAAGGCCTTTCCGGACCCCAATGCGCCCAAAGCTCCCATAGGCAAGGGCGGCAGTTCACCTGCTCCTCAGGACAAGGCGGCCGCACCGTCTCTTAGGACAAAGGGCAAGTAATTCGCCTCTTAACGTCTTGCGTTCTCACCCGGCGCAGATCTTCCGATTGGAAGAACTGCCTCGCGGCACACATGAAAGACGCCTCGATCAGCGCCGCTTCCGCCGCTTGGCAGCGATGCCCAATGAATCGTCGAACGTCGCCTTGTGCCGGAGTATGTAGTGGTACTGCTGGGCGAAACGGTGAGCCTCGTCCCGCACGGACTGAAGCAGCCTCAACGCCGCGTCACGGCGGGGCAGACGCACAGGCCGATCTCGACCGAGCACGTAAAGCTCCTCGTCCCGCTTGGCCAGGGCGATCAGCACCGGCGGACGAAACTCCAACCCCTCGAACGCGCTCAGTGCCGCTGACAGTTGCCCCTTCCCGCCGTCGATCAGTATCACGTCGGGAAACAGGCCCTCGTTCATTCCGGCGTGTTTGTATCGCCGCCAAACAACCTCGCGAATCGACGCGAAATCGTCCCCTAGCTCGACTGTCTTGATCTTGTACCGTCGGTAAGCGCTCTTCAGGGGCTTGCCGTCTATGAAGCACACCGTCGCCCCGCATAGTTCTTCCCCGGCGAGGTGCGCTATGTCCACGCCCTCAATCGTCCGCGGCGCGGACGGCAAATCCAGGATCTCACCGAGCCTGGCCAGGCCCTCCGCCGGGTCCACGTAAAACACCTCAGGCTGTATGTGCTCGCCGACCAGGCCTCGCTTCTGCAACCCCTCGAGCGCCTGCAGTTCATCACGCAACGCCGCTGCCCGCTCGAACTGAAGCCCTTTCGACGCCTCCTTCATCTGATGCGTAAGCCTTCTGCGAAGCTGAGAGCCCTTGGAGTTCAGAAACGTTATCAGGTCCGATATCTGCTCTGCATAGTCGCTCTGCGAGACCTTGTCCCCGCAAGGCGCTGTGCACTGCTTGATGTTGTGCAGAATGCAAGGCCGAAAAAACCTACGCGACTCGTCCTTGGCCTCGATCTCCAGCTTGCACGTGCGGAACTTGAACACCCGCTGCATCAGCGGCAGGGCGGCCCGAAGCTCTTGCGGGCTTGTGAAAGGCCCAAACAGCTTCACGCCCTCTGTGAGCGGCTGGCGAGTGATAGCCACGCGCGGAAACTGCTCCCCGGTGGTGATCTGAATGTAGGGGAAGCTCTTGTCGTCCTTCTGTCGCTCGTTAAACCGCGGCTGGATGTCCTTGATCAGCCGGCTTTCGTGCAGCAGGGCGTCGACCTCGCTGTCGCATTCTAGTATGTCTACATTGACCACAAGCTCGCGGATCATCCTGTCGATTTCAGGTCCCCGGCTGGCAAGAAGATCGGCAGCCGGCTGAAAGTAGCTCGCCACGCGAGAACGCAGTGAGTTGGCCTTGCCCACGTACAGGACCACGTCCCGGGCATCCTTGAACAGGTACACGCCCGGCGTTGCAGGTAAAGTGGCAGCCTTCTTCCGAAGGTCGCTCAGGATAGTGTCACGCTTTCTTGCCACAACGCCATTATACGTACAGACCCGCTCGTGGCGAATTACATCTGACCGACCAACGCGGGAAGACGTGAAACCGACGACCTGTCGAGCGCCGGGGGCTCTATACCTCGATGGGCTCGTCGAACTCAACCCCGATTGCCAAATGACCCGTCCTGATGAGAGCGTGCCGATCGACTCGCCTGACCTTGGCAGAAAGATACTGGCCCGTCATCCGGACAAGCTGCGGCTGGTTGACGTCGCTCATCGTCAGGCGCAGCTCTTGGCCGACCTCCACAGGCGTGGTCGCCGGAACGTAAAGCAGCATCCCGCCGCATGACGCGTCGACCGCGCGGGCGGGGAATGTCCGTTCGCTCGCCGCGTGTTCGACGTGCACACTCGTCGGCACCGGGTAGCGCCGGTGAACGCGTCGTTCGGCTTGTGACTTTACATTCATCACTCTGAACCGATATAGGTATTATCGGAATGTCGGCCTAAGGAACTATAGTTCTTATATGACGCCCATCTTCAACTGTTGAGCTTGAGGAAGTGAGAACACATGGCCAATGACAAACTCAAACGCATCGGAATACTCACCGGCGGGGGAGACTGCCCCGGCCTGAACGCCGTCATCCGCTCGGTCGCCAAGGCCGCTATGAGCGGAGGCCTGGAGGTTATCGGCATAGCCGACGGATATCTCGGGCTCATCGAGAACCGCCTGCACACGATGACCATGCGCGAAGTCAGCGGCATCCTCACTCAGGGCGGCACAATACTCGGTTCGTGCAACAAGGCTGACCCGTCGAACTACGCCGTTCGCGTCGGCGATAAGTGGCAGCACCGCGACGTGCGCGACCAGGTTGTGGCCAACTACCACCAGGCCGGGCTCGATGCGATGGTCGTTATCGGTGGAGACGGCACGATGGCAGGCGCCGCTCAATTGGTCCAGCGCGGATTAAAGATTGTCGGCGTGCCGAAAACCATCGACAACGACCTTTGGGCGACGGAAATCACCTTCGGGCACGATTCCGCCGTCGCCACCGCCAGCGACGCCCTCGACAAGGTCCACACAACGGCGTCAAGCCATCACCGCGTGATGGTCGTCGAGCTCATGGGGCGATACGCCGGGTGGCTCGCCTTGCACGCTGGGCTGGCAAGCGGCGCCGACGTCATACTCATTCCCGAAATCCCGTTCGATCTGGAAAAGGTCGCCCACAAGTGCGCCGCCAGGCGGGCTATCGGAAAAGGCTTCACCATTATCGCTGTCGGCGAAGGCGCCAAGCCCCTGGGCGGGGACCTTTTTGTCAACCACATTGTTAAGGATTCGCCCGACCCGGTCCGCCTGGGCGGCATCGGGAAGTTCGTCGCCAATGCAGTCGAAGACATGACCGGCCTCGACAGCCGCACCATCGTGCTGGGACACGTGCAGCGCGGCGGCACGCCGACAGCCTTCGACCGCATCCTGGCTACCCAATTCGGCTACCATGCCTTCCAGCTTCTCATGGCCGGCGAGTTCAACCGGATGGTCGCCATGCAGGCCGGCCGGATCGACTCGGTCTGCATCGACGAGGTGGCCGGGAAAGTCAGAACCGTGCCGGCCGACAGTCCCACTGTCGCCGCCGCCCGGTCCCTGGGGACCAGTTTTGGCGATTGATAGAAAGGAGGCGCCTGGGCCGCCATGCAAGCTCGTCGCCGATGCCGACAACACGGAGCCAGCATTCTACCGCCGCAGGTCGTTTGCGCTGCTCTCGCCGCCATGCTTCTCTGGGCGAGTGTGGCGGCAGCTCAGACGCCGTCCGGCGGCGACCTGCAGGCGACCGTCGCCGCGCTCGTAGCAGAATACGAAAAATCATCCAAGGCCGTCGTGGGCGTGTCCGTGCGTGATACCACCACTGGTGATGCGATCATCGACATCCGCGGTGGCGAGCGATTCGTACCAGCCAGCAACCTCAAGCTCCTCACCGTTGCCGGCGCCCTCAGCCGGCTCGGGGCGGACTTCCAGTTTGTCACCAGCGTCTACTGCAGCGGGCGGGACGTGATAGTCGTAGGCGATTTCGACCCGACGCTCGGCAACCCACTCCTCGCTGAGGAATTCCACAAATCCATCTACGCCGAACTGGACGCCTGGTCTGCCGCGATCGCTCAGCGCCTCGCGGACCAGAGTGTCGCCGATGTGATCCTGCTCACCCCCGGCCATCCCGCCGGCGACAGGCCGGATTCCTGGCACGATCGGCACCACAATACTTGGTTCGGCTCGCCCGTGGCGCCGCTGAACTTCGCCGGAAACTGCATCGACGTCACCTTCACCATCGCCGGCGGCGCGGTCCAGCCGACGCTCTCCCCGACCAGCCGATATATCCGAGTCGTCGACAACATTACGCCCGGCCGACGGCACATCTGGTCGCTTCGGGCCAATAGTGACGTATCTGTCGTCACGCTGAGTGGCAACGTTACCGCCAGCACCTCCGAGCCGGTGAGCGTGCCGGTCGACAATCCTCAGTTGTTGCTTGGGCGGGTCCTGGCCGACCGGCTCCAGCGGGCGGGGCTGGCTGTAACCGGCACGATCCGCGTCGACAGCGACGGCGATTCCCCACCGGCCGGCGCCGTTCTCGTCGCCCAGACAACCACCCCAATCGCGCATGCGATCTGGTTGGCCGACAAGCACAGCCTGAACATGGCGGCCGAGTGCCTGTTGCTTCGGGCCGGAGACGGAACCTGGGACGGCAGTACGAAAGCCCTCACAGACACCCTTGTAAAGGACTTCGGCATCGACGCCCGCCACGTCAATATCCTCGACGGCAGCGGCCTGTCAGCCGGCAACGGCGTGACGCCTGCCGTGATGACCGGCGTCCTGGCAGCCGCCGTCAAGGGCAAGGGCGGTGAGTTGCTGCTGAACTCTCTGCCCCTCGCCGGCATCGAGGGCCGTGTCGCCGACCGCCTCACCGAACCTCAATACCGCGGCCGCGTACTTGCAAAGACCGGCTACATCTCCGGCTCGCAGTGCCTCAGCGGCTTTCTTCTCGACGGCGACGGACTGCCTGTGCTGACTTACTCGATTCTGATCAATAGCGTGCCCGAGGGACAGGGAAAGAAAGCCCACAAGCTCCACGACGAGATCTGCCGAAAGCTCGTGGACAGCCTCTCGTCAGGTGAATCCCGGTAGTCTTCCTGCCCGTGCTACCCCCCGACAATTTGTGTTACGAGGTCCTCCACGGTAACGGTGCCCACGTGCCGCCCGCCCAGGTCAGCCACGACCGCCATCGTCGTATTCGCCCTTTGGAAGGCTACGAAGGCTTCAGTTACGCTCTGATCGGCTCTAATTACGAAGGCGGGCCTCATGAGATCAGCCGGGGACTTGTCCTCCTCGATGAGGATGTCGTAAACTGCCGCCACTCCCGCGACCTGCCCGTCCGAACCGCAAAGAGGCAAATGATAGAAGTCGCCCCCGCGGATCAGCGACAGGGCGTCTTCACGCCGCAAGGTCAACGGCGCCCGCACTACATCGGCCATCGGGGTCATGATGTCCTGAATACTCAGTTCCGCCACGCCAACGGCGCGATCTGCCATTGCCGATTGGAACTCGGTCAGCAGGCCGCTTGCTCGTCCCTCGGCTACAACCGCTTCGGCGCCGGTATGCCCCAGCAGATGCCCGGTGCCTGCGCCTGCGCCAAGCAGGCGCAATAGACCGGCCGCAAAGCCCCGCACCAGCGGCGCCAGGCCGCACGCGTTGAACACCATGCTGCTTCCCCGCAATAACCACGTGAGCCGGTATACTAGCGACTCGGCTGTCTGTTGGAAAACGCCCTTGGGAATGCTGTCCTGAAACACGAACATAAGCGGCGTCGCCACCGCCATGGCGTACCAGTGCGACTTGTCGCCCGCCCCACCCATCACGAACATTACGCTTATGCTGAACGTCGCTACGTACTTGCAGAGATTCGTGCCGATTAGCAATACCGACAGGACGTTGTTGAAGTTTTGCCCCATCCGATGCAGCGTGATGGCAGCATGCATGCCCGCCTCGGCGCGAAGGTCCAGGCGAATTTTGTTGATCTTGTAGATCCCCGTCTCCAGACCGCAGAACATCGCGTCCAGCGATGCGCAGCACGCCAACACAACCGACCAGAATACATATGCCGTCACCGGGGATGTCATGACCCGCCCTCCGTCACCGCTACGTGCAGCTTGCCGATCCGCCGGCCGCGCATGGATTGCACCGTGAAGCGCACGTTGCGGTAGCTTACCGACTCCCCCTCGTGCGGAACTTTCCCAAGCAGCGACGTCACAAAGCCGCCAATCGTGTTGATCCGCCCCTCTTGCAAGTCTATGTGGAACGCCTCCGCCCATTCGTGAATCGCTAAGTCCCCGTCGACAACGTATTGCCGATCGTCGATTCTGTATACAGCCAGGCCCTGCCGCGACTGCTCTTCGTCAGGAATATCGCCGAGAATCTCCTCCAGAATATCGTTGAGACGCAGAAGACCCGCAACCCCGCCGTATTCATCCACCGCGATCGCGACAGTCCTGCCGGTCTTGTGAAGCTCCAGCAGCACGCGCTCGATATTCGCCGCGGCCGGAACAAACTGCACATCCTGCATCATCTCTTCCAGCGGGCGATCCGTATTCAGAAGGACCCGCCGCGCGCTGACCACTCCAACGATATTATCTATGTCGCCACGATAAAGCGGCACGGAGTCGGCGCGACGAATGCGGAGCTCCCGCGCCAACTCGGCGGCAGGCGTGTCTACGTCAAAGGCGAACATGTCCACTCGCGGCGTCATCACGTCGGCAACACGCAGTTGTGACAGTTGGATTATCTCGCTGATCAGCGTCTGTACGTCGCTGTCCAGCACGCCCCGCTTGGCCGACAGCTCAAGCAGGGCAGTCAGTTCTTCCGGCGTGACATCGGCATGTCGTGGCGGCCCCGGCGCGATGATTTTCACGAGCGGCGATATGATGAATGTCTCCAGCACCCATAACGGCACAAACAACGCTCGCCCGACAACCATAAGCACCCCCGATGCCGCCATTGCCCACCGCTCAGCCACGACAAAAGCGAACATCTTGGGAGCTACCTCCCCTAACAGAATCAGTGCCAATAACCCCACAGCCGACGCGGCCGCCGCCTGCCATGCCATGTGTGACGAACTTTCGATATCCAAGACCACCAGCGCCGCCGTCGCCGAGAACGCCACATTCACGATCATGTTGCCCAGAAGCAGCATGTTCAGTGTGCGCTGAGGCTTGTTCATCAGGCGGGCGACGTACCTGCCGGTGGCATGGCTTCGAAGGCGGTGGATCTGCCCGCGCGACAGGCTGAACAGCGCCGTTTCAGATCCGCTGAAAAAGGCAGATCCCATCAGCAGCAGCAGCATCCCCAGCAGATACCACGCGTGATCCCTCAGCAGCTGTCCCAACATCAACCGACCCTCCCGTCGCGGTACGTGCAGACCTCACTCGCCGCCAATGGCGTCGGGTCATCGGGGTCGTCCGGGTGCTTGCTTGGTTTGGGCATCATTTGAAGACGCAGGCACATGCTATATCCATGGCCGAGATGTGATCATCACGTTGTCGTGGCCGCAGATTATTATTTCGGCTATTTCCAGGAGGTCCGTAAGCGTTTCCAGGGCCGCGGCCGTGTCGTGGCACCCCTCCCACACCTGCCCGCGCTGAACGTGCTCAGCCGTGACAGCCGCGTCGCCCGCGACGATTATCGTCTGCGTTGCCGGCGTCAGCAGCAACCCCGCCGCCCCCGGTGAAGGCCCGCTGAGAGGGTAGAAACTCACCTGTCGGCTGAACTGCGCAGAGCAGGGGCGGAACTTCTTCAGTTGGTCCATGTCCGCAGCCATGTCGTCCGTTTCCGCGTGAATTCGCCCAGCCGCGTCGCGCATATCTTCCAGCCCGCGCGAATAGGCCTCAAGCTCCGCCTCCGAGCACCACCAGTTCGCATGCGGAAACGCCCCAATGCTGCGACGGTGCACCGGCCGAAGCGTCGTGCAGAAAACGTCCGTTATGTCGCTGAGCTGCTTGCCCGTGCGCTCGTTCAGCCTCGCCTGAAGCGCCATCGCCGGCAGCGATGGATCCACCATGATCAACCTGTCTTCCGTCGTCACCAGCGTGGTGGTCGCGTGGGCCGTACGGACCGACGAAAACTCCCCCCAAAGCCGGTTGGCCGATAGTGTCCCGATGCTTATCACTGAGTACTCGACGCTCACAGGTATTTGTGTTACGGGCGATGGGGAGATGTGTCAAACGAAATCGCGCCCAAGATTCGCTCCGCCAACTCGCCGGCAGTGTCCTCCACCGAGGCGTCTACCCAGTGGACGTCCCGGCTCCGCCTGTGCCACGTGCGCTGATTTTTGGCCAGGCGGCGGGTATTGATCTTGATCTTCTCGATCGCCGCATCCAGCGAGAACTTGCCGCGCAGGTGGGCTATGATCTCGCTGTAGCCCACGGCTGCTGAGGCCTGGTCGCTCAGGCCTTCCGGCTCGGCCAGCAGCCCGGCCACTTCGTCCACGAGCCCGGCCTCTATCATCTGCTTCACGCGGCGATTGATCCGCCCGTTCAGGTCGGACTTCTCACGGGACACGCCTATAAACACGCAATCGTACCGCCGCCGCCCGCTGTCCCACTGCTGCTGAAGGGCGCTTATCGGCTCTCCCGACGTGCGGTAGACTTCCAGCGCTCGGATGATTCGCCGCTCGTCGTTGACATGGATGGCGGCAGCCGCCTGCGGGTCTACGCCCGCCAATTCAGCGTGCAGTTTGGCAAGCCCCTCTGACGCTGCCCTGGCCTTCAAGTCGGCGCGCAATTCTGCGTCGGCCGGCGGGCCGTCGAACATGCCTTCCGAAAGGGCCTTTACGTAAAGGCTCGTCCCACCGACCACCAGGGCCACTTTCCCCTCCGCTGCGATCGCCTCTATCGCCGCGTCGGCATGCCTGACATACTCAGCCACCGAAAATCCCTGCGACGGCTCAACAATGTCGATGCAGTGGTGGCGTATCTCCGCGCGGACCTCCGCCGACGGCTTAGCTGTGCCGATGTCCATCCGCCGGTAGACCTTCATCGAGTCCGCTGCAACGATCTCCCCGCCCGTGCGCCTGGCCAGCTCGACGCCGACACCCGACTTGCCGCTGCATGTGCAGCCAATGATAAAGTACAACTTCGTCATGTCGGAATTGTCGGCGCGAGGCCCGCTCGACGCAAGCTCCCCGACCAAGATCAATAATCTTCCAGTTGCGGCCCCTCACCTGCCTCAACCTTACTCAGCCCGCCAAACCCGTGCCTGGCCCAACGTCTGTGTATAGTCACGTATAGCGTCGGCACCACCACCAGCGTCAGCACCGTCGCAAACGCTAAACCGAAAATCACCGCAATCGCCATGCTCGCCCACCACTGGCTTGCCTCGCTCCGCCAGGCCATCTGCATCTTGTGGAAGTCGAAACTCACGCCCGTCGCCATCGGTATCAGCCCGAAGATCGTCGTCGTCGCCGTCAACAGTACCGGCCTCAGGCGGGTCATCCCGGCCTCAAGAGCGGCCGAAATAACATCCATCCCGCGGCGCTGGAGTTGCCGCGTGTAGTCCAGCAGCACGATGGCGTTGTTCACCACCACCCCCGCCAGGCTTATCACGCCGATGCCGGTCATTATCACCCCGAAAGGCATCTGCAGCACCAGCAGGCCCGTCAGCACGCCGACAAGCGACAGAATAACCGTCGTCATGATAATCAAAGGCACTGACAGCGTGTTGAACTGCATCACCAGTATCAGCACGATAAGCAAAAGTGCGAATATGAACGCCTTCATCAAGAAGCGCGACGCCTTCTGCTGCTCCTCATCCTTCCCCGCGTAGGTGATATTGGTCCCATCGCCGAGGCTGATCCTGCCGTCGGCAATCGCCGTCTTAATGCGCTCCTTCACATCCTTCAGCACGTCGTTGTCGAGCCTGCCTTCCGCACGCGCTGTTACCGTTACGGCCGTATTGCGGTTCACCCGCTTTATTGTCCCCAGCCCGCCTGCGTAAGTGAAATCCCCCAGCGTGCTCAGCGGCACCGCCTGGCCGTACATGTTCGGAATCCGCAGCCGGAACAGGTCCTCGATGTTCGTTCGATCCTCCACCGGCAACCGCACCGTTATGTCGTACTCGTCATTGAATACCCTGAACGTGCCCACCTTCCTGCCGAATATCGCCGCCTGAAGATACAAACCGATCATCTGAGAGTTGACGCCCACCAGGTTCGCCCGCCCGCGATATGGCTCGAATGACAGCTCCGGCTTGGACGCCACCAAGTCGCTCCTCAGGTTCACCAGCCCCGGAACGTCGGCGATAAGCTCCATCACCTCCTCGCTCAGTTCCTCCAGCTTCGGAAAATCCTTGCCGGATATGCGTATTGTCACCGGCTCGCCCGTCGGCGGGCCTCCCTGTTCTTCCTCGACTGTTATCTCAACGCCGGGAATGTCCTCGACGATCCCGCGGATCTCCTTCAGCGCCTCCATCGAAGGCCGCTTGCGGTCAACAAAATCATGGAACACCAGTGAGATCGTGCCGTCGTGCGGGCCGCTGGGCCCCTCCCCAAAAAAGCTCGCCCCGCTCGCTCCGACGTTGCTGATAACGAAATCAAGGTCCGGCCGGTATTTCTCAAGACGCCCCTCGATCAGCCGGGCGATGGCGTCGGTGTAATATATGCTCGTGCCCTGAGGCGCGCGAATCTTTATCAGCGCGTTCTTCGGGTCCATCTTTGGAAAGAACTCTTTGCCCAGGCCCGAAAATGCATACGCCGTAGCCACCACCGCCAATGCCACTACCGCGCTGCTGATCGTAACGAACCTGTGCTTCAAGGCCCTGCTCAGGAGAGCACGATAGCCCTTGATGAAAGGATGCCGCTTTTCCTGCATCTTGGCGCTCGCCTTACCGCCCCCGACGACGGAACATACAACCGGGCTGATTATCATCGCTACAAACAACGACGAACTGAGCGTCACGATCAGCGTGGTCGGCAGGTAACCCATGAAGTCGCCCACCACTCCGGGCCAAAACAGCAGCGGAGTGAAGGCCGCGATCGTTGTCGCCGTTGAGGCGATCACGGGCCAGGCCACCTCAGATGTCCCCTGCATAGCTGCGGCTATTCTGCTCATGCCCATCTGCGTGTGGCGATAGATGTTCTCCACGATCACGATCGCGTTGTCCACCAGCATGCCCAGCGCAAGGGTAAGGCTGAACAGCACCACCATGTTCAGCGTGATGCCCAGAAGTTCCAGTATGGCGAAGCTCATCAGCATGCTCAGGGGTATCGCAAGGGCCACGATCAGGCTTGTCCTCGGCCCCATGAACAACACCAGCACCAAAGCCACCAGAATAAGTCCCGTGATGATATTGTTCTCCAGGTCCTGCACCATCCGCCTGATCTGCTTCGCCTGATCCATCGTCACGTCAAATTGGACACCCTGGGGCGCCTGCCGGCGGGCCTCAGCGAGGATTGCGTTCACCCGATCGGCGATCTCCAGAATGTTCGCGCCCACTCGCTTCTGCACGGTGACGCTAATGCTGCTTTCCCCATTTAGGCGGGCGATGCTTAGCTCGTCCTTGAATGCGTCCCGCACGATACCTACATCTCGCAGGTAAATCGGGCTGCCGTCCCGCTCGGTCAGCGGGAAATAGTCGATATCGCCCGGGTCCGTCACTTCGGCCGGTACCCGAACGTTGAACTTCATGCGACCGCTTTCCAGGCCGCCGGCCGATGTGTTGACGTTCTGGCCGGGAATAAGCTCCATCAACTCCTTCAAAGTCAATCCGTACATCGCCACTCGGTCGGGGTCTATCTCCAGGCGAATCTCCCGCTCCAGGGCGCCTAAAACATCGCTGTTGAGAACGCCGGGAATCGCTTCAATCGCCTCCTCCAGCCGATCGGCAATTCGCTCCAAAAGCACAGGCGAAATGTCCCCGGAGATGTTGATCATCATGATCGGGAACTCCGCTATGTTGATCTCCGTCAGTACCGGCTCGTCCGCGTCGAGTGGAAAATCGTCGCCCTTGGCCAGGTCCACCTTGTCACGAACGCGCTGAAGAGCATCGTCGATCTTGATGTCCGGCATGAACTCCACCGTGATAAATGAAATGCCCTCGGCGCTGACGGACCTGATCTCCTTCAGGCCGCTCAGGCCCGTGAGCTTGCTCTCGATCTTGTTGGTGACCAGGGCCACCACCCTGTCAGGTGTGCGCCCCTCGAAGGTCGTGGTGATTTGAATGAACGGCTGCTTCACGTCCGGTATCGACTCGCGCGGAATAGCGATGTAGCTTGTCACTCCAGCTACGAGTATCAACACGAGCAGAACCAGCACTGTGGTCCGATTATTGATGGCGAAATTGGAGAGTATCACTGCTGTAACCTGTCGGTGTGGGACCGGTCGACAGTCTCGTCCAGCTTGGCGGTGAGTTCCTCGACCGATGGAACTATCCGCACGGCCTGGCCTGAGGCAACGTACTGCTGGCCGGAAACTATCAGCATGTCGCCGGCAGAAAGCCCTGATACCACCTGAACACTGCTGCCCCGGATGATGCCAAGCTGAACAACTCGGCGGTCAGCAAAACGCGACAGGCCTGCGACGGTCCTGGGCGGTGCGTCCTTGGCCGGCTCGCCCATCCGCTCCCCGGCCTGTTCTATCATCGCTTCTATGATCGACCCGCCCGCAAACTCGATAGTAACGAACTGGCCCGGCAGAAGAGGCACTGACTCAGCACTAACCGTCATGGTGATGGTTTCGAGGCCCGTATTCTCGTTGGGCACGATTGACGCCACCTCCCCGGACAGCTTCTCGCTCTGCCCCTCTTGGGATACCGTCGAGACGCTCACCGGCGATCCGACCGTAAGCGACTGCGATACGTCCTTGGGTATCGCCAGCCACAGCTCCGCCTGCGGCGATACGGTGTAAACCTCCCGGCTGTTCTGCCGGGGAATGACCGCCTCCAGCGGGATCATGATCGCGTCGGGAATGATCCGCCGCGTGAAGATGACGTCTACAATCTGCCCCGTCCGGAGCCGTCCGTCCGAGTTGTCGATGGTGACCTCCACCCGGCTGGTGAATGTCTGCGGGTCCGGTATCTTGCTGATGTACGTGATAGGCCCAAAAAACTCCTCGTCTCTGCCGCGCTGACGGGCGATGACCTTGGCCCGATCGTTCACCGAAAGAAAAGAGACGTCGCGCTCCGGGATTGGCACTACCACCTTGATCTTGTCGACGTCGACTATCTCTGCTACCAGCGTGCCGGGTTGCAGGTACTCGCCTTCCTCCGCAGGCAAACTGTTGAGAACCCCGCCGATCGGCGCGTAAATCTGGCTGCGATCCATGTTGGCCTGGGCGGTGGCAGTGCGCGCCTTGGCCATCACCAGCTGCGTCTGCCCCCGATCCCGTTCGTGACGAGTCGCTACGTCCTTCTCGAATAGCTCGTCCAGACGCTCTGCCTCAAGACTGGCAAATTCCTCATCCGCCTTGCACAGGTCCAGCTGCGCCCGAAGCAACTCGGTGTTAAGGCTCACCAGAAGCGAAGGCGCCTCGCCGTTGCCGTGGACAAGTTGACCTTCGGTGACCGCGACTTTCTCGATCCGCCCAGCCACCTCAGACAGGACCTTGACTATCCGATTCGGCTCGGTCTCGCCCGTCAGTTTGACTGTGTCCTCCAACTCCGGTATCGACTCGATGACCTCGACCGACACGTTCCTCAGCTTGGGCTTGCCGGGAGGAGCCGCTGACTTGCAACCCAGCGTCACCGCCACCGCCGCCAGCAGCGCTGCAGCCGTCAATGCAGATAAGGCCCTGCCCAGACCGCGTCTATTGTCAGTTGGATAATTGTTGCGCATTACTCTTTCACCTCTACCTGTTCTTCCTTGTCCGGCTCGGCAGTCAATGCCGCGCGGAAGCCTCGCTTAAGTCGCCGGTGGAGTTTCTCGTCGACTATGACGCCCACGCCCAGGATGCTCTGAAGAATCAACCCGTCAAGCGTCGCCATGATCACCGCCGCGGCCGTTTGCGGATATACGTTGGCCCGGACCTCGCCACTTGCGACGCCCTCGGCGATAATGGTCGATAACTTCTGTCGCCACCGCATGTAAAGGTTGCGAAAAGCTTCCGTCATGACTCCCTCTCCCTGTCGGGCGGCAACCAGCCAGAACTCCAGAACCAGAGCCCCTTCCTCCGCGTACTTGCTGAAACGCTTGAACCATTCGTCGAAGACCATGTCCACCTTCGCCAGGGCGGAAGGTAACTTCGCCAGACGGGCGACGACCTCCTCTTCGTCGTATGAGAACGACGAGACGAAGACATCCACAAACAGGTCCTGCTTGCTTTTGAAGTAGTTGTAAACACTGCCTTTAGCAATTCCAGCCTCCGCAGCCACGGCGTCTATTGTCGCTTCGGCATAGCCGCTGGTCCTAAAAACCCTGGCTGCGGAAGCCAGTATCTGCTCTCGCCTGTCAACGGTGTGCTTCTCAGGGGTCATAGTCGCCTCACACTGTGCCCGGGTTCATTGAGCCCGTTAGGCCATGCGACGCCCGCGTGTCGCCATGCATCTAACGGATCCATGTCACGATGCTGAGCGTCGTCTCAGCTGGTGACTGACTGGTCAGTCACTACCTACATAAGTGTATCGGACTAGAACAGGCCAAACAAGAGCGGGATGTAAATTTTCCACAATTTCATCCGCAAGCGGCGACCGCTGACCATGGCCCGCAACAGCCGGCATCTCCGGGCCCGATCGGAGAGAATCGTCTCGCCCGGTCGCGCCTTGGGTTGCCCCGATGCCCGGCTGAACGATTGCAGGCGCCGTCGCTACCGATACCGCACCCGCGCAAAAAGCGTGTTCTCGACTCGTGCCGCGCCTTGTTCATGGGTCTCTGTCGCCTGACTGCAAATGGGACAAAACGAGCGACGCATTGCAGGGGGAGGCCATCGTGGAGCAGTTCGCACTTGATGGCGGTAAGCGAAACGCGAAAGTGTTCTGCAAAGGAGAAGTTATTAACCCGCGGCGGGTGTCTTGTCGAGGAATCCCTCCAGCTTTCTTGCCCGGACAGGATGTTGAAGCTTGCGGATGGCCTTGGCCTCAACCTGCCGGACGCGCTCGCGGGTAACCTTGAATATTCTGCCTACTTCCTCCAGGGTGTAGGTATATCCGTCGCCGATACCGTACCGCAGCTTGATAATCTCGCGTTCACGGTAGGTCAGAGTCTTCAGGACGTCCTCGATGCGGTCCTTTAACATCTCGGTGCCGGCGGTGATCATTGGGCTCTCAGCGGTCTCATCCTCGATAAAGTCGCCGAAGTAGCTGTCCTCGCTCTCGCCGATGGGCCTGTCGAGACTGATCGGATGGCGGGAGATTTTCAGCACCCGCCTGGCCTCCGACACGCTCATGCCTGCTTCCTCGGCGATTTCCTCAATGGTGGGTTCCCGCCCGAGAAGCTGGATGAGTCTCTTGGAGATATTCCGCAGCCGGCTCATGGTTTCGATCATGTGGACGGGAATTCGAATCGTGCGGGCATGGTCTGCGATCGCGCGGGTTATTGCCTGTCGGATCCACCATGTAGCGTAGGTTGAGAACTTATAACCCCGGCGATACTCGTACTTATCGACGGCGCGCATCAGGCCCGTATTGCCTTCCTGTATGATGTCCAGGAACGATAGACCTCTGTTGCGGTATTTCTTGGCGATGGACACAACCAGCCTGAGGTTGCCGCCCGAAAGTTCCCGCTTGGCGTGCTCGTAGTCCTGGAAGACCTTGTGGATGGCCTTTACACGTCTGCGAAGCAGGTCTGGCTCCTCCAGGACCAGGTCTTCAAGGCCTGTAAGTTCCTCGGCCATTACCTCTCGGTCCTCGGCTGTAACTTCATCGTCTTCCGCAACGACTGCCCGCCGCAACTCGTCCATCTTCTCCGCGATGTGCTGCAGCTTCTTCATCAGAGGTTGGATACGGGAGGTCCTGAGGGACAGTTCTTCCAGTAGTCTCACAGCTCGGCGTCGTCTATGGCGCAGGCGGCGAACAGCGACGCGCCGAGCAGACTCGCTGGTCTTTGGTGAGCGAATGGTCGCCCAGTCGGCCGTGTTGCGCTCTATGACTTTCTCCAGCGAGCTCAAGTTGGCTTCCATGCGCCTGGTGATGGTTTCCTTTGAGAGGTTCTCGGCCGTGGACACCCTCATGGTTCTGTCGAACGGGAGGTCGCCGGCATAGACCTGATTGAGGATATCGGTAGCCTGCTGGACGCAGTAGTCACTTTCAAGGACTCTACGGCGGAAGTGCATTCGCGTCATTTCGATCTTCTTGGCGAGATCGATTTCCTGCTTTCGAGTCAGAAGGGGTATTTCGCCCATCTGCGTGAGGTACATACGGACGGGATCGTCTATGCGCTTTCCAGGGGGTTCAAGATCTTCAGTCTTGGGCTTCTTTTCCTCGGCCGCTTCAGTTTCAGCTTCTGAGTCGAAGCTTTCTCCTTCGCTTGGCACCTCGGATTCGTCGACAAGATCGATCCCCAGCTCATCGAGTGCCATCAGAAGCGAATCGAGCTTGTCCGGGGAGACAGCCTCATCCGGCAGATCGTCGTTCATCTCCTCATAGGTGATGAAGCCTCGCTTTTTCCCCTTTGCTATTAGCTTATTGACGCTGGCAGCCATCGCGTCATGTACGACGGGCTTTTCTTCAGGCATACTTGTTTTCCTGCAGATATTTCCGCGCCAGGAGAATGGTTTTGGTGATCTAGAACCCCTAATTATAGGATTTGACGATACCAGCAGTCAATGGTTTTTTTGCCCTCATAAGAGCATTTGTCGCCTCACAACTACCGGCTTGACAGGACCTATCTGGCGGACTAGAGTGATTCTCGCCCAGATGCCCGGGTGGCGGAATTGGCAGACGCGCCAGGTTGAGGGCCTGGTGGGGTTAATACCCCATGCTGGTTCAAATCCAGTCCCGGGCATTTTTTTTGCGCTGCCGGTCGGCAGACAAGGGACTTTCGCCAGGGGATCACAGACAGAGGGTTGCCGCGTCGACCGGCTGACACATTTTTTTGTGTTGCGTTTCAGTTGAATCTTTCTCTCGACATGCGATAATAATGTTATTGGTTGTCCGTCGATTCTCGCTTACAACAATCACGGAGACATTCAGATGGTAGTCCCGCGTGTCACCAACGGAATAGTGACCTCACATATCGTCAATCTTGAGATGGAGATCAACCAATCGCTGACAGAGGCCACCCGGGACATCGAATACGTGGAGACTTTCGACCAGGAGCAGCGAGCCGAGGTGCATACAATTCTTCGTGCAATGCTCGCCGATACGCAAGTGCACCGGTCGCTTCTGGATCGCCTGGGTGAGCAGCTTGGAAAGAAGGAGGTCGCAGATGCTTGAACAGGCGCTGCTAAGTGAGCAGTTTCGCAAGCTACTGGCCAGGGAGCAGGAAGTTGCCAAGTCTTACGAGAATTTGATGGCGCAGGTGAAAGACCCCCGGTTGCGCACACAGATCGCCCAGTTGTGCCGCGACAAGAATCGTCACGTTCGTCTCGCTGAACGCCTGCTGGAGATCGTGCCTTAGCAGTAGTGCGTCGCCTGGGGAGCGAGGCGATGCCCCGATCACAGGTTCGCCAACCTCATCGCTTGGTCATTGGCAATCAGAGCGTCGATAAGCTCGTCCATGCCGCCTCCAATGATTCGTTCGAGGTTGAAGTTTGCCCCTTCGGCGCCTTGGCCCTTCAGGCGATGATCAGTACAGCGATTCTGGGGGAAGTTGTAGGTTCGGATGCGTTGTGAGCGATCTCCCGAGCCGATCATTTTCTTCTTTGCGGCCGCTTCCTGGGCCCGCCGCTGGCCCAACAGATGCTCATAGACCCTGGCGGCGAGAATTCGCCGGGCCTTGGCGCGGTTCTTGTGCTGGCTCTTTTCGTCCCGCATGGAAACGGTAATGCCGGTTTCTATGTGCTCCAACTTAATGGCGGACTCGACCTTGTTGACGTTCTGTCCCCCCGGCCCGCCGGCGCGGGACGTGTACTCGTTGACGTCTGTATCCCAGTTGATTTCCACCTCGATGTCTTCCGGTTCGGGCAGTACGGCAACTGTGGCTGCCGAGGTGTGGATTCGCCCCTGCGCCTCGGTCTTGGGCACGCGCTGAACACGGTGGCCTCCGCCCTCGTAGCCCAGGCGGGCCCATACGTCCTTGCCCTTGATCGAGACGACCACTTCGCGATAGCCTCCCAATTCGGTGCTGCTGGCAGAAAGTACTTCGAAGCTCCATCCTCGGCTGGCGGCATATTGCTGGTACATCTGCAAGAGGTCGCCGGCGAAGAGGGCCGCCTCCTCGCCGCCAGTGCCCGCACGAATCTCCAATACAACCGAGCCGATTTCCTGTTCGTCGCTCATGACCAGCAAGCCCTTGACTTCTTCAAAAGCGGCGTCCGCCTGATCGCGGAGCTCGTTGAGCTCCGCCGACGCCAGCGCCTTCATATCCGCGTCACTGTCGGGGTCATCCAGGATGCCCTGCGCCTGCGTTCGCTGGTTCAGCAGGGCTAGGAACCGCCGATAGGGCTCGACTATTCCGGCCAGGCGCGCATGTTCCTTGGCCGCGGCGGCGTAGCGGCTGTGATCTGCGGCGACGGCCGGATCCTGCATCCGCTGGGCGGCTTCGGTGTAAAGCCGGTCCAGCTCGTTAAGCTTGCCGATTAATGTGTCCTGCTCGCTCATGACATTCCTGTTTCTGTGGTGGAACTGAGTCGCCATGCCCGCGTTGCGAGCGGGCGTGGTAATGACAGACAAACGCCGACCATTCACGTTGATGAATCGCCGGCGTTGCTGGAAATCTGTTCAGCTACTTCTTAGCTTTTTTCTCGGGCTTGCGGAAATAATCACCACCGAACTTCCTCTGGAACTTCTCGACTCGGCCGGCTGCGTCGACGAACTTCTGCTTGCCGGTATAAAACGGGTGGCAGTTGGAGCAGATGTCCACCTGGAGGTTTTTGGCGGTCGAACGTGTCTGGAACGTATTCCCACACGCGCACTTGACGGTGACCTCTCGATATTCGGGATGAGTGTCCTTTTTCATCGCTTATGCCTTCTGTAGGTTGTGCAGCAAACAATTCAATATATTCTCCCGGGCGTCGTCCTGCAAGGGGTAATATCCGCCGATCAGCCGACTGAGACGGACGGCACAGTCTTCGGGCCGCTCACGGGCCCGCGGCCAGCTGGGCGGTCGTGTTCTGCTGAGAGGCCAGCTCGGACGGAAAGAAGCCTTCTACGCCGCCGTCGACTCTCGCGATATTTGCCCGGCCGAGATGACGTGCGAGCACCTCCCCGTTGATGGGGTCGTTGTCGAACGGCTCATCTCCGGCGCCGGGGGTCAGGTCGACCATATCGTGGGTGTACTCAGTTAGCCAGACCTGGTCCATTATGTTGTATCGCAGGCCCACGAGGTTGCTCATGCCGTAGCTTGTCTTGCCGCCGTATATCATGACCGGCGGGTTCACGGTCTCATAATCCATACCGGTAAGACGGACCAACACGTCAGGCTCCCATCCGTCGATATCGTAAGGATTGCCTTTGCAGACCCAGTGTCGGCTGGCGCTCTTCCACTGCGGATGATGGCCCAGCGGGCGTATTTCCAACCACTCTCGGTCGAGGGTGACTGAAAAGGCCGCGCAGGTTGCGATTGCGACCATGGCCTGATCGTAAAGTGGGGTTTTGCCGTCGTTTAGATCGTATACCCACTGCCATCCAACGTTCCGGCGGACCGTCCGCCATGCGCCGGGGACATCGGGGACGGGATCGCGCATGATGGCTGAACATGAACCGTTGCTGTTGCCGCGGAACTCGTAGTAGACCTGTTCGTCTGGCACGTCGCGCCCGGCCAAGAGGTCAGCGAGATTTGTGTGTCGCACGCCTGTCTGCACAGAACGGGCGCCGCCGTCCTGGCGGATGTAGACATGTCGCAGTGCAGCGAGCATGTCGTATGGTTCGTTGTCACTGGGGCACAGCAACAAACGACGCTGACCGTTATTGACGACGAAGTCCGTCCATCGGCTCGCGCCGGGCATCGTGGTAATCGGTTGTCCGTCCAGGCCCAGTGTTGAAGTTTCTTCGGTATGCAGCAGCACACTGAGATGGTGGAGATTACTCCTGCACGCCGCGGATCGCGCCGCCTGAAAGGCGCGTCCGAAGTTAGGCAGAACAATCGAGCCTGCCAGCATCAGCATGGCGAGAATGGACAGCATCTCTACGAATGTAAAAGCTGCACTGCAGCGGTGCCGGTTTTGCGGCCATCCAGTTACTGCGCAGTTCTTGATAACCTGCGTCATGTCGACCCCGACCCTGACTGATTAACGCAATCACCTCTTGAGAAATGTTGACGTGATTATATCATCGCTGCTGGTTGACGCAAGTGCGCTGATGCGAAATTACACCGTCGATTTGGGCATTCAGGCGCGCGTAGCGGCGATGACATTAGCGCGTGGGCGAGCAGTTCTCGCGCTCAGGGGATTTTGAGGATGAAAGAAAGTTTTGCTAAGAAAGAAAAAATTGTTTGCAATCTTTCGTCAACGGCTCAACTATAACATGCCGATGCATACATATACGGCTTTTCTTGTGAGTAAAGAAATGCGGCTTCGTCGAGTGCCGGCGTAGGCACCAGATCACAACGACGGGCTGACTCGAACTAGGCCTGATGGCCGGTACAAAGAGGAAGAACGAATATGGCGAAGAAGAAAGCTGCCAAGAAAACAGCCAAGAAGAAGGTCGCGAAGAAGAAGGTAGCCAAGAAGAAAAAGGCCGCCAAGAAGAAGTAAGTAAGTTCCTCTTCTGCCGGTCATGCTCTTGCAGGCCGGCTGAAGTCAAAACAACTACGCAGGCTGACGTCATGTCAGCCTGCGTAGCTGTTTTCCTGAGAGGCGCAGTTGCTCACGAAAGGCGGACTTCGAGGAAAGTCAGATCGTCGTCAAATGCATACTCGCTGCCGGTAAGGAAACCGCAATTGCGGATGCCTCGACATCAATAGTATGGCAGGCGAACTCAACGTCGCTGAACAAGAATGGCCGCGCCCTCCAGGGAAACAGTCCATTGGGGAAAAAGCGGCCAAGCCGCAACCTCGCCGCGCAGAACAAAGTGATTAATCTGTTAAGGCTCTGTTGCCCTCGGACTTACTTGAGGAACCAGCCCATTTCGCGGTTCGAGCAGGTGGAAACGTTCTTTCCGGTGGGCCTAGCCCAGCGGACGGCGTTGGTGATGACGGTCTGCACGCCCTTGTTATAAAAAACCGGGTAGGTTTCGTGCCCCGGACGGAAATAAAAGACCTTTCCTGCGCCGCGTCGCCATGTACAGCCGCTGCGGAACACCTCGCCGCCTTCGAAACTGGAGATCAGGATTGTTTCATCCGGCTCCGGAATGTCGAAGAACTCGCCGTACATTTCCACCTGATCGATGATGAAGTGGTCGTCGATGCCCCGGAGAATTTCGTGTCCTGGCCGTGTAACCCACAGAACCTCGCGCTCGCCCACCTCGCGCCACTTAAGGTTGCAGGTCGTGCCCATCAGCTTTGTGAAGATCTTGGAAAAGTGGGCGCTGTGCAGGCAGATAATGCCCATCCCGCTCATTACCCGCTCGTAAACGCGCTGAACGATGGCGTCATTTACCTCTCCGTGGGCGATGTGGCCCCACCAGGTCAGGACATCGGTGTTGTCCAGCGCCTTTTCCGTCAAGCCGTGCTCGGGCTCATCGAGCACAGCCGTCTTGGCCTCGATGTCGTCATTCTTATTGAGGAAGTCGGCGATGAAGGTATGCATTCCGTCGGGGTAGAATTTCTGCGTTTCTTTCGTGACCTTCTCGTGGGCGTTCTCGCCCCAGACGGTTACTCGAATCTTCTTTGCCATGTGTATATCTCCTTGGGCGGCGTGTAGGTGAGTTACCAATTTGCGGGTTTATAACAGTCGGCGCCTGCAGGTGCCAAGAGAGTTCTTGACTTTTTCCCGCCTCTGGACCGATGTTGTTCTATCCGGGCGGTGTACGCGCAAAATGCAACAGATAGTCCGGCAGGTGCGTAGTATAATAAAGGACTGCTGTAACAGTAACGATCGGGCCGGTTTGGCCCAACATATAGTTTGGAGTGAAGTTGTGAGAACCATCATAAGTGGCTGCATGGCGGCGTTGTTGCTGGCGTTAGCTGCATGCGTGCTGACCAACGGCGACCCCGAGGCCAATGCCCAGGACGCCCCCGTTCAACTGGATGAGGCGCCGCCGGCGACCGCCGAGACGACGTCTGCTCAATTGCAGGAGGAAGTCGGCGCTGATTCTCCTGCCCAGTCGGATCTGATGACCCGAGGCCTGGCCCTGCGGCAACAGGGCGTCGCCGAGGCCACCTCAGGGGAGTTCGATCAGGCTGCCCAGACGCTTAAGGAGGCCTTGGCGCTGCTTCCGGATGACGTGGTTACACACGAGGCGCTCGATATTTTGGAGGATTATCAGGCCAAGCTCGCTGAAAGCGAGGCCCAGCGGGCGAGTGAGTATGCTGCCGCCGTTGAGCGTGTACGCTGGGCCATTATGGTTCAAGATGCACTGCCCGAATTATCGGCGAGCGAAGAGTGTCAGAAGCTCCGCCAGACCGTCGATGAGTTGATCGAAGCATATGGCCAAGTCGCCGTCGTCAGCAATCTGATGGGAGCGACTGTCGAAGATGCCGAGGTCGCCAAGGTCGAATCGGTCAAGGCACTGACAGCCATCGGTGAAATCGTTGCCAAGCTGGGCGAATTGCTGAGCGGCATGGACGGGCCATATGCCCAGGCCTTTGTTGAAGCCAAAGAAGAGCTGTCCCGGCAATTGACAAATTATCGCGACGAATGGGCCTCAGCCGACATGTCCGAAACGCAGGGCATAGAGAAAGCAGTGCGATATCTTGGCGATTCCGAGCAACTGCTTGCCGAGGCCATCGGCGATGTGAAAATGATGGTTGAGGAGGAACCTTGGAGGCTGGCGCTGGTCCAGGCGGCGCTGGCGAAGAAACTTGCCGCTCCGAGCGATAGGATTGAACAGCAGCAATGGTACATCGACCTCATAAAGCAGGCCGAAGCGCGGGGCCGCGACCTCAAGGACCAGGCCGAATGGGAAGACGCCTTAATCGTCTACAGCGGCCTGGAGATGATTGACAGCGACAACTCCGATTACAAGCAAATAGCCAAGGTCGTCGGCAAGCATGTTCGGGTGTTGCGTTACTACGGAAAACCAACCGACGACGAGGATGCGAGCCTTTCCGACAACCCCCTAGGGCCAGCCAAACCGCTGTGGGAGCAGCTTGTTGAGGGAATCGACGTCGACATGGTGCGGACGATCATATCGCGGGTCGACAGTTACTATGTCGTGGCGGCGGACTACCGCAAGCTCATCGACGAAGCCCTTACCAGTATCCGGGTCTTGGCCGAGACGCCTCAGGCGGCTGATAGCTTCGACAGCCTGGCCGATGACGATCTCCGCAATGAGTTCCTGGACTCCATCAGCGACACCGAACAGCATTTCGCCCAAAAGGACGGGCCGCTGGACTATCTGGATCTTCTGCTGGCACTGAACCGAGTACTGGAGGCGTCCGAGCGGACGGTTAATATTCCCTCCAGCGTGCTGGCGATGGAATTCGCCGACGGCCTGCTGGGCGGGCTGGACACGTTCTCGGCGGCGATTTGGCCCAACGAAGTCGAGCAATTCCGCAAGCTCACGAAGGGCAACTTCACGGGTGTGGGAATACAAGTCGCCAAGAACCCCGGTGAGGCGCTGCGCGTGATAACTCCGATGGCCGACACGCCGGCCTTCAGGGCGGGCATCAAGATGGGCGACCTGATAATTGCCGTTGACGGCGCAGAGACCACCCAGATGCCCATCGACGCGATCATTGATCGAATAGTTGGCAAGAAAGGCACAACCGTTGTCCTCCGGATCGAACGGAAAGGCGTCGCCAAGCCGTTTGACGTGGCCATAGTCAGGGACACGATAAACATTCTGACGATCAAAGGCTGGCGGCTGGGCGACAACGGCAAGTGGGACTTCCTGATCGACCCTGAAAACAAGATAGGCTACATCCGCGTTGAGCGATTCACCGAACAGACGGACAAAGACCTCGACCAGGCCCTGAAGGAATTAAACAAGCTTGGCGCCAGGTCGATCATTCTGGATTTCCGGCTGAATCCGGGCGGGCTGTTACGTCAAGCGACGCGCATGACCAATGAGTTTGTGCCGGGCGGACAGATCGTCATGACGCAGGGGCGGCAGGTGCGCCGCTCTCGGTCGGACGCCGACGCGGGGGGCGACTTCACGGTCGGGGATCTGATCGTCCTAGTCGACGAGTACACGGCGTCGGCCTCTGAGATCGTATCCGGCGCGCTGAAGGACCTTGGCAGAGCGACGGTCATAGGCGAAAGGAGTTTCGGCAAGGGCAGCGTTCAGCAGGTGCTGAATGTCTCGCCGCCGCCGAACCAGGCACTTCTGAAGCTGACGGCGGCTTACTACTACGTCGGGCCGTCTGAGAAGCTGGTGCACCGTCAGGAAGGCGCCAGCGACTGGGGCGTCGATCCGGACATCGAGGTGAGGATGACGCCGCAGCAGTTGCGTCGCTGGCTTGACGTTCGCCAACGGACCGATCTGATCCAGGATGTCAGCGCCACGACTCTAGAGCGAGACCTGGACGCCCAACTTGATGCCGACCTTCAACTAACGACCGCCCTGACGATTCTTCGGTTGAAACGCCTCAGCGAGCTGGGTCAGCAGGTAGCGGCCGATTTGCAGACCGGCGATGCGTCTCAGTGAGGGCGCAGGTTAATGCTGGTCAGGCTCATTGCCCGGCGGCTGGCGAAACTGCTCATCGTGCGGGTCGGCGTCTGTTTCGCCTTCGGCGACCTGAGGAGGCGGAATCGGCTCAGATCTCTCCAGCACAACTGTTCTGGCGAGTATATCGCCTAGCCTCTGGCGGGCGGGGTTCAGCAGCGGCACTAACAGCAACAGCCACAACATGGGAAACAGCTCGAGCATCTTGACTACATTTCGCAGCACCACTTCCCGTAGGCCGGGACGCTGACCGTCTCCGGCGGCCACTCGGATCCTGAACAGCATCTTGCCGACGGTCGCCGCGAAGCGCGCCTCCATCACTATCCCGTAGACCATGTAGGTGCACAGCGTTGCAATGACAGAGTAAGCGGCCTGGCGGGTCATGAGCATCTCCGAGTAGACGGAGAAGAACTCACTGGGGTTGCCGATCAGATCCATTGGAGGTTCGGGCGTGGGCAGAATCAGGGACACAACTATGCTGATCGACATCAGGTCGACAAGGCAGGCCATCGCACGCTTACCCAGCGGGGCGGGGCGACAAGTCGGCGGAAGAATAATCGGGCCGGGCGGAATCTGCGGCCGAACAAGGATTACGATTGTGAACGTAGCCAAGACCAGAACGATCAGAAAGTAGTTCAGAACTTTCTGGCCTGAGGTATCCGGCGGGCCCTGGGCCAGCACAGCCAGATCAATGGGAGGGTCGGCCTCGCCGTGCATAATGTCGCACAAGGTGAACCGCACGGTTTGGCCTTCCTGCCAAAGCATCCCCACGCGATGGAGCTCCACGGGAGCCACTAACGGAGCCGCCAGAGGCGCCCTTGGCGGCGAGAAAGGCTGGCCGTTAATCGTAATCGGCTGAGAGCTGGCAAGCCCGTCTGTCGGGCCGGACGAAAGAATTGTCAGCGACAAGGGCCTATCTTGCTGGGCCTGCAACGCAACAAGCATCATCAGACGGTCCCCCGCCGGGAACATCGACAGCACCTCGCCGGTCGCCGCCTCGTCGGAAAGGACGACGGTGATCCACTGGTGACCATCACCGGCCCATGCCCAAAGCTTGTTGTTGCCTTCCGTGCCGCCCGTCAGCAGGTACAACATGTCGCCGACCACGGTCGACAGCATGCGATTGTCATTACCGATCTGGACATCAGGCAGTTCGGTCAATGTCCGCCACTCGCCTCCGCCGTATTGCAGCACCGTCAGCGTCGCTTGGCGTTTGGCGGGGGCAGGCATCTGTGCAGGAGCAGGCTGATCCGCGTCAACAGGGGAAGCGCCTTCAGCGGCCTGAGGCGGCCGTTGGTCCGGCTGGACGGTCAGCGTTGGGTTCGAATAATGCGGCAGGGCGACCAGCAGTGACCAGCCATCCACGCCGGCGAAATTGTGGGCAGTACATGCGGACAGCGGAACGGCGTCGCCCTGCGTCAATTCATTGGGAAGGTCGCGGACAAATGTACGATTCTCGCCCGGGAGAATGCTGAAGTAGGAAGTCTCCGGGCCTGTCAGAACGTGCAGTTGCGCGCCGCCGGCAGCGATTATGATCGGTTGGCCCGTGAGGTTCCGCGCCACCCACTGCCAGTCATGGCCCGCTTGGTACGTCAACACGTCGAAGGACGGCTCCTCTTGGCGGTCGATGCGCACCAGCCACAACCTGTCGCCACTGCCGGTGAGCATCATCTCATCAGCGGCAGCGGCGGCGCCCGTCGCACAGCATAAAGCGAGCAGTCCCGCGAGCATCCAGGAAACTCCCGGCCATCGACAATTCATGGGGCGGCCTCATTGACGGGAATTCCCGCGTCGATCTGGATTTCGCGGTCAGCCGGAAGGTCAGGGGCGTGGTCGCTGTACCTGAACGCCGCGGGGCTGACCTGTTTGGTGCTGATTTCCGACAGCACGATGTGCATTCGGGACTTCTCTGCGGGCCAGGTTATCTCGATGTCCGTAGGCATGACCGGCACGTGTCTTCCATCCGACGACGAGGCGTCTGCGATGGACTGGTAGTTCTTCAGCTTGGCAGTCATCACCCGCAGACCGCGGGCGTCGAAGAAATTCACCTCAAACGGGCGGGGGGGATCCGTATCGGACCACGTGAAAAGCATTTCGCGCCGGAACAGGATCTGCTGAGTATCCGGGTCGCGGTCGATGTAGCTGACGACGTAGGCATACTCAGGCGGCGCGGTGCGCATCGTGACGGCGACGGTGGGCAGTTTCGTGAAATCGTTCGGCATCATAGATATGTTGAGCACCGCCATCAGGTCGTGCGGGTTGACGGGCATACCCCGATTGGCCATCGCGTCAGCCCGATCGTTTCGGCCCCAGAACGCTCCCCGCCGGTCCCCGAAGCTGTACCAGAAGTAGTACACTCCCTCTTCGAGGCTGGCCCCCACGCGGAACAATTCCACCGCAGCGGTCTCCCGGCCTATCAGCACGAAATCGCTCTGTCCCGCTGGGTCCGGCCCCTTCGCCATCAACAGCAGGCCGTTGGGGCTGGCCAGGGAACTAGTCGAACCCCACGTTATGGGGACCATATCGCCTTCGTCTCCCGCCAGCCTTACTCTGAATGTAGCTTGTATCCTGGCCCGGGCCCAAAGGTGGGGGACGTTTTCGGCGTTGGCGTTATGAGCGGCTACGATTTGCGCCAGAGGCAGTATCTTCTCGGGCATCTGAGGGCAGCCAGCCGCGACAATCAACGGCAACGTGACAAGCAGCGCTGCCGGACATTTCCACATGGCGGTCATTCATCAATCTCCATGATTTGCCCCAAGTCCTGGCTGACCTGGAGTATCTGGTCTTCATTCATCTTGGGGTCGATCACCCGGTGCATTTCATCGCTGCCTCTAAGGTGCATCTGCCACACTTCCCGGCCGAGCTGGTCGGTATCCATGCGGTCGTAGATCAGCAGTTTCTTGCGCATCAGTATAAGCGCCAAGACATAGCGGAATCTTATTCTCGCCGGCTCGTCGGCTCCGGCCAGCCGCTGAAAAAAATTCATCAGCACGTCGTCGCCGACGAAGATCTTGCGTTTTTCCTTCGGCTTGGGGATTCGGCTCCGCCAGACGCCGATGACCTCGGGCTTATCGCCGTGGACGTCCCGTGACCAGCAGTCCTCACAAAAATCCTGTCGCTGAAAGCCGTCGTCGGTTTCTCGGATGGTTGCAGTAAAGTCCTGGTCGACCTGGAACTGCTGCCCGCATGCGTGGCAAAGCCCGTCGGGCTTGGAGATGTTGTAGTCTTTGGCCATGGGCTAAGGCAGGTAAGGTGCGGCGAGTGCTTCTATTTCTGCCAGCAGGGCGTTGGCGTGGGCGAGGTCATCGGCTGAGGCCTGCTTGATCTCGTCGGCAGCCTGCTTATCGACCAGGTTGGGCACGTTTATCCGCACGTTGTAGTCGCTCAGCCTGACGGCCGCCGCCGACAGGGCCGCAGAGGCAAGCAGATCGGTTATCAGCCATGTGTTGCACTTGCCGGCGAGCTCTTTCATTTCTTCCATGACGGCCAAGGCGAGCTTGGCGGCCTCTCGCGGCACGCTTATGGCCGCGGCTGTGGCGACTTCCATCGCCTGGCCCTTTTCAGGGCCTTCTTCCTGCCTGGCCGTCGCTTGGTAGAGCTTGTAGGCGGCCACGTCGTCGGCGACCAGGTCACAGAACATGCCCCTGGCCCTGAGGAGCTTGTGGGACAGGGCGTTGTAGTAGTCCTCGTACTCGGCGAACTTCTTCTTGCCCTTGGTGAAGTTCAGCGCCATCTCGCCGAGGGCAACGCCCAGCGCGCCCACTACGCCCGCCACCGAGCCGCCCCCAGGCGTGGGGGTCTTGTCGGCTGTGACGGCGGCAAACGCCCGCACGGACAGGGACAGATAGTCTTCATTGTCGTTCACGATGCACTCCTAATCACTCGTGACTGTGCCAGCCGGCGCCTTGGCACCAGACTGAACGTTGCGTGTTCAGGTCGGACCGGCGGGCGCCCCTTGTGCGGGCTAGTCTTTCTTGTCGGCCTGGCGGGTCTCAACCTCCTGGAGGTACGCCAGCGTGCGGTCCAGTTCATTCTTCAGGTGGCTGACGCGCAGCAGGCTCTTGACGCGCGTTATCAGTTCCAGGCGGTTAACGGGTTTGGAAACGAAGTCGTCCGTCCCGCTGGCTATGCCCCGTTCCACGTCCCCCAGCTCGTTGAGGGCGGTAACCATTATGACGGGGATATCGCGCGTCTTGGGGTCGCTCTTGAGCTTGGGGCAGACCTCGAAGCCGCTGAGCTTGGGCATCATTATGTCCAGCAGAATCAGGTTGTAGTCGGCCTGCTGGACCTTCTGGAGCGCCTCGACGCCGTCGACGGCGGTATCGACCTGCACGCCCAGGGAATCCAGATATGCGACGATAAGCTCGAGGTTCTGGGCGTTGTCGTCGACGACGAGAATCCGGCTGTCGGCCAACTTGGCATCTTCGTTGAGCGGCAAATCGGACATTCAACTATCTCCTGCACTCTTGGTGGTGAGGTCCGGTCAAATCAGCATGACAGTATTGCCACCCGTTGTCAAATATCAAGGTTGGATTCACCGGCCTGGCCTGGCCATCGGACCGGGCGGTCCGCTTCAGGGGCACCCGTGACGGGCGACAGTTGGCAATCGCTGCGGAGGGAAGTACGATGCGGGTATGACGAAGCTCTTCGAGGATTCTGACTCGACCGAGGCCACGTGCACTGACAGGCCGCCCGTGGCGGCGGTGGGCGTTGCAGTGTCGGCCGCGGTGTGGGGTACGTTCGATTACCTTTACCCGGCTGAACTGGGCGAGCCGGCAGCCGGGCAGCGGGTGCGCGTGCCGTTCGGCCGGGGCGGGCGGAAGATTCTCGGCGTGGTCGTCGACCCCCAGCGGATGTCGACGCGCGGCAAACTCAAGGCGATCGCGGAGGTCGTCGATCCCCGCCCGATGTTCGATGAGTCGCTGCTGGAGCTGGGGCGATGGATAAGCGAGTATTACCTCACGCCGCTGGGCATAGTGTATGGCGCAATGGTGCCTTCGGCAGTGGGACAGCACGCCGCGCGGAGCGAGACTGTCGCCTACCTCCGCGCCGAGCGGCGCGACTGGCCTGCCCGGTTGGGAGGCCGGCAGAGGCGCGTACTTGATGAGCTGCTGGAAGCCCGTAAGCAGGGCATCGAGCCGCTGACGCTGGAAGGGTTGATGCACCATAGCGGCGCATCGCGGGACACCATCAAGCGACTCGCCGGCAGGGAGCTTATCCGTCTGGATGCCCGCCCGGTCACTCTCGAAATGCTGTCCGAGCAGCCCGAAGGCGACCCATTCGACCTGAATGAGGACCAGCAGAAGGTCATGGCTGCCCTCGCTGGGAAGCTGAACGGAGGCTTTTCTGCCACCGTGCTTCACGGCGTCACCGGCAGCGGCAAGACAGAGGTATACATCCGCGCGATCCGCCGGGTGAGCGAGGCCGGCAGGCAGACAATCCTCCTCGTGCCGGAAATAGCACTCGCCACGCAGACGCTCCAGCGACTTTTGAAGCGTCTTCCTCGCGTGGCGGTGATGCACAGCGGCCTGACGGCCGCCCAGCGGGCCTTTCACTGGCAGCAGGTCCGCGACGGCGCCGCATCGGTCATCGTCGGGCCCCGCAGTGCAGTGTTCGCCCCAACTCCCTCACTCGGGCTGATCATCGTGGATGAGGAGAACGAGCCGACCTACAAGCAGGACACCGCTCCGCGCTACCACGGGCGGGACGTGGCGGTAAAGCGGGCGGCACTGGCGAAAGTACCGATCGTGCTGGGCTCGGCGACACCCTCGCTCGAATCGCTGCACAACGTCAAGCTAGGCCGGTACGATCTGCTTCGCCTGCCGCACCGCGTGCAGGGCCTGCCCATGCCATCCCTGGAAATTGTCCACCTCCGCAAGGAAATCCAGCCCGGCCGGGTTGAGCTGGTCGGCAAGACCCTCACATTCAAAATGGCCGCCGCACTGGACCGACGCGAGCAGATCATCCTGCTGATGAACCGCCGCGGCTACGCCAGCTACGTGTTCTGCCCATCCTGCAAGTGGGAGATGATGTGTGAAAGCTGCTCTCACCCGATGGTTTTCCACCAGGCGACGCAGCTTGTGATGTGTCACTACTGCAACTACACAGCCGCCTTGCCGGAACACTGCCCGGCCTGCGGTGGCAAGCTGCTCCTATTCGGCCTGGGCATTCAGCGAATCGAGGGCGAGCTCGCACGCAAGTTCCCCGCTGCCCGCGTCGCTCGCATGGACAGCGACACGATGACCTCGCCCAAGCAATTCCAAAAAGTCTTCGACGATTTTTCGTCCGGCGAGCTGGACATCCTTCTTGGCACGCAGATGGTGGGCAAGGGGCTGGACTTTCCGCGGGTGTCCTTGGTCGGGGTGATTTCGGCGGACACGTCGCTGACGATACCAGACTTCCGCGCCGCCGAGCGCACATTCCAGCTAATCGTGCAGGTAGCGGGGCGGGCAGGTCGGGCCGAGCGACGTGGCGACGTAGTCGTCCAGACTCTCCACGCCGATGAGCCGGCCGTTCAGTTCGCCGCCGAGCACGACTATGATGGCTTCGCCGAGTTGGAGATGGCTCAGCGGCACGACGCGCAGCTTCCGCCGTTCACGCGAATGGTGCGATTTATCGTGCGGCACAGCGGGCAGACCAGGACGGAACAGGCGGCCGAGGAGCTCGCCGCCAGGTTGAAGCTGCAGTTAGGGTCGTCAGGGATAAAGTTGTTCGGCCCGGCCCCGGCGGACATTCCCAAGATACGCGGGCACTTTCGCTTTTCGGTTTTGCTGATAGCGCCGCGAGCCGGGCTGGTGCAGCAGGCGATCGGCGGCAGGATGGCCTCGCTCTTGCATGACATCCACGCCGAGGTGACGGCTGATGTGGACCCGGTGAATCTGCTATAGTAAGCGCGGCGGGGGGTTTGGTTTCTCAGGATCGGCCAAACGTCTTGACCCCCGAGAAAGATATATTTACAAAGCGTTCTTAAGACGCCGATTATAGGTAATGGCCCGCGTGACGGAGGCGCCAGCCAATGACCGACAGTCAGAACAACAATTGCGACCTCTCCGCATTTCGGCGACGAATCGACGAGCTGGACAGCCAGATCGTCAGGCTGCTCAACGAGCGGGCACGGGTGGTCGTCGACATCGGCCGGACCAAGCGGAACGCCAACGCGCCGATCTACGATTCCGATCGCGAGCAGGACGTGCTAAGCCGGATCGCCGAGCTCAACGAGGGCCCGCTGCCACAGAAGACGTTGCAGGCGATATACCGCGAGATGATGAGCGGTTCGTTTGCGCTGGAAAAGTCCCTGCGGGTGGGCTTCCTTGGCCCCTACGGCAGCTTCTCCCACCAGACAGCCATGCGGAAGTTCGGCGCGTCCGTGGAGTATGAACCGCTGGCTGACATCCACGCGGTGTTTGAAGAGGTGGAACGGAAACACTGCGACCTGGGAATCGTGCCCGTGGAAAACACCACAGGCGGCGACGTGGTCGACACCCTGGACTGCTTCATCGATTCTCACGTGATTGTCGTTGCGGAGGTGCTGGCGGAGGTGCATCACAACCTTCTGGCCAACTGCCCGTTGGATGAAATCACCGCCATTGCCTCAAAGCCCGAAATTTTCGCGCAATGTCGTCAGTGGCTTTCAAGCCAGGGGCGCAGAGAAAACTTCATCAACGTGGCAAGCTCGGCAAAGGCGGCGGAGATGGCTGCCTCAGAAAAAGGTCTGGCGGCAATCGGTTCGGTCCTGGCAGCCGAGCTCTACGGCGTGAAGGTGGTATTCGCCAATATCGAGGACAACCCCAACAATCGCACGCGGTTCTTCGTTATCGGCACGACTCCCGCCCGCAGCAGCGGCGCGGACCGAACAGCCATGATGTTCACCACCCGTCATGAAGCTGGGGCGCTTGCTGACGCACTGGCCGTCTTCTCCAAGTATGGCATGAACCTCACGAACATTGCAAGCAGGCCCTCGCGAAGGCGGCAGTGGGAGTACTACTTCTTCGTCGAGGCTGAGGGGCACTGCCAGGACGAAAACGTCGCCAAGGCATTGGAGGCCGTCAAAGGGCACTGCGGCGAGCTGCACGTTCTGGGTAGTTTTCCCCGTGCCACGGACACGGTATGACTGATTGCAGTTGACTGCGCACTGCAGGCACGTCATATTATGGGGCTCGAACCCAGGCTTTCCCTCGGCGGGGAAGGCATGGGAGTGTCTTCAGAAGGAGCCGCAATGCCCAGAAAGTTGTTCATCGCCGGTAACTGGAAGATGAATACTTCCAGCCAGGAGAGTTCCGCCCTGGCCGCTGCGCTGGTTGAAAAGATCGGTTCGATCGATTCGGTCGATCTCGGCGTGGCGCCGCCTTTCGTGCATCTCGCCCGGGTGGGCAAAGCTCTGGCCGGTGTGAACATCGCCCTCGGCGCCCAGAATATGTTCTACGAGAGTAACGGCGCGTTTACCGGCGAAATCTCAGGCAGCATGCTGAAGGATGTGGGCGTGAGCTTCGTCATCCTAGGCCACAGCGAGCGGCGGCATGTCATCGGCGAGACCGATGAACTGGTCAATCGCAAGGTCCTCAGGGCGCTAGCCGACGGGTTGCATGTCATCCTGGCGGTGGGTGAGCTCCTTGAGCAGCGTCAGGCCGGTGAGACCTTGGACGTCGTGACGCGGCAGGTGAAGATCGGCCTGGAAGGCGTGGATGCAACCGCCATGGCGGACGTCACTATTGCTTACGAGCCTGTATGGGCCATAGGCACAGGCATGACAGCCACGCCGGATCAGGCGCAAGAAGTCCACGCGATGATCCGCAAGTTGCTGGGTAAGATGTGCGGCCCCGAGGTCGGCGAAGCCACGCGCATTCAGTACGGCGGGTCCGTCAGGCCAGACAATGCCGCTGAACTGCTGGCCCTGCCCGATGTGGACGGGGCACTTGTGGGCGGCGCGAGTCTGAAGGCCGAAGCGTTTACCGGCATCGTGGAAGCCGGCGTAAGTGTTTCCTGACGCCGCCGGATTGCCGACGGTGTTCTAAGTGTAAACTTAATAGTCCCGGCTGGGTCGGGGCGCCCGAGAGAGAGTATATGCTTGCCGCATGGTATCAACCGGCCCTGTTCGTGTTGTTTTTTCTTACCTGCATCTTGCTCATTCTGATCGTCCTGCTTCAGAAGGGGCGCGGAGGTGGGCTGAGCGGCGCGTTCGGCGGCGCCGGAAGCAGCGCCTTCGGCGCACGCACAGGCGACTTCCTGACGTGGGTGACGATAGTGCTGACGGTGATGTTCCTTCTGCTTGCAATTGTGACAAGCCTGGCATTTCGCCCCACGGCCACTGACGTAGCTGCCCCGGTGTTCGACCCAGCCCCTCCGGGTGAGATCGGGATGGTGAATCTGGTCAGCATGAGCACTGCCACCGTCGGGGCGACGATTTGGTACCAGGTGGACGACAACGAGCCGGCTATTTTCAGAGGCGGCGATGAGCAGGCTCGCATTTCGGTGCCTGTGGGGTCCGCCATAACCGCCTGGGCCGAACGCGCAGGCGAAGGCTGGAAAACAAGCCCGAAAGTGAGTGCAGTCTATGGCGTGGCGCCTGTGCTGCCGGGCGAGGAGGAGTTGCTGGATAACCTCCCGGAAAGCTTGCAGGGCGTGACCCCTCCGCAAGAAGAGCCGACCGACAACGACAATACAGCTTCGCAACACAATGCCTCAGACCCGCACCCGACGGGAACCCCTGATAATTAACCGCAGCGCCTGGTCTCGATTTTCAGGTTGCCTGCGGGAGCCGGTAAGTGGAGCCAACGGTATGCTTCTGTCTATGACTGGTTACGGCGGCGCTCATGGCCGCGCCAACGGCGTCGAATACGACGTCGAAGTGCGCGCGGTCAATAGCCGGTACTTCAAGGCCGTCGTCAAGCTGCCTGAAATGTGGAGCTCGATCGAGAGCGAAGTGGAGCAGCTTGTACGCAGCCGGCTTAGCCGTGGCAGCATCACCGTGACGGTGCGCATGCGCATTACCGACGAGCTGGCCGCCTACCAAGTCAACTCCGCGGCGCTGCTTCGATATGTCCAGCAACTTCGGGAAGTGGAAATTGACGCCAACCCCACACTGCGGATAGATCTGGCGGCGCTGCTTCAACTACCCGGGGTCTGCCAGCCGCCTTCGGCGGAGGAAGTCTGCAGCAAGACGCGAAACCGGCTGATGGACCTTGTGGGCCAGGCCCTTGACGCGGTGATGACTATGCGGCGCGCTGAAGGGCAGTTGATCGCCGATGATCTGCTGGCCAACTGCCGGGCTGCTCAGGATCGGCTGTCGGTGATTGGCAAGCGAGCGCCCTTTGTCGTTCAGGAATACCGCGACAGGCTGACCGCTCGCGTTACGGAGCTGATGAACTCAGCCAAGCTCGATCTCGCCCGGGACGCGCTGGTCCGCGAGGTGGCCGTCTTTGCCGAGCGATGCGACATCGCCGAGGAGATCCAACGCCTCAGCGGCCATATTGAGCAGTTTCGCCTAGTGATGGGCAGCACGGAGACCTCTGGGCGAAAGCTGGATTTCATCGCCCAGGAGATGTTGCGCGAAGCCAATACCATAGGCTCCAAAGCCAACGACCTGGAAATCGCCCGGTCTGTCGTCGATATCAAAACAGCTATCGACCGGATCAAGGAACAGGTCCAGAACATCCAGTAGCTTCTGCTTTGGCGGCGAGAAAAGGCCCTCAATGTGAACAGTCCCGGCAAACTCGTAGTGGTCACCGGCCCGTCGGGTGTAGGCAAGAGCACCGTCGTGCGGGAAGTGCTCAGGCGAACAGGCGCCGAGTTCAGTGTGTCGGTGACGACACGCAAACCCAGGCCCGGCGAGACCGATGGGCGTGACTACCGTTTTGTCGGCCGGACTGCCTTCGAAAACATGGTTAAGCACGGCGAGCTGCTGGAGTGGGCTGAGGTGTTCGGCGAGCTTTATGGCACGCCAGCCGGGCCCGTGCATGAGGCCATCCAGGCCGGGAAAACCATTGTGCTTGAAATAGACGTCGAAGGCGGCATACAGGTGCGCGACAAGATGCCCGACGCGACGTACGTGCTGATTTGCCCACCGGGCGATCAAGTTCTCGCCGACCGGCTCACCGGGCGAGGCAGCGAGACGCCCGAGAAGATGCGAGATCGCCTGGCCAAGGCCGCTCAAGAAATGGCAGCGGCGCGGACGTCGGGTGTGTATAATCACGAAGTCATAAATGACGATCTGGAAACGGCGATCCAACAAGTCGTCGCCATCATGAATCAGGAGCATTGTTAAATGATAGAAGCACTCAAGAGCGAAGAAATCGTCAATAAAGTTGGCGGGCGATTCAAACTGACGGCCCTCATTCAGCGGCGTTTAGTTGAACTGGTCCAAGGCTCCAGGCCCTTGGTGGAGAGGAACGTGCCGGGCCGAAGACCACTGACCGACATGGAAGTGGCCGTGCAGGAAATACTGGAAGACAAGATCTCTATCAACTACGAAAAGTCGGATATCACCACACTCGAAATGCTTAGCCGGCACTAGCCGCCTCGAGCCGTCAAAACCATGACCGATCGCGACCACAATCCGCTGGCGGGATACCGGACGCTGTTGTGCGTCAGCGGCGGCATAGCGTGCTACAAGGCCGCCGACCTGGCAAGTAGCCTCGTCCAGGCAGGAGCCGTCGTCGATGTGGCCATGACGGACGCGGCCCTGCAGTTCGTCACTCCCCTGACCTTCCAGACCCTGACCGGCAGAGGAGTCTACACCAGCCTGTGGCAGTCCACACAGGAATATGACCCGGCGCATCTATCGCTGACGGAACAGGCAGACCTGATGATCGTCGCACCTGCGACGGCCAACATCCTGGCCAAGATGTCCGTCGGGCTGGCCGACGATTTGGTGTCGACGCTCGCGCTGTCGGCCTGGGGGGCTTGCGGCATACTTGTCGCCCCCGCGATGAACACGCGCATGTGGTCCGCCCCGCCCACCCAAGGGAATATGGCCTCTCTCAGCGAGCGCGGCGTGTGTATCGTCGGGCCCGGCGAAGGACGCCTCGCGTGCGGTACGGTCGGCCCGGGACGAATGGCTGAGCCGAAGGAAATATTCGTCCGTGCCTCTGAGATCCTCCGTACTCGCCCGCCGAAGACCGTCCAGTCATAATTACCCCTCATAGGGGTAGCTGTAATCGTCGAAGACAATTTCGCCTCACTTGTCCGGCCCAAGCATGGATGGGCGTTTTCCGCGAGAGGAATGGACTTTCGGCACATGGTCTGAGTTATGAAAATTCTCATCACAGCCGGTCCCACACGCGAGCCGATCGACCCCGTCCGATTCATCTCCAACGCATCGAGCGGGCGAATGGGCCTCACTCTCGCCCAGGCCGCACACGAAGCCGGCTGCGACGCCACGCTGCTTCTGGGCACGGTGGAAGCTCAGCTCATCCAGGCTGCCGCCGCTTACGCTCGCGTCGTGTCCTTCGTAACCGTCGAGGACCTCCAGAAAAAGCTCACCAGGCTGTTTCCCGAACATGACGTGCTGGTCATGGCTGCTGCGGTAGGCGATTTCCGCCTCGAACACGTCAGTAACCACAAGCTGTCCCGCGCAGCCGGGCCGATACAATTGACGCTCGTCCCCACGCAAGACGTCCTGGCGGAAGTGACTGCCAACAAGCGCCGCGATCAGCTTGTCGTATCCTTTGCCGTGGAGGAAAGCTCCCTCACAGACGCCGAGGCCAAAGCCAGACAGGAACTCGCCGCCAAGTGCGCCGACTTTGTGGTCGTCAACACCCCCGCTGCCATGAACAGCCCAAAGAGCCTGGCCTGCATCCTGTCCGCCGACCAGGTCCTACTGCCGTGGGCCGTCAGACCAAAAGAGGCCCTTGCCGCTGCGATCATCCGCCTTCTCTGCAACGCCGCGGGGCCGAAATAACTCCACAAAGATCCTCACGCCGCAGAATAGACGAAGATCCGAGGCTATCAGGCACAGGTCGGCGCCCGTTAGTGCAGGGCACTACTCAGGCAGGTGAATGCGCTTGGCCGAGTCGAGTTGATCGTTGGCCCGATACAGAACCGCCGTTCGCCCCACGATGCCAATGCAGGCAGCCCCCACAGCCGCGGCAAGTTCCGCCGCCAGCAACTTCCGCTGCTCGCCCTGCGGCAGCTTGACCTTAATGAGCTCTCGCTCGCCTAGCAGATTGGCGACGTGCTGGACGGCTGCCTCCGACAGCCCCCCCTTGCCGATCACCGCGACGGGCGAAAGCAACTGGGCATTAGCGCGGAGAATGCGCTTCTGTTTTCCGGTCAACTCATTCACGCAATCGCTCCGGTCAATCGCCCACCATGGCTGAAATCGGATACAGCGACGCGATGGCCAACTCGCTGGTGAGCGGCTCGTCGGTCGTAAATTGCAGGACACAGCCGTTGTTGTGGTCGCTTGCCACTATCAGGGCCCGAGACGTGACCAGGTTCCAACCGATCTGCGACGGTTGGTGACCCAGGACGAAGAACCCTACGCCCAGTTCGCCTGCCAGGGCGTCGACCTGGTCCTCTCTGTGGCGTCGTCCCCACGTCCATTCGTAAACAGGCCCGCCGCGGAACAAATCATCCCGGTGGGTATCTCGAGTAAGGATTTCCACCCCCGCCGCGGCCATCCGATTCGGCGCCGGCAGAGAGTGAGAAATAAACGTGCCGTTGGCGCAGCGTACGGCGAGCGGCTGAGACAGGAAGAAATCGTAGACCGCATCGAGAATTTCCTCGGCGTCGTCTTCGAAAGCCGCCCGAACGCCGGCGACGAAGTCCTTGCAGGCGCCTCGCCCTGCCTTGGTGATTTCCTTTTCCGTCGCCTGCGCCAGGTCGTGGTTTCCCAGAAGAAACACCACCTGCTGCGGGCGGGATACCTTCAGCCTTGCCGCACGCATCACTAATTCGATGCTTCGGTCCTGCCCGGTGGCGTGATCAATCGGCCCGTGGGTGAGTTCCTGCAGGATAAGAATGCGCTTATCATGGTCGGCCAGCGCGGCATGCCTGATGATCTTGTTGAGGATCGCCCTCTGCCCGTGGACATCCCCAGCCACCAGCATCTCCCACCCGGTGGGCACAATGACGGTGTTTCCCTCTCTGCGCGGGTCATTGCGGTTGAACTCAGCGGCCCGGCGGAAGATGTCAGCGACGGGGCTGGCCATGGTCATTCGGGAGGAAGCTCTATTATCGGCCAGGAAGATCGCCTCGACAGGGCGTGGCGGCAAAGCTCCAGCCGGGCCGTCACCGCCTTGATTGCCTGCGGACGCCGCCTTGGCAGGAGCTCCACGCATTCGATCACCAGCTTGCTCAGCGGCAGGGGCACGGCGGGATTGAGTATCTCCGGCGGAGTGATAGACATGTCCTGCTTGAGCATCACCCCGTCGCCCTTGGGCAGCACAGTGGGGATAGCCTGGCCGGTCAGCACCCAGTACATCGTCGCGCCAAGGTTGAAAACGTCCGTCCGCACGTCGAGGGGACGGCGCTCGGCCTGTTCGGGGGCGATGTAATCGGGAGTGCCCTGGACCCGGGTCTTGATCTTGCCGATCGAGCAGCTGTGGCCGAGATCTATTATCTTAACCTCACCGTCAGGCCCGACAACTATGTTGTTGGGCTTGATATCGGCGTGGATAAAACCCCGGGAGTTAATGTGGCTGATGCCGTCGGCGACTTTCAGGAAGATGCCGATAATCTCGTCTATTTCCTGGGGCCTCTTATCCTGCAGTGTAGCTCCTTCGCACAGCTCCATCAGCATGTGAATCTCTCTGACGCGTATGAACCGCCGGATGCGCTTCAGCCTGTATATCTTGCGCACAACCGGATGATCGAAGTGCTGTGCCACGGCGTGTTCGTTGGCGGCCTGCTGGAAAAAACGATCGTCGCTGGCTTCATTCTTGATGATTCGCTTCAGCGCAAAGGACTTTCCCGTCCGGTGCTGGCGGACCTGCCATATTGTGCTCCGCGCCCCACTTCCCAGATGCTTCACAACCACGAAGCCGGGCACCTCCACCGTCCTGTGGACGTTTCTCTTGTTCACGCCGTAGCTCTCACCGCCAAAGAAGTAACATCATAGTCTAACGTGGGATTCTAGCACCGCCGCCGTGTGGGAAACAGCGAAAACAGACTCATCTTTCCCCCGGTGTCTGTCCGATCTTAGCATTGTTGGGGATCTTATCACATAAAGACAGAACAGTTCTTCCATCATGTGCAAGCCCAACGACAGGGGAAGGGAAGTTCATAATGAGCAGAATTGAGAAACTGTCACCTGCGGCTAGCCGCCAAATACTGACAGCAGCCAGCGAACAAGCCGCTGAACTGACTGTCACAGTCAAACGGAAAAACCAATGGCTTACATTCCGAAGCAACTCCATTTTCGTCGAGGACGACCTGCTGTGGATCACGCCGCCCGCTTCACGCGAGGGCCCCGCCTTTGAATATCAAGCCAACGAAGAAGTAGGGCTCATGTTCCAGTTGGGGCCGGACCGGTACCTTTTCAGCGCCAAAGCCCTGGGACAGGAACAGCGCGCCGGCAAATCAGGCCCGCAGCAGGCCATTTGCCTGAAGTACTCGGGCCCCATGCAACGGTCTTATCGCCGGCTGCACGAGCGCGTCAGCATGCCGGCTGAGTGGCAGGTCTGTGCAGACTTCTGGTTAGGTGGCCGAGAAGCCGAACCCGCCGAGGACAGGGCGGACCTGCCTGTCTGGTCCGGGCAGGTGGAAAACCTCAGTCGCGGCGGGATGCTTCTTCGGGTCAGCGGCGAAGCCGCCGGGTCTGTCGAGCTCGACGACATAGTGGGTGCTCGCCTCAACTTTGGGGCGGATGGCCGCAGCGTTTACCTCGATGCGCGATTGCGGCACCAGAGCTGCGATGGCCACACCACGCTGCTGGGCTTCGAGTTCGTCCATGTCGAAACCGAATACGCCCGGGAAGCCATCGCCCTGATTGCCGAGAAGATCCAGCAGTGCGACTCGCAATAAATCCGCCTCCCGCGACTGGAGAATCCTTACGGCTTGTTCAAGTCGCCCACCAGATTTACCGAGGAATATCTGCGCGAGCCCGTCACTATGACGATGGGCCACGTTCCATACAACCAGAGAGGGCCTTACGATGCCTAACTTACAGGAACTGGATAACAGTCAAATCGACGAAGTTGTCCGCAGCGCCGTAGACAAACAAATCCCCGTTTCTCTTACCTGCCGAAAAGACAATGGGTGGGTCATTTTTCACAGCCGTTTCGTCGGACTCGAAGGCCAGCACATACTGCTTCAACAGCCATGGGTCGACGGCGGCGATCTCCATGAGCTCAGGGCGGCTGATCGCGTTGGCCTGAGCTTTAAGTTGCGTCATCACAAGCATATATGCTTGGTGACCGTCGCCGGCTCACCCGGTGACGCAGCTTCGCCCCCGCCCGACGCGGACATCCTGACAATCGTAAGTCCAACACGAATGCAGAGGCTGCAACGCCGCGTCTATCAGCGCGTCGCCATCCCCCAGACCAGGATCGTCCGCGCCTCCTTCTGGCTGGGCGGGCGCGACGCCGAGCCGACGGGCACATCTGCCGAAATCGCCGTCTGGACAGGAACGGTCGACAATCTCAGTGCCGGGGGCTTCCAAATGTCCTGCCGAAACTACACCGGCCCGCAGCTGCAGGTCGGCGACGCAATCGGTGTGCAGTTGACCTTCGGACTTGGCCAGGAAAACTGCCTCGTCGATGCCCAATTCCGCCACATGGAGCACCGCGACGGCGTGACGTACCTGGGATTTCAGTTCGTCGCCCTCGCCCAGTCGCGCCAAGGCCGCGCCGCGCTGCAGCTGATCTCCGCGAGAGTGTCGGAGTTTCAGCGGATGCAGGAAGGCCACGGCCGCCACCGGGTGGCCTCGTAGCGCAGCCGGCCGATGCGCCCGCCGCTTGAAGCCGTCCCTAGGTCTCCGTAGGATGGCCCCATGGCGAGCGAACTTGTGTATACGGTCTTTCCGACCGCCTGGGGGGCGCTAGGCGCCGTTGCGTGCGGCGGCGAGCTGATAAGTGTCGTCCTGCCGCATTACCAGCCCGACGACCTGGAGGCGCTTCTGACCTTCCGGCACCCCGGCGCCGTTCGAAGCGATGAAGCCTTCCGGGAATTGACCCGCCTCTGCAGGGCGTATTTCAACGCGCAGGTCGTCTCGTTCGACGACATCCCTCACCGCCTCCCCGCTGAATCATCCTTCGCCGGCAAGGTGCTCCGCGCCTGTCGGGCCATTCCCTACGGCCGAACGCTCAGCTACAGCTCACTCGCGCGCGATATTAACCGCCCCGAAGCCGCCCGCGCCGTCGCCGCCGCACTGGGCAAGAACCCCGTCCCCCTGGTCGTTCCCTGCCACCGCGTTACCTACTCCGACGGCCGACTCGGTGGCTTCTCCGCAGCCGGAGGCCTGCCCCTCAAACGGCGCCTGCTCGATATGGAGGCCCGGGCCACCGACCGCCGCCTCTGATGCCGGCCACCGCGGCGATTGCCCCTCGCCCGATGCTGTGGTACTCTCATTGCCTGCCGCCTGCCAGCGGCCCGGGAGTTGCCATGGCCGAAACGTTGACATACAAGATCCTCGCCGAGCACCTCGTCGACGGCGAGCTCGCCCCGGGCGAGGAAATCGGCATCAGCATCGACCAGACCCTCACCCAGGACGCCACCGGCACGACCGCCTTCGGCCTGCTGGAGGCCATGGAAATCCCCCGCGTCCGCACCGAACTGTCGGTCAGCTACGTCGATCACAACATGTCCCAGTTCGGGCCTGAAAACCATAACGACCACCTCTACCTCCAGTCCGTCGCCGCCAAACTAGGCGTTTACTTCTCCAGGCCCGGCAACGGAATCTGCCACCAGGTGCACCTGGAGCGCTTCGCCCGCCCCGGCCGGACGCTCATCGGCTCAGATAGCCACACCCCAACTGCCGGCGGCATGGGAATGATCGCCATCGGCGCCGGCGGGCTGGACGTTGCCGTCGCCATGGGCGGCGGGGCATTCTACCTCACCGCCCCGCACGTAATCGGCGTGGAGGTGACAGGCGAGCTGACCCCCTGGGTGTCCGCCAAGGACATCATCCTGAAGCTCCTTAGCATACTCACCACCCGCGGCAACGTCAGGTGCGTCGTTGAGTACTTCGGTGGCGGCGTCGCCTCGCTGCCCGTGCCAGCCCGTGCGACCTGCACAAACATGGGCGCCGAGCTGGGCGTCACGTGCAGCATCTTCCCCGCCGACGAGGTGACCCGCCAGTTCCTCACCGCCCAGGGGCGAGGCGATGAGTTCATCCCGCTCGCCGCCGACCCCGGCGCCGCCTGCCACCGCATTACTAAGCGCCTTGACCGCAAGGGCGATTCAGCCGCTATCGAAGCTATCCGCGAAAACTGCCTCGGCGTTGAAATCACCCCTCCCGACGCCGAAGGCTGCGTCCAAATCAGCTTCGATCGCATCGTGCTCGACCTCAGCAAGCTCCAGCCGTTGGCCGCCGAGTCGCCTAGCCCCGACAACATCCGCCGCGTCGCCGACCTGAAAGGCCGAAAAGTCGCCCAGGTGGTGATCGGCTCGTGCACAAACTCCAGCTTCCAGGACCTAATGCTCGTCGCACGTGTGCTGAAGGGTCAAAAGGTCCATCCCAACGTGGAACTCGGCATCGCACCCGGCAGCAGGCAGGTGCTGGAGATGCTCGCCGCCAACGGCGCGCTGGCCGACCTCGTCACCGCCGGGGCGCGCATACTCGAAGCATCCTGTGGGCCCTGCATAGGCCAGGGCTTCTCCCCGGCCGAGGGCGCGATTTCCCTGCGGACGTTTAACCGCAACTTCTCCGGGCGGTCCGGCACGACCGGCGACCACGTTTTTCTTGTCTCGCCGGCCACGGCAGTCGCCGCGGCGCTAACCGGCGAAATCGCCGATCCGCGCGAGCTCGGCCAAACTTGTCCCGCCGTTGATGCGCCCGAATCGTTCATAGTCGACGACAACTTGATCGTCCCACCGCTGCCCGAAGAACAGGCCGCCCACGTGCAAGTCATCCGCAGTTCGACTATCGTCACTCCCCCGGCCGGGCAGCAACTGCCAGACCCGCTCGTCGGGCGCATACTCATCAAGGTCGGCGACAAGATCACCACCGACCACATAATACCTGCCGGGTCGCTGCTGAAGTACCGCTCCAACGTCCCTCAATACGCCGGGTACGTGTTCAACTGCTTCAACATCGCCAGTGAACCCACCTTCGCCGATCGCGCCCTGGCGCTGGCGGGCATAGGCAGGGCGGGCGTCATTGTCGCCGGCGACAGTTACGGCCAGGGCTCCAGCCGGGAGCACGCCGCCCTGTGCCCGATGTACCTCGGTGTTCGCCTCGTTCTCGCCCAGGCCATCGAGCGAATTCACCAGGCCAACCTCGTGAACTTCGGCATACTACCATTGACTTTCGCCGACGCCTCCGACTACAACCGGATGCAGACCGAAGACGAGATTTCCCTTACACACGTGGCCAAGGTCGTCGCTGACGCAACGGAAGTCCGGCTGCGCAACGTCACGCAGAACTTCGACTTCACCTGCCGGGTCAACCTGGCCTCCCGGCAACGAAAGATCCTCGCGGCCGGCGGCCTGCTGAACTACACCCGCAATCACCCTTGAGTATCGCTCAGGTTTTCCCCCCCCATAACCAGTAGTTTAAGCGCCGCCGAATCGGTACAATATTCCGGGAAACTCAAACGCGCAGGAATCCGACCATCAGAGCTGCGAAAATAACAATCTTGCTTGTCGGCGCCCTACTGGCCGGCGTGTTCACCGCCCGTCCGGCTGCCGTCTTTGCCGAGGACGTCTATGTTGACGTGGATCGCCCAGCCGGGACGCCTCAGGACCAGCTGGACTCCCGTGAGCCGGATGACGCCGATGAGCCTGAGGATTCGCCTGCCGACCAGCCGCAGCTGCCCGTCATTCAGCCGCCATCGCAACTGCCGACATGGGAGGCCCAACACCCGCAGTTGCTGCCCGCGCGGGACGACGACCAGCGCGACGATTCGCCCGGCAGCCTGCTCGATCGAAAGGACATCCCGGTAACCCAGCCGGCCGGAAGCAACCAAGGCGACGGCCAGCCGCGGCTGCCCGTTTCCGGCACGATCCTGAACGACCGCCGCTGCCGGATTATCAAGGATGAAGAATCCGGATGGGTGTTGGCGATGTTCCCGCAGCAGGAAGGCATGCCCGATGAGACGCCCCGCTGGGTCCTGCCCAACCGCATGCTGGCGGTGATGCAAGAGACCGTTGCCGACAGACCCGAAGTCGTATTTCGTGTGACCGGCGAGAATACCGTATACGATGAGCGGCCCTTCATTCTCATGCAAAGGGCTACCATCGAAAGCGAGCATACTCCCTCCCGCCTTGTCGACAGCGCCGAAAAGCGACCGCCCGCCGATGGCGAAAAACCCGTTGAAGTCGTCAGCGATGACGTTCTGGGCGAACTGCTGAAAGATAGCCCCGGCGAGCCGGTCCAGCCGCCCAGCGCCGAGCCGTACGAAAAGCGCAAACAGCCACCGGCCGTTGCGCCGACCGTCGAACAACAAGACGTTCTCCACCCCGGAAGGGGAAACATGGTGATCGATCGAATTATCATCGTGCTGCCGACAGGGCAGGGACAGTGGATGGAGGCGTCGTTCGAGTCCGACAACACCGGTCACGAGCCGCCGCTTAAGATCTTGCCTTCCAATATGCTCGCCAAGGCCGAGAGCATCGCAGCCCAAAAGCCCGCTGAGGCTGTGCGATTCCACGTCAGCGGGGAAATCACCGAATACAGGGACCAGCGATTCCTGCTTATCCGAAAGCTCATCGAGCAGCGAGACATGGGCGGCCCGTAGCGCCGTCTCGACGGGCGGTGACGGGATGTTGCGTTGTGGCAGGGGGGCGCGTGAGAATCCGCATATCATGACGTTCAACTGGCCATGGATGCTGGCGGCCCTTGTGCCGACGGTGCTGGTTGCGTGCTGGGTGCTGTGGCGCCCGGCGCGCCGCATAGCGGCTGTGGCGGCTCTTTCCCTCTGGCGGGATGCCCTGGAGTCACTCGCCTACAAAGGACACCGCCGCAGGAGGCGAGTTCTGGCCCAGTGGGTGTGCTTGCTGTGCGGCGGGGCCGCGGTTGTGCTCGCCATGGCTCGCCCGGTTGTGTACAGAACCTCGCCGCAGCGACGCGTGACGCTGATAGTCTACCCGTCGGCTGAGCTGGCAGGCGATGACGGCCGAGATCTTCGTCGGGCCGCTGACAGGCTGCTTGGTCGACTGTCCGCCGCTGATCGCGTGCGCCTGGCTCTGCCGGACGTATTGGGCGGTGATACCGACTGGCTGACGCCCGCCGACACCCGCGAAAGCATCGACCGTCTGCCGATCCTGCCCGCCAGGGCGGCCGACCTTTCTGTGAGTATTCCGCCGACCGAAAACGGCCGGACTATCATCTTGGCCCCGGCAGGCCTTGGCGCGACCCGCGGAGGTGACGACAGTCTTATCGAGCTGCCAACCAGCCTCCCGCCCGTGACGATCGACCGGGTGGCTGCGGTGCTGCTCCCCGACGGCAGCGCGCAGGTCTTCGTCGCAGTTCGAAACCAGACTCCTCAGCCGATGGTCGCGACAACCCATGTGAGAATGCTTAATAGCGAGCTTGCTCAGGTGGCCGACAGCTCAGGTGCAGTGGGGATGTCTCTTGGCGGACGGGGCGCGACGACGTTGACGCTACCGGTTGCAGGCGAAGTGGCCGTCGTTTCGGTCTCTACCGGCGCCGCCGAAACGCCCTCGGATTTCGCCTATCTGGTCCGCAGGCCGATGACATTACGAAAGGTCGCGATGATCGGCGCCGATGACCCCATGGTGCGCCGCTACATCGCCTCCGACAACTCCACCGAACTGGTCGCCGACCCCACAGCCGCCGACATCGTAATAGCGAATGGCACGTCGGCCTCACGGCTCAGGCCGTCGCTGGTGTTCAACGCCGCCGCCGTCCAGCCTTTCCGCGATGCAATCGTCCTCCGACAGTTCGCACTGCTCGCGGAGGCGGACGTTGACGTCTCGCATCCGGTGATGGCTGGGGTCCGTCTCGCCGACGTCGCCGTGCGGCAGCTTCCGCTGTGGCCCAGGCCTGCCTCGTCCCAGCTGGCGGTATTGGCAGGGATGGATGGCAAAGCGTTCATCGTGGCTGCGGATACTGACCGAACAACCGCAACCGGCGCCCGTGCGATATACGTGCTGCCCGATATAGCCCCTGCCAACACAAACTGGTCGATGACCGAGTCGTTCGCCTACTTCATGGCCAACTCGACCCGCTGGCTCTCCCCCGGCGAGGCAGCTGCCGAAGAGTATCTTTTCCGCGCGCCGAGGAACGTTGGCCGACCACCGGACTGGCAGCCACTGGCCGTAGCAGGAAGCGGCCGGCGATGGCGGGCCGGGCCCCTGCTCCCGCCGGGAGTTTACGCCGGCCCGGACGACAGCAGGTATGCCCTGTCGCTGGTTGGGATGATATCGGCGGCGCCTACCATATCGGTGGATGACGCGGTGGATACGGCCCCACTTGGTGAAGCGAAGGATGCCGACGTTGCCTTTGACGCCTGGCCTGTGCTGGCGGCGGTTGGCGCGGGGCTTTGGCTGGCGGGCTGGACGCTGCGGGTCGTGCGGTAACTACTGAAAGGCTAAGGATATGGCATATCACGATGCGATGCTGTGGCAGCCCGACGAACAAAAGGCGGTCAAATGCAGCCTCTGCGCGCATCGCTGCAATATAAGCAACGGTAAGAGCGGCATTTGCCGCGTCCGCGTTAACTGCGACGGCCAGCTTAAGACCCTCACCTATGACAACATCATTGCGATGAATGTAGACCCCATCGAAAAGAAGCCACTCTTCCACTTCCTGCCCGGCTCGCGGAGCCTGTCGGTCGCAACGCCTGGCTGCAACTTCCAATGCGCGTTCTGCCAGAACTGGCAGATATCTCAAATGCCTCGCCAAGGCCGACTTGAAGGCGGAAAAGAAATCTCACCTGATGAACTGGTTGCCGCAGCCCAGCAGCACAACTGTGCGTCGATCAGCTACACCTACACCGAGCCGACCATCTTCCTCGAGCTTGCCTACGACACAGCCCGGGCCGCCCGCCGGCGAGGCATCCTGAATTGCTTCGTATCCAACGGCTACATGACCGACGAGGCCGTCGCCGCGATCTCACCTTACCTGGACGCGATCAACGTAGATCTCAAGGCCTTCCGCGACGAGACCTATCGCCGGGTGATGCATGCCCGGCTGGCGCCGGTGCTCCAGTGCCTGCAATCACTAGTCCAGGCCGGCGTGTGGGTGGAGGTCACAACCCTCGTTGTACCGGGCATGAACGACTCGCCCGAAGAATTGGCGGACATCGCCGGCTTCATCGCCGCTGAGCTTGGCAAGCACGTGCCGTGGCACGTCAGCAGATTCCACGGCGACTACGAGATGACATCGACCCCATCGACGCCCCTGGCGACGCTGGAAATGGCGTGCGAGCGAGGCAAAGAGGCAGGGCTCAAGTACATCTACTGCGGCAATGTTCCGGGACAGGCTGACGAGCGGACCTACTGCTGCTCATGCGGTGCGGTGATCGTGGACCGCATTGGCTTTTCCGTCAGCGACTGTCGCATCACCGACGGACGCTGTCCCAAGTGCGGCGAGGAGATCGAAGGCCTGTGGAGCGCGCAGTAAAACCGGCGGCAGGATGAATTGTTGGCATCTATCCTGCTCGCCGGTTGAATTTCCCAGGCGTCGGGGCCTGCGAATCGCCCGCAACCCATCCGGCTGCGGGCCCACCGCTGCGAAGCTACTTGTTCTTTCGCCTGTTGCGGCGCTCGCGACGCTTCTTCGAGCCTATTTTTCTTCTACGTCTTGGCTTGGCCATTCTCTTCCTCTGACCGGGCACGGCTGCAAATATCCGCTCCGGCCCATGGGGGCAAGAAAGGAATGATAACGCGCCGCGCGCCGCGCCGCAACAACAAAGCGTTCCGCGGCCAGCCCGGCGGCATTCGGCGCCTCTGTGTCCGCGCCGGTTCTCCTGCGCCCGCGAAATAAGCGATCATGGGGCACGATCTTCACGCAGCCCCGGAAAAACCTAAACTCCCCCGGCTCGCAACCGACGGAAATCCCGATATAATGCCCGCCGGTGATATCATGAACACATCCACTCAATTGCGGGGCGCTATCAGGCTTCACCTCGCCGAGGGGGTCGGGCCCATCGTATACCGCCGTCTCATCGAGGCCTTCGGCGACGTGAAGGGCGTCCTTGCCGCCGGCCCGTCTCAGTGGCGGCGCGTCAAGGGCGTCGGCGAGAAGATCGCCTCCGAGATGGCCGCCGTCACCGACCAGCACGTCGACGAGGAGCTAGCCCTCGCTGAGAAGTGCGGAGCGGCGATCCTCACTGCGGACGATGAGCGGTTCCCCGCGGCCCTGAAGTCGATCCACGACTGCCCGGCGCTTCTGTACGTCCGAGGCCGGCTGGAGAAGACCGACGCCCTCGCCGTCGGCGTGGTCGGCTCGCGGAACTGCACGCATTACGGCATGGAGCAGGCCGAGCGGTTCAGCCAACTTCTGGCCGGGGCGGGCTTCACCGTTGTCTCCGGCGGGGCGAGGGGAATAGACACAGCCAGCCATCGCGGCGCGCTCTCTGCCGGCGGGCGGACCATCGCCGTGATGGGCTGCGGCCTGTTCAAGACATACCCCCCGGAGAACGCCAAGCTCTTCGAGCAGATCGTCGCCGACGACCGCGGCGCGATCGTCAGCGACCTGCCGATGCGGACGGACATCCGCGCGGGCAACTTCCACAGCCGCAACCGCCTTATCAGCGGGCTGTCGCTGGGCGTGCTGGTGGTGGAGGCCGCCCGGCGAAGCGGCGCGCTGATAACCGCACGCGAGGCCGCCGAGCAGGGCAGGGAGGTCTTCGCCGTGCCCGGCCGGGTCGATTCCCCGCTTTCTGGCGGCACGCACGCACTCATCCGCGACGGGGCGATACTGACCACCGGCCTGGACGACATACTAGAGCACCTGGGCCCCGTGGGGGAGCGCATGGGGATGCCGCCGTCCGATGCAGGCCAGGCCGGCGACGGGCAGGCGCAACTGCCGCCGGGCCTGGACGAGACGGAGACTCACCTGCTGAAAGCCCTCGCCGCCGGGGCGATGAGCCTGGATGAGCTCGTCCGCCGCACCGAACTGGCCTCCGGCCCCGTCGCCGCCGCCATGACCATGCTCCTCCTCAAAGGCGCCGTCACCCAGCAGCCGGGGAATATCTTTGCAAGGAAGAGGGAAGGGCGCTGTGCGCATTAACGCCAAGGACTCGTGGGCAAAGGAGTCACCGACCTTACCGACTGGTCGGCCGTGCCGGGTGTTGGGCCGCATGCGCCAACGGGAAAATGTTGGGCACTTGTGCGATCCTTGGCAATCCCGAATATCTGCCTACGAAGCAAGACAATTGCGCTGCCCGCTGCACTCCAGGAATTGGCAAACGCTGCTAAGGCACTTTCGAGGTGTGCATAATGCCTGATGACCGTACTCGCTTCAAGCGCGCACTTGATCGTCTCAAAGACCATCGGGTGTTGGGACATTTACTCGTGGTCTGCCTTTGCATAGTGATGTTCGTGGGCTTTGTAGAGACTATCACGAAAGTTGTTGGCGGCGTCCAGTACTGTTGGGAACGTCTCACTACTCCCAGCGAGGACGAGCTGCGCCATCAACGAGCACTCGCTATCCTTACGGACTGCACCCGGGCCTCCCTGGAGGATATCGATATCGAATCGCTTGATTGGATTGACCTGACTGGCAAGGGAGACAATCAAGAATTCTGTATCCGCTACACGCTCGATGATCGATCATACGTCGACGTCTATTCACTGCGTCCTCCTCCGGGGCAGCGATTGTTTCACGAAGAGAGCCTTGGGCTTAAAGTTGGAGTTGCGACCTATGACGACACACAATACCTCGTTGCCTGGCGTATCGAAGGGCCGGGGGAACACCTCTGGTATTCAGTTTCAACCTGGGACGGGGTTGGCCCCCTACGACGAGAAATATCCTCAGACGCCGATGACGACCGCGTTCCCCTGTCTCAGGGTGACCTGTTCATCATCGATGGCCAGATTTACATCACCGGCGGGGGGAGGAAGTACCACCTGATACGAGAAGACGGGAAGCTCCAGCTACAGCCCTATAAAGAGCATCCTAAATATCCGGACATGGGGCAGGGCTGCCACGTTCTTCGAATCCGAGATACCGACCTCGGCCTTGAGTTGTCCTTTGACGGCAAGGTACTAGTGCTGGTTTCCCCCAGCGATGACAACGACAAGATAGATTATTTTCCGGTCGACCCAATTCGTCTAGTTCTAGGCGAATCGGTACGCATCGACGACAACTTCGATATGCCACGTCAAGTAAGACTATTGGGTGACAGTAATGTTTCGTGGCAACGTAGCCTTTTTCCCGTGATGTCCCCCAAGAGTCCCGGATTTGCCAGGGTCATCATAAATGACTCTGATGCCCTGTGGTACGAAGTGACTTTTGTTGTGTTTCGACGGAATAGCCCATATTTGTCTACACCTCTTCGAAGTCCATAGGGCGTGCAACAAAATTCGTCGCCCTGCTTCCGCCCCTCACACCGCCATCACATACGTGTGGAGCTCGAGCGGCTGGGGGATGGCGTGGGCGAAGGCCGTCATCGGCGACGTGTCGACCAGCCGCATTCCGAGCCGCCTGCACGATGCGATCGACGCGGCGTTGCAGCTTATGACCTGTGCGTGCAGGCCCCCCGCGCCCGCCTGTCTAAGCCGGTCGGTGAACATCGCGAGCATAGTCGAGCCAAGCCTCCGCCGCCGCGCCTCAGGAAGCAGGTTGAAGTGCCACGCCGCCGGGCACTCGCGCCGCACTGCCGCAGGGAGGCGCGCTTCCCCACGCAACGCCGACCGAACGAATGAAAAAATCGCCCGCCGGGAAACGGGATTGCTTATCAGCCGCCTGCGAATGATCCGCGCAATGACGCCCGGAAGCAGGCGCGGCAGATACCTGTTGAACTCACTGACGTCCGGCGTGCCGGTGAGGTAGCCGACGACTCGCCCGCGGCGGTCGGTGGCGACCCACAAGTAGTCCCTCCGGCAGTCGGTGAAGTACCGCGTCCAGTATTCCGCCCACAGCCAGTCGTCGCCGATCACGTCCGGGCGGTACTCGCCCAGCCAGCAGGTCGCCGCGCAGATGTCCCGGACCGCCTGCCGATCGGCCCGCCGGTAGGGGCGTATGGAGTAGGGGTTGTCTGCGTGTTCCACGGCTGGGCCCCCGGAGCTAGAACTGGTGCAGGAAACGCACGTCGCCGGCGTACAGCAGTCGGATGTCGGGGATGTTATACTTCCGCATCACCAGCCGCTCGACGCCCATGCCGAAAGCGTAGCCGGTGTACTTTTCGGCGTCGTAGCCGACGGCCGTCAGCACGTTGGGGTGCACCATCCCGCAGCCGAGCATCTCCATCCACTTGCTGGACCCGTTAGCGTACTCGAACAGCACGTCCATCTCGGCTGACGGCTCGGTGAACGGGAAAAAGCTTGGGCGGAACCGCACGGAAACCTCGTGGCCGAAATACGCGGTGGAAAACTCATTGAGGCAGGTCTTCAGGTCGGCCATCGTGACGTTTTCGTCGACGTAGAGCCCCTCGACCTGGTGGAACATGAAGCTGTGGGTGGCGTCGACCGCGTCCGGGCGATACACCCGTCCCGGGGCGATGATGCGGACGGGCGGGTCGTGCGACTCCATGACGCGGATCTGCACGGTGGAGGTCTGCGAGCGAAGCATGGCGGCTTCGTTTATGTAGAAGTTGTCCAGCGGGTCGCGTGCGGGGTGCCAGGGGGGTATGTTAAGGGCCTCGAAGTTGTGGTGCTCGTCCTCAACTTCCGGCCCGTAGGCGACGTCGAAGCCCATTCGCCCGAATATGTCGCAGATTTCGTTGATGGTCTGGGTGATTACGTGGGTGTGGCCTATGTTGGGCTTGGCACCGGGCAATGTCACGTCCACGGCTGGGACGGCGGACTTTTCGGCGCCGGCGAGGGAGGCCTGGGCGGCCTGGAAACCTGCCTGAAGGGCGTTTTTGAGTTCGTTGGCGGCCTTGCCGGCGGCGGCGCGCTGGTCGCCGGAGACTTCCTTCAGCCGTTGCATGACAGCTTTGACTGCGCCCTTGGTGCCGAGATACCTGATTCGCCAGGCTTCCAGTTCGTCAGCCGACGCGACCTTGTCCAGCGCCGCTGCGGCTTCCGTCTGCAGCTGTTTGAGCTCGTTCATAAGCGACATGGCTGTGTCCCGCGGCTATATGGCAACGGCCAATGGCTGTAGTTCATCGACGGCAGTATACGGGCTGCGGACGGAGGTTGGCAATGAGCTGCGCGGCGGAGGCTACTTCTTGCCGGCCAGGGCGGCTTTTGAGGCCTCGACGATCGCGTCAAACGCGGCATGGTCGGCGACGGCGATCTCGCTGAGCATTTTGCGGTTCAGGCGGATGTTGGCTTCGTCCAGCCCGTGCATGAACTCGCTGTACCGCAAACCGCGTTGCATCGCAGCCGCGGACACGCGCGTGATCCACAGTCTGCGGAAATCCCGCTTGCGGTTCTTGCGGTCGCGGGTGGCGTAAACGCCGGACTTGAAGGCCTTGTCCAATGCGACGCGGTAGTGCCGCGATGCCGCCCCCCACATGCCGCGGGTGGCCTTGAGGATTTTCTTGTGCTTTTGACGCCGGGCAGCGCCTTTTCTTACGCGTGGCATGACCTTGCTCCTGCTGTGGCCGGTGGACGTCCGTAAGGACTGTTCCGAAGCCGTCCGCCGTAAAGGCCGGGTCGGCCGCCCCCAAGGGGCTCCCACTCGGGCCGGTATTAGCTTACTTGCTTACGAACCCAGCATCTGCTTTACGTGCTTGGCAAAAGTTTTGGGGATCTCAACTTCCTTGCGGAAGCGACGTATGCGCGAGGGGGACTTGCGGCTCTTGAGATGGCCGGCGCCCGGCCGGTTCCGTAGCAGCTTGCCGCGACCGGTGACCTTCACGCGCTTAGCGATGGATTTTCTTGTCTTCTGCTTGGGCATCACGTACCTCAAGTCTAGTGCGTGCGAAAAGATGCTTATTATAGCGGTCGAGAGAGGCTTGTAAAGGGCCTTCTTGTCGGTTTCTCCAAGCTGACCAGGCCCGACGCCGCGCAGGCTGCTTGCGCAAAAAACATTCGACCGCCCAGTCCACCCTCAGCGGCCAGTATGCGCCTATTGCTTCTACTGCACCTGCGCTGCCGGAGGCTGGGGTGTCTCCGTTGCGGCTACTTTGGCCCGGGGCTTCTTGACTGTCGGCTTCTTAGCCGCCGGCGACAGCATCATCGTGATCCGCCTGCCCTCGCGACGAAAGGCCTGCTCGACCTTTGAGATGTCCTCGAGCGCTTCCTTTATTTGATCGAAGATCTTCTGCCCTTCGTCGATGTGGGCCAGTTCCCTGCCGCGAAATCGCAGCCCGAACTGTACGCGGTCGCCTCGCTCGAGGAATTCCCGCGCATGGGCGATCTTAATCCCCAGGTCATGCTCGCCAATCTTGGGCGTCTTGATGCGGATTTCCTTCAGCTCAGTCTCATGATGCCGGGTTTTGGACTTTCGCTCTTTCTTGCTCTGGGCATACTTCCACTTGCCGTAGTCCATGATGCGGCAGACCGGCGGCGACGATTGCGGGGCGACCTCCACCAGGTCCAGCCCGGCCGCGCGGGCGCGGGCAAGAGCCTCGTGAGTCTCCACTATTCCGACCTGCACATCGCTCTCGCCGCTGCCGTCGATCAGTCGAATCGGCGATATCCGAATTCGCTCATTGCATCGAAGATTCTTGGAAGTATCCTTGCGGTCGTGCTTAGCGATTTCTAGTTCTCCTGCTTATGTCTCACCGGGTGTCGGCAGCCACCATGGCCGCCCCACGTCCCGGTCATCTTACTCATTGTTCGGGACCAGCGGCTTGCGCTGCCCCTTGGATTCTATTTCTTCCCGCAGGCCGGCGAGGAACTCACCGACGCTCATCGAGCCCGTGTCGCCGACCGTGCGATGACGTACCGAAACGCTATTGTCTCCTGCCTCCCGCTCGCCGACAACAGCCATGTACGGAACCTTGTCCATGGTGGCCTTGCGGATCTTCGCACCGACCTTTTCCGACGAATCGTCGAGCGTGGCGCGGATGCCTGCGTCCCGCAGATACTTGTGCACGCCGGCGGCGTAGTCGTTGAACTTCTCGCTCACCGGCAGCACGGCCGCCTGCTCCGGCGCCAGCCACAGCGGGAACGCCCCGGCAAAATGCTCGATCAATATGCCGACGAATCGCTCCGGCGAGCCCAGCGGCGCGCGGTGAATCATAATAGGCCTGTGCTGTGCGTTGTCGGCGCCGATATAGTACAGGTCGAACCGCTGGGGCAAATTGTAATCGACCTGTATCGTGCCCAGCTGCCACTCCCTGCCTATGCAGTCGGTGACGACGAAATCTATCTTCGGGCCGTAAAACGCCGCCTCGCCCGGTTCTTCCGTGAAGTTCATCCCGAGCTTGGTTACGACGCGGCGGATGTTGCTCTCAGCCATTTCCCAGTGGGCGCCGTCCCCGGTGTACTTGGCGCTGTCGGCGTCGCGCAGTCCAAGCCTCACGCGATAGTCGGTCAGCTCAAGCGTCTTGAGGATGTACTGCGTGAGCGCTACGCACGACTCTATTTCCGCCTCGAGCTGATCGGGCGTGCAGAATATGTGGGCGTCGTCCTGGGTGAAGCCTCGCACCCGCGTCAGGCCGCTCAGCTCCCCGGATTGCTCGTAGCGGTACACCGTGCCGAACTCCGACAGGCGGACCGGCAGGTCTCGGTAGCTGTGCTGGGCGGCCTTGTATATCTGGATGTGGTGCGGGCAGTTCATCGGCTTGAGCAGGTAGCCTTCACCGTCATCCAGTTCCAGCGACGGAAACAGCCCGTGCTCGTAGTAGGGATAATGCCCTGACCTACGGTACATTTCGATCCGGCCGATGTGCGGCGTGTTGACCGGCAGGTACCCGCGGTCCAGCAGCTCCCGGCGGAGCCACGTCTCCAGCTCCATGCGGATTATTCCGCCCTTGGGCATCCACAGGGGCAGGCCTGGCCCGACGGCGTCCGACAGCAAGAACAGGCCCATCTGCTTGCCTATAACGCGGTGGTCGCGCTTGCGGGCCTGCTCGATCCGCTCCAGGTGGGCGGCGAGGTCCTTCTTGTCGAAAAATGATACCCCGTAGATGCGAGTCAGCATTGGGTTGTTCTCATCGCCGCGCCAGTAGGCGCCGGCGGTGGAAAGCAGCTTAAACGCCTTGATCCTGCCGGTGTCCGGCAAATGCGGACCTACACACATGTCCACAAAATCGCCCTGGCGGTAGAAGCTGATCGTTTCCACGCCCTCCTCAAGGACAAGATCGTCAATCATCCGGCACTTATACTGTTGGCCCAGGCGGGTCATCTCGGCCTTGGCGTCTTCGACGGACATCTCTATCCGCTCAATCGGCAGCTTGGCGTCGATGATGGCCTTCATTTCGGTTTCGATCTTCTCCAGGTCCTCAGCCTTGATGGCCTCGGGCAGGTCGAAGTCGTAGTAGAAACCGTATTGGAAATCGTCCACCAGCGCCGGGCCTATCGTGTACTGCACCTTTGGGCCGTATATCCTTACAACCGCCTGTGCCAACACGTGCGCCGTTGTGTGGCGCAGCAGCGCCAGGGCGGCCTCGTCGCGGCTTGTCACCAAGCTCACTTCGTGCTGCCCCGCGTCGATTTGGGCCTTGGCGTCCACCAGCACACCGTCCACCCACGCCGCCAGCGTCGCCGATGCCAGACGTGGGGATAGGCTCTCGGCGACGGCCAGCGGCGTCACCGCAGCGTCGAAGATCTTGCTGCTTCCATCAGGAAGTTTGATCGTAGTTTTCACGACTCTTCACTTGCTGGGGCGCGCCCAAGCCGACCGAAGGGCATTAGCGGGGGGACGTCTGGGAGGTCCTTGGCCGAATGAGGCCCAACCGGGTGGAAACGGGTGAGAAAGACCGAACCCACGACACAACGCGCCCATGATGTTGGGGGCGCCGTTCACTGATTCTTCGTTGTTATCGTGGTCGTGGGGGACATTGGCGCCTGTGCTCGACAAGAAACGTAATGAACCCATTAAAATGGCCGCCGCCGCCCATGTCAATACCATTTAGGCCCATTTCATCAGGCCCAGCGACAGCGGGTCGGCGAGCAGTGGGTTATGCGGCATGACTCGCAGCGTGTAGCCCACCATGCCGGTGTCGCGGCAGGGCATGGGCGCACGGTACCTGACTTTGTTGTCGCCCACTGGTCCGACCATCTCCATGGTTATCGACTCCCCCGCGTTGAGCTGACCGTCGGCATCCAGCGAGCCGTTGTACAACTGCACGACCACATCCTCGGGGCTGATCTGCCCTAGATCCACGACCGCCTCGACCGTCACCTGCCCGCCGACCAGCGCCCCGCGACGGTCATCCATGTCGTCATTAACGCTCTCGATCCTGACGTTGGCGAACTGCTCGGCCATTTGGGACTTCCACGCGCTGAGCTCGCGGGCTTTGCCCAAACCGTCGGCCGTAAGGGCCGTCCAGCGCTCGGCTGCGTGGACGTAATAGTTCTCGGCGTATTGCTGGACCATGCGGTTCGTGTTGTACACGGGCGCAAGGCTGCTCATGGCGGCCTTCATCTTGGATATCCAGCCGCGCGGGAGATTGTCAGGCCCGCGATCGTAGAACAGCGGCACAACCTCCTTTTCCAGAAGGTCATAAAGGGCCTGTGATTCCACGGTGTTCTGGTACTCAAGCTCGTCGTAAGTTTCACCCGAACCTATCGTCCATCCGTTCTCCGGTGTAGCCCCCTCGGCCCACCAGCCGTCCAGCACCGACAGGTTCAGCCCACCGTTGGCGGCCACCTTCATGCCGCTTGTGCCGGAGGCCTCCATCGGGCGAAGCGGCGTGTTCAGCCACACGTCCACTCCCTGGACTAGGTACCTGGCGACGTTCATATCGTAGTCTTCAAGAAAGGCCAGCGAGTGCCTGAAGGGCTCCTGGCGGGCAGTGTGAACAATCTGGCGGATCAGGTCCTTGCCCGGGTTGTCGCGCGGGTGGGCCTTGCCAGCGAAGATTATCTGCACCCGCCGCTTGTCCTTGTTCAGCAGTGCAGCCAGGCGGTCCAGGTCCGCTAAGATGAGGCCCGCCCGTTTGTACGTGGCGAATCGGCGGGCGAAGCCTATCGTCAGGGCCTCCGGGTCGAGCACCTCTTCGGCCGCGGCAATCTCCATGGCGCCGGCCCCTCGCTTGGACAACTGTTGCTGCATTTTTCGGCGGGCGAAGGCGACAAGCCGTTCGCGCCGCCGCTCGTGCGTGCGCCATAGCTCCGTATCGGGGATCTGATCGACGGCCTGCCAGACAGTCATGTCGCCAGGCTGTTCGTGCCATCGCGGGCCAAGGTAGCGATCGTACAGCGTCGCCAGGTCTCGGCTGATCCAGCTGAGCGTGTGGACGCCGTTGGTTATCGAGCCGACTGGAACTTCGTTATCCGGCACGCCGGGCCAGACATTGGCCCATAGCTTTCGGCTGATCTGGCCGTGCAGCTTGCTCACCCCGTTGCGATAGCTGGTCAGCCTTATCGCCATAACCGTCATGGACATCCGCTCGTCGTCGTTATGAGGGTCCTGCCGGCCTAAGCGCAGGAACGTATTGCGATCTATCCCCAGTTGAGGCCAGTACCGTTCAAAGTACTTGTCAATGAGCCATGGGTCGAACGTGTCGTTGCCGGCCGGGACCGGCGTGTGTGTCGTGAACACGCTGGAAGCTGCGACGGCCTCTCGCGCCTCGTCGAAAGATACCCCGTGCTCGACCATAAGCATCCGGATGCGTTCTACAGCCAGAAAGGCCGAGTGACCTTCGTTCATGTGGAAGGCCTTGGGCTCGATCCCCAGCGTCTTCAGCGCCCGCGTGCCTCCGATACCAAGGACGATCTCCTGACGGATTCGCATTTCCTGGTCCCCGCCGTACAGTTGTGCAGTTATGTGCCTGTCGTCGGGGGAGTTCTCTGGAACGTTCGTGTCCAGAAGGTACAGCTTGATGCGCCCTACCGGCACGAGCCATATCTGAACGTGGCAGGCCCGTCCTGCGACGTCGACTGTTACCATTACGGGCCTGCCGTCCCCGTCGCGGACAAGCTGTACGGGAAGCGTGTGGAAGTCGTTCCTTGGGAACATCTCCAGCTGCCAGCCGTCGGCGTTAAGTCGCTGGCGGAAATATCCCTGCTGATAAAGCAACCCGACGCCCACCAGCGGAATATCCAGTTCCGACGCGCTCTTGAGGTGATCGCCCGCCAAAATGCCCAGACCGCCCGCATATATCGGCAGACAGTCGGTTATGCCGAACTCGGCGCAGAAGTAGGCCACCTGCGGCTGACGGTCGCCGCCGTATGTCTTCACCCACCATCCCGGGCTGGACATGTAGCTTTGCAGATCTTTGTGAACTCGGTCGACCTGGGCGAGAAAGCCTTCATCCGCGGCAAGTGCATTCAGCCTTTCCTGACGGATTCGCCCCAGTATGAGCACCGGGTTGTGGTCGGTTGCGTCCCAACCTGTCGGATCCAGCCGGCGAAACAGCCCCAACGCATCACCGTGCCAGCTCCAACGCAGGTTAAAGGCGATTTCTAAAAGTGGCCTAAGCTGCGGCGGCAGAGAAGGCTCGATCGTAAATGTTCTCAACGGTCTCATGAGACTCCCAACAGTTATCGCAAGCGCCTATAATCGCCGCCGCTGGCGGTGGGCGCACCGTCAGCGTTGTGTCCGTCAACATTAGAATATCATCGGCAAGCGGGCCCTGGAACATTACTTCTTATCAGCAAACGCCTTGTCCACATTTCCCTAGCCGCAGCGGTAATCTTCGCGCCGGAATCCGTATGCGCCTTCCGGCAACCCCGCCAGAGGACCTGTCGGGCAGAAAAGCGTCGATTTCAAGCCGCGGGCAATGTAGAATGTAATGTATACTGCATAATATCCCTGATAGGGCGAGGTTGCCGAAAATGGCTCCGTTCGCCTTGGGCCTCTTGTTGACGCCGGATGACTGTACCGCAAATCCATGCGCGTCGGCGGCAGAGACATGCCGCAGGAGGTGAATGATATGATGACAATAGGCAGAATACTATGTGTCTGTTGGTTAGTCGCCTTGGCGCTGCCCACAGCAAACGCTCAGCAGGATGACAGAATCCAGAAGGGCGACATACTGGATGCCAACCCGGGTGTAGGGACAAGCGGCCTCAATTCGGGGGTCCAAACCGGTAGCACCATCAACAGCCAGCTCTACGTAGGCGGGCGAGTGACCGGGCTGGCGAGGTTCCGCGGCAATGTGCCTTACTCCCAAGTGGGCAGCCTCCAATTGAATCTACCCGGTTCCAGCGTGCGTTCGTTCGAGCGTGCGTCCGTCGGCCTGCAGGAGGCCACGAGCGGGCAGGCCTACCGCACTTCGGCTTATCTCGACCGCACGCAGACGGTGATGGGCCTTCGCGGCATTCAGTCGGGACTGACCGTGCCCGGATCCAATATGCCGCGATACAGCACCCTCCCGCCACAGGTGGCAAATGAGCTTTACACGACGGCCGTGCGGAGGTACGAGCCGTTGATGGACCTGCAGTCGTTGCAGCAACCGCTCATAACAAGTCCGGTCCAGAGCCCGTTGACCCCGCCGGTGGTGCTCAATGCGGGCCAGGTCGTGCCTGACCGCTTCAGCGAAGGCTACAGGCCCGGCACCGGCGCAGTCCTGTCGCTGCCGTGGCAGGAGGATCGCGAGAAGCTCCTGGCTGAGTTGAACGAGATCCGTCGGGACAGGGGGGCCGAAGCCCAGCTTGGCTATGACGCCGAGGTACCGGAAAAGGATACTCGCGTGGGAACACCGATCACGGGCCAGCCGACCGTGGCGGATCAACCGAGCACCATTCTTGCACAGAGCAGATCGGCCATGCCACGCGCCGACCAAGATGCCTTTCACGACCTGCTCATGGCGATTCGGTTGAAGGAAGTTGAAGCGGCCGAATCCCTCGACGACCAGTCGCAGTCAACGCTGGTAACCGAAGGCCCCTCAGGCGAACTGACCATCCAGTCTTTGGCGGGTCGGAACGCGGATATGTTCAACCGTTTCATATCCGAAGCGCAGAAGCTCCTGGCCGCCGGACGATACTACGACGCGGACGTCCGGTTCACATCAGCCGAAGCGGCCAATCCGCAGAATCCCATTGCACAGGTCGGCTCGTCGTTGGCAATGTTCGCCGCTGGCGAACCGGTTACCGCAGCATATCGGCTGTATCGGGCGATGGAGGTATTCCCGCCGATAATGGAAACGCAACTGGCGGCGAGAAGCTTGATGGACTCCGACATCTTCGACAGGCGACTGGCGGAGTTAGACAATACCCTCGGCGAACAGACCCCCTCCGACAATCAGATGCTCCTGATGCTGGCGGCCTACATGCACACCAGTGCCGGACAGGATAGTCTGGCCAAGGAGTTCGCCAAGCGACTGCAGGATGTCGCCACCGACCCGCTGCTGGCCGCTTATGCAGAGTTCATCCTGACTGGCGAGCGCCCTGACCAGCAATCTCTACAACAGCAGGACGGTGAGTGATACTTTCGTCTTGCCGGCCCATGAGTTCGCTTAGGTAGGTCGCGACTGGAGCGACGATTTCCTTGGGGGTGTCGGCCTACTAGCCCGTTGGTTGGGGATCGCAGACCGTCCGATTGAAATCGATCAGTGTCTTACGCAGTTGGTCGATCGACCATGATATGTATGCTCCCGAATGGGCCGGCTTGCCCCGTTTTTCTGTAATCAGACCTTGACGAACGAGACCAAGGAAGGCGTCAATGTCTTCCCACGACAGCGGCTGAACGTCCCTGGCCCAGTTAAGCAGCTCGTCTGTGAGGCGACGGAGTCTCGCTCGCCTGGCGTACTGGTCGCCGATCAGAAAACTGCCGGGCCTTACGCTGACTTGCAGGCCCTTGAGCGCCACCGCCAGCAGCTCGTAGTTGAGCTTTGGCGAGAGGCGCAAGAACTTGAACTGCTGCACGTACCGCCCCGCCTCGCTCGGGCCGCGAAGCAGCGCGTGCGATCCCTCGGACTCGCTGCTATGTCGCCGGGCGATCTCCGAAAAGAGCATGTGCGGGCTAGGCTTGTCGCTATAAATCTCTTCGCTGACCAACCTGTTTATAACAGTTCGTCCGTCAACTGCACGGATCGGGTCGCCCGCCATGGCGAACAGACATTTCATCACTGCCAGCGGCAGAGGGCGATCGCGTGCGGGTCGCTGTCTGGGCGGCAGCTGCACTGACAGGTGCAGACTATGCGGCGCAATTCTGTAGAAACGCCGCGTCTCGTGAATGATCTGGTTGAGAAGCCATGGGTCATCGGTAACCGGCCTGGAGATGTTCGCTTCGATAGACACGCTGCCCAGCGCCGTTTCGAAAAACCCCCTGCGCTGCGGCGTGCGCCCCTTCTCGTGGTGATCGTCAATGTGCCCGCCGAGCTTGCCCGTGAGAACGTCAAGGGCAAAGTCATAAAAGTAAAAAAATCCGTCGTAAACGCGGTCGCAGGCCAATTCTCCAGCCGGGTCGCGAATGACGCCGTGGCCTATATTGGAAAACTCCAGCTCCGCTCCCAACTTCGTGAAGCCGGGGCTCATGTGCTCGCAGAGAAAATCTAGCTCCCCCTTGGCTCGCTGCTGATCGTAGATGGCCTCGGCAGCCGTGACGCCCCATCTGACGAAATCCATCAGTGCCTTGTTCGAGAAAGACAGCTCGGTGAGGCACCGTTGGATGTGCTGATCGACCACGTCGTTGGAATTGGCTATGCGCAAAGCTGCCAAGGTGCTGACAGTGCGTTCGTAGTTCGCATCGGACAGGCCCATGTGATCCAGCTCATACCGGAAATCGTGGTAGATGTTCTCTTCAAGCTCGTTGAATATCACCTGTCTGATAACCATGGCCAGATAGTTAGGCGCAAGGGCCTCCGCCTCCGGGTCGCCGCGCAGGTGTGAATAGTCCGGAAGCGGCGCACCCAACAGTGATTGGCGGATCGCGTAATCGCTTATGCCGCCTGCTTCAAAGTGCCGCCGCTGTAGTGTTCGTATCGTATCTCCCTTAAGCTCGGCCAGGGCCCGGCGTGTGGGCTTAGCCTCGCCGTCGGGCCTGTCGCCCGCGCCTGCAAGGGCTGCGCCGATTTTCGCTTCCAGAAGAACTTCCTGTTTGAAATGGTCGCGGAACTCATATCCGAAGGCGTGCTCCAGCTTACCTGTATTGCCCAAAAACACTATCGCTTGCTCGTCGCCTTCGGCGGTGTGGACACGGAGCCTTTTTCGGCTGTAGTTCTCGCCTTCATAATTTCGTAACTGCGCGAGGCACTCCGGCGGCAGGGGACCCACAAGATACCCATGAATTCGTCCGTGCGGGTCCGGCACGGCGTAGAGGTATGTGTTGTCGGGGCTGATTTTCTTGTAGCCGCTCAGAATAGCGTGCCTGGCAAGGAAACTGCCAACACCGTCGGCATCCTCGGCGGAGGTGACCAGGCGCCGGCCAAGCACAGCCCGGAATACCCACGGACTCATTAGCGTGCCGTAAACGAACAGATTAAACGGTTTCTGGCGGGCCATCGCGATTGGACCAACAGTGCGCCATTGTATCGTTTGTCCAAGGCAAGGCAAATCGTACAATGCATCTGTGACACGCCGCGATCGCTCAACACCGATGCCCCTGAAGCACTGGTCGTCTGCGGGACTCCTGCTCACGCAGTGGTGCAGCGCGTCATGTGCGTCATGCTACTTGTGTTGTCATCCCGGCCGGTCTGAGGAAATGTCCGTCCCCGAGGCTCTTCGACTGTGGGCCGAGCTCATCGACGCCTGTCCTCACGGGTGCAGGGTCCATCTGACCGGCGGTGAGGCCTTCGGGCAATGGCAGCGGCTGATCGACATCTGCCGCCGAGCGGCCCAGCAGGGGCTTAGGCCGCTTGAGAATATCGAGACCAACGCCTTCTGGGCGACGGACGAGGCAATCGTTCGCCGGCGGCTGGAGGCGCTCGACGCTGCCGGACTGAAAAAGCTCGTGATCTCAGTCGATCCATATCACCAGCAATACGTTCCGATCGAACGCGCACGTTTGGCCGCCCGCGTGGCCGAAGATGTCCTCGGTGCCGAGCGTCTCCAGGTGCGCTGGCGGGACTGGCTCGCCGAAGGTTTCGACACAGACACTTTCGATGACGCGCAGCGCGGCGAGCTCTTCATGCGTTACGCGGCGAATGGGCGCGACCGTATGAACGGCCGAGCCGCTGCGGAGCTGGCGCCGGCTGTGGCCTATAAAACGCTGGACGACCTGGCGGGTCGCCCGTGTCGTCAGGCGCTGCTCCGAAGCAGGCAGGTGCACATAGGTCCCGGCGGATGGATCATGCCCGGCACGTGCGCGGGCATTCTTCTTGGCTGGGCCAATGAGCGGCGGCCCGTGGGCGATTGCTGGCGACAACTGAACGCCGACCACGCCGACAGGCCTGTCCTTGCCGCGCTGGCCCGTGGCGGGCCGGTCGCGCTGGCGAGGCTGGCTGGGCCGCACGGCTTTGTGCCTGAATGCCGGTACGCCGGCAAGTGCCACCTCTGCTGGTCCGTCAGGAAACTGCTTTACTTCAAAGGGCTGTACAGGCAGGAACTCGGTCCTGCGGGCATTTACGAATCGGCATGACAATGTCCCGCCCCTGTCGCGTCAGACCTGCGCAGGGAGTGGGCTTTTTTTTGTTGATCGCAAACCAGACTCTAAGTACTTTCGTCCGATCAGCCCTGCAAGGGCGCTTGCTGCGCCCGTGTGCTTATGGCATGTGTACTGTGAAAGTTCAGCAATGACTGACAGAAAGTCAGATAGCGAAATCCAGCAGAACGAGGCGGAACTGGCAAAATTGGTTGTCGACCAGAAACTCGCTACCCAGGAGGAAGTGGACGCTTGCCTCCGCGCTCGGCATCAGCCCGGCGAAGACGCTCGCAACCGAACTCTCGCGCACATAATGGTCTCTCGCGGCGTCGTGACCAGCGGGCAGATAGAGCGCATCAAGACTGTTCTCGATGCCACGCGAGGGCAACAGATACCCGGCTACAAGATTATCTCCAAGATCGGCGCCGGAGCGATGGCGACGGTCTTCAGGGCTCGCCAGATCAGCCTAGACCGCATAGTGGCTATCAAAGTCCTACCGCGGAAGCTCTCGGAGAACGCCGAGTACGTCGAGCGGTTCTACAAAGAGGGCAAGGCGGCGGCCAGCCTGAATCACCCGAACATCGTTCAGGCCTTCGACGTGGGCGAGGCCGGCGGGTTCCACTACTTCGTCATGGAATACGTGGAAGGGCACACCCTCTATGACGAGCTCCAGGCGGGCAAAGTGTTTTCCGAAGCTGAAGCCCTCAGGATCATCCTCCAGATCGCCCGGGCCCTGGAGCACTCCCACAGCCAGGGCTTCATCCACCGCGACGTCAAACCAAAAAACATCATGATCACCTCCGACGGCGTGGCCAAACTGGCGGACATGGGCTTGGCCCGCGAAGCCGGCGACGCCCGCGCAGCCCAGGCAGAGGCTGGAAAGGCGTTCGGCACGCCCTATTACATCAGCCCGGAACAGATACGCGGCGAGATCGACATCGACTTCCGCGCCGACATCTACTCCCTCGGTGCGACGCTGTATCACCTCGTGACAGGACGCGTGCCGTTTGAAGCCCCGACGCCAGCCGGCGTCATGCATAAGCACCTTAAGGAGCCCCTCGTCCCGCCCGATCACATCAACACCAAGCTGTCCAGCGGAATGGGCCAGCTCGTGGAAGTGATGATGGCCAAGGACCGCAACCGTAGGTATCAGTCGACGAAGGACCTGTTGATAGATCTGGAAGCCGTATCCGCCGGGCAGGCGCCGCCCCAGGCCCACAAGCAAATGGATGCGGGGATGCTCTCCATGCTTCAGCAGGGCACCACGAGGCGGGCAGGCGCCGCCCACGTCAGAAGGCTGCCGGACACCCGACACCTTGTTGCCTATCTTATCATCCTGGCGATAGTGTTGTTTTTCAGCCTGATGCTGAACATCTTTCTCGTTGTTCACGGCTGAGGCCGGCAAGGTCGGGCCTGTTCCCCGCCTGTCTGTTGCCCGCCACAGCTGTGTTTCCGGAACCCACGAAAAGACAACCAAGCCGCCTCCGTGCAGAAGGCGACCTAGAACAGCTCCTGGCAATTGCCGCTTATTTGACCGATTCTGGCGGCTCTGTACTTGCAGTCTGAGTGACGAAGACTTTCTTGAACCCAAGCAGCAGCGGGCTGGCGATGGCGACGGAGGAGTACGTGCCGAACAGTACGCCGGCCAACAGCGCATAACTGAACGCGTGGATAATACCGGGCCCTCCCCAGATGTACATGATCACCAGGACGATAAGCGTCGTGCTGGATGTAAGAAGCGTGCGACTTAGCGTCTGATTGATCGAGCGGTTGATGATCTGCGGTGTCAGGGCAGGCAGCTTGCCTCGATTCTCGCGAATGCGGTCGAACACGACGATCGTATCGTTGACGGAGTAACCGATGACCGTCAGGAACGCAGCCACCATGAAAAGGTCGACCTTGAACGACTGTATGCCGAGAGCCTTGCCAAAGAAGGTGGCTTGCAGCCAGCCCGAGGCGGCCACTAGTCCGACCACGATGATCACGTCGTGCGCAAGGCAAACCACCGCCGCCAGGCCCCACTGAATGGATCCGAACCGCAGCCACAGGTATAGCACGATGGCAACGCAACTGAGTATGATCGCCATCAGCGCCAGGCCCTGCGCCTGACTGGCGATCTGAGCGTCGAAGTTGAGGACCTCCATCGAATCCTCACGCTGAAGCGCGCTTTCCAGCAGCAGCTCTTCGCTGGCAGCAAAGTCCCTCCACGGGGCGGTGCCGGCTTCGGGGGGACGGCTGAAAACCAAAAATGAACTGAACAGGCCCTCCTCGGTCTCGGTCAGCCCGACGATCTCGGTCTTCTCCGACAAAGGCTTGTCCGCGAAGTCGGGCTGGTATCGCATCTCGCTGATCCGCTGTTTTAGCTCGGCGGGCGCCAGATTCGGCGACACGTTCGTGATCTTTAACACAACGCCGTCTTCGAACTCGCTCAGCAGATCGCGAAAGTCGCTGGCCTCCGTGGGAACGACCCTCGTCAGCCCGTCCTCAGCCAGTGTCAGCCCCAGCCGCGGCGCCATTTCACCCGCAGCCAGGTCAAACCGACAGGCGGGGCGAAGCTGCAACTCCGCGCCGAATGCGTCCCGTACAACATCGGTTACCAACTTCACGTTGGTCTCGGTCGTCGTGAGCTGATATGTGCTGGGAGGCAGACGGTCCAGAAGCTCCTGCCTGGTCATCGCACCGTCGGCATCGGCATCCATCGCTTCGAAGAACTGCGCATTGCCGCGCCATTTATCCCGAGGGATCCGGCCGGTTTCGAGGGCGTCGTATCTTTCTAGGAACTCCCGCACCGCGTCGCTCTTCGGCACCAGACGCTGCTCGACCAGCGCCGTCGCCCGAAGTCTGTCGCCGTTGGGGAGCTTCCCGGCCTCGCGAGCGATCTCCGCGCGCACCAGGCCGTCGCTGGGCAGTGTCGGCACCCCGTCTTTGTCGATCATCGCGTCAGCCTTGAAGCGTATAGTCAGTTGCGTGCCCGAAGTGAACTGGATACCCAGCAGCCTGTCTCCCTGCCACACCAGAGAGTATATGCCCAGGACTATCATTAATCCCGACAGGCCCCAGAAGATATACCTCTTGCCGATCCAGTTGACGTTGGGAGCGCCGATGATTTGCAACATGGAAACATGGCCGCTGACAACACGCCAGTTCAGCAGGGCCTGGAACACCCATCGCGTCACGACCAAGGCGGTGAACATGCTGAACGCCACACCAAGCCCGAGAGTGATGGCGAACCCGCGAATCTCAGCCGTGCTGATCCACCCCAGTATCACGCAGGTTATCAGCGTTGTCAGGTTGGCGTCGAAAATCGCGCTGAACGCCCTCTGATACGCGTTCTTGATTGTCATCGTTGGCGACTGGCCCTTGCGCTGTTCCTCCCGAAGCCGTTCGAAAATCAGCACGTTGGCATCTACGGCAATGCCTATCGTCAGGACCAGCCCCGCGATGCCGGGAAGCGTAAGCACCACCCGGAAGATGCTCATGAACCCCAGAATCAGTATTACGTTGACCAGCAGTGCCACGTCCGCCACCGCCCCAGCCAGGAGATAGTAAAACATCATGAAGCACGCAACGGCTATCAGCGACCAGATCGCCGCCCTGAAGCCCCGCTCCTTGTTGTCCTGCCCGATGCCCGGGCCGAAGCTGCTCTCCGACACCGGTACCGGGTCCAGCGTCAGCCAGCCCGCTCGAAGCGTCCGCACCAGCTCCGAAACTTCTTCAGGCTCGACCCCCGTAATCATGCCGCGATCGCTTATCTGCGTCCTGATGGACGGGGCGCTGTACGCAATTCCGTCCAGAATTATCGCCATATGGCGGTTGACGTTCGCTCCGGTCAGCGTGGCCATCAGCGAGGCGCCGACGGGGTCCACAGCGAACGACACGACAGGTTGGCCGTTCTCATCCCGATCAGGCCTCGCTCGCGTAAGTCGCCATCCGCCTGCGGTGGGGTCGGCAAGCATTACCTTGTCGGCCCTGTTGTAAACCAGCAGGTATTTCTGCCCGGCGTAGGATTTGACGACCATGCCAGGGAACGTCGCACCTTCCTGCACGGGCAACCAGCGGTAGTCCTCGGCCTCGCGCTCCATTCCCTCCGGCCCCTCCGTCTGCAGTATGTCCTCAAGGCGCGCCAGATCGGCCTGACTGAGCACGTCTTCGCCCCCCACACCGGCGAACGGGGAGAACGGAGCAATGCGAAACTCCAGCACGCCAGCCTTCTGGACCAGGCGTTTCAGGTCCGACATGTCGCCAAGCGTCACCCGCTGCTCGTCCCACTCGCTGTAAAGGTCAACCGCCCGTTTGATATCCTCTTTGCGATCGGGGAACTTCTCATACAGCTCGTCGAGGTACTGGCTCAACGCGGCTCGACGCGCCTGAACTTTTGCCGGTCCGTCGCTCTGGCCTCTGAGTGATCGCTCCTCCCGGCGGGTGACATAGTTGCGTTGCAGAACGCTGCGAAGGTTTTCGATGTTTAAGTTGGTCGCCAGCACCTCCTGCAGACGCTTGTCATACTCGTAGGCGGTGTCCCTCATGACGATTTCGGCCTGTTGGCGAGCCTCGGGCCCGCTGGCCCGGTTGTATGCTGCGCGAGCTTCTCGCTCAACCCGGTACGCCCGGATCAGGACTTCCAGCGCTTTGGCGCGTTCATCGCTCCCTGCCGAAAGAAGTTCAATTTGATCGGCCTGCTGCTGTGGATCTTCGATCGCCAGCAGGCTGCGAATCTGCAACCGTGAAATGTTGTTGTCACCCAGTGCGCTGATCGCCTCGCGGAACTCCCGCTCCGCACGGCGGGTCCCTTCCTTGGCAGCCGGCATGCGGATCTGGATGCTGTTGTTCCGCAGCGGGGTAATCTCCAGCGACAGCAGACCGTTGGGGTCAAGGCGCCGCTTGAGGTTGGCGATCGCGTCGGCCAGCAGGTACCCCTCATCGCGCCCTTTGCCTTGGGCTCGATCTATCTCCTCGTTGAGTTCGTCGATTCTCTCCCTGAGCTCGCGCTTTTGCTCCTCACTCGTTGCCGCCTCGTAATCGGCGGTGAGCTTCTCTACTTGCTTGCGGAGCTGCTCCACATCGACCTCGGAGGTCCGAAGCCTGAATATCACGCTGTCCCCGCCTGCCAGGTCCAGGCCTTCGCGGAGCCCGGGCCCGGAGCCCTTCAGCACCGGGATGGGCAGAACATTAAGGGCCCAAAGGCAAAGCAACACCACAAGGGCCAACAGCGAAAACTTCATCGGAAGATTCTTGATGTTCATCAGATGGTCCTAAATATCAGTGCATCTCGCGGCCAATCGTGCAAAACAGGTCGCCAATTATGCCTGCAAACCGGGGCGGACGCAAGTTTCCTGACCACCCCCGAAAGCCCCTTTTCGCACATCCGACAGAATGTCGTCAGCTGGGCTGAAGCTTCTGCAGGGGCAATAGCAGCGTCCGAGCGGGATAACCCGCCGCGATGGTTTTCTGTTCGAGGCTCGGGCCTCAGACCTCAAACCTGCCGTTAGTGGTTGAAGTGTCGCACGCCTGTGAAGATCATCGCCAGATCCAATTCGTCAGCGCGAGCGATTACCTCGGCGTCCTTTTTCCCGCCGCCAGGCTCGATGACAGCTGTCGCGCCGGCTTCGACGGCCCAGTCCAGCGAATCGGGGAAGGGGAAGAACGCGTCGCTCGCCAGCGTGCAGCCGGCTGTGTCGATCACCCCTCCGCCGCCGTACTGACGGGCTATCATCCCCGCAAGGCGCGCGGAATTGACCCGGCTCATCTGGCCGGCGCCGGCGCCCAGCAGTGTTTGGTCCTTCGCCAGAGCGATGGCGTTGGACTTGGTGTGCTTGGCCACGATCCAGGCGAACCGCATGTCGGCCAGCTCGTCATCGGTGGGCTGTCGCCTGGTGACCACTTTCCAGTCGTCCTCGTTGCAGGCCAGTAGGTCGCGGTCCTGAATGATTGCCCCGCCGACCACGTACTTAATGAACTTCTCTCTGTTGCGCACGCCGGTCAACGGACCTACCGCAAGCAGACGCACATCCCGCCCCCAGCCCTCGCGCGACTGAATCATTCTCAGCGAGTCGCCCTCGAAGCTCGGGGCGGCGATGATCTCCGCGAAAAATCCCCCCGCGCCCGCTGCCTTGCCCCATCGCTTGTACGTCTCCACGATCGCCCCGGCCAAGTCCTCCGTCACCGGGCGGTTGACCGCGATTATGCCCCCCATGGCCGCGTTGACGTCCCCGAAGTACGCCTTGCGGTACGCCTCAACCAAATCGTCGTCTACGGCACAGCCGGCGGGGTTGGCATGCTTGATAATCGCCACTGCCGAGGCGTCGAAGTCCTTCACCAGCTCCAGGGCCCCGTTGGCGTCAAAGTAATTGTTGTAGCTTATGGGCTTACCTCCCAGCAGCTTCGCCCGGGCGATGCACGGCTCAGCTGCGTCCGGGCTCACATAGAAGGCAGCTTTCTGATGCGGGTTCTCACCGTAGCGCAGGTCGCCGGACTTGGTGAAGCTGAAGGCTATCCGGTCCGGAAAATCCTGCCTGCACTCACCCGCGAGGTACCGGCTGATAACCGTGTCGTAGTGGCACGTCAGCGCGAAGGCTTTCTGCGCGAACGCCTGACGCGTTTCAAAGCTGACGCCCCCGTCACTCGCCTTCATCTCGTCGATGACATGTCCATACTGATTCGGCGAGGTGACGACAGTGACGAACTTGTGGTTCTTGGCGGCCGACCTCACCATCGTCGGCCCCCCGATGTCGATCATTTCTACGGCTTCGGCGAGCGTGCAGCCTTCCTTGGCGATGGCGTCTTCAAACGGATACAGGCTCACGCACACCAGATCGATCAGCTCCAGGCCGTGCTGCTCGATGTCCTTTTGGTGGGCCGGGTTGTCCCGCAACGCCAGCAGGCTTCCATGGACCTTCGGGTGCAGCGTGACGACGCGATGCCCCAGCATCTCCGGAAAGCCGGTCCACTCCTTCACATCCCGTACACGCACGCCCGCGGCCGATATCGCCCTGGCTGTGCCCCCGGATGAGATAATCTCCACGCCCATTGCGGCTAGAGACCTGGCGAAATCTTCGATTCCCGTCTTATCGTAAACGCTGATCAGCGCCCGGCAGATTTTGACACCTTCCATGGAGAGCATCCCTTTCTTGATTCTTGAGTAGCTGTGGGTCGCAAACGTGCAATCGGTAACACCTAACGTGACACTTCTCCTGCTTCGAGCATTTCGGGTGTTAGCCGGCCAGCCGAAAGAAGGCGAAAGCAATACAGCTTTCCGTCCTTGCCCGCGGCAAAGATGGCCGGCGCCGTCGTGTTGGCCAGCAGCAGATCCAGCCGGCTCATATCTACGGTCGCGATTTCCTCGCCCGTCATCTCGTCGACCACGTGCATCATCTTTTCCTTGTCCAGCACATAGGCTTTGCCCTCCATAGCGGCCAGCACAGTCCGTCCGTCGGGCATGTCCCATCGCTTTTCGCCCGTAAGCCTGTCGATGGCGTAGAGGCGGTCGCCCTGGGCGTACTGAAAGATCGTTTGCGGGGCGACCTGAACCGGAGTCCTGAGCTTGCCGCTTGTGACGAAAGGAGGCCAGATCTGTTGACCGTTCAGGGCGCCGTATGCATACAGACGCTTGTCCTCACAGGGCACGAAACACTGGTTGTCACCCACATAAAAGTCGGCGGTCACGGGCCCGCCAAGCTGCTGCGACCAGTCGAACTCGCGCCCGGTCGTTATCTTGTCCGTATAAAACACACCGTCTTCCCCCGCTACGTAGAGATGCTCGTTGACGTATTTCAGCCCTGACGAGATGATCGCTCCGGTTCCTTCCTGCCAGGCCATTACCCCCGCCACGAGATCCATGCCGTAATACCGTCCATTGACTGATCCTACGAAGAACATCACCCCGTCGCTCGCGCCTGAGGTGTTGGCGGCGAAGTCGAATCGGACGTCCTTCGGGTTCCGAATCACCGCCCCGTCCTTGCGGTCCAGCACCATCACATAGCTCAGCGAGTTGATCATGACCGCGTCGAACGGCGCCGAGGCGCGAATCGTGCTTGGATCCACAATCCCTTCGATACCCACTACCTCCTCGGGCAGCACGATGTCGTTGACGTGCGTCGGCGCGAAAACTGCTTGACCGATGGGAGCGATCGAACGACGCCATTCCTCCTTTCCCACTTGGGCGTTGATAGCTACCAGCGTGTTCATGTTCGTCAGGCAATATAGCTTCTCGTCCAGGCGGTAAAGCCTGACGATGCGCTCGCCAGCAGGAAGCACAAGAGGCCAATCCCAGTACGATTGCAGCTCGGCCTGGAGCAGTTCACCCGGGTCCACGTCAGGGATCACCACCAGCGGAGGCAGCTTGGCGCCGCCGCTGTCCGAGGTCGATAACGGCTCTGCACATGCTGCCATCGCCAGACAAGAAACAACCACAATCCACTTGGCCAAAGAACGCATGGTATTCTCCTGTTTCCTGTTCGGCCGGGGCGCTTCAACAGGCACGACATCGGCCGGTGTTACGGTTCGACATCGATGTAGTCGCTTAGATTCACGCCGCTTTGCCGCTCAAATACGCGCAGACGCTGGATTCTGTCAAGGTCGTCGGTGATACGATTGGCCAACTTGAAGATGTAAGGCCTGCCTTCAAGCCTGGCTCGAAGGTCCGCTTCCATCTCTTCCCAGTCGCCCTCGTAGAGCTCCTGGCGAAGCACAAGTAACACGTGTTCTTCGCGCGACAAGCGCTCCACGAACTGTCGTACTGCCGTCTCTTGTTCTGGGTGAGCCACACCCACTTATCGTCCCTCGCCTTGCGTTTCGGCTTATGCTTATCTGTTCCGGTGCGTCTGACACGGCATACTCTATGGTCCCATCACGCCGCTTGCAACCGGATTGTTCCCCGGCCGCCGCCCCGAAAGAGAATCAGAACGATTACAGACTGTTGGATCTGCACTTAGCCGCGCCGGGGCAGAGCATGCCCTGGCCTTTCGCCCCGGCTAGGTGGGGGGACTGACCGCCTGTTGCGAGTTGTTGTGGTCGGCAGCCTGGCTCTCCTCAGCCTTGAGCATGTCCGGGCCCTTACGCTCGGCTACCGCGCAGAATGCCGCCACCACGTCCGGGTCAAACTGCTTACCCGCCTGGTTGCCAAGCTCCTTGATCGCCTCCTCGAAGCTCACCGCCTGGCGGAACATACGACTTGACGTCATCGAATCGAAAGCGTCCGCCACGCTAAGGATCCTCGCTGACAGCGGAATCGCCTTGCCGGAGATGCCTTCCGGGTAGCCTGACCCGTTGAACCATTCATGGTGGTACCGCACAGCCGGTATCTCCTGCTCCAGGAACTCCATGCCCTCCATGATTCGCACGCTGATCAGCGGATGCTGACGAAGGAGGCGAAGGTCCTGGCCGGTGAGCTTCTCCTCCGACCGCAAAATAGAATCCGGCATCGCCAGCATCCCGATATCGTGGAGCATAGCCGCGATTTCAATGTGTTTGACCACTCGTGAAGACAGGCCCATCTCACGGGCTATCAGCGCCGCGTAATGTTGCACTTTGTGAGTGTGGTCCGCCATATCCGGCGCTCGGGTCTCCAGAAGCTCTAAAACCTCCTCTATGCCGTTGAGGAACAGGTCCTTGAACTGACTGTCAAGCCCCGCCAGCTTCTTATAGAGCTTGCTGACCTGCTCGCCGCCTTCGCCGTTGGTCAGAGATATGCCCTGTAACTGATGGCCCTGAACGATGCGATTCCGCCCGTTCTCCTTGGCTGCGTATAGCGCGCGGTCCGCCACCGACTGCATCGCCTCTGGTGAGTCGATCTCCCCGGCGTTGAGGTCTGATATCCCTATCGACAGTGTCACCTGCATCTCCAAGCCTTCGATCGCCCTTTGCTCCGACAGGCTCTTGCGTATGCGCTGGGCAACCGCTTCGGCGTCGGTCGCGATGGTCTCCGGCAGAAGGATCGCGAACTCGTCCCCTCCGAGCCTCGCCGGAAGGTCCGCCTTTCTGCTGGCCGACTCGATCGCCCCGGCGACTGTCTTCAAAAGCCTGTCGCCGGCCTCGTGTCCGCCTGTGTCATTGATCGCCTTGAAAAAGTCCACATCCATCACTATCAGCGACAGCGGACGGTTATACCGCCTGGACTGAGCGTAGAAAGCATCCAACACGTTCATGAAATGCCTACGGTTGGCCAGACCTGTAAGCTCGTCCGTCCGAGACATCTCAGCCAGCCTGCCGAAAGCTGACTCTAGCCGCCGGGCCAACATCAGTGGTTCCCCATGAAGGTCGCGCGTGAGGTCCTTCGGCACGTCGTCCCCAAGTTCGATCGTCCGCAGGCGTTTCATCAGCCGGTACACCGGGCCTGCTATCAGAATGTGCACGCTCAGAAACACCAGCGACGCCATCGCCGCCGACAGTGACAGCAGAAGCAGCGACTGCTTCCGGGCCGACGCCGCCCGAAGGCGAATGTGCTTAATGGAGGTCGTTGTAAGGAAGTATCCGATGGACCGCCGGGCTGAATCCTCGGCAGGCCAAGCTATCTCCATCATGTCTTGCTTGGGATTCAGCGAAAGGGCAGTCCCCCCGGCGTCAATCCGGCTGGCAGGACGAGCGGCGCCCAATATCAGGTTTACTTCAGATGGCAACAAGGGAAACAAAGGCTTGATCAGCCACAATACCCCAGCCGGTTGATCAGCGACTTCCTGCTCCGCCGGCCGTATTGGGCTGCGGGCGAATATCCCCACGGAATCGTCCACCAGCAACAGGCCGCTGTTGCCGGCGCCCTCCGTGGTCGCCACGGCGGCAATAGCATCTCGCAGTTGATGATCGTCCACTTCCTTGTTGAAGCTGCGCCAGCTCGGCTTGTCATCCGCGCGGTACACATGCAACGGCACACCCGTCGGGTCGGCAACGACCAGTATCGCGCTGTCGCTCAGACGGGCAAGACTTGGCGCAGCCTGAGCCACGCTTGCCGGGCTGGCGCTCGGCTGCGTCGCCGCTGCCCTGCAGACCTTGGCCATGCCCCGCTCCTGCTTGGTGAGGTCCTTGCTTATCTCCAGCCATATCGCCTCTGCACGCTCCAGTATCGCTTCCCGCTCCATACTCCGGGAATACGGGCGAAGATAAGACACATCCACAACGAATATGCTGCCGGCTGCGATGACAGCCAGAATGAGCAAAACCCCCGGGGATGTAATCTTGATATTGCCCAAAGCTCTTGTGTTTGCTGATCTTCCTGTTGCCCGTCGCTGTCAGACAGTAGGGAGCAACCTTCTCCCATGTAAACTACATCGGCAGATGCCCGCCCGCACCTGAGCGCACAAACTCGACGTTCCCAAGCTTGGCCGGTCGCTGTGAGGGGCCGCGGAAATGCCGATCGGCCCTATTGTAGTGAGACCAGCCCGCGCCGCATCGCAAACTTGACGAGATTGGTCTGATCGTGGATGCCAAGCTTGCGCATCAGCCTCATCCTGTGCGTGTCGACCGTTTTGACCGCCAAGCCCAATTGATCGGCCGTCTGGCGGTTCGTCTTGCCCTCAGCCACCGCTTGCAGGACCTGCCGCTCACGGGTCGTGAGGGTCTCGTAAGGATCGCCGACGTCCGTCATGTAGTCCAGCACCGACCTAGGAATTCCAGGACCAAGAAACAGCTCACCGCGAGCAACCGCATGAATAGCCACGATTAGCTGCTCTGCGGCGGATTCCTTCAACAAATACCCCGACGCCCCGTACTCCAAAGCCTTGGCGATGAACTGCTCGTCTTCGCACATGCTGAGGATCAGCACCCCGATTGCCTTGGACTTGTGGGTCAACTCGCGACAGATGTCCAACCCATTCAAACCCGGCATCATGATGTCCAGCACGACAACATCCGGGCATATCCGCGCGACCTCGTCGACCACCTTCAACCCATCCCCGCACTGGCCGACAACCTGGATGTCCTCATGCTGGGCCAGCATGGTCGCCAATCCTTCGCGGACCATCGTGTGATCGTCAGCCAACAATACCGTGACATGCTTTTCGCTCATAAGTTACCCCTTCACATTTGGTCGCGCCAGTCTGTCTTAAGCCAGCCTGGCACGTGACGTAAGCACCCAAACTGCCATAACGGCATTGAGATGCAAACGCATTGATATCAATGAGCACCTGTTATTCTAGAATGTCGACGATATTAAGCAACAGTAAAATCGCCAGCGGCTACACTTAAGTATTTTGTCCGGCGATGGGTAGCTCGCTGTCGCATAGAAACCGTCGCTCCTTCGGGCCCGTTGGTATCAGTCGCATCGGCCACTTGCTGGCGGGCCTTCCGCCGCCCTTGCCCCCGACCGGCCAAGCAGGTAACATCTTCCTGCACATGCCCTCACACACCGACGGAAACATCCTTTGGATGCGCTTATAACCGATTTCGACGGCGTTGTTGCTGACAGTGAACCGCTCCACCTTCAGGGATTCGCCGCTGTGCTTGCCCGCGAGGGCGTCACCTTCACCCACGAGGATTATTACGGCTCGTACCTCGGGTTGGATGATCACGACTGCTTCCTTGCCGCCGGGCGGGATAGCGGCATAGAGTTCTCCCAAGAGACAATCGCCCGAATGATCGCCTCCAAGACCCGAATGATGCAGTCGATGATGGCTGAGTCCATCAAGCCCATAGACGGCATCGTCCCCCTGCTGACATCACTTGCCCGGGCTCGCATCCCCATGGCGGTCTGCACCGGCGCACTGCGGAATGAGGTGGAGATCTGCGCTAGGGCGATCGGCGTCCGGCAGCACTTCCTCGCTATCGTCACCGCAGAGGACGTCTCAAAGGGCAAGCCCGACCCCCAGGGCTATGCAAAGGCCCTCGATCAGTTGCGGGAAATCACCGGCAGGCCCCTTCAGGCTCGCAGATGCGTCGTTACCGAGGACGCCCCAGCCGGCATCGCCGCAGCCAAGCTGGCGGGAATGAAGGTCCTGGCGATCACTAGTTCCTACCCCCCAGAGGCCATCAGGCAGGCCGATTTGATCGTCGACTCCTTCAAATCCGTCACGCTCGCCGACCTCCAACAACTCACACATGCCTGACCCGCCCGGCAGCCCTCACTCCCCAATCCCCACGCGGCGGTAAACCGCCTCGATCTGATCGACCATGTGATTGTGGTCGAAACGCTCCCGGCAGGCGTTTCGCCCCTCTTGCCCCATGCGGGACCGAAGGGCCGCATCTCCGGCCAGCTTGCGTATCGCGCGGACAAGGCCGGCTGTGTCCTTCGGGGCCACCAGAATCCCCGTCCGATCGTTGACGACTTCCCCCGCGCCGTCCGTGTCGAAGCTTATCACGCTCTTGCCCGCCAGCATTGCCTGCGGGAGAGCCCGCGCCAGGCCCTCACGCAGAGAGCAGTGAATCACGATATCCGAGGCGTGCATAATCGCCGGTATTCGCGCAGGCGGCACAAGCCCGGTCAGATGGAACCGGCCCGCCAACTCCCGGCGCTCGATCTCCGCTTCGATCTGCCCGCGCAGCTCACCGTCGCCCACTAGGCAGAACCACACCGGAAGGTCCGCCACCTCCGCCGCCGCGGCCAGAAGATACTCGTGGCCCTTCAACTCCGCCAGGCGCGATACCTGCGTTATGAGCACGGCCTCCGCCGGCAGCTTCAGAGACCTGCGGAATTCGTCTGCCTCGCCTGGGCGGTTAATGAACGGTTCAACCTCCATGCCGCTGTAGATCGTCGTGTACTGCTGCGCCAGACCTACCCCGGCCGCCAGTGCCTGCACTGTCATCGCGTCCGCCACGGATATGATCGCATCGCTGCGGGCCGCCGCGCGACGCTCCAACCCGATGTAAAACCGGTTGACCAGCCCGCTCTGGTGCCGGTGGTACGGCAGGCCGTGCACCGTATGAACTATCTTCATCCCGCCCAGCCTCCCCGCTGCCTGCCGACCAAGGATGCCCGCCTTGGACGAATGCGTATGAACCACGTCAGGCCCAAGCTCCCTCAGCAGCCCCTTAAGCCTCCGATACGTCAGCAGGTCCCGCAGCGCATTAATCTCCCGCCGCATCTCGTCGACGACGATCACCCGGTACTCACCCGCCAGCGCCCGTGTCATCAGCTCCCCCTCCGGGCCCATCGCCGGGCCCGTGATGAGCGTTACGTCATGCCCGCGCTCCGACAGCCCCTCGCAAGTCAGCAGTGTGTTCTCCTGTGCCCCGCCGACTATTAGCCGCGTGATGATGTGGCATATCTTCATGCCCGCAAATCGTCGCCGTATCGGGCCGATTCGTCAAGCCGTCTCCCCATCCCGCTATGCCTCGGGTGGGATTTTCGTTCCGATTTGCCCCGCCGATGACCATAATCGACGCCCATGACTCAACTCCAGCCCAGCCCTCGCCCACAAGAGTCCCAAACGCATCGCCGGGCCCACCAGGAGCGAGAGCACTTCTTCGGTGCAGCCAGGGTCGTCGCCGCCCTGACTGTACTTTCCCGAATCCTCGGCCTCCTGCGAGACAGAGCGATCGTCTCCTTCGGCGCGAACCGCCAGATGGACGTCTTCTGGACAGCCTTCCGCGTGCCCAACCTCCTCCGCAGGCTCTTCGGGGAGGGGGCCCTTTCCGCCGCCTTCGTGCCGGTATTCACCCAGGTCGCCCGCGCCGAAGGCTGGGAAAAGGCCCGAATCGTCCTGGCGAACGTCACCGGCTGGCTGGCCTTGATACTCGCCGGCCTCCTGCTGGCAGGGGAGCTTCTGATTTCCGCTTGGCTCCTGCTGGGCCGGGGCAACTGGGAGGCGCTGCTGCTGGGCAAGCTCATCATGATCATGCTGCCTTTCATGGTCACCATCTGCGTGCTCGCCCTCGGCTCGGCCGCTTTAAACTGCAAAGGCCATTTCGCATACCCCGCTTTCGCGCCCATCATCCTCAACCTTTCGCTCATCGCCGCTGCCTGGTACGTCGGACGCTCCGGGCGCGCAGATACGTGGGCGGGGCTGTTCATGTTGTCTGCGGCGGTCGTCGTCGCCGGCTTGGTGCAGGTCGCAGGAGTGCTGTGGTTGCTCCGCCAGGCCAAGCTCGCGTCCCTGCCGACGCTTCGGCCCGTCCTGCCGGAACTTCACCGCATCTCCTCCATGGTCCTGCCCATGATGATTCCACTCGGGCTGCTTCAGCTCAGCTCGCTGTTCGATTCGATCTACGCCCTCGTCATGTCTGCTGCCCCAGACGCCGCCCCGCTTCGGCTGCTGGGTGTAGAAATACATCGCCCACTGGAAGTCGGCGTCGTCACGCGCCTCTTCGCGGCAAATAGGCTCTATCAGTTTCCAATGGGAATCCTTGCGATCTCCCTCGCCACGGCCGTCTTTCCTCTCCTGTCCCGACACGCCGCCGACAACGACATGCCAGGCCTGCGGCACACCACAAACAGAGCCCTTCGCCTCAGCCTGTTCTTGGGCGTGCCATCCGGGGTGGCGCTACTGCTGCTGGCTGAGCCGGTCATCGCCATTATCTACCGCACAGGTGAGTTCACCCCCGCCGATGTCCGGCAAAGCGCCGCCATCCTCCAAATGTACTGCCTTGGAATGTGGGCCTACTTCTGCAACCACATACTGCTTCGGGTATTCTTTGCGATAAAAGAAACCAAGACCCCGCTCCGCATCGCCTCAGGGCTGGTCATTGTCAACGTCGTGCTGGTAATGCTGTTGGTCTTCACGCCTCTGGAAGGGGCAGGCATCGGTCTGGCCACTGCGATAACGGCCTCGCTCAATTCTCTGCTGCTGGCGCTCCTGATACGCAGACGCCTCGGCGGCGACCTGGGCGCGGCCGAAATCTTTGTGTCGCTGCTGGGAACTTTCGCAGCCACCACAGCCATGGCCGGCGCTATCTTCGCGGTCCGATGGGCTCTGCCGACCTGGCTGCCGAAGGCCCGATCAGAATGGGTCCTGCTGCCGGCGTCTGTCGTCGCGGGCAGTTTGACGTTCCTAGCCTGTGCAGCCGTGCTTAGGTGCCGGGAACTCACCGAATTGCGCAAATCGGCTGCGGTGGACGCAGGGCTTGGCGGCGACTAAACTGATGCGCAACGGGATAATGACCTATGCCCACTCAACCTGAACTGTCCGATGAATATTACAAGCTCTCCGACGAGCAGCTCGCCGAGCGCATCGCTGCCCGAAAGACCCAGCTAGGCGACCGGCTGTGCATACTGGGCCATCACTACCAGCGCGATTCCGTCATTCGCTTTGCAGATTTCACCGGCGACAGCCTGAAGCTTTCGCAACTGGCTGCCGCACAGCAGAAGGCCGAGTTCATCGTATTCTGCGGCGTGCACTTCATGGCCGAGTCAGCAGACATTCTCTCGGCGCCGCACCAGGTTGTCTGCCTGCCCAACCTCCATGCAGGCTGCGTTATGGCAGAGATGGTCGATGAGGCGTCAATGGAAACCGCCCTCCAAGAGCTCACCGAGCTCACCGGCGCGCGCATCGTGCCTATCAGCTACGTCAACTCCTCAGCCGCCGTGAAAGCTGTCACTGCACGCGGCAACGGGGCATGCTGCACTTCCAGCAATGCGCGAAGTGTTTTCCAGTGGGCCTTGACTCCCCGCGAAAAAACCGGCGCCGCTGGCGACAAGATTCTCGCCGTCCCCGACCAGCACCTCGCCCGCAACACCGCCGCCGCGATGGGCTGGGATATCGATGCCGGCTGTGCGCTTTACGACCCGGACTTGCCCTCCGGCGGCCTGACCGCCGACCAAGCCAGCCGCGCGACCTTCATCCTGTGGAAGGGCTATTGTCACGTCCACCAGGTCTTCACTGTCGGTCACATCCGCCGCGTCCGCCGCCGAAGCCCCGGCATAAAAGTGATCGTCCACCCCGAGTGCCCCCGCGATGTCGTCGCCGAAGCCGACGCCTCCGGCAGCACCGAGCAAATCATCCGCGCAGTCACCGATGCGCCCTCCGGCTCACAGTGGGCAATCGGCACCGAGCAAAACCTGGTGCGTCGTCTTGCCCGCGTCAACCCCGACAAATACGTCCGCCTGCTGTCGGACGGGCCCGCCTCCTGCTGGCAAATGGGCAAGATCGACCTGCCGCACTTGCTGTGGGTGCTGGACAACCTCGCGGAAGGCCGAGTCGTCAACCGCGTGACCGTCCCGCCCGATATTGCCGACGACGCCCGAATCGCACTCCAGCGCATGATCGAAATCGGACCCGCCCGCGACGTCACCCCGCGTCGCTAACGGCCCACTAGAACGACACGCCAAATAGCGTCAGCAGGAGCCCCCCGGGGAATCCGGCAATCCTCATGAACAGCTCCTGCCCGGCGTTGTTCTTGTCCAGCAGCATCGTACGCTCGCCGGTAGCGACATCCGTCAGCCACATGCGACGCCATATGTCCCGCGGGTCTATGATCGTGACGAAGTACGACCCGTCGGGGCTGGTGAGCTTGTAGCCAAGTTTGTCATTCTCGTAAAATGACTCAACGTCGACGCCCTTGTGTGAATCCAAGTCGTCGTGGATAAGAGGCCAGCTGGGCGTGTGCGTGTAGAGATGACGGGTGTGGCGATCCCTGTAGGGCTCGTCGTGTTGCCAGCCCCCCTCGGCCGGCTGGGGGACGGCGGGCAGGTCGACCCATTGCTCCGCGCCCGAATCCAGCCGCATGGCGCGCAGGGGCTCCGTGCTCCACTTGTACTCCATCAGAGCTGCGATGAAGCCTCGTTCGTCATCGTCAATAATGATCCGGCCGTCGCGACAGTCGCCCATGGGCACGGGCGGCAGGGAGGTTCGCGTCGGGCCGTCCGGGCCGAATTCGACTATCCAGCACGGCATCAGGCCGTCGGCCACCGGTCCCCGCAGGATCACGCGCGATGCGGCCGCGTCCATGCAGGTGAAGTGCCCGTCATATACGATCTTCGCCTTCGAGGCCGTGTCGTACACGTAGGCCTTGGGGTACCAGGCGTCCTGGTAAATGATGTAACGTGAGTCGGGCGTGATCTTCACAAAGTTGGGGAACCCACAAGCGTCGCAGCTGGCCGACATACACGCAGCCAGTAGGAACACCACAGATCTGATCGCTGATTGGCGAACACGCCATGAAATTGAATTCACGACCAGGTTAAAGCTCCGCATGATTGACGATACCCCGTTACGCAGCCCATATATGTTGTCAGTTGGGTATTCTATATGCACGTGTCTGGTCCGGGAAGACCGCCGCGGATGAGGCTGAGCGCCGTATGCCGAAATCCTACGCGTACGACTGGCCGCTAGGTTATCGTTGCCGCCGGGCTCCCGCCGTTCGGCCCTGTCATGTCCGAAAGATCGCAACAGGCGGTGGCAATAGCCCCTCTGGGAGAATACAATTTTTGTCTCCTGTGATGCTGTTGTAACAAAAGGAACACCAATGTCTGAAAACGATGTCTGCGACGTGATCATCGTCGGCGCCGGCCCGGCCGGCCTGGCTGCAGGGCTGTACGCCGCGCGCGACCGCTACCGCACGCTCCTGTTGGATAAGAACGGCCTACCCGGCGGGCAGATAATGCTCACCGAGGCCATCGAGAACTACCCCGGCTACGAACACATCACCGGATTCGAACTCATCGAGCACATGAAAACGCAGGTGCTGAACTTTGGCGCCGAAATCAGGACAAACCAAACCGTCACCGGCCTGTCCCGCCGGGACGACGGTTTGCTGGAACTCGCCTGTAACGGCGGGGAGACAAAGTTCCTGGCCAAGGCGGTCATTCTCTCCCCCGGCAGCGACTACCGACGCCTGGATGTCCCCGGCGAGGACCAGATGCGCCAGGCCACCCGCGTCAGCTACTGCGCGACCTGCGACGGGGCCTTCTTCCGCGACAAGGAGGTCCTCGTCATCGGCGGCGGAAACACCGCTGTGGAAGACACCATCTACCTGGCCACCCGCTTCACAAAAAAAATCACCATGATTCACCGCCGCACCGAATTCCGCGCCCAGCAGGTGCTCGTCGAAGAGCTTCACAACATCGCTTCCCAGCACAACATAGACATCAAGCTGCCCTACGTGCTCCAGCGGATTGTCCCCTCCAATAACGGCGACCGGATCGACCACGTCGAAATCAAGAACCTCGATACCGGCGCAGTCGAGCGGCTCGCCGTTGACGGCGTCTTCGTATTCGTCGGTATGGTCCCCAACACCCAGTTTCTTAAGGGAACGCTCAAGATGAATGACGCCGGCTTCATCGCATGCGACTGCACAACCCTCAAAACGTCCATGCCCGGCGTCTTCGTCGCCGGCGATTGCCGACAGCGGGCCGCCATGCAGCTCGCCACCGCCTGTGCCGATGGCGTGGTGGCCGCTATGATGCTAAAGGAATACTACCGCGACCCCAGTACCTGGCCTTCTACCATGGCCGAAGAGGGTGTCGGTGAGCGCTGAACCCCCGCGCTTCACGCAATTGATGTTGCCCCCATGCCTGAATCGCGCACGACCGGGACGGCCGCGCCAAGGAGCTCTTCGCTGTTTCAACCCACTTTTCGTTGGCGGTCGGCCTTCGATGCGCGAGGTGGCTCAGCCGGTGGAGCGAGAAACTTCCTCCCACAGCCGGCGCACTTGACGAACTGCCCCTGGCAGCCTTGATGAATGACAAGCTCCAGCCGGCATTTTTCATTCGGGCACATAATTCGAATGGCACGCATGTGAATCGTCTCCTCGCGTCCGAAGCCTTGTCCGGATGCTGCTGGCGTCTGGAAGTGTTATCGTCTGATGCGAGGCCGCCCTTAACTAACGCCGTCAGCTCCCTGAGAAAAATGCTTCCCAGCTACTCACTTACTCGCTTTACGTCCCCGCCCAGCCCGGCGAGCTTGGTCTCGATGTGCTCATACCCGCGGTCGATGTGATATACCCGCTGCACCGTCGTCTGCCCCTCAGCCACCAGCCCCGCCAGCACCAGCGCCGCCGACGCCCGCAAATCCGACGCCATCACCGGCGCCGCGATCAGCTTTTTAACCCCCGTGACGATCGTTGTCGGGCCTTCCTTCCGGATGTCCGCCCCCATCCGAAGCAGCTCCGCTACGTGCATGAACCGGTCCGGGAATATTTTCTCCGTGATCGCGCTGTTGCCCTCCGCTAGGCACAGCAGCGCCATCAGTTGCGCCTGCAGATCCGTCGGGAAACCTGGGTAAGGCTGGGTAGTCACGTCGGCTGGCCGCAGGTGCCGTGCCGTGTGGGCTATAACCTTACCGTTGAGTCTCTCCACGAAAACGCCGATTTCCGAAAGCTTATCCGCCAGCGCCATCAGGTGGTCCAGGCGGACGTTCTCCAGCGTCACCTCCCCGTTGGTTATGGCCCCGGCCAGAATGAAAGTGCCCGCCTCGATGCGGTCCGGAATCACCGTGTGCTCCGCGCCCGTCACGCCCTCGACGCCCTCGATGACCACTCGCGGCGTCCCGTGACCGCTCACCTTCGCCCCCATCGCATTCAGAAAGTCCCCCAGGTCCTGTATTTCCGGCTCGCACGCCGCCGACTCGATCACCGTGTTGCCCTCGGCAAGCACGGCCGCCATCATCACGTTCGCCGTCCCCAGCACCGTTGACCCGAACGGCCCGCCCAGGAATATTTCCGCCCCCTTCAGTCTGTCAGCCGTGGCGACAATGTCGCCCTCCTGAAGCTCAAGCTTTGCCCCAAGCGCACGAAGGCCTCGAAGGTGCAAATTCACGGGCCTCGAGCCGATCGCACAACCCCCCGGCATTGCAACCCGCGCCCGACCGCGCTTCGCCAGAAGCGGGCCCAGAACGCATATGCTCGCACGCATCTTCCGCACCCGTTCGTAAGGCGCGTGCGACGCCGATTCGTCCTTGACCTGCATGTGCAGACAGCCGCTCTCATCGCGGCTTATTTCCATCCCAAGCTCTTCAAGGAGATCCGCCGTGTGCCTAACGTCCGCCAGGTCAGGCACCTGCCTTATCACGCTCACCCCCTCCGCAAGCAGCGCACCGGCCATGATCGGAAGCGCCGCGTTCTTAGATCCGCTTATGTGAACGCTTCCCTTGAGCTTCCTGCCGCCGTTTATGATAAACCTGTCCATATTGTCCTTTCGCCGCCGGCCCGCCCCTCGCGGCCGGGTGTAGAATACCACGCGCGCACAGACACTTGCAACTGCCCCCGACCAGACGGATAAACACGACAGGCCCGGAAAATCGACTTACGTCGCCCCATTATAATGCCGATTCCTATAATGCACGGGACGACGACCGCGCCGGCCGGACGGACGAAATGAGTTCCGAAAGGACATCCGCCAAATGGCTAGTCTCCGTAAACAAATTGTCGCCGACATGCACGACGAGCCCGGAAAGCTCAGCGAACTCACCGACCGCCTGAAGTTCGCCGGGCTGAACATCACGGCAATATGCGGTTGGAGCATACAGGGCCGGGGACACGTCATGTTCATCACCGACGACAACGAAAAAGCCTGCCACGCCATCCAGCCCGTCGTCGACGCCGTCCGCGAAGAGGAAGTCATCTGCGTAACCGTCCCTAACCAGCCCGGTGCCCTGTCTGCCGTCGCACACAAAATCGGCGACATGGGAATCTTCATCAATTCCATCTACGCCGCACCCGACGACGAGGCCGAATCCCTCATCGTCATCTCCACCGATAACAACGCCCGCGCCGTCGAATTGCTCTGATCGCAAGCCTCAAGCCTTCTTCCCTCGGCATCGCGCGCCCACAGCCTGCTGCAAGTAGCTCCTGTCCCGCCGCGTCTGCTCCAAGCGATTGGTAGAAAGAAACCTCCGTTATTCTCGCAGTTAGGTCCCAGGCGCCATGCGATATTCGGAATCGAGGTTAGTCGTAAAGCGCCATTATGTACGGATGGTTTGGGTCGTACTGCGTCAGCGGCTTCGGATCGTCCACCTTTCCCGCCTCCCGCCGCCCCTCGCCCTTGACGCCCTTCAATGCGTCGCCGAGGTCACGCCGGCACTCATCTGCCATCGCGTCCAGCCGCTTAACCACATCCGGATGCTTGTCTATCACGTTCGTCGTTTCGCCTACGTCCTCTGCCAGGTTGTACAGTTCCCGCCGCTCGACGTGCAGCTTCCACTCGCCGCTCCGCACAGCCTCAAGCTGGTCGCACAGGTAGTAAAAGAACGCCGCGTGGGGGCTCTTGCCCCCATCCGGGTCCAGCCAAAGCCCCCTCACGTCCCGCCCGTCTATGACCCGGTCGGTGGGCACGCTCCCGCCGGCCAGCCCGACCAGCGTCGGCAACAGGTCCATCGAAGTCGTCATCTCCTTGCACTCAGCCCCGGCCTTGAGTTGGCCAGTCCACCGGACAATCAGCGGCAGACGCTGACCGCCTTCCCACGTTGTCCCCTTTGTTCCGCGCAGCGGGTCGTTGCTGCCGCCCCGGCCGCTTGCCTCCGAACCGTTGTCCGACGTGAAAAGAACGATCGTATTCTCATCCAGCCCCAGCCTCTTTAGCTCGTGCAGCAGCACGCCTGTCGCCCAGTCCACGCACTCCACAGCCGCCCCATAGGCCCCATTCTCGCTGGCGTCCATGAACTGCTTCGGCGCGTAGATCGGCACGTGAACGTACATGTGCGCCAGGTACAAGAAGAACGGCCTGTCCGCATTCTCGCGGATGAACCGCACCGATTCCTCCACGTACCGCTCCGTCAGCGCCGCCTGGTCGGGTTGTTCCTGAATGACCTGCTCATCCCGCATCAGCGGCAGCGGAGGGAAACGGTTGTAGTACTCTTTCCACGCCATCAGTCCCATGTCGTTGCTGTAGGGCAGCCCGTAGTAACTGTCGAACCCGTGTCGCGTCGGCAGGAAAGGCGCCTGGTCGCCCAGATGCCACTTGCCCACCAGCTTCGTTGCGTAGTCGCGCTCCTTAAGCAGCGTGGCGATTGTCTTCTCTTGCGGGTTCAGCCCCATCGACTGCCCCGGGAACAGTACCCAGTCGCCGTTATCCACGCGGTCTAGGCCTACTCGCTGGGCGTAACAGCCCGTCATCATCGCCGCCCGCGACGGCGTGCACACCGGCGCCGCCATGTAGAAGTCCGTAAACCGCACGCCCCCACCCGCCATGCGGTCAAGGTGCGGCGTCTTGTTCACTGGAGATCCGTAACAGCCAATGTCCCCGTACCCAAGGTCGTCGCAGTTGATCAAAACAATATTGGGTCTGTCTTTCGGGTTGCGCATCCGCTTTCACCTCGCAGAACTGGATGGCCTTTCATCTCCGCCGACTTGCCGCTGGCCCGCAGAAACTACATAATCTCCACCTGCCAGTCCATAGATATCCTCACATGACACCACGACAACGAATAGTCGCAACGTTACGGGGCGAAACGCCCGACCGCATCCCCCTTGACATAGGCGGCACGGAATCGTCAGGCCTTACAGCCATCGCCTCCAACCGCCTTCGCGCCCACCTTGCCATGCCTCCCGGCCGCACGCAAGTCTTCGACACCCTCCAGCAGGTCGTCAAGATTGCCCCCGACCTCCGCCAGCGACTTCAGATCGACACCGTGCCCCTGCTGATCGAGCCGCGCGCCTGGAGGCCCTTCACGCTTCCCGATGGCTCTGCCTGCGAAATCCCCGCCAAGTGGGCCCCACAGCCCGACTCCAACGGCGGCCTCATCGTTCGCGACTCAGCAGGCCACATCACCGCCCGCATGCCGGCAGGGGGGTACTATTTCGAACCCGCTTATTTCCCCCTCGCCCGTGTAACAGAACCGACCGAGCTGGACGATTACGCTCCCGCGATCGAAAGCTTCGATTGGCCCGCCTACGCCGATGAATCCCTCGACGACATCGCCGCCCGCGCCAGACGCCTGTTTGACCAGACCGATTACGCCATCGTCGCCAACCTCCAGTGTCACCTCCTCGCCGCTGGCCAGTTCCTGCGGGGATACGAGCAGTTCATGGTGGACCTCCTTGCCGATAAGAAACTCGCCCACGCGCTGCTCCAACGACTGACCGACGCCTATAAACGGCGGGCTGAGGCCTACCTCGCCCGCGTCGGCCGATACACACAGGTCCTGCTGTTCAACGACGACCTCGGCACCCAGAACGGCCCAATGATGTCCCCCGAATGCTACCGCGAAATGATCTGGCCTTACCAAAAGGAACTCTTCGGCTTCGTCAAGGCCCGCACCGACGCAGCCATCCTCTTCCACTCCTGTGGGGCCGTCAGCCAGTTCATCCCGCTCCTGATAGACGCCGGAGTCGATGCCCTGAACCCCGTGCAGGTCTCCGCCGCCGGCATGAACACAGCCGAACTAAAACACCGCTTCGGTGACCGCATCACCTTCTGGGGCGGCGGCTGTGACACCCAGCACGTGCTCCCCAAGGGCACCCCGCGACAAATTGCCCACGAGGTCGCCCGACGAATCGCCGATCTCGCCCCCGGCGGCCGGTTTGTCTTCACACAGGTCCACAACATCCAGCCCGACGTCCCGCCGGAAAATGTCATGGCCATGCTCGACGCATTCGCCCAGTGCCGCTGACCGCCCAGCTCGCCCGGCGGTCAGTCGCGCCGCCGGATCAACTCCACGAAGTGATCATCAACCTCCCGCGTCTCGTAATGCGTCAACACCTCCCTGAGATTGTTCCACTCCCACGGCTTGCTGCCGGGCCGCGACCACCCGGCCGGGTTAGCGTTCACGAACGCTTGCTGGCCCTCGGCCATGTGCTCCTCCAGCTGTCGGCTGATGCCCGCCACCGACCAGTCGAACCGGACGAAATCTGTCGTCACCACGTGCCAGTTTTTCCGCCCCCCGACTATTCGCAGATATTCTGCCGACGTGCTGCCCGGCCCGGGAATAATAACGGCGTTAGGCGGCAAGTCTTGTAGTCGGCGGTATATGAGGTCCTGCAAGTTGTTGAACGCCACCGCCCGCACCATCATTACCTGCCACGCGATGGTCATCACCAGCCCCGCTCCGCCCAGCAGCATCGCCGCGCCCACCACACCGGCAGTCCGGCCGGTAAGCCTTAGCCGGCTTGTCGCCCGCCCCAGCGCACGTTCTAACACATACGCCGCCACGGGGATCAGCATCCACGCCAGCGGAAGCAGCAGGCGATAATTAAACACGAGGTTCGGGTTATACCAAGTCATGCCCGCGTACGGCAGCGTCGATACGCCCAGCCACACCAAACGTCGGCCCGGCCCGCCCTTGCTGCGCCGGCGCCGTGCGCCGACCCGTTCGCCCGTCGCTCGACCGATGCGCCTTACCAGCCTAACCAGCGCCGTCGCGCCGACCGCCAGAAGCGTAAACCCCGCCAGCGGTGACGCCAGCAGCATATGCACCGCCAAGTAGCCCAGGTTCGCCCAGCCGTTGAAGCCGTAAATCGTCCGCTCGCCGTGCATGTACTCCTTGTACCCGCCCAAGATGGCCGCCGGCGTCACCCCTGACCACTGCCACGCCATCGCCACGCCGAATCCCAGCGACGCGCCTGCCCCCGCCATCGCTGCAGCAAGCAGCCCCCATCGTTGTCTTGGTCGATCCACGAAGCACGACACAATCGGCCAAGCTCCCAGAAACAACGCCGGTTCCCGCATATTCACCGCCACCCCAAACAGCAATCCTGCCGCCGCCGCCCACGCATAACTCCGCCCCAGCCGGACCGACCATATCGCAAGCTCCCAACATATCATCGTCAGTGCCAGAACCAGCAGCGTCGGGCCCTCCGTCATCACCGTCCCGCAGTAAAGCAAAAGCGACGGGGACGCCAGCCCAATCACCGCCGCTACTGCCGCCGTGCGCACATGCCCAGTCAGACGATACGTCCACCCCACAAGCGCCGTCACCGCCCCAGCCGACGCCAACAGCACGGCCGCCTTCATCGGCTGAAACGCCTCCAAGTACCCCTCGAAACCAAACACGCCACCCACCTGCCATGCTGACCGCATGAGGTAAACGAACCACCATCGCCGCAGGCAAAGCCCGCTCGGCTGGCGGGTCATCGCCAGCATTGCATAGTCCCAACTGTCCCAGTCCGTCAGCGACCTTGGCCACATAATCGCCCCGGCCATCAGCATGGCCCCGCCCGAAGCAACGTACAACAACACGCGTGCACGAGTACCGCGCACACTTGCCGGCAATAACGGGTTATGCTGCTCTATATTCATTGCGTGCTTCTCAGCAGGAGCGAACCGCCCACCTATACGGGGCAGCATTGTAGCCGATCAGCAGACACGTGCAACGAGCCACGCGGCGAGCCGGCCGCCGCATTCGGCCGGACATATCGCCACTGTGTCCGGCGGCCGAGGGGTTCTTGAATTCTCAGGACCTGTCGATGACGGGCCCGCCTTTTCCCTGCCCCCGACAATGCAGTCGGCAGTACAAGGCGACGGGTGCTTCCCGAATGTCTTACAGCCTCTCGGAGCTGGCGCCGCCGGCAGTGCTGCCAGTGTCGTATGTCGTGGCACTTTCCGTCGCCGACTTCCCCAGCCGTTGCTCCACCAAGCGGTCGTCGCCTGTCTGGTGGGTCAAGGGGCCAAACCCATATGCGCGCCGAACGATATACAGCGGCCTGCGGCGGACCTCGTCGTATACTCGGCCGAGATACTCTCCTATGACGCCGATGACAATAAGCTGCACGCCCCCGAGGAACGTGATCACCGCGATCAGCGACGTCCAGCCGGGCGCCGCCCAAACCCCGGCCAACTTGAGTATCGCGCTGACCAGGCCGTAAAGCATCGCCGCCCCAGCCACAAGGAAGCCGAGCTTGATTCCCAGTCTCAGGGGCTCATTGGAAAAGCCAAGTATCCCATCGACAGCCAGACGGACCATCTTTCGCAGGGGGTACTTTGTCTGCCCGGCGTAGCGGTCGTCCCGGTGGAACTTCACGCCCGTCCGGCGGAAGCCCACCCAAGCGAACATGCCGCGGAGGAACCGGCGGTTCTCCGGCATTTGGCGGACCGCTTCCAGGGCCTTGCGGTCGACCAGGCGGAAGTCGCCTGTGTCCACTGGGATGTCCGTCTTGGTCAGCCTGCGCAGGATGCGGTAGAATAAACCGGCGCTCGCTCGCTTAAACCACGACTCGCCCGCTCTGTGCTCACGGATGGCGTACACTACTTCGTATCCTTCTCGCCACCTGGTCGCCATCTCAAGGGCGACCTCCGGCGGGTCCTGCAAATCGGCATCCATGATGATCACGGCCTCGCCGGAGGCGTAATCCAGACCCGCCGTTACCGCCAACTGATGCCCGAAATTTCGCGACAGTTCCACCACCTTCACACGAGGGTCCTTGTCGGCCAGCTCCATCATGATCGAGTGGCTCTCGTCATTGCTGCCATCGTTCACGAGCACCAACTCACAGGGCCCGTCGAGTTGGTCCATGAGCTGCGAGACTCGCCGGTGCAGCTCGCCCAGCGTCTCCTGCTCGTTGTACACGGGCACGACGATCGAATACGTCACTCGCTGGATAGGCTGTGAACTCATCGCTTTCACCGGCTGACATTACAAGTCCCCCGCGCCTGTCAGACAAGGATATTCCCCCCGCCCGACGCGCCGCCGACATTTCCGTAATTGCTGTTGACGGCCGGGCGCCATTGGCTACATTGTCCTGCTTTGCCTGCTGAACGCGGCGGCGCGGGCCTGGGATCAGGCCATGCGAGGCGGCTCCGGCCTGGTCGCCGGTCAATATGGAAGGAAAGACGCTATGTCAGTCAAACCCGTCAAGGTCGGCGTGATAGGCTGCGGGGCCATCAGCGACGCCTACTTCTCAGCCAAATCGTTCGAAATTCTCGACTTCGTCGCTTGTGCCGACATCGTCCTCGACCGCGCCAAGGAAAAGGCCGAAAAGCACAACATTCCGCGGGCGTCCAGCCCTGAACAACTGCTGAAAAACGACGAAATCGAAATCGTCATCAACCTCACCATCCCCAAGGCCCACACGGAGGTGAACCTGGCGATCATCGATTCCGGTAAGAGCGCCCACGTGGAAAAGCCTCTGGCCGTCACCCGCCAGGACGGCAAGGCCCAGCTCGCCGCCGCCAAAAAAAAGGGCGTGCTGCTGGGCTGCGCGCCGGACACCTTCTACGGCGGCGGGCATCAGACAAGCCGAAAGCTGATTGAGGACGGATGGATCGGCAAGCCCGTTGCCGCGACTGCCTTCATGATGAGCGGCGGCGTGGAGAACTGGCATCCGAACCCCTGGTTCTATTACGATGTCGGCGGCGGGCCGATGTTCGACATGGGCCCGTACTACCTGACGGCTTTAGTGAACCTGTTCGGGCCAGCCAGGCGCATCAGCGGCAGCACCTCCAAGGGCCTCGATCAGCGCGTGATCGCCAACGGCATCGAAGACGGCAAGTTAATCGACGTGGTCGTGCCCACGCACGTGGCCGGCACTGTCGACTTCGCCAACGGTGTGGTGGCGACGGTTGTGATGAGCTTCGACATCAAGGGCGGGACAGACCTGCCCAATATCGAAGTCTACGGCACGGAAGGCACGATCAGCGTTCCGGACCCCAACGGTTTCGGCGGCCCGGTGCGCGTCAGACGGTTCGACGGCCAAAGCATGGAGGTGCCCCTGACGCACGGATACGCGGGCGGCCATCGCGGCATCGGCGCCGCAGACATGGCCTACGCCCTCCGCTGCGGACGACCGCACCGCGCCAGCGGCGAAGTTGCCTACCACGTGCTGGACATGATGCACGCCTTCCATGACGCCTCCGACAGCGAGAAGCACGTTCACCTGGAAAGCTCCTGCCGGCAGCCTCGCGCGCTGCCGATGGGCCTTAGGGCCGGTACCTTGGACGAGTAATAACACGACCTTCGCGCCAGTCGCAGGGCAGGGCCATCATCCCGCCGAACGATCTCTAGACACGAAGGGCGGCCGCTGTGGGTCGCCCTTTCGTCACTGGCGGGGGCCGCACCGACTGCCCATAGACCAAGCGCCGAACCATCGGTATAGTGTCGGCCGGCGCCCGTGGAGGGCGCACGCCCGCCGGCGGATGTCAGGCCGGCCTTATTACCGGGAGTCAACGCAATGAATGCTGCAAAGCAAGGCCTGCTTGAGCGGGTCGAGATGCCCCTGTCGATCAACGATCAGATGCTCAGGTTTCTGCGGGCCGAGTTTCCTAGCTTCACCCCGCCCACCGACCCAGCCGCCTGGACCAAACAGGCCCGGGCGCTTCGCAAGAAGATACTTCGAAACGTCTATCTTCGCGGCTGGCCCAAGGAGCTCGTGGACCGCCAGCCGCCGATCGTCTGGGGCGAAACCCTCAAGCCTCACAAGGATTACGTCATCAGAAAGCTGCGTTACGAGATCTGTCCCGACTACTGGGTGCCCGCTCTTCTCTATGTGCCGACCGCCCCAGCCGCAAAGACCCCAGTCGTGCTTTGCCCGAACGGCCATCATGGCGGCGGCAAGGCGGTCCAGTATAAACAGGCCCGCTGCGCAAACCTCGCCCGGCGCGGCATGTTGGTGATGAACTACGAGTTCCTGGGCATGGGCGAACTTGGCGGCGACTGGCCTCACAGCAACCGTGGTTTCGTAGATATGACGGGCATCAGCTTCGTGGGCTTCTTCTACATGGCCATGAGCAAGGCCCTGGATATCCTGCTCGCTCAGCCCAACGCTGACCCCAAGCGATGCGCAATGACGGGGCTGTCCGGTGGCGGCTGGCAGACGATTGTCCTGTCGGCGCTGGATGAGCGGATCACCCACTCCATCCCCGTGGCCGGTTACATGTCGATGAAGCTGCGTTTGAATTTCATCCCGGACATCGGCGACTACGAACAGTTGCCACCCGATCTCGGGCTCTACGGCGACTACCAGTTGCTGACGGCCATGGTAGCCCCCCGGCCAATGCTGCAGATACTCAACGAGCGGGACGAGTGCTGCTTCCGCACCGATCGCGCGAAGAAGGATATCCACGACGACCTTCGATGCGTCTGGCAGGCATACGGCGCCGGAGACGATTTTGTGTTCTACAACAACACCGACCCCGGCACCCACAACTACGACGCCGACAGCCGAAGCCAGCTCTATCGCTTCCTCAATAAGCACTTCCACCTGGAAACGCCCGTGGTGGACATTCACACTCCCAATGAAATCCTGCCTGAGCTGACTCTAAACGTCGGGCTGCCGGATGAGCAGTCGTCGATCCTAGGCATTACGCGTCGCCGCGCCCGGAAACTTATCAACAAGCTGAAGCTTCCCCGCACGGCCGGCCAGAAGGTAGCCCTGCGAAAGAAACTCGCCGAAAAAATTCGTCTGTGCAGTTTCACCGTCAGGGCGACCCCAGCCGGCTCACACGACGGAGCGAAGCTGCTGCGGTTGAACATGGGCGGGTGGGAGCTGCCGGCTGCGGTGGTGAGAGCGTCCGACGAGAAACGATGCGAGCTGGTCCTGGCGGATTCCCCCGGCGCCGGCGAACAGTGGACCGAAATAAGCGCCCGCGGGACGGTGGTGTGGTTGGACGTGCTCGGTACTGGCACCTGCAAGGGGGAAGGGCAGTTCAGGATGTGCATGCAGGCGGCGGGCCAGCAGGTCCTTGGCCTTGCGGTGGGGCAAGTTCTTGCCGCCGCGCGATTTGCCGCCAAGCAGGCCGGCACCAGACGGGTAAACCTCGTTGGCGACGGGTGGATTGCCTCGGCCATGGCCCACGTTGCCGCGGCGCTGGAGCCGAAACTTTTTGAATCGCTGACACTCAACGTCAATTTCAATTCGTTTATAATGATGCTTGACCAGTGCTTCAGTTATGGTGAGATTCAGCCGTTGATAGTGCCGGATATCCTGACGATCTGCGATTTTCCTCAACTGACGGCCTTGCTGGAAGACATGACCTTTCGTCAGCCAAGCCGGGCCGTGCCGGAGATGAAATGTCGGTAACAAACAAGACCCGAAAGAAGATCTTAAAAAACTCCGCTGCAACGATTTTGGCAAATGCGGTCGCAAATTTCCGCCAGGTTGTGCCCCTGTTGGCTGGAGAATTCCACAACGACCTTCTCGAGAAGGTCTTCCATCCTATGGAGCGGATCGAAATGAGCTTCGGCCCGGTAATGGGCGACGGCGAGATTCACGTCGTCAAGGCGTTTATTGTCCGCCACAGCGACGCGCTTGGCCCAGCCAAGGGCGGCATCCGAATGAGCCCGGTCGTTACCCTCGACGACGTCACGGGACTGGCCATGGAGATGACATGGAAGTGCGCGCTGATTGGTGTGCCATTCGGCGGCGGAAAGAGCGGCATAGTCGCCGACGCCGATACCCTCAGCGCCTTCGACAAAGAAACCATAATGCGCCGGTTTGCGACCATGGGCTTCCGTCACATCGGCCCGCAAGTGTACATCCCAGCCCCAGACATGGGCACCAATGAACGAGACATGGGCTACGTCAAGGACGCGATCTGCTACTCACATGGCCAGGCTACAACGCCCGGATGCTACGTTACCGGAAAGCCCGTGATCCTCGGCGGCATACCCGGCAGACGCGCCGCCACCGGACGTGGCGTTGCCATATGCGTCGTAGAGGCGTTGAACAAGCTCGGCGTAAACCAGGACGAAGCCACCGCCGTCGTGCAAGGCTTCGGCAACGTCGGCAGCTTCAGCGCCCTCGCGCTTGCTGAACGCGGCGTGAAAATAATAGCTGCCGGCGACATCTATGGGGCTGTCTACAACCCCGCCGGCCTGGACGTGCCTGCGCTGGACAAGCACGTCACCGAGGCCAGAACCGTCAAGGGCTTCACCGGCGGGCAGGAAATCGACTGCCGTGAGATGCTCGAGTTGCCGTGCGACGTCCTGGTGCCCGCCGCGACGGATAGCCAGATCACCGCCGAAAACGCCGATCGGATCAAGGTCAAACTCATCGGCGAAGGCGCTAACAGCCCCACCACCCCCCAGGCCGACGAAATCCTCAACGAAAAGGGCATCACCATCCTGCCTGACATTCTCTGCAACGCCGGCGGTGTGTTCGTTTCCTACCTCGAGTACACCCAGGAAACCCAGCAGGAGCAGATGACCGAAGATCAGGTCGTCACCCGCCTGACACGGCGGATGAGCGACAGGCTGCACCTCGTCTGGTCGCTGGCCCAGGACAGGGCCATTACGATGCGCCAGGCCGCCATGGTCCACGCCATAAGAACCGTCTGCCAGGCAAGAATCGCCCGCGGTTACCTGACGTGATCTCGATGGCTGAGCCTAGACGGCACTTGAGTCTGGCGTCGCCTTCAGAAATATCGCCTGCTGCTGCCGCTACGCTGCGGAAAGCGAAAACATCTTCTCTGGCCGGGCCTGTCGGCCGGCGCAATAAATAAAACGCCCGGACATCCATGCCCGGGCGCCGGATCATCCGTGAGCCGTATTTTCCGCAGCGACGCCGTCCGATGCGGTACTGCTCAAGCTGTCATTCAGGCGAACTGTGCAGCTAGCATATCTACCAGATCCCTTGCCGACCTGGACTTGGGCCCGGCCGGCGTGGCCCACGTCACTTCCGCGTTCTCAGCCAGCGCGCTGGTGAGCTTCTGTACGGCCAGAACCACCGAGGAATGGTTCTTCCCCATGGCCCGGCCGATCTCCGGAAAGCTCATGGTCGTGTGTTTTCTTACCAGGTACATAGCCATCATACGCGCCAGCGAAACTGTCCTTGTACGCCGCGAAGAATGAATATCTGCCGGGCTTATCCCGAAGTAGGCAGCCACGACAGTCTCGATATCGCCCAGCGTCAGCGCGCTGTCGGTTCGCGCCAGGTACTCCGACAGGATGCTCCTGGCCAGTTCCATCGTAACTGGACCGTTCTCCAGCGACGCCACTGCCGCCAGCTTCACCAGCGCGCCCTCCAGCTCGCGTACGGAGCCGCGAATGTGCATCGATATGTATTCCAGTACGGCCTGGGGAACCTGCAGTTTGAGCTTCATCGCCCGGAGATTGAGAATCCCCAGACGCGTTTCGTGGTCCGGGGTATCGATCTTCACGACCATGCCCGCCACAAAGCGGTTCATCAACTGGGGGTTGAAATTGCTGACCATATTCGGATGCGTGTCGCTGGCCAGGACGATCTGCTTGCCCGCAGACTCGATCGCGTTGAAGGTGTGCAGGAACTCTTCCTGCGTGCTTCGCTTGGCCGCCAGGAAGTGAATATCGTCAATGGCCAGCAGGTCCAGCTGGCGGAATTGCAGGCGGAACTCGTTGAAGCTCTTGTTCCGGACGGCACAAATGTACTCGTTGGTGAAGTGCTCGCCCGTGACGTACCGCCAGCGGAAACTCTTGCCGCGGGTTCTCTTGCGAACCGCATTGCAGATGCCCTGCAGCAGGTGCGTCTTGCCTACCCCGCACGGCCCGTGGACGAAGAGGGGATTGAACGGCGGCTTTCCCTCTCTGCCGACCGCCATGGCGGCTGAATACGCCAGGCGATTGCTGTCGCCGACGACGAACTCCTCCAGCTTGTACTTCAGAGACGGCCCGGCCACCGGGCGACGCGGGCGGGAAAGGCCCTGCGAGGTCTTGGCGACGATATCCGCCTGACTGTCCAGGTCATTCCGCCGGAGATGTCGGCAAAGCTCCGGGTCGACACTAATCATTACGGGAAGCTTCTTGCCCAGGCGTGCCTCGGCAATGCCGGCGATCTCGCTTTGATAGTGCGTTTCAACCCACCCGGCCACAAATGTGTTCGGTACGGAAATTCGCACGCCGACTTCTTCGACGGCCACTTGCGTGCCGTGCCGGAACCATGCATTGAACTTCTGCGGGCCGATTCGCTGCCGCAACTCATCGAGAAGCTGTTCTGTTGCCGCTGTCTCGGCGCGCACCGGTTCCGCTGTCTTGTCCATGGTTTTTCCTTCACTCTCCTGCCGCCCTGGCGTCGGTAACAACTTTCGACCTTCTCCGACGCTCGACATCCACCGGCGTCATCTTACGCCACCCGGCAAGTGTGACCGACTTTACGGAGCGCTTGCAAACAGGTCAATATCAAAAACCAGCCATTTGTTATCCACAGCTTCCAACATGTTTACAAAAGGACTGTTGGCTCAAAAAAATAACTTGTGCTAACAGGTTATCCACAACGCCGTTTACGACATTATTTCACGGGCCTATGCAAGCCGTTCCGCTTTTGCGCACGCAACGTGAATCACACGCCTGGAAACATGCACGAATCCACTGCTCAGGTATGCGTTGAGGGCATAGGTGTTGCGTGTATCAACCGAAAGAGTCAGCGCGAGTTTGCCGCGCTTTCGAGCGACAGACTTTGCGTGTTGCAGCATTGCGGTCGCCAGTCTGCGGCCTCGGCAGGCGGGCACGACGCCCAGGTAGACGATATTTGCGGCGGCTTCGTTGGTCACGTCATTCATAAGCAGGCACCCGGCGGAATTTCCCTCGGGCGTCTCGACCAGCCACCACGTTGACGGGCAAAACACGCCCGTCGCGCGGTGGCCTGCCACGATCTCTGCCCCGCTGCGCAGGCCTTTCAGCATGGGGCAGTCCAGTGATTGCTCGTAGGTGGCGAGTATCACCTCCGCCAGTTGCGTTTCGGTGAAGTGGCTGTAATCGCGCCATCGCCACGGCGGCGGTTCGGCATGCGGGGGAGGAATCGACAGATCGAAGTCGCAGCGCATGTCGATGAAATCGGCAAGATGGGCCATTCCGGCGTCTTTGAGCAGGCGCGGCCCTTTCCTTGCCGAAGGGCTGGTCGTTGCCTGCACGAAGGCCATGCCGCGGCCGATCGCACCGCTGACAATGTCCGCCAGAAGGGCGACGAGGTCACGCCGGTTCACCCCCGGCGCCGACAGGGAACTGTAGAAAAGCATTCCCACGCGGCCTGGCGTGTCCAAGATCATGGCAGCGGCCGACATTCGTCCGTGGCGCATGGCCCGCCGGAAGAGCACCTTCTCGCCGGCGCTGCGGGCCATCTCATCGAAGTAGTGTGCCCTGGCCTGGACCTGCCCGTTGCAGCGGGCGCCCGCTACAATGAAGCCTGAAGCCCGGAGATACTCACCCGCCGGCACCGGCTCGATGCGACACTGACTGTTCATTATCCCCTCCGTCCTGTCTTGTTGCCCCGTCGACTGGAGTCTTACTGGCAAGACACGATCCCTTCGCTAGATCCGGTCGACCACGACGATCGTCTCGTCATCGCCCTGGGGGGCGCCCCCCCGGAATATATCTACCTCGCGCATCACGGCATCGGCGCACTCGCCCGGCGATGACTCGCTGTGGTCGCAAATAACCTGCTGGAGCCTCTCATCGCCGAAGAGGTTGTGATGTTCGTCGCCTGCCTCGACGATTCCGTCGGTATACAGCAACAGCCTCTCACCGGTCAGAAATGTGTGGCAGGTCTCGGTAGCCTCGAATCGTTCAACCCCCAGCAGTATGTCGTGCGTTCCCAGGGGAAGGGCGGAGCATTGGTCACGGTTGCACAGAAATGGGCGAGGATGCCCGCAATTGCACAGTATGCACATTCCGGATGGCGCGTCGAAAACCATGTACAGCAGCGAGCAGGACATCACAGAGTTGGTCAGATCACCCAACTGGCGGAGCATGTCGTTCAGGGCCGAGACTATCCTCGTGGGGCGGCTCCTGTCCTTCGTGTCCGACCGCAGGAACCCGTTAATATGCGCCATTACCAGCGCGGCCCTGACGCCATGGCCGACAACATCGCCGATGACGATGGCGGACTGGTCGCGGTTGAGGTGGATGAAGTCGTAAAAATCCCCACCGACACTTCCGCACATTCGGTTGCGGGCGGCGGCAACCTGGTGCTCGCATTCCAGCGGACACCCCTTCGGCAGCAAGGCCGCCTGCAGCCTCGCCGCCAGCATCAGGTCCAGTTCATCTTCATTCATCACGTAGGAATCGGCCACAGGTCATTATATGCCCCCCGGTGGCAATAGACCCACGCAGGGCCGATCTGGGCCCCGCCTAGGCGTCGGTGGGCGAGAACTCATCCTTGCCCACGCCGCACTCAGGGCACACCCAGTCGTCCGGGACGTCCTGAAAGCTCGTGCCCGGTTCGACTCCGTTGTCGGGATCGCCCACCGCCGGATCGTAAATCCATCCGCATGAGTCGCACACATATTTCTGCATGATATAGCTCCTGTTTATCAGTTTGTGGGCGGACAGGAAAACCGGCCCTATCCTGCATGCTTCACCACATGTCCGAAACGAGTCTCATAATGTCGCGGTAGGTAATGACAATAAACAACCCCAGCAGGAAAACCAGGCCCACCAGTTGAATCGTGTTCATAATACGAGGGCTCAGCGGCTTGCCTCTTATCTTCTCAACGATCAGCAGCACCGCATGCCCTCCGTCCACGACCGGGAAGGGCAGGAAGTTGATCACAGCCAGCAGCACCGAGATTAACGCCATCAGGTAAACGAAATCGACAACCCCCTTCCTGGCCGCACGGATCGCGATTCCGCCTATCCCCACCGGGCCCTGAACTTCCTTTACCGAAACGTTCCCTTTGAACAGGCTCGGAAACTGCATGTAGCCCATCCTCAGGTTATCCAGCGTTTGGTCAATCCCCCAGGCGATGGCGGACAGAGGGTTGGCGTATTTGATCAACGGGCTACGCAGGACCTTGAACTCCCGCGGCCCGGCGAACAGGATCAATTCGTAGTCGCTTCGCTGGAATTGCTGCTCCGGTATAACTCCAAGGTCCAGATCGAGCGAATGTGCGCCTCGCTGAACCGTCAGAACAACCGCGCTGCCGCTTCGCTGCACCTCGGCAAGAGCGTCGATGAGCTCCAGCCAGGTGCCGACAGCCTCACTGTTGACGTGTGTGATAAGATCGCTGCTGAGAATCCCCGCCTGTTCAGCCGCCGAACCGGAACGGACGTCGGCAATTACCAGGCTCTGGGTGTCGATGCCGGGTACTGTTCCGACAAGTACCCCGCCCCGTTTCTTCTTGGGGCGAATGTGCATCGGCTCGATGGTCTTACCGTCCCGCTCGACAATTATTTGCGTGCCTTCTTCTGCGAATTCCTCATTGATTTCCAGGAACTCCGCGAGTGTCGGGGGACCGCGGCCGCCGTAACCTGCGATAATATCGCCCGGACGCAGGCCCGCATCATCGGCAGGGGAGCCTCTGTAGACCCCTTTGACGGTCATTCGCGGCTGGACGCCTATGACGTCCATCTGCACCTTGGTCAGGTCGTCGGGGCTGATGGTCTTCTGCTGCCCGTCGGCCAATGTCAGGTCAATCTTCGGGTTCTTGCGGTCAGAGTAGTCCCACTCGGTCTCTTTGGCCCGCAGCAGCTCACCATTCTTCAGGAAGATCGCGTCACCGCCCATGAAAAGGCTAGGCAGCATCCTGACGGTGTAAGTATCCTCCGGGGCCCCGCCGGCGCGGCGGAGCGTGACGGTCACGGGCTCGCCGGTGAGGGACTTCTCAATACTCGGCAGCTCCCATGGGTGCCGAATCGGCTCACCGTTTATGCCGACGATGCGGTCGCCTGCACTTATGCCGTCCTCCGGCAGGATCAGGTCCGAGTCCTTCGCGAACACTAGGTCGAAAGTTTGTCTAATACCGAATGCCAGGGCGAGACTGCCCCCGGTGCCGGAAAATCGCACTCCGATCGCCGCCTCACCGAAACGCTCCTTGCCCTCGGCGTCGGCGCGGCGAATGCGGAACTTGAACTCGCTGTCCCGGTTGGCCAACACCGCGGCCATGTGTATCTGCTGAAATCCCTGGATGCTCTTGCCGTTGATCGAGAGAATCGTGTCTCCCGGCTTCAGACCGCCCTTGTCGATCTCCCCGTCATCCCAGGTGATTTCCGCCTCCGCCGCGGGCATGCCGGGCAGCGTTCCGCCCACCACCGGCGCGTCGAACCGAATTCCGATCAGCCCGATCGCCACGAAGGCGATACCGGCAAAAATCACGTTCATCACCACACCCGCGGCGATGACGGCGAACCGTGCGCCGACCGACTTGTTGGAAAACGACCTGGGATCGGTGTCGCCCTCCTTGACCGGGGCGATATCCTCCTGCCCGGTCATCTTGATATAACCGCCGATGGGCACCAGGCTGATCCGGTAGTCGGTCTCCTTGCCTCGAAAGCCGCATACCCTGGGACCCATGCCCACCGAAAATACCTCCACGCGTATTCCCACCCACTTGGCCATCAGAAAATGCCCGAGTTCGTGCACGAACACGACCGCACCAAGCCCCACGAGGAACATGATCAACGGAAGTATCCACTCCGACCACATTCCAGCCAAGTCAACAGCAAGCAATTCCATGAATGTCTCTTTTCCCTATCTTTATTGCCGTCGAATAGATCAGGCGGGCACAGGCTGCCGCACGCCGAGCGGGTGAGTCTAGCCTGAGATAGCCCCCCCCGCAATCGCGTCGATCCGCTCGGCTACACACCCGTGCGCCCACGCGTGGGCTGCCAGCAGCGCGTCGAGAGTAATATCGCTACAGGCTGTCGCCTTGTTAAGGGCCTCTTCGACGAGCGGCACGATCTGCCCGAATCGTATTCGCCCGGCCAGAAACGCCTCAACGGCGGCTTCGTTGGCACTGTTCAGGATCGCCCCGGCCGTCCCGCCGCAACGGATCGCCTCATAGCCGAGTTCTATTGCGCGGGCGAAACGCCTGTTCAGCGGCGCGAAGCTGAGCTTGCCCAAAGTCGCCAGGTCCAGCCGCCCGGGGCTGCGGCGGGCGCGCTTGGGGTATCCAAGCGCGTACGCTATGGGCGTGGTCATGTCCGGCAGGCCCATCTGCGCGATGGTCGAGCCGTCGCAGAACTCCACAGCCGCGTGGAACACCGATTCCCCGTGGAGCACCACGTCTATCCGCTCTGCCGGCAGGTCGAAAAGCCAGTGGGCTTCCACCACCTCCAGCGCCTTGTTCATCATGGTGGCCGAGTCGACCGTGATCTTCGGTCCCATCGACCACGTCGGGTGCCGCAGGGTGTCCTCCACCGTGGCCTTCTCCACATCCCGGTCCGCCCAATCCCGCAGCGCCCCCCCCGATGCGCTAAGCACGATGCGGCTGACCTCGTCTCTCCGACCGGCCGCCATGCACTGAAAAACCGCCGAATGCTCGCTGTCCACAGGTATCACCTCAACACCCGCCGCCCGCGCTGCAGGCATCACCACCGCGCCTGCCATCACAAGCGTCTCCTTGTTGGCAAGTGCCAGCGTCGCCCCGCACTCTATCGCCGCCAGCACCGGCGCAAGACCGGCCGACCCTACCATCCCCGCCAGCACAACGTCAGGCCTGCTCCGGCGGACAAGCTCTACCGCCGCCTCCAACCCCGCCAGCAGCTCCACGCCGACAGGCAGCGCCTCTGCCAGCGCCTCTGCGGCGGATTCGTCGGCCATCGCAACCATCTCCGGCGAGAATTGCCTCGCCTGCTCCGCCAGTTCCCGCCAGTTCGACCCCGCCGCCAGCGCGCACGCCGACAGATCAGCCTGTTCGGCTATCACTTCCAGCGTCTGCCGGCCTATGCTGCCGGTCGAGCCCAGTATGGCGATTCGCTTGGTTTTCACGGCACACCACCTTACGCGAGACGACTCCTTCCGGCAAGGTCAAACGCTGAGAGGTAAGCCCTGACTGGCCGGGCGGTTGTTTCCCACTCGCCACAGGCCTATAATCGCCCCGATGAGCAAGGGCCTCGACGAACGCTTCGTTAGCCACAAACTGATCTTCGACGGCAAGGTCGCCAAGGGCTACGCCGTCGATGTCCGCATGGATGACGGGCACATCGTCCGGCGGGATTACTTCCACTACGGGCCAGCCGCCGTCATCCTGCCCGTGCTGGATGACGGCTCGATTGTCCTTATCCGAAACTTCCGCTTCGCCGTCGATGAGCACCTCCTCGAGCTGCCCGCCGGCATGGTCGACGGCGATGAGGACCCAGCCGCCTGCGCCGCCCGCGAACTCACCGAGGAGACCGGCTACTCCGCCGCCCGAATCGAAAAGCTCGGGGCCTTCTTCAGCGCACCCGGCACCACCGACGAAACCATGCACGCCTTCCTGGCGACCGACCTCACCGCCGGCGATCAGGACCTCGAAGTATACGAGAAAATTACGCTGGAAATGTATCCGGAAAACGATGTCCGCCGAATGGTCGCCGATGGCCGCATCCACGACGCCAAGACCATCGCCGCGCTCGGCCTCTACTGGCTGACAAGGGCCAAGGAATAGCTGCGTGGGCATACACGACAGGCCATACTTCCGCGAGCAATCATCATTCGGCGGCGGCTTCGGCCGCGCCGCCGGCGGCATCATGTTCGGCATGCCCAGGTCGGGCCGGGTCGTTAAGAAACTCCTGCTGATCAACATCGCAGTGTTCGTGCTGCAGCAGTTCCTCGACCGCCAGGGCGAACTTAGCGGTATCTTCGGCGTTACCAGCGGGACCTGGTGGCAATTATGGCGGTACGTCACGTTCCAGTTTCTTCATGCCGGTTTCCTGCACATCGCCCTTAACATGCTCGGGCTCTACATGCTCGGCACGCCCCTTGAGCTGACCGTGGGCAGCCGGCGTTTTCTGTGGTTCTACCTGTCATGCGGCATTGTGGCCGGCGCCGCCTACGCAGCCATGGGAAAGCTGTTGGGGCCCGACAACCTCCCGCCGAACATGCCAATCATCGGTGCATCCGGCGGAGTCTATGCGATCGTTCTTGCCTGTGCGGTGCGGTTCCCGCACTTCAGACTCATATTCTTCCTCTTCCCTGTGCCCATTCGCATGGCGGCGGTGATCATCTTCGGCGGCATGGCCCTGCTGATTCTCAGCACGCTGGCAGGCGGCCAGGTGAGCGGGGCGTTCTGGTCTGACGTCGCCCACCTCGGCGGGGCCGTCGCAGCAGCCTTTTGGATATGGGGCCTGCCGAAAGTCATGGGGCTCTCGGCCGACGTTCGACAAAAGATGAACCACGGCGCTTGGGAAAGAAAGCTCCGCCACCAGGCCGAGGACGAGAAGACCATCGATGAAATACTCAAAAAGGTCCACGATCAGGGAATCAACAGCCTCACCCGCAAGGAAAAAAACACACTCGCCGACGCCACCAAACGCCAACGCCGCGGCGAATGACGAACATCTGTCACAGCTTCGCCGTTCACCCGGCGACCGGAGGATGCATCCGTTGAAGCGAAAAGGCGACACCTGGAACGAATCCCAAACCCACAAAGACCCCGTCACCGGGCGGACAGTCAGGCAGATCACCACCGCCGGCGACATCAACGAAAAGGCCCCGTACCACACCCGCACAACATTCACCGACGACGGTGAGTTCCTGATCTTCTCCACCCTTCGCGACGGCGCCTCGGCTCTCTGCCGCGCCCACGTCGCCACCGGCGAAATCACCCAGCTCACCGATCGCGTCCCCTCGACCGAAAAACAGATCTCGGCCCGCACCATCGCCCCACGCAGCGGCTGGATCCCGTATTGGCTGGGCGGCAGCCTTCGGGCAGTGAACATCCACACCCTCCAGGAACGCACCATCATCGAAGACATTGGCCCCCAGTGGTCCCCCCGACTGTCCAGCGTCGACCCCGAAGAAGAATTCATCGTCACCCCCATCGGCACCGAAGACCCCGCCGTCCTCGCCTCGATCCCCGCCGACGTCCCGCGGGTCTACCCCGAGGCCTGGCCCTCCGGACGATGCAGAATCACCCGCATTATCCGCGTCCCCTTCGCCGGCGGCGAGCCCGAGGTCATCCACACCGAGGTCGGCATCAACATCAACCACCTCGAGCATTGCCCCACCGACGGTGACCTGCTCTACATCGACCGCGACAGGCCACCCATGTGGCACGCCGGCGGCGACTACAGCAAGACCTCCCGCTGCTGGACGCTCCGTATCTCCACCGGCGAGCTGACTCCACTCACGCCGCGCGCAGAAGCAAAATTCCAGATCCACGCCGTCTGGAGCTGGGACGGGCAGTTCATTTTCTACCACGGACCGGCCGTCCTCGTCCGGGGTCCGTGCCCCTGGTATGTCGGCGCCGTCAGGCCAAATGGCGAAATCTACCGCGAGTGGACCTTCCAGGAAGGCAAACACTACGGCCACGTCGCCGCCGCGCCTGACCGCCCAGCCATCATCCTCGACGGCAACGTCACACCAGACCGCCTCGTCTGGCTCTACATCGACGGCCCCGAGCCCCGCTTCGAAACCATCTGCGAGCATAAGACCGAGCTCAACTCCCTGCCCGCCAACCAGGCCACACACGCACACCCATCCACCGACAGGTCAGGCCGATGGATCGCTTACAACGTCGCCCGCGCAGGCAGAACCGACGTCCATGTCGTGGAAGTGTAGCCAGTCCTCGGACCCGCCAGCCGGGAGATGATAAACTCCCGAGGGGGATGACCCTCCCGTCGAGTCGCCAGGAACCCGCGTTCCGCACGCTCTATACATCGCAGCGACGTTGTGGTATAGAGCCCATCAGGCCAAGCGGCATTATCCTCATTTGGGCTGAGAAGGGAGATTTCACATGAAATGGCTAAGAGCATTGAGTTGTGCTTGTTGGGTGATCGCCATCCTGTCAGTTGTTGTCATGCTCGTCATCGGACTGGCGACCGTATGGGCCAAGGACGGAGAAGATCTGTTCGAGACACTCAACAAGCCTTTCTTCACCGCCCTGTTCCTATTGGGAGCAACTGCCGTCACGATTATCCTCAATTCTATAATCATCCGCTCCGTCTGCTCCAACGGCGGCAGCGACAAACCTTCCGGGCTTGCTTACCCGCCCGATAGCAATCCATAAGCGCCGACGCCGGCATCGTAGATAAACTTCCCTCCGAAAAACACCAGCGCCGCCCCGCACATCGCCATAACAACCCGCTGTACCTTTGCGCCCCAAACCTTCCCGCCCTTGTGCGCCGTCCATGCAAGCGCCGTCAGCCATATCAAATCCAGCGACCAGTGCACACCCGCAAACACCGCAAACGCCACCCGCCCCAGGCTCCCCGCTTCCTGCGCCAGCCCCAGCCCCACAGTCAGCCACCACCCCAAAAAATAAGGGTTGCACCCCGACATCACCACCCCTATCGCCAGCGGATGACGCGTCGTCTCCCCGGCCGCCTGCTCGCTCGGCCTGGCCGCGTTGCGAAAACTCCCCCACGCCATCCATAGCAGAAACGCCCCGCCAACCGCCCCGATCGCTGCGCCCACCCGCGGGTCGCTCAGCCTGTCCGCCCACTGCACCACAAGCAACATCAGCGGCAGCTCCACCACTCCGTGTCCGATCGCCACCCACGCCCCTGCCCACCGTCGTCGGGCCGCGGCGCTCACCGTCGCCGCCGTCAGCGCGCCCGGCTGAAGAACGCCCGAAAGCGAAATGACAATCGCCGAACCAAGGAATACCGAAAGCTCTCGCATGAAGGGCCTTTAACATTTGGCCTTTATCATTTAGCATTCCTGATCGGAAACTTCCAGGAGTCTTGCCATGAGCAAAATTGCAATCACCGGTGCAGCCGGGCGGATGGGCAGGCGTATAGCCGCTCTGGCCATCGAGAGCGAACAGTTCGACATCGTCTCGGCGATGGAGTATCCCGGGCACGAGGCAATCGGCTCGGACGTCGGCGCCCTTGCCGGCGTTGGCGCGTTCGGTGTGGCCATCAGCGACTCCCTGTCTGACAGCGCGGATGTCCTGATCGACTTCTCGCTGCCCGAAAGCACGATGCACTGGCTCGACGTCTGCCGCGCCAGGAACCTGGCCATGGTCATCGGCACGACCGGCCTGACCGAAAGCCAGCTTGCCGAGGTCGCCGATGCCGCCCGAAAAATCCCCATCGTGCAGGCGGCAAACATGTCTGTCGGCGTCAACGTGCTGCTGAAAGTCGTCGCGGACCTCGCCCGGGCGCTCGGACCCGATTACGACATCGAAATCTCCGAGACCCACCACCGCTTCAAAAAAGACGCCCCCTCCGGCACAGCCATCGCCCTGGCCAAAAGCATCTGCCAGGCCATCGGTAGGGAATACGGTGACGCGGCCGTCCTGGGCCGCGGCGGGCAGTCTTCGCGAAGTCCCGGCGAGATCGGCATGCACGCCCTGCGACTCGGCGATACAGTCGGCGAGCACAGCGTGCATTTCGGGAACCTGGGAGAAACCGTCACCGTCTCCCACTCCGCCCACACGCGCGATACCTTTGCCCGCGGGGCCCTGCGGGCAGCCCAGTGGATTGTCGGTAAACCGCCTGGTTTGTATTCCATGCAGGATGTGCTCGGCCTGAGCTGATTCGCTGATTCTTGATTTCGATTCGGATTTCAAGTTTCGGATTTCGGATTTCGAATCTTGTGTCTTACGAAGCACCCATCGCCTAGGCCGCCAAACATTAAACTCCTGCCCGAATAGACAAGGTGACAGTGAGACTCCTATGATTGACTTGCGCAGCGATACAGTTACCAAGCCCACAGACGAAATGCGCCGCGTCATGGCCGCCGCCGAGGTCGACGACGATGTGCTCGGCTACGACCCGACCGTCCGCCGACTTGAGCTGCGCACAGCCGACATCCTCGGCAAGGACGACGCCCTCTTCGTCCCCTCCGGAACCATGGCCAACCAAATCGCCGTCAAAACACACACCGTTCCGGGCGATGAGATTATCCTCGAAGCCGAAAGCCACATCTTCTGGTACGAAGCCGGCGCCCCAGCGGCGATCTCGGGCGTCATGTGCCGCTGTGTCCGCGGCGAGCGCGGCGTGTTCACCGCCGACGACGTGCGACTAGCCGTCCGAGACGACGACGTGCACTTCCCGCGGACCTCCCTGGTCTGTGTGGAGAACACCCACAACCGCGGCGGCGGCAAGGTCTGGCCTGTCGAGCAGGTCGCCGAAGTCGCCGCCGCTGCACGCCGGGCGAATCTCAAGCTCCATCTCGACGGCGCACGCCTCTGGAACGCCGCCGTCGCCTCCGGCATCGCCGAGGCCGACTATGCCCGGCACTTCGACTCCGTGGCCGTGTGCTTTTCCAAGGGCCTGGGTGCGCCGGTAGGCTCAGCCATCGCCGGCGACCCGGACTTCATCGCCAAGGGCAGACGTTTCCGCAAAATGTTTGGCGGCGGCATGCGGCAGGCCGGCATCATCGCCGCCGGCGCTCTCTACGCCCTGGAGCACAACCGCCACCGCCTCGTCGAAGACCACGCCAACGCCAAGAGGCTGGCTGAAGGGCTGGCCGAAATCGACGGCATCGAAATAGACCCAGCCACGATCGAGACGAATCTCGTCTACTTCCGTGTCCGAACCATGCCTGCAGCTGAGCTGGCCATGAAGTTGCAGGCCGAGGGCATTCTGTTGCTGGGCGGCAACGGCGCCTGTCGAGCCGTTCCGAACCTAATGACCTCCACGAAAGACATCGACACTGTCCTGGCTGCCATCGCCAGGATAATGAAGAACCGCTAGATGCCCACCGGCCTGCCACACGACTGGGACCTGACCATCACACAGGCCATCGCACTTCAGGCCGAGCTCGCCAAACGCGTCCGCGTCGCGCCCCTGCGGCCAGACATTCACACTGTCGCCGGCGTCGACTGTGCCGTCCTGGGCCACGCTGGCAGGTGGCAACGCCGCCGTGAGTCACCCGGCGAAGGCCAGATCATCGCCGCCGCAGTCCTCTGCGATGCCGACACCATGGAAGTGCTCCAGGTCGCACACTGCCGCCGGGTCCTTCGCTTTCCCTACGTGCCGGGCCTCCTGAGCTTCCGCGAAGCCCCCGCCGTCATCGAGGCTGTCGGCCGGCTCAGCCGCCCGCCCGACCTGCTCATGTGCGACGGACAGGGACTGGCCCACCCGCGCGGGCTCGGGCTGGCCTGTCACGTAGGCCTCTGGCTCGACGTGCCAACCATCGGCGTCGCCAAGAGCCGCCTCTGTGGCCGGCACCGCCCGCTCGGCCCCCGCCGCGGCTGCAAGGTGCAGTTAAAGCACAACGGCAAGATTGTCGGTGCAGTCCTCCGCACAAGAGACAACGTCAAGCCCCTGTATATTTCCGTCGGCCATCACGTCACCCTCGACGACGCCGTCACCTGGACGCTCAGGTGCGGTAGGGGCTTCCGCTTGCCGGAACCAACCCGCCAGGCCGACCAGGCGGTCGGCAGGTTGAAGCACATGCGCTAGATTTCTGGCGGCTAGGCCTCGAAGCGATTACAATCTTCCGGCGATTCGGAGCCTGTTATGTCGGCAACTGCGATCAGGCGTGACATCATATCCAAAGCCCGGCGTGTCGTCGTTAAGCTTGGCACCAGCGCCATCTGCGATCAGCGGGGGCGACTGGACCCGGCCGTGCTGCGAAGCCTCGCCGGGCAGATCTGCCGCGCGATGGAAAACGGCGTGGCCGTCACCGTGGTCTCCAGCGGTGCGATAGGCGCAGGCCTTGCCGAGCTGGACCTGCCTGCCCGCCCAAAGACTCTCCCCATGCTGCAGGCCGTCGCCGCCGTGGGGCAGGGGCAGCTCATGCGGACCTTCCACGACACCTTCGCACGTCGCGGCAGAAAGGTCGCCCAGGTCCTGCTCACCCGAAGCGACTTCGAGGATCGTGCCCGTTACCTCAACATCCGCAACACGCTCCACGCCCTCAGCGAATCGGGCGTCGTGGCTGTCATCAACGAAAACGACGCCGTCGCCGTCGACGAGATCCGCTACGGTGACAACGACCTCATCGCCGCCCACCTGACAAACATGCTCGCCGCCGACCTGTTGGTGCTCCTCACAAGCGTGGACGGAGTCCTCGCCAGCGGCAAGGTGTTGGACGTTGTTCAGCGAGTGGATAGCGGAACGCTTGCACTTGCAAACGGCCGGCGGAGCGCCCTCGGCTCCGGCGGGATGGCCAGCAAGCTTCAGGCCGTCCGCATCGTTACCCGCTCCGGCGAGGCTGCCGCCATCGCAAACAGCCGAACGCCGCAAGTCCTGACGCGTCTCCTGGCGGGAAGGGCGGTCGGCACCGTCTTTGCCCCCGCCGACAGAAAAATGTCAAGCCGCAGCCGATGGATCGCCCAAGCGTCCCGTCCGACCGGACAGGTCATCGTCGACGACGGCGCAGCCCGCGCCCTCCGCGAGCGAGGCCGAAGCCTCCTGCCTTCTGGCATCACCGCTGTTCAGGGACGCTTCGAAAAGGGCGCCGTCGTGAACGTCATCGATCCAGCCGGCCATGCCTTCGCACGCGGGCTTAGCAACTATTCCTCCGAGCAGGTCAAGACAATCATGGGGCTGAAAACATCGCAGATCACCAAGGCTCTGGGCGATAAGCCATACGACGAAGTCATCCACCGCAACAATATGACGCTGCTTTAAGGGGGATTTAGGATTTGGGATCCGGGATTTCACGCCGTTAGGCATGCCGCTATCGGCGCACCTGCCCGCTGCCGGTGACTATCCACTTGTACGTCGTCAGGTCCTCAGCCCCCATCGGCCCGCGGGCGTGCAGCTTGTCGGTCGATATCCCAACCTCCGCGCCCAGCCCGTACTCCCCGCCGTCTGCGAAACGCGTCGAGGCGTTGACCATCACACTCGATGAATCAACCGCCGCGGCGAACCGCTCAGCCGCCGCCGGATTGTCCGTAACTATCGCCTCAGTATGCGCGGAGGAATACTTGTTAATGTGCTCGATGGCATCTTCCAGCGAGTCCACCACCCGCACCGCTAAAATCAGGTCCAGGTATTCCCGCGTCCAGTCATCCTCCGTCGCCGCAACCATCTCGCCCACTATTCGCCTGCTCCGCTGGCAGCCGCGTAGCTCAACCCCAGCCGCCATCAGCTTGGCGCTTATCCGCGGCAGGAACTCCTCTGCCACCGCCGCATCCACCAGCAGCGTCTCCATCGCGTTGCACACCCCGGGCCTCTGGCACTTGGCATTCATGCAGATCGCCTCAGCCATGTCCAGGTCGGCTGCGGCGTCAACGTAAACGTGACAGTTGCCCGCGTAATGCTTGATGACCGGAATGGTGGCCGCCTCCGTCACCGCTCGGATAAGCTGCTCCCCGCCGCGCGGTATGATCACGTCTATCAGCCCCTCAGCTCTCGCCATCGCCCTCACCACGGCCCGGTCGGTGCGGTCTATGACGGTCACCGCCTCTCCCGGCAGACCCGCCGATGCTATCGTCCGCTGAAGGACCCCCGCGATCGCCAGGTTGGAGTTTCGCGCCTCCTTGCCGCCCCGCAGGATGCACGCGTTGCCCGCCTTCAGGCAAAGCCCCGCCGCGTCCGCCGTCACGTTAGGCCGCGATTCGAAGATTATCCCTATCACCCCGATCGGCACGCGACGCTTCTCGATGTGCAACCCGTTGGGCCGGTCCCACTCGCAAATCGTCATACCCACGGGGTCCGGCTGTCCGGCCACCTGCTCCAGGCCCGCCGACATCGCCTCTATGCCGGCATCGGTCAGCCGCAGGCGGTCTATCATCGCCCCCGCCAGACCCGCCCCCTCCCCAGCCGCAACGTCCTTCTTGTTGGCAGCCTGCAACTCCGCGCGTGCCTCTCGAATGCCCACCGCCGCCGCCAGCAGGGCGTCATTCCGCAGCTTACCAGACGACAACGCGACAACTGCCGCCGCCTTGCGGGCCACCTGCCCAAGCGAATGCACATATTCTTGCGGTGTCTGTCTCTTCATGAGGTCATTCCGAAGGCCGTCGGCCCGCTGTGCAACTGCCAAGGTTCCCGGTCAGACTGTCAGCTTGTCGTATTGGGCCCGGTCCGTGGGCCGGCTGGCCCACCAGGCCCGCACGGCGGCGACGCCGGCTTGATCCGCGGTGAAGCCCTTGCCCGTTATCTTGCCCAACGCCCCGGCGGCTGCGCACCGAAGGGCTCCACACGTTATCTCATCGTCCAGATCGCCGATGCTCACCTGCTGGACAAGGTAATACGCCGCCCGCCCGTCGCCCAGGTCGCCGAGCTTCTCCACGACCAGACGCTTCAGTTCCAGGGCATTCTCCGCCCCGTCCGGCACGCGATAGCTCTCCAACAGACGCAGCAGCGGTTCGACAGCCTGCCTGCCGATATGAGCGAACTCATCCAGCTTCGCTGCGCGGGTGGCGCCGTCCCAGCTATTAAAGTGGGCGTAAATGTCTTCCAGCCGACTCTCGACCTCCGACTCGTCGACGGTGGCCCCCGCCAGCGCACGGCCGATCATCTCCTCGACAATCGTATCTTCTATTTCGAGGCGCCGGGCGATCCGCATGAGCATGCGCCGCTCTTTGTCGCTGACAACCCCGTCAACGGCAGCTGTGCCTGCAAGGAGCTCTATGGCACGCCTCGCCTTGTCCGCATCGCGCGGCAGAGACAGCTTCTGCCCGCCCGCCTCGGCCTCAGCCGTCAGTCGGGCAAGCTCCTCCTGCCCGATGCCCGCCTCACCGGCAAGATTGGCTACGAATGCACGTTCGTCGTCGTTGAAGTCGCCGTCAGCCAGCGCGAAAACAATAACGTTCCGCAAATCCTTTGTAGAGTCGGTCATAGCAATCTCCCGTTTTCGATAATTCCGCCGCCCATTATAGCCCGCCTGGGTAAGCCGGCGAAAGACTTCCGATTCAGGCTGAATCGTATGCTGGTGAGAAAACAGCGCGACAGGCCGCAAGCCCCGCCGCGCCCTGACAAAGGACATCTCTGTGTCCTCTGTGGCAAAGCCGTTGCTGTTCCTCGAATCTTGCCTCTTTCTCCCCTTCCTGTCCTTCGTGGTGAGCCCCTCGCCCCAGCCAGGGGAGGCAATTCTACTCGCCTGGAACTTCCTTCGCTTCCATCCAAGTGAACATCTTTCGCAGCTTCTTGCCCACGACCTCGATCGGGTGGTTCTTGTCCGCCTCGTAGAGTTTCTTGAAATTCGGCTTGCCCGCCTTGCACTCGTCAAGCCATTCCTTCGCGAACGAGCCGTCCTGGATGCGCTTTAGCGCCTTCCGCATATTCTCCTTGACCTCCGGACCTATGATGCGCGGCCCCACGGCCAGGTCCCCGTACTCAGCCGTGTTCGAAATGCTGTATCGCATGTAGCTCAGCCCGCCCTCAGTGATCAGCTTTATGATCAGCGCCAGCTCGTGCAGGCACTCGAAGTACGCCATCTCCGGCGAGTAGCCGTTCTCCATCAGCACCTCCGAGCTCATCTTGATCAGCATCGTCAGCCCGCCGCACAGCACCACCTGCTCCCCGAACAGGTCCGTCTCCGTCTCATCCTTGAACGTGGTCTCGATAATGCCGGCTCGCCCGCCGCCGATCCCGATCGCCCACGCCAGACCAAGCTCACGCGCCTTGCCCTCGTTGTCGTGCTCCACCGCCAGCAGGCACGGCACGCCCGAACCTTCCAAAAAGCAGCTTCGCACCGTGTGCCCCGGGCCCTTTGGCGCGACCATTATCACGTCCACCCCGTCCGGCGGGACGATCTGCTTGAAGTGAATGTTGAACCCGTGGCAGAACCCCAGCGTCTTGCCGGCCTTCAGGTGCGGCTGGATTTCCTCTTTGTAGACCGCCCCCTGGAACTCGTCTGGCAGCGTGATGATTATCAGGTCGCCTTGCTTTGTTGCCTCGCCAGCCGAGACCGGCTTGAACCCCAACTTCTCAGCCAGCTTGTAGTTGTTCGTGCCTTCCAGCTCCGCTACCACGACTTTCACCCCGCTGTCCCGCAGGTTCTGGGCGTGGGCATGGCCCTGGCTGCCGAAGCCGATTACCGCCACCGTCTTGCCCTTCAGCGCCTTCAGCGAGCCGTCCTTGTCGTATAGTACCTTCATGTCTGTCATGACGATCTCCTTGTCCCGTCAGCCGGTCAAACCACACTTCTACGTCGACAGCCGCTGCTCGTCAAGCCCGCCGCCCAGAGAACCTTGACATGTTGCCGTGGGCGATTATGCTGCGCTGCTCAACGCGGCCCACCCGCCGCACAATGGAGAAGCAATCGACGATGACAAACGATCCGCAACTGAAGGCCGTCCTGTTCGACCTTGACGGCGTCCTGGTGGATACCTCCCAGCTCCACGCAGATGCCTGGGCCCAGCTCGCCAGAAGCGTCGGCGCCCAACCGCCCGCCGACATCAAGGACCGGGTCCGCGGCATAAGCCGAATTGAGTCGCTGAAAATCGCCCTCGGCGACCTCGCCACCCGCTACAGCGACCAAGAACTCCACGACCTAGCTGCCCAAAAAAACAGCCGATACCTCGATATGATCAAGCAGTTGACTCCCGACGACCTACTGCCCGGCGTGATGGCGCTTTTCGACGATCTGGACTCCGCCGGAATCAAAATCGTCCTGTGCTCCGCCAGCAAGAACGCCAAGGCCGTCCTGCGGGCGGTCGGTATCCTTGACTGCTTCGACGCCATAGCAGACGGTCATTCCTACAAGTGCGGGAAACCACACCCCGATGTCTTCTGGACCGGCGCCCGCATGTTGGGCCTCACTCCCGCCGAGTGCGTCGTCGTTGAAGACGCCGCCGCCGGTATCACCGCCGCACTCGACGGCGGGTTCGTCGCCATTGGCATGGGGCACCCAGAGCTGCTCAGACACGCACACCATCTTATCGACGACCTGACAGACCTCGACGCGGACCTCCTGCGGCAGATCCACGCCAGGTTCGCTGATGATCTGGAGAAGAAAGAACAAGGATGAACGCCGATCAACACAGACAAGAGCCCTTTTGTTCTAATCATTGTCTGCGCTCATCTGTGTTTATTCCTGTTCTTCTTTTACAGGCGCAACAGTAAGGAACACTAACATGGCGAAAGTTGCCCAGCAGTACCTTCAAATCGACCCCTGGCTGGTCACCGAGAATGGCTTCCATCCCGATCGATCCCTAGTCTCAGAATCCGTCTTCGCTCTCGCCAACGAATTCATGGGCGTCCGAGGATACTTCGAAGAAGGCTACTCAGGCCGCACCGAGCCCGGCAGCTTCTTCAACGGCATCTTCGAGGACGAGGACACACACCACCCCGCGCCTCACATCGGCATGGCCCTGCGGTGTCACTTTCTGGCCAACGCCGTCGATTGGCTGCACGCCCGGATCAAAATCGCCGGCGAGCAGCTCGACCTGGCCAAATCCAAATTCAGTGAGTTCACGCGGACACTGGACATGGGCGCCGGCACGATGACACGCAGCTTCGTCTGGACGCTCAAAGGCGGTAAGCAGGTCCGCCTCACCTTCCAGCGTTTCACCAGCATGGTCACCCCTTGCCTCGCCGGCCAGCGGATCACACTCGAGGCGATCAACTTCTCCGGCATGGCCCAGGTCACGATGGGCCTCGACTTCGACGTTGTCCAGTGCACCCGGCGAAAACGCCGGCTTTGGCCCACCGTCGAGATGCGATTCAGCGGCAAGACGCCGGCTATCGTCGGCCGGACCGAGCGGACCGGACACCGCGTCTTCTCAGCCATGCACCTCCATGCCCCAGACGACGCACAGATCCACCGCACCAGGACCGACCGCATGATCGGCTATAACGTCAAGATCAGGCTCGCCAAGGGCAAGCCCGTCTCACTGGATAAAATGGCCGTCCATGCCACCGAGAAGAGCCCCAAGGTCTCAAACGCCAGGTTCTGGCAACGCGCGCTCGACCTCACCGCCCAGTACGCCCGAATGACCTACGACCAGGCCCTGTCAGGCCACATGACATACTGGCGCGCACAGTGGGACATGCTTGACGTCGTCATCGAAGGAAGCCCCGCCGACCAACAGGCCGTCCGCTTCGCCATCTATCACCTCTCCCAAATCAAGCACGGCGTCGACTCGGACCTCAACATCGCCGCCAAGGGCCTGTCCGGCGAGGACTACGAAGGCCACACCTGGTGGGACACCGAAACCTACTGCCTGCCCTTCTACCTCTTCAACAATCCCAAGGCCGCCCGCGATCTGCTCGTCTGGCGGCATGCCCGCCTGCCCCAGGCACGCCGGCGCGCCGTCGAAATGGACCTCCAAGGCGCCCGCTACCCCATGGACACCATTGACGGTACCGAGTCCAGCCGCTCGTGGCAGAACGGCGACCTGGAAATCCACGTTCCCATGGCCGTCAGCTTTGGAATCTGGCACTACGTCCTTCTCACGCAGGATAAGGAGTTCCTCTACAACGAAGGCATCGAGATGCTCCTGGAGGTCGCCCGCTTCATGGCCTCACGAGGGCAATGGAGCCAGACCTCCGGCGGATTCGGCTTCTGGTGCGTCGTCGGGCCCGACGAGTTCCACTTCGCCGTACACAACAACTACTACACCAACATCCTCGCAAAGAAGATGTTCGAGTACACCCTCAGCGTCATCGCCGAGATGAAGAAAGAAGCGCCCGTCGAGCTCGCCAACGCGGCAAAGAAGGTGAACCTCCGCCCCCGAGAACCCACCAATTGGGCCAAGATGGCCAGGAAGATGATCCTCCTGCAGGATAAAAAAACAGGCGTCTTCGAGCACTTCGAGAACTACTTCGACATGCCCCACATCGACTGCGACAGCATCGACCCAGCCGACTTCCCCCTCATCAAGCACTGGTGCTACTACCGAATCTTCCGCTGGGACATGATCAAACAGCCTGATACCCTCCTTGCGCTCTTCCTGTTTAGCCACGACTACACCGCCGCCGAAAAACTGGCAAACTACGAATACTACGAGCCTCGCTGCATCCACGAGTCCTCCCTCTCCCCGGCCATCCACTCGATCCTCGCCGCCGAGGTCGGTAAGAACACCCTGGCGGCCACCTACTGGAACCACGCCGCTCGCCTGGACCTCGACGATTACAACCGCAACACCTCCAACGGCCTGCACACCACATCCATGGCCGCCACGTGGATGAACGTCGTCTACGGCTTCGGCGGTATGCGGTCCGATGGCAAGCTCCTGAGCTTCCGCCCAAACATGCCCAAAATGTGGAAGGCATTCTCCTTCAAAATCCTCTACCGCGGCTCGATTCTGGAAGTCGCCGTCGATAAGACCAGCGCTACCTTCCGCGTCGTCAAGGGCGACCCCCTACGGGTTGAAATCTTCGACAAACCTTGCAGGGTCGCCGACAAGGACCTCGTCGTGGCCCTGGCCCAAAAGTAACAAGGCCGTATCCATACCCAATGCCCGCCGGGCCAGCAACGCCCCAGAAGCGCGTAGCTGGGAACCTAGGATCCCCGCGACACGCATATGCCGAAGGATTTATAAGCCATAAACAAGCCTTGCCTGCATAGACTCGACTGGCGGGGCCCCGTCCCGCCGGCCCTTTGTCGACTTGGTTGCGCACCAAACCCCGGTAGCATTTCCGCCCGCCGTCAGTTCACCCTTGAGTGTGTTGTTGAATGTGTATGCGCGACGATTCTTGTGCACAATCCCCCGAAAATCACGCTAGGTAAAGGATGGTTGCAATTATGGCGAGAGCCGCCATCGCAACTCCACAAAGACCACTCCCCAATCGATTGCTCGAAAAGAAACGCTATCAAGCCGGGCAGTCGACCTCAGCGATGCAAGCCGCTTGTTTCCCTTTCTTGGGTGGGGCTTTCGGGATTCCCTCGGCGCATTCTCTATCCGGTGCTCGACATTGATTGTTGCCTGTCGCCTGTGATGCGTGTATCGTTGTGCGATTGTTTCTGACCTCCGGAGTTTGCCTTGAGTGACATGACCATACTGATAACCGGCGGCGCCGGTTTCATCGGCTCCCACCTCGCTGAACGGCTCGTCGCCGACGGCCACGGCCTCATCCTCGTCGACGACCTGTCCACCGGCTCCCTGAAAAACATTCGCCACCTTCTGAACGGCCGCCGCGTGCAGTTCGTCCGGGAATCCGTCCGCAACGAATCGACCATGACCGCACTTGTCGACCGCTGCGACGTTGTGTTCCATCTGGCCGCCGCCGTCGGCGTCCAGCTCATCGTCGACAGGCCCGTCCACACCATCGAAACAAACATCCACGGCTCCGAGGTCATGTTAAACCTCGCCAACAAGTTCCGCCGAAAAATCCTCCTCGCCTCCACCAGCGAGGTCTATGGCAAGAACGAAAAGTCTCCCTTCAACGAGGACGACGACACCACCCTCGGTCCCACCCGCTTCACCCGTTGGAGCTACGCATGCAGCAAAATGGTCGATGAATTCCTTGCACTGGCCTATCACGACCAGTTCGCCCTGCCGACCGTTGTCTGCCGCTTCTTCAACACCGTTGGGCCCCGCCAGACAGGCCAGTACGGTATGGTCGTGCCGCGCTTCGTCCGCCGCGCGCTGCGCAACGAGCCCCTGGAAATATACGGCACCGGCAAGCAGAGCCGATGCTTCTGCAACGTCGCCGATGTCGTCGGGGCCCTTGTCAAGCTCATGGCCTGCGACCAGGCCGACGGGCAGGTCATAAACATCGGCACGACAGAGTCCACCACCATCGAGGCTCTCGCCGACCGCGTCATCGACCTGTCCGACTCCGGATCGATCAAGACTCACCTCACCTACGAGCAGGCGTACGGCCGGCCTTTCGATGATATGCTCAGCCGAATGCCCGACCTCAGCAAGATCGAGCGGCTCATAGGCTACAAGCCCACCCGCTCATTGGACGAAACACTCACCCAGATCATCGACTACGAGCGTCAGCAGTTGGCCGCGGACGCCTAGCACAACAAACCGGAGCGATATTACAAATGGCGAAGTACTTGGTCACCGGCGGGGCGGGATTCATAGGCTGCAACCTCGCCAGGTTCCTCCTTCAAAAGAACCACGACGTCGTCGTCCTCGACGACTTCTCCACAGGCAAACGTGAAAACATTGCAGACATCCTTCCCCGCATCAAGCTCATCGAAGGCGACATACGCGACCGAAGCGCCGTAGACCGTGCGGTCGCCGGGTGCAAGGCCGTATTTCACCAAGCGGCCCTCGGCTCCGTGCCCAGGAGCGTAGAGGACCCCCTCACCAGCCACGACGTCAACGTTAACGGAACGATAACCGTTCTTGAGGCCGCGCGGGCCGCCGGCGTCAAACGCCTCCTCTTCGCAGCCTCAAGCAGCGCCTACGGGAACCAGCCCCAGTCCCCCAAGTACGAGACCATGGTCCCCGCCCCCATCAGCCCATACGCAGCCACCAAAGTTGCCTGCGAGGCGTACATGCAGGCCTACGCCGCTGCTTACGGTATGGAAACTCTCTCCCTGCGATACTTCAACGTGTTCGGTCCGTACCAGGACCCTGAAGGCGCCTACGCCGCCGTCATCCCCGCATTCATCAGCCGTATTCTGCGAAACGAGCAGCCAATAGTCTTCGGCGACGGCGAACAGACCCGCGACTTCTGCTACATCGATAACGTCTGTCACGTCAACTGGCTGGCCGCCAACGCCCCCGCCAAGGTCTGTCGAGGCCAGGCCCTCAACGTCGCCTGCCACCACGCCACGACACTCAATCAGATCCTCGACAAGATCAAGTCCCTCCTGGCCAGCGACATCGACCCGATCTACACCGACCCTCGCCCAGGCGACGTCCGAGATTCATTGGCCGACATATCCCTGGCAAAGAAAACCATCGGCTACAAACCCCTTGTTTACTTCGAAGAAGGACTCGAAAAGTCCATCGATTGGTTCCGCAGAAATCTCGCCTAGTAGAAGGGCAGGGGGGCGGCTAATCTTCCCGTTGCAGCGCCCGCCAGATGGCCTCGGTGAGCTGCGGTATGCCCTTGCCCGTCACGGCGCTGATCGCCACAATATCCTTGCCTATAGTTTCGCGCAGGTCCGCTAGGTGCTCCTCGGACTCGCTCAGGTCCATCTTGTTGGCGACGATGATCTCGGGCTTCTCCGCCAGCGCGGGCGAGTACCGCGCCAGCTCATTGCGTATCACCCGGTAGTCTTCCGCCGGATCGCCCGTCGGCGGGCAGATGTCGATCATGTGCACCAGCAGCTTCGTCCGCTCCACGTGGCGCAGGAACTCATCACCGAGCCCCGTCCCCGAGTGAGCGCCCTCGATCAGCCCCGGAATGTCGGCCATCACAAACCGCCTGTGCCGCGTCATCTCCACGATCCCCAAACATGGTGTCCGCGTCGTGAAGGGGTACGCCGCGATCTTCGGATGAGCCGCCGACAAACGCGAAATCAGCGTGCTCTTGCCCGCGTTGGGCTTGCCCACCAGCCCGGCGTCCGCGATCAGCTTCAGCTCCAGATGAAGCTTTCTCTCCTGCCCCGGCTCACCGGGCTCAGCCTCCCGCGGAGCCTGGTTTGTCGCTGTGGCAAAACGCGAGTTGCCTCGCCCGCCTCGTCCCCCCTCAGCCATGCACACCTTCTCCCCCGGTGTCGTCAGGTCCTTCAGCACCACCCCCAGTTCACCATCGCGGACTATCGTCCCCGCAGGCACGCGAACCACGATGTCCTTGCCCTTTCGCCCGTGGCAGTCCTTGCCCTGTCCTTGCCCGCCCCGGTCCGCCTTCCAGTGGTAGTGCCCCGCCAAGTGCTGAAGCGTGTTCAGCGACTCATCGGCCTGCATGTAAACACTCCCGCCCCGGCCGCCGTCGCCCCCGGCTGGCCCGCCATGGGGGATGTACTTCTCATGCCGAAACGCCACACATCCGTCCCCGCCCGCCCCCGCCGTCACGACGATATCCAACTCGTCGACGAACATCCCGCGATCTGTTCGATGGTCAATGCTCATCGGCCCGTGTTTCACGAAAAAGGGCGGCGCCTGCGACGGGCCGCCCCTAATAGACTGCTAATCCCGCGATTCGCGCGCGCCCTACACAGCTACCACGTCAACGAACCGCCCCCGGACTGACACACGTCCGTCCGCCAGAGCAAACAACGTGTCGTCGGCCCCGCGGCCCACATTCTTGCCCGGCTTGAATGGCGTCCCGCACTGGCGAATGATGATGTTGCCCGTGCTTACAACCTGCCCGCCATATTTCTTCCAGCCGCGGCGCTGGGCTTTGCTGTCCCGGCCGTTGCGGGTTGAACCTTGTCCCTTCTTATGTGCCATGGTCTTGCTCCACGTAATTCTATGCAGTCGTCCTGATAAACTCCGCCGGCCCGCATCATTGTTGCTTCGCCTGCGGAGAACCTTATAGTATACCCACCACGGATCCCTCCGTCAACGGGCCGATTGCGCTAAATCCGCTCCCCAGGCCATCCGTACAGGTCGCTCACGCCCAAGTCGCTGAAACCGCCGCTAGCGCATGATCCACTGCTTGCCGATGAGCTTGGCGGGGGTCGTCAGCCGCGCCTCCGCCTCCCCAGCAAGGGCGTAGGTCAGCTTCAGAGTCTTCCGCAGCGTCACCTCTGTAACCTGTTGCATCGACTCGTTGCCGTCCGGGTCGACCGTCACCTGGTCCACGGGATAGGGAAGGTGGATCGTCTGCGTTTCGCCGCTCAGCCCCGAGATGAATATCTCGATCACGCCGGCCTGGGAATCGAAGTCAGGCCAGATCGCCACCCCGTCTTTGGCGTTGTCCTCGCCCTGCAGAATTCGGCCCGCCATCGCGTGCAGATCCAGCAGCAACGGCTGATTGTGCAACCCCTTGATCCGCTGAAACACCTGCGGGGGTGTATCGGTGCCGATACGGTAAACATACCCGGTATTCGTCGCCAGGTCGATCACCGGCGTGAACTCGCGGTCCTCACCTGTTTCATTGGAAACCAGGTATCGCAGGTACCAGAATACACTCGGCTCATCGGCGCCGGGCAACGTGACCAGAATCGGCTTGACGACGTCGTAAATGTCGATGCCTAATTCCCACGTCACCGGAACCTCCGATGGTTTGGGGCCGGCGGCGACAGCCAAGCCAAGTGCAGCCGCCGCCACAGCCACGGCGATTACCACAGCAATACGTTTCATGACACATGCTCCCGATGCAGTTTCACTCATCGGCCGCCCAACCGCGACCGAACTCAATACATCTCTATCGACTGCGCGGTGACCTTCAATTTAGGCCTAATAACCGCCGCCCCGATCATCCTTAAGCATAACCGCTGCCCGCCAGGCCGGTCAATGTCGATCCCCCATCAGCCGAGCGGACCGAACCGCATCGCCTTCGACCCGCTGCCTCACCGCGCCTCCGCAGCAACAGCATCCCAATTATCGTTTCGTGATAACGATCTGCCCCCTCCGCCGCCCGGACGAACTCATGTTGATCCCCGCCCGGATCGTTATCCCGCTCCCACCGTGAATCATTCCTCCAGGAACTGCTGCAGAATGTCCACGATCGTAACGATGAGGCCGCTCACCTTCGGCCCCGTGGACTCTTCCCGGTGCTCGCCGAAGACGCACCTGTCGCTCAAGCCGCCGGACCGGGGCAGGGGGCGTGCTTACATAGTAACGCACCTGCGGCGCAGCGTACTGCACTGTCGCCGTCCGCTGCGGAGAGGTCGTGAACTTGATCTTCTCGCCGCCCGCCCGGACCACGACCTCTGATTCCGCATCATCCAGCACCAGCTTCAGCAGAACCCCGTCAACCCCGCCGCCAACGCCCGCCACCCACTTGACCTCGTCATAGTCGTCCGTCGCTACGATGCTGTCGGCCGGGGCGACCCGCTCGGCCTTGGCCAATATCTTGGCCGTCTTGCTGCGGTAGTCTTCGCGGGCGCCGGCTACCTGTTCTGCATACTTCTTATCAATCTTCTCCAGCTCCTTACGGAGCTTGGTTCCATTGCGGTTGCCCTTGCGGGCGTTGGCGATCTCCTTGTCCCTCTGTCGCTCGGCCTTGGCCAGTTTGTCTTCCAGGTCCTGCCGATACTCGGCGATCTTGCGGCTTTGCGAGAGGGTCAGTTGCGGTTCGCCCGCCGGACCCGCCGCGTCAAAACCGATCGCCTCCACCACAAATACACCCCCGTCATCCACTGTCACCGAGCCGTTCCAATCGTTCCACACGCCTTCGGGGACATTGCCCACCACGCCATCGAGGTTGCCCCATTCCACGAGCAGGTAAGCGACATAGTTACGGCCATTCCAGCGTGCCTTGGTCACGGTGACCTGCAGAACATCGCGGGCGTCCCTGCGGCTGATGAACGTGCGGTCAATGTCCCACCCGTGGAGAATCCGGTCAATTCCGCCGCCGTAAATGCTTGGCTGACTGCGCCTTACGTGCAATAGGTCATCGTCATCTTCCTCCCCGTACACCCACCGGTCACCCGCGGGGGCCTCTGTGCACGACAGCACACCCAGAACCACTGCCAGCATGATCAGTTCTGTCGTGATGTCCCTTGTGATCGTCTTCATAATGCACCTCTCTTCCCAGCCTAAAAGGATGACTGACCAGTCAGTCATTCGAACAGAAAAACGTTCGAGCCTGCCCCTTATTGCCTCTTGCCTGGTGGTATATCTAAAATCATTCAGGTCTTCCCCCGCCATCGTCCTACCAAGACTTCCATAAAGGCTTTGCCCCAAGAATCATAGTGCCGCAGAATCCGAGTAAACAACATTGACCTACTGGGCTAAGAGGCTCTTACTCCATCCGTGATAACGGCCGCGCCACCCCGAGAGTCGCCTGTGGCCATGCTCGGCGCAATAAAAAAAGCGGGATAAGGACCCCGCTCAGTTGCTCATGTCCTTCATGCGGGTGGTCACGTCATCGTCGCCCGCCGCTTCCCCCGCCGGACCGTACCATTCGCGCCCCGGCCTGCATAGTCGCCACATTCCTCATAGGGGACCCGCCCGTACGCGGCGAGGATCTCTGGATGGCAGTCGCTCTGCTTGGGTAGGCCCGCCGCGTCGTCACACGGGAAACGCTCCCGCTGCTGCTGGACCCGCTAGATCGCGAGCGTATCGTCGCGCGCGAGCTGGTCCGCAGGGCGGCGCCCCTGGTCGGGGTGCTTCCTATGCGCACCGATACCGAACTTGATGCGCGGTCCCTGGCAGTCGAGCTCGTTGTCCGGGGTCGGTATACAGGCCGCCCCGGAGTGACCACTCGCTCGTGTCCGCCGGGCACCGCAACATGGCGAACCGTTCCGTGATCACGCTGATTTGATGTCCCCCCGCGCTTAACTGCCGCCCTGGGCCGCACTGACGCCGCGCAGACACTGTAATGTACCACCACCGGCGTGTAGTAGTACCCGTAGATGCCGTAATAGGGATACCCATAGTCAACATGGTACGTGGTGTCGCGGTATGTCACGTGGTTGCGCGACGAATCGGCTGAATAGTAGCGCACGCTGTTACGCCCGCTTTTGTTGGCCGAGTACACCAAGCGGGTTGCCGGCAGCACCACCGCCTGAGGTGATTGAGGCATGGTCTGGAATTCAATCTCCTCCCCGCCGGCCTCCACGCTGATCCCCGAGTCGTCTTTCTCCAGGACGAGCTTTAGTAGCAGCCCGTCCCGTCCGCCGGTAACGTTGGCCTTCCATTCAATCGTATCCGGCTCGTCGCTCACGAGAAGTACGTCATCCTGCGGGGTGTCCTCAGCGCCGTCGGCCAGCAGCGCCGCCGCCTTGGTCCGGAACTCCTGATGGGCCTTCGCTATACTCTCCTCGAACTGCGCGTCGATTCTCTCCAGCGCACTGCTGAGTTGCCCCGCCTCACTTATGTCATCGTATGCGGCGGCGATCGCCCATTCCCGCTTGAGGCTGGCGTCAATCAGGTCATCGTCAAGCTCAACGCGGTACTTTGCGAACTGAAGTTGCTCCTCCCGCGTCAGCTCGGGCGTTTCGAACCCTATCTTCGCCACCGCGATGACATGCCCGTCGTCCACCGCCACTGACCCGCCCCAATCGCTGACACCACCCGGCGGAACGTGGCCCGACACGTTGTTGAGGTTGCCCCACTCAACCAGTAAGAAGGCGATATAATACTGTCCATCCCAGCGTGCTCCGGTCACCGTTACACGCAGCAGATCGTTCGGACCTTTCTCGCTCGTGAGCTCCCGATCGACCGACCACTCCTCGGGGATCAAGTCAAGTGCATTGATGGTTTCCTCGTAGCTGTCCACCCCATCGCCTGCAGATTGAAGAACGCTGCGTCTGTCTGTGTCGGCGTAAGTTTCGCCCGCGGTCGCCTCCGTATAGCAGAGCACTCCAAGCACGACCGCCAGGGCGATAAGGGAAGTCAGAAAGTGTTCAGAAGTGGTCTTCATGATGCATCTCGTTTTTCTTCTGTCGGTGTGCGACTGACCAGTCAATCATTACATTATAGGTCAACGGCTGCCCTCTGCGGATATTGCGTGAATAACAGATGACAGAAACAATCCTCACGAACTACCCTCGCCCGGACCCGCGAGGGTCGGTCCTGGACACCGCTTAGGAATACGCTGAATCAACCCACACGCGACGCCACCGCCACCCGCTCGATCCCTTGGTGGTCCCGGATTATGATCGGCTCGGCAAATCGCCTCCCGGCCACGACAAGCTCGCGAACCGCGTCTCCCTGACCCCAGCCGAACTCCATGATCAGCTTCCCGCCTTCTGCCAGCTCGTCGGGCGCAGCCGCCACCAGCGGGCGGATGACCTCCAGCCCGTCCGCCCCACCCAGAAGGGCCGATCGCGGCTCATGATTGACCGACGGATCAACCCAGTCGCCCTCGGCTACGTACGGCGGGTTGGCTGTTATTACGTCGAAAGCCGGCAAGTCCTCGCAGTCCGGCACGCGGGTCAGCAGGTCCGCTTGGCGGCAACGCACCCGGCCGCTAACCCCGTGGGCGCGAGCATTTTCTTCCGCCACAGCCACGGCCTGTTCGCTGATGTCCGTCGCCAGCACCGTCAGATCGGGCAGTTGAACCGCCGTCGCTATCGCCACGCACCCGCTGCCCGTACACGCGTCCCACATAAATCCCGGGCGATCCAGCCCCATGAGATGCTCTATCGCCTGGGCGACAAGCAGCTCGGTTTCGCACCTGGGCACCAGCACCGCCGGGGTTACCCTGAACCGTAGGGAATAGAACTCCTTGGATCCTATCAGGTACGCAACGGGCTCGTGGTCGGCTGCCCGTCGGACAAGCTCGCGGTAGCAATTTCGCTCCCGGTCTGTGGGTTCGTGGTCGAAGTGAGCGTACAGCTCGATGCGTTCCACCCCCAGCACGTGCGCCAGCAGCATCTCGGCGGCAAGACGGGGTGAGTCTACGTGGGCCTGCTGGAAGTACCCCTGGGTCCACTGCAGCAACTTTAGGACAGTCCACGCGCTTGAATCTTCTTCGCTCATGGCCGACAGCTACCACAACATAAAAACCCTAGCAAGCCTCCCTTTGATGTCGAGCTCGGATCCCACAAGACCTGCGAAATTTCTGCCCTAGCGTTGCTTTGCGCCCGCACCGGCCCATCGGCCCACCGGCCGACCGGCCGGATGCCCTACAGGCCTGAACCGAGGCGGAAGAATGATCTTGTCGGTCGCAACGATCAAAGCGCCCTTCGCTTCCATACGCTCAAGAGGAAGCGCGTAATGTGGACCATCGGTCATCAGCACGGCATCGCGTGGCACTATCACCCCCAGCCCGCGGCTTCGCAGGCCTATCACAGCTTCTACAATCCCCTGGCCAAGGCCCGCACCACAAACGATGAACAACGTTGTGGCCGGCATCTCCGATATCAGCCTTTCGATCCGCGAGTGCCTGAATATGTCCGTGTAGCGTTTCTCGATGATCACCTGCTGGTATTGGTGCAGTAAGCCCGGCGGCAAGTCGGTAATGTTTCGCAGGCCAAGGTTCATCCTGTGGGCCAGCAGCGTCCGGGCCATCTTCATCTCCCCCGTTGTCCCTTCGATGCAGTGGGGGACAGACGCCAACGGGCCAAGGTCACCGGGCCTGATCCGAAGCACCGTGGATATAACCGGTACGTGACGCTTGCGTGCACAGCGGATCAGCCGGTAAATGTTCTTGGCGACCAGTGATGCCTCCGGCCTGTAGCTCGACCCGTTCGGGTGGAAAAAGTCTCTCTGCGTCTCTATATCAAGGATTACTCTATTTCGTGTCATGGTTGCTTCCTGCGGCAACCTGTGCCTCTATCTAATTCTAGGAAGGCCTTGGGCTCAGACCCGGCCCTTATTCTTTTAATACGGACCGGACGGGCAGAATGTTGCCCAGGAGATGATTTTCACCCCCACCGACGACCGCCCGGCGAGAGAGCCGCCGGAAGCTAACGACTGGGCCAGTGAGTCATAACCAGCCACAAGACCAAAGCCAACACTATCGTCCCCCCAATCATGTATACTGTGAATAGAAATGCCACGTCCCGCCACAGCCGCCGGAGGTTCCCCGTTCGTATTGTCTTATGGACAATTGCCGCCGACAGGAAAAGCGGAAGCATCAGCCACAACTGGCTGGTCGGCGACAGGTTCACAGGATTCACGAACAGCGCCGCGATCATTCTCACCCCTCCTCCGTGCCGGTTTTGCGTTTTCTACTGGGCTCTCCGAAGGTACCCATCATCGCCAGGGCAGTCGCGTCAAACATGCAAAGAAGATTCAACAGGCCCGCTATCCCTGCGTATGCCCGGGCTACTACGTCCGTGGGATAGACCAGCGCCAAGCCCTTGTCCGCAAGCGCCTTGTTCACAGCGTACACCCGCCGCGATTCCGCTTCGGCCCTGTTGAACGGGCCTATGCTGTCCGGCAGGTCGCTCGTTACCTTGCGGTAGACTCTCTCCTGGCGCTGCCAGCCCACTATCCCATGCACACCCGCTAGCATCTCGGAAACAAACCACCATCGCTCCGCACCCGCCGCACGCGGGTCCACCGTCATTACCCCACCGATGCCGACTCCCGCCCAGAAGGTCGCGCAGATCACCAGGAATATAATCACGCCGCGCAGAGGCCTGCCTATGCACACGTGCCCGGCCCCAGGTATCAGCCAGGCCAGCAGCAGCGTCAGTGGGGGGTTCGGCCTGTATGGTTTCTTTCGTCGTGCCATCAAAACGCTTCACCTGCTCGCAGGTGTGAGTGAGCAATGTCCCCAACATCGAAGACAATGTCAAGCGCTCCTTGGCAAGTGGACAACCCCACCCCTGTCTCAGGCGAGGTATCGGCACAAGGCAGTCGCCGCCGCTGAACGCACCGAGGCTCTACCGCTCCACTTCCATCATGACGATCGTTATGTCGTCCTCAGGATGCCCCAGCCCGTACTTGATATCCAGCGACGCCGACATCTCCAGCAGCATCTGCTCCCGAGGCATGCCGGCGTACTGCTGAACGATACATGGAAACGTCCTGCCGTGCCCGAAATCCTCGCCCGGGCGCTTCAAGGCCTCCTCCGCTCCGTCGGTGTAGAGAAACACCCGATCACCCGCGCCAAGGCGGACCCCGCGGGATTCGTACACGCAGTCCGGGAACACGCCTACCAGCGGCCCGTCGCCTTCGAGCAATTCAGTCGACCCGTCGCCGCGGATGATGACCGGCTCCGGATGCCCCGCCCGGCTGTAAGTCAACTCCATCGATTCGCTGTCAAGTACGCAATAAACCCCCGTGCAGAACTGCCCGCCGGATAAGTCCTCGCTGCAGATGTCAGCGTTAAGCTCCGCCAGCGTCTGGTCTGGCGGAACGATATGATACTCGCTGCCGTTGATCCGCTTGGTCTGCAGAGCCCGGCGGATGAACATCGTCATCAACGCCGCCGGAACCCCGTGCCCGACGGAATCGATTACGTAAAATCCAACATGCGTCTCGTCCAGACGCATGATGTCGTATATGTCCCCGCTCACCCACGACGCCGGGCGAAACAGCGCCCCGAACCGCACCGCCCCAACCTCAGGCAGACGACGCGGCAGGAAATCCTGCTGTAGCCGCGCCGCTAGCCGAAGCTCCCGGGATATCTCCTTCCCCCCCGCGCCCGATCCGTCGCCGTCCGCTTCCTTCCGCAGGCGCAAAATCGCCGGCTGAAGCGCCTTCGCCGCCGAAAACTTCGCCGCCAGCTCCTCGCTGTCGGCATCCTCTCTCACGCACAGCAGCGCCCCGCCCATCGACGTCAGAAGGTCGTGGGCGGCCCCCGCATCCGCCGGAAGCATGAACACCGCCACCGAATTGCTCTCCTCCAGCTTCGCAACCAGCTCCATCAGAAGCGCCGGGTCCTCGCACGCCCCCTCAGGCTGAACAACCGCAAGCGTCGCCTCCCGCCCCGCCTCCGCAAGCCACTGCTCACACCGGCCAGATTCCACACGCCACTTCCCGCCCGCTGCGCGAAATACGTTCGGCGGCACAGGCCTGTCGCTTAACCACAACAGCGTCGGATTGTCTGACAAGAGCTTCACCTCGAATAACTTACGATCCGTGCGGATATGCTGCGCCCTCGCACCTCCAACTCCCCTCATCGTCAAACCACCAAGCCCCCTTTAGTTATGAATCAAATCCCCGACTTCCCGAATGCAACCCGCCACCCGCCCATTCGCATCTTTCCCCGCTCGCACTATCTTTTCCGTCAGCAAAAAAGTGCGAACTTGGGTCATGCCGTGGGACCCGGTTGGGCGAGTCACAGAGCGCCAAGAAGCGCCAACGGAGGCCTTGCTCCCCGCAATGAACCCGTTAATGGTGATCCGTTGCTTAACTCGCCTATGAGAACTTTGAGCGATACGCTAAGTATATCCTGTTCGAATCTTCTCCATCGATGATTCCGTAGAAGATCTCGTCGTGGCCCAACAGCGACTTGGCGGCAGCCAGCAGCTCCATCTGTCGAAGAACAGCGGGGTTGATCTCCCTCCAATACTGTACGAGGAAGACCTGGGCCGGCGATTCGAATAGTCGTTGAACCTGGTCACCGTTCTTCCCCATCTTCTTGAGCGTCAATTCCCCCTTCGTCCCTGGGCCCTTGAATCCAAAGGCTGTTGCGCGTCTCTTGCCCCCCACACGGACTCTCGTCGTGAACAAATCATTCACTTCCCCGCCCCAGTCCTTGAAGGACCCGGGCTGCCCTATTATCTTTTGTATGCCTTGCTTGAACTGCTCTTCAGATACGCTTGAACCAATATTCCCCGAAGCAGAATGTGACTTTACAGCCGAGAAGCTCGCTATTTCATCAACAGTAATCTGCCGGATTCTCACGTCTTTGGGATTGACCCTGATCGTCACCGTCTGACCTTGTGCCCGGTGCTTGGGTGCCCATTTAGTTGGAAAGGCATCAAGCTTCTTCGGATCTCTGGCAAGCCTTAAAATCTTGTCTCTGTTGTGCTGCAAGAAGTCCCTTTTTCTATACGCCATCTGAGAATTCACCTTCTCCTTATCCACAATCTCGTGTGCGGCAAGTACCCCGCCCTCCTGCAGTACTCGTATCCTCGTCAGGTTTGTCGCCGCCATTAACTCAACCACAGTCTTAACCTGTTTCTTTCCCCGATAGATTGCCTCAAAAACCTTGTGCCGGTCTTCGCTTCTCCCCAGGGTCTTAGCAGCATTCGCAATATACTCATTCGCGTTCGCCGGAGAGTCTGTCGTCTTTAAACGCATTCAGCCCATCTCCTATTCGCTTCCAAGGGGCTTGAACTGTCTCGCAGGCATCACACGACTCAAGCCACCTTGGTCCACACCCAGCGCTTTGGCTATCTCACCTTGAGGCGTACCCGCCTTCATTAATTGCAGAATCATCAGTCTCTTGATAGCAATAAGCTCTCTTTGAATCGGGTCTTCGCCTGTTTCCTTCTTCTTACCCATGATGTACCCAGCTATCCCTTCTTCTTTTCAAGTCGCTTTCTTGCCGCATCCGGCTTCAGTCCGGAGGCAGCCCCAATGAAATTCCAGTCGAAACCCATTCCTCGCAGGATTCTTATTTGTTCGTCCTGTGTTTTCCCCTGGGTAGCAAATAACCCTATCAATCTATCCAACTTCCCGCTCATTTCCGCGAGGATTTCACGTTCTGTCTTTACCATGTCATGAGACCTCTTTCTCAAGATTCCCCCCCTTGCTGCTCCGCTTCATTCTCGACAGCGTAACACTCACAGTGTTCCCAGTGGTTCCGAGCAGCTCAGCTATGGCCTTTGGCGGTAACCCAGCTTTGCCTAAGAGCTCTATTTGTTCCTTCTGTGCCTTCCCACTAAGAGCGGAAATTGCCATCAATTTAATCAGTATATCGAGTTTCTCAGATATCATCTCGGTTAGCGCATCACTCATTTGTTTCCCTTTGATCTTGATGTTTTGAGTCTCTCGAGTGCCGTTGACACATGCCTGGATTTCATCCCGAGAATTCCTGCAATCTCTGCGCTGCTAAACCCCATTTCGCTGAGTCGTCCTGCCAACCTGGGCATATTCGACGACTGAATAGGCGGCGAAGCTTCGAGCAATAGTCGGATGATAGCGTCGAGTCTTCTCAGCAGCCCCTCGCGATATTTGTCTTCGTCCATGAAGAATCCTTTCATTCCATTTGACAAAGCCCTAATAAGGCCCAATTGCGCTCGCGGGCCGCGACCCGAACGAACTCTCTGCCTTTGTGCCTATCCATTACAGTGACACATGTGGCATGGCGAGAAGATCTAACTGCCGGCTGCCCCAAACTAGCCATTCGGCAAGCTCTCTGCCGGGTCATTCCGAAAACCAACAGATTATCCCTTCGGACTGACCTGTTCCCCATATGTTTACCTAACTCTGGCGCTCTTGTCAAGTACTCATTCGCCTTGCGCCACGCCACCCCTCACCCCTCAAACCCCCCGCCTGCCTCCTGGCAGGCCAACCCTCACCCCTCAAACCCCAAACCGCGGCCTGCCGGCCGCCCCTCAATCAATCCCCCTCGAAAACTTCACCTCATCCCCGACCTTGACCCCAGCCTCGGCCAACGCACCCCCAGCCACCTCCAGCGCATACTTCGCCGGCTCCCCGGATGGATACCTCTTTCGGCCGACAAGGTCCGGCTCCACCTCCATCGTGTGGATCGCCACTATCCGCCGATCAGCGTCGATGAACGCGATATCCAGCGGCACCAGGCACCCACGCATGACGAACTCATGCGGCTCGCTCTCCCGGAACACGAACAGCATCCCCGTCCCCGCCGGCGCCTCCTCCCGCCCAGCCATGCCCAGGTACTGCTGGTCCCGCGTGACGGCCAGCTCCACGTCCCACCGTCGCCCGTTGATCTCCACGTAAGCCTGCCTCTCACCGCCGCAGCCGGCCGAAAACGCCGCCGCCGACATCAGCCCCGAAACCACAACCGCAATCATGTACCCGCTGCGCATTCTCAATCTCCCGTGACATCGTGGAACACATATCATCCGCCACTCCTCACCCCGCTGCAAGTGTGCCGCTCATGTCCTACGCCGACGGCGCGAAACGGCCCGCAACGCCATCCTCTCTCATCCGCCCACCCCCCGTGGTCGCCGCCTCGGGCAGGGAGGTAGCGGCGCGCCGGCGGGGCGCCGACCTTACTGCGGCGCGCGACGGGCGCTCGTTCGGCGTGGCAAAACTAGCTCAGGCGGCCATAGCCGGGCGCCATTGGCCGCGGCCGGCCGCGGCTGGCGAGTTTTGGCAAGCTTTGGGCAAGGAATGTGCGATAATTGGCGGCAATAAACGCCCGTGCGCCGCGTTATCTCCACAATTGGGACATCCTAACCTCAGAAAGGAGCACCTCCCATGACACGGAAGAAATTACTAGTAATCCTGCTAATCGCAGGACTTGTGAGTGTGTTCTGCGTCGAACAGGCCCTCTCGCAGGACGGCGGCCGCGGTGGCCGTGGCCGAAATCGAGACGGCGACCAGCAGCAGGACCGCACCCAAATGAGGGAACAGTGGCAAGCCCGGCAGACTCAGCGACTTAGAGAGCAAATTGGCGCGACCGAGGAAGAGTGGACCACACTCGCCCCTCTCGTCGAGAACGTTCAGAACGTCCAGCGCCAACTGCAGTTCGGGATGATGGGCGCATTCGGCGGCCGCGGCGGCCGTGCCGCCCAGCCCACCGGCGAGGGCGAGGCTGCGCCGGAACAGACCGATCTTCAGAAGGCTGCCCAAGCCCTGCGTGAAGTCGCGGCGAACGAAGCTGCTTCTGACAAAGAAGTTACGGACGCGATGGAAACGTATCGCACCGCGAAGGCCGCTGTCGAGGCCGAGCTCGTCACCGCCAAGGAAGCCTTGGCCGCAGCCGTGACGGTCCGTCAGCAGGCGCAGCTTGTGTTGATGGGCTTGCTCGATTAAGCCAGGCCAGACCGCAAGTTAGCTTCACAACCACATGGGCGGGCCTTGCTCCGCGATGATCCCTAGTCTCCGGATCAAACACTTGCCGATAGGGCCCGCGCTGTATTTTCCCGGGTTTTGCTTGCCGGGCCTTGCCAAACGTCACCAACCCTTGCCAGTCGTTGCCAATGGCTATCGGCTGTGGCCAACCGTGCCGCTGGGGGCCGGCCGTTGCCGGAGTCGACGGTGAAATCCCCTTGCCAGCCTTGCCGGGCCGGTGTTGCCGTGCGGCCTTGGCCGACTTTGCCGGGCCGGCTGACTTTGCCACACCCGCGCGCATCCCGGCCATAGCCGGGCTTGCCGCCATCGCGGCCCTTGCCTCGTTGGCCCGGCTTGCCAGTGGGCGGGAGCATCTCGGCTGGCTCATTGCGCGCTCGGGGCGGCGCGGAGGAAATGTGTCGCCAGCCGGAGGCGCGGGTCGGTCGTAAATCTGCCGGGGCGTCAGCGTCGTTAGAGAATGGGTTAAGATGTCAGCGTCAGTCGGCCGCTCGTTTGGGCAGTGTCCATGTCGGCGTCGGCCATTCGCTCTGACCACTCGCCATGCTTGCTCCTTCTAATACTATCCGTGTGCGTAGCAGCTTGTCTTGCGAAGCATCTGTCAGCCGCAGCCTCGATGAAGGAGCATCGGATGAGAAATCCGCGTGTGCTGTCGCTCATGTTCCGCGAGCAATCCCGTTACAGCCGGATTGCCCGCCCTACGGACTGCCGTTCGCTACCAGGGCAATAGGTGACAGTCACGTAATCTATTGTGGAAATATGAAAATGTGGAAGCTGTCGGTGTCGAGGTGGTAGAAGCGGATGACGGGGGAGAGGACAGGGGCAAGATTGGCTAAAGGTTATTGGCGGGGGAGGTCGATAGTGATGAAGGGCCCCAAGATATTGGGGTGGGAGCGAGCGGCACCCCAAGATATAGGAAAACATTGTGTTCCAAGGACTTAGCAGGCGGGTGGCGGTTCAAAACGGTCGAGGTTGGACTGCCGCGCTGGAAAAAGTTGAAAAAAGCCTAACGAAGGGCTTGACGTTTGGCCGATGTTAGGAGATATAATGAACCGAACAAAATCCAAATACAGGCCGTCGCGCAGAGCAGCGTTGGATTGGTCGGATTTGTTTCGGTTCCGAAAAGACAGGCCGTCGATGCCGGAGCAAGTGTGCCGGCAGGCAGTCGGGCCGAAAAGCGGCAGGGATATGTCGGGCCGCGAGTGAGAGAAGGAAGGAGCCTTACGATGACCAATCCTCCACTGTGTCAGTTTGGCCCGGGCGGGGAGTTTGCCCGCCCTTGGCCTGGATCGTGTAAGAGTGTTGAGCAGGTAATTGCTCAGCGCAACAGGGAATGTGCAGCGGCGGACGCGGAGCTGGCGGAACTTGCGTCTGTGGCGCGGCTGGTGATACGCGTGCTGGACGAGTCGGCGGAGCGGCACGGCTCGAAGCCGCTTACGCCGGAGGCGGCGCACAGGGCGGCGATGAGGCTGGCAGCGGATATGGCGGCGGTCGGCAGCCCGCAGGCGGGCATTGTGCGGACGGGCTCGGCGCGGCTTTATGAGTTGGCGATGCCGGGTCGCGACGCCGGGCGCGTTACGGCTGAGCGGGCCTATGCGGTGATGGCCGAAAGCAATGAGGAGACGTTCTATGGCGAAGACGAACATTTCGGCGACGGTGACCCCGAGGCAGCTGGAGATACTTCGGCTGATTCGGGACTTTCGGGAGCGACGTGGCTATTCCCCGACGATGCAGGAGTTGGGGGACCGTCTGGGTCTTACGAAGGTGACGGTGTTCGAGCACGTCGGCGCACTCGAAAGAAAAGGACTGCTTCTGCGTGGGGCGAAGCACAAGGCTCGCTCTTTACAGGTATGTGAGGAGTTCGAGTTCCCCGATGAGCAGAGGGGCGGGCTTCGGCTGGTGGGTCGGATAGCGGCCGGTGGGCCTATCGAGGCGATCGAGAATCCCGAGACGCTGGATTTGGAGTCGATGTTCGACCGGGGCGACGGGACGTTCGTGCTGGCGGTGTCGGGCGACAGCATGTCCGACGAACACATTTGCGACGGCGATTATGTGGTTTGCCGCAAGTGCAACACCGCCCGCAACGGGGAGGTGGTGGTGGCGCTGGTGGATGACGGGGAGGCGACGTTAAAGAGATTCTACCGGGAAGGGGAGCGGATTCGCCTGCAACCTGCTAATGAGAAATACGAGCCGATGTACCCGAGGAATATTGAGATACAAGGGGTGGTAATCGGCGTGATACGTCGACTATAATAATCCCATTCAATTCTTGGCAGATTCGCGGACATTGGCGAGGAAAGGGGCCATGTTATGAAGATGATAGCGATTGTGCTGTTTGTGCTGGCGGGGTTGATGGTGCTGATAACCGCGGCCGGCATTGCTAAGGATGTGTTGAATCCGGGGGAAGGAGTCCGTGTGACCCTTGCCGGTGTGTTGCGGGTTGCTCAGATGCGGATTATGTATTACACGACGCTAGCGATCACGTGGACGGGGCTGGGGGTGTGCTGCCTGGGGCTTGACAACCTGCTGAAGCGCAAGGGCTCGGCGGTGAGGGCGGCCCAGCCGGCGAGTGGGGCGGAAGCTTCTGCAGAACGGCCAAGGCCGAGCCAGTCGGCGGTAGCGAAGCCTGCGGCTGAGGCGACGAGAAAGCCAGTGGCACGCGCCGCATCTCCCCCGGCTGCATCACCTGCAAGTGAAGCTCAGGCTGCGAAGCCGGCAGGTGCGGCCAAGCCTGCGCCGGGAGTTCGTCCGGCGATCCGGCCGGCGACTGATCCGAGAGAAGAATAGGCACAGCCCGCGGTTACGGGCTGATAGCAGATCGGGGAGGGGGGGTGGCTTGGGTGGACAGTCCGTTGGGTTGGCGGCGTGGGAAGGGCCAACCGCTCGTATTATTTTTCCGGCTTATGCGGGTATGTCAGCGTTGGAGGGCGTTGGCGGGGTGGGTGCAGGCCCATAAGGGGGGACAGGGCATCGCATGACCGTTGGAGATTGTGTGTTTCCGGCGGGGATGGGGCTAGATGTAGATTCTCTGGGCGAGGTGATCGGGGATGATGGCGGCGGGGACGCGTGGGACGCCGAGTGTGACATCGGGCTTACCTGCGCCGTGGAAATCCGACCCGCCGGTGATGAACAGGCCCAGGCGTTTGGCGAGGTCGATATAGTGTCTAGTCTGGCGGGCGGTGTGGTCGCTGTGGTATGCCTCGATTCCGTCCAGGCCGTGGGTCATGAGGTTCCGGATGATTGTCTGGAGATGGGCGTCGTTGTTGTAGTTGAGTTGCGGAGGATGAGCTAGAATCGCCAGGCCGCCGGCATCGTGGATGGCGGCGATTGTTTCGGGCGGCTGGAGGCGGGCGCGGTCGACGTAGGCGGGCCGGCCAGAAGCGAGGTATTTGTCGAAGGCTTCCTGCCTGCTGCGAACGTGTCCGGCGCGGACGAGTGCGTCGGCGATGTGGTTCCTGCTGATAATCTCAGCGACGCCGCCTCGCTCGGTGGCAACGGAGATGACTTCGCTGTAATCGAGAGCCACCCCGAGTTCCTGGAGTTTTTCGACGATTCTGGGGTTGCGTAGTCGTCTTCCGGAGGCGAGGGTATCCAGCAGATCGTTGATAGAAGAAGCGGTTTCATCGATGGCGAGGCCGAGAAGGTGCATTGACCCGCCGGGGAAGTTTGCCGAGACCTCGACTCCTAGGGCGAGGCGGAGTTGGGGGTAGGATTCGGCGGCTTTTCGGGCTTCGGGGAGGCCAGCGATGGTGTCGTGGTCGGTTACTGCCAGTGCGGCCAGGCCGATCCGGTCGGCAAGGGCAATGAGTTCTGTGGGCGTGAGTGAGCCGTCTGAGGCGGTGGTGTGGGCGTGGAGGTCAATCAGTGTTCGATCTTGCATATATTTGTTTCTCGTGAAGGTGACATTATGTGGAAAAGGAGGATGAATTCATAGGGGATAGCGCAAGGGCGCCTGGAACTTTGGTGCAAGTTGGGCTTGAACGTACAGCCCCCGGGTCCGTATTATGGTGGCAATGAAACGAAGCCCGCGCCGAGGGCGCGGGGTTATGACAGAACAAGAAGCAGAGAAGGAGCCGATATGCCGTTCGTGATTTCCGATAAATGCACCGCCTGCGGCACGTGTAAGGATACGTGCCCCGTGGAAGCGATTTGCGAGGGCGACCCGAAGTATGTGATCGATCCGGAAACGTGCATCGACTGCGGCGCATGTGTGGACAGTTGCCCGGTTGAAGCGATTGGCGAGGCCGAGTAACGCCAGTAGGTGTGACAAGCAATGCCGCCGCTGAGTGTGACTCGGTGGCGGCTTTTGTTGCGCGGCGTATCGGGCGCAGGGCGGTGGCTTGTGGGCGTCTTGGCTTGGTTAACGGAGCGGCGTCAGTAGGGGGCGGAATCGATGGGTGTTTAGGGAAGATTGAGATGACATCAGGGCGCATAGGCTGGCTGGCCGGGACAGCGATCGGGTTGGTAATGGTCTGCGCATTTGGGCGGGCCGTGGGGGCGGATTCTTTAAGCGACGAGGAGGCGAAGGCGGCGTACGATCGCGGGGTGACTCGCTTCATGTCCGGCAATTACAGCATAGCGGCGGACGCTTTTGAAAAGGCGATGGCCAACGACGCGATGCGTTACCGTGCGGCCAAGTCACTGGCACGGGTGCATATTATGAGAGGTCGGTACGAAGAAGCGGCGGAGACTCTGGCTGTCGTCGAGCCGACCGATGGAGATTCTTCCGATGAGCGAGGGGATGCGGACTGGCACCTTGCGATGGTCGAAGCACTGGAGCCGGTCGGGGAGTATGTTGAAGCGTTGTTGCACGCTGAAAAGGCCAACGAGCTTGCGCCGCTATGGGCGCCGACACTGCTTGCGCGCGGGCGGGTGCTGGAGACGCTCGGGCGAAACGAGGAAGCGGCGGCTGTTTACGAGACGATGGACAAGGTAGTGGCCGATGGGAGCTACCGCACAGACGCCAGGTCGCTGGTGTCGTTGGGGGAGATGCTTGCCCGCCATGCGACGCTGAAGGGGATGCGAGCGAGCGAACAGGCGAACAACATATTCAACAATTACCTTCAGGTGGCGTATCAGGACGTAGACGCGAAGTACTGGCCTGCGCACATCGTGGCTGGTCAGTTCGCTCTCAGCAAGCACCGTTTCGAGACGGCTGAGAGCGAGTTCAACGCGGCGCTTCAGCAGAACCGGCGTCTTCCGGATGGTCTGGTGGGTCTGGCTGTGGTGTATTTGCAGCAGTGGCAGTTTGAGGAGTGCATGAAGCAGGTGCGGCTGGCGCTTGCGGTCAACCCGAAACACGCTGACGCGCTGCTGGTGGAGGCTTTGTGCCTGCTTCAGTGGCGCAAGATCGATCAGGCGCCTGCGGTGCTGGAGAAGATCCTTGAGACGAATCCCAACAACTTGGAAGCCTTGTCGCTGGCAGCGGCTGCACAGATTAGACTCGGCGCCGATGACGCGGCGCAGCAGTACGCCGAGCGGGTGAGGGAGGTAAATCCGCAGTGCGAGGTGCTGCCGATGGCGATAGCGGAGTGGCTATCTGCGGTGCGGCAATTCGAGAGAGCGGAGCAGTACTATAAGGAGGCGGTGGCACTTGCCCCGCACAGGGCCGAGCCTCTAACGGGCCTGGGCGAGCTGTACATGCAGACCGGCCAGGAGACCGAGGCCACTCGGGCGTTCAAGAAGGTTCACGAGATCGACGACTTCCGGGCGGACGTGGTGAACTACCTGAACCTTCTGGATGAAATGGAAGGCTACGAGACGATGGAGACGGCGCACTTCGTGGTGAAGGTCAGCAGCGAATATGATGAAGTGCTCCTGTGGCAGGTGGCCGAGGAGGCGGAGAACATATATCAGGAAGTGTGCCTAGACTTCCAGCACATGCCGTCGGGCAAGACTATGATCGAGATATTTCCGACGCACCCGAAGTTTTCGGTTCGACTGACGGGGCGCGGATGGCTTGGGACGGTGGGGGCGTCCACGGGGCCTGTAATCGCGTTGGTAGCGCCGAGCGAAGATCGCAGCATGTTCGGGACGTACAACTGGGCGGTGGTGCTGCGGCACGAGTTCACTCACACGGTGACGCTGTCGGCGACCAACAATTTCATTCCTCACTGGTTTACGGAAGCGTGCGCTGTGTGGCAACAGCCGGACCGGCGAAACTTTCAGGCGGTGGGCGTGCTTGTGGAGGCCGTTCAGGCTGACAGGTTATTTAAGGTGAAGGAATTGGATTGGGGTTTCATCCGACCGCAGCGCGGCGGGGACAGGGGGCTGGCGTATGCACAGTCGGAATGGATGATGGAGTACATCATCGAGACATACAAGTTCGACGCTGTCAATCGGATGCTGACAGGCTTCGCCGCCGGCAAACGGCAGTCGGAGGTCTTCACGGAGGTGCTGGGCGTGACCGAGGAGCAGTTCGACAGGTCGTTTGTGGCGTGGGCTCGGCAGAAGGTGGATGAGTGGGGATTTGACGCCCGCCCCATGCCTCCGGTCGGCCGGCTGGCCACAGCGGCCAGGAGGCAACCGCAGGACGCAGGTGTCCAGGCCGATTACGCTGTGGTGCTGATGCGAAGCGGCAACATAGAGCAGGCCGAGGCCGTCGCCAAGAAGACTCTTGAGCTGGACGAGCAGAACGTCAAGGCTCTGGGCGTGATGGCAGGCATAGAGCTGATGAAGGAGGAGTACGCTGAGGCCATCGACTATGCTCTGTCACTGGAGGTGGCGGACGACGAATCGCCCGTGGCTGCCGGGGTTCTGTCTGAAAGCTACCTGGCGGAAAAGGAATGGTCGTTAGCGATAATCTGGCTGGAGCAGCTCAAGCAGCGCCGCCCGATGGACCCGCGAAGCTATGAGAAGCTGGCGGCGATTTACATCCAGCTTGGTCTGCCGGAGAAGGCTCTTCCGAACCTAGAGGAGCTTCATCTGCGGACGATGACCGATCAAGAGTACGCCCGGCAGGTGGCGGAGATATATCGTGGTGTCGGCAACGAAGAGCGGGCGTTGTTCTACTACGAGCAGATCACACACATCAACCCATACGAGGCTAGCGCGTATGAGGCGATGGCGGCGATCCATCGCAATGCGAGGCGGTACGACCAGGCGGTATCCTCCGCCCGATGTCTGACGCAGGTTCAGCCGAAATCAGCCGATGCATGGGCGAAGTTGGCGATGCTGCGATTTGTGGCCGCCCGGGCCGCGGCCGACCGCGAAGAGCTCATGCAAGCCAAGCAGGAGGCGGAAAAATCGATCGAGCTGGATGCCGAAGGACCCGGTGGACAGGTTCTCAGCCGCATCGAGGACGAACTTGCCGACACCGTCGAGAAAACACCAGAGCAGTAGGAGCCTGTGCGCCATGACCATCCGCGAATTTCAGCAATTCATTCGGGAGAAGTACTACGCCACGGACGTCGCCCGCGGCACATCCGGGACATTCATGTGGTTCGTCGAGGAGGTGGGCGAGCTGGCCTCGGCCCTGGCAGGCGACGGTGGCCACAACAAATCCGAGGAATTCGCCGACGTGCTGGCGTGGCTGTGCACGCTGGCGAACATCAACGACGTGGACCTGACCGATGCCGTGGAGAAGTATACCGTTCGCGGTGTTGAAGGGACCAAGTAGGCCGCAGGCGGCAGTGTCGCGTTGACACCGGCGTGCCTGCTGAGCATACTGCTGCGATGCGATTTGTGCTGGACATTCTGTACGCCCTGGCCCTGACGGTGAGCAGCCCGGTGTGGCTGTACCGGATGATTCGGCACGGGCGTTATCTTCGGGACAACTCTCAGCGGCTGTGCGGGGCGGTTCCCATTCGATACGGTCTGCAGCCTATCATCTGGGTGCACGCGGTCAGCCTTGGGGAGGTGAACGCCGCACGCACACTTGTTGACGAACTACACAGCCAACTGCCTGACTTCCAGGTGGTGGTGTCCGCGACGACGGAGACAGGGATGTCGGCTGCGGAGAGGTTGTTTGCGCCGGGGCACTGGGTGTTCCGCTGGCCTATGGACTTTTCGTTCGCGGTCAGCCGGGCGCTTGACCGGATTCGGCCCGACCTTGTGGTGTTGATGGAGGGCGAGGTGTGGCCTAACTTTCTGGCAGCGTGCGAGCGCCGGGCTATTCCGGTGGTGATCGTCAATGGTCGGCTTGGTGCGGACAAGGGCTACCCGCGCTACAGAAGACTTGGCCCTATGGCGCGGAGGCTGTTCGGGCGGCTGACCGCAGTGGGGGCACAGACGGCTGAGTATGCGGAGATGTTTGGCCTTTTGGGGGTGTGCTCCGACCGCCTGCACGTTACGGGCATGATGAAGTTCGACGCGGCCGTGACGACCGATCACATAGCGGGCCAGGATGAACTTGCCGCGGCTTTTGAGATCGGCGCGAGTGATAAGCTTGTGGTGGCCGGCGGCACGGGACCGGGCGAGGAGGAGATGGTTCTATCGCAGTGGCCGAGACTCAAGAGGGCCTGCCGGTCGGTGCGGCTTGCGATAGTGCCGCGAAAACCAGAGCGGTTTGAGGAGGTCGCCCGTCTGATCGCCCAGAAGGGCTTTGGCGTCATCCGCCGCAGCGAAAGACCCGACGGATGCGAGGAGCCAGTTGATCGGGACGCGATAATACTTGGCGACACGATGGGCGAGCTGCGGAAGTTTTACTCGCTGGCTCACTGCGTATTTGTAGGCAGGTCGCTGGTTCCGATGGGCGGATCGGACATGATTGAATCTGCGGCGCTGGGGAAGGCGACGGCCTTCGGGCCGCACACGTTCAACTTTCCCCAGGCGGAGGACCTGGCAGCACACGGCTGTGTGCGCGTGCAGGACAGCGGGGAACTGGCGGAGAAGCTGGAAGAGTGGCTCACCGATCCGTCGGGCGCCGAAGCCGCGGGACAGGCTGCGCGCCGATACGTCATCAGCCAGCAGGGGGCTGCGCGCCGCAATGTGGAGATGATCTGCCGGGCGCTGCACCGTGTTCCGGCTGCGGTGCCGGGGGACATCGCCACTGACGAAATAGACGAAGCGTAGCGGCTGGGTCAGACCTTTCCGGCCGATGGGCAGAGCTTGTTGACAGGGCAAGCGGGGCAATCGGGGCTGCGGGCGGTGCAGACGGCCCGGCCGTGGTGGATGAGCAGGAAGCTCAATCGGATCCAGTCGCTTTTGGGGACGATGTCCATCAGGTCGCGTTCGATCTTGACCGGGTCGGAGTGTTTGGTCATTCCGAGCCGGGCGGCGAGGCGCTTGACATGCGTGTCCACAACGATGCCTTCGGCGATGCCGAAGCCGATGCCCTGGACGCAATTGGCTGTTTTTCGGGCGACACCGGGCAAGGTGAGCAGCTCATCTAGTGTTTGGGGCACCTTGCCGTCGAAATGGGTGAGGATTTTCGCGGCGGCGGCGCGGATGTTTTTTGCCTTGTTTCGGAAAAAGCCCGTCGAGCGGATGTCGTTTTCTAGCTCCTGCTGGTCGGCGTTTGCGAAGTCGGCGACCGATCGATATTTCTTGAACAGCGATTTGGTCACTATGTTCACCCGCACGTCGGTGCACTGAGCGGAGAGAATCGTCGCGACGAGGAGTTCGAAGGGATTGCTGCGGTCGAGCGCGCAGCCGGCCGTGGGGTAGGCCTTTTTGAGGAGGGCGGCAACCTTTGCAGTGCGTTTCTTGAGATCGGTGGCGGATTCCTTAGGCATGGGCGTCGTTCTTGGTTATGTGTGGTTGGGGCTACTTGGTGGGACCGTCGGGGTTGTGGTAGTGGGGACGTCTGCTCCAGTGGAGCTTGTCGGTAAGGGTGTCGAAGAAGGTACGGTCGGGGCAGGGGACGATGCGGGCGGGGCAGTCGGCGCGGGTGACCTGGACGGTATCTCCGTCGCACAGGCCGGCAGTCACCTGTCCGTCGATTACAATCGCGGTGCCAGGGTTTACGCGGGAGGCGGTGATGCTGATGGCGCAGCAGCTGCCGAGGACAATAGGCCTCAGCGAAAGCGTATGAGGCGCCACGGGCGTAATGATGATGGCGTCCAGGGAGGGATGGAGGATAGGCCCGCCGAGGGAGAGGCTATAGGCCGTCGAGCCTGTTGGGGAAGAAACGATCAGCCCGTCGCCGAGGTATGCGCTGACCTGTGTGCCGTTGTGCGTGACGGAGAGGTCTATCATTCTGTGTGGGGCGCCGGCGTGTATTGTGACGTCGTTGACGGCGGTGGCGCAGAATTGGTGATGCCGGCAGTTATTGACGCACGCCTTGAGCATCATTCGTTCGATAGGCTTAACGCGTCCGCTGAGGACATCAGGCAAGTATCGCTGCAAGTTCTCGACGGTGTATTCAGCAAGGAAGCCGAGCTTGCCCATGTTTACGCCCAGAAGGGGCACGTGCGTGCATGCCAGCGCGCGAGTGGCCGATAGTAACGTGCCGTCGCCACCGAAGACAACGCAGAGGTCGGCCTTTTTGGCCTGGTCGATATCGGGCTGGTCTGCGCGGCAGACAGCAAGAACGTCGGCGCGTTCATTCAGCCAGGGCAGGATTTCGTCTATTTTCTCGGCAATGCCGGGCTTGGCCATGTTGCCGAGAATTAAAATGCGTTTGCGGCTCATAGTTTTGTCCTGTCGCTTCATATCAGTGGGTAGCGGCGGGCTAACCGGGCGGAGGAGCGAGATAGACGCTCTGGCCGACTTCCAGCTTGATGTGTGGGTCTACAACGTCGGCCAACTGCTCTGCGCTGTCAGCCAAAAGCGGAGATATTTCCAGCGCGACGGCTACTTGTCCGTCGGCGTCGCGCGGCACAGCCACACCGGCTGCCTGAAGCCATTGGGCGGCCCGTCTGACCTGGTCGTGGAGGCAGGTGGCAATGCTGTCGGGGCCTGAGTCGTTTTTTATCGGGCTGAACTCCTCACTGCGGAGCGTTTCGAGGATGACGGTGCGTTCGGCGAGGGGCATGGCGTCGAATACGAACATTTCGAGCTTGACGGCGTTGGGTTGGTCGGGCTTGATCCTTTGGCCGTCCGTGCTGATGTGTGGGACTATCTTCTCTGCGCGGTGAAAGGGCAGACGGCACTTGCCGGTTTCAGTGAGGCGCTGTACAAATTTCCGGGACAGCAGATGGATGGCGATAGAACCGGCGGAGAATTTGAGGCGTCCGTCCGGCCCAGCCAACCGTGCGAGGCGCTCGGGCATGTCTGAGTATTCGATGACGGTGACCTTTCCGTCGACAAGACAGAAGTTGCCGAGCTTTTCCATGGGGTCGCGTTTGGCGAGGGCTTTTGCGGACATGTCGGCGTCCGCCAGGTCGTGCAGGCCTATGAAGAGCGGGTCGATGGCCTTGACGAGGGGGTTATCCACCTGGAAGTAGCTGATGAGTTCGACGCCGCGTCTGGCCATGTCGTCCAGTGCGCCGCTGTCGCGCAGTGCGGGCAGGCATCCGCCGTGGCCGTTTGGATTGGTTGCGATCATGCCCTTGTCGGCCAGGAGTATTCGCCCATCGAGGCCGATAGCGGGCATTGTTCCCTGCTGGAGGAAGAACACGTCTTGGGCGGGCAGATGGAAGTTGTTGTGCTGTCGGAAGAACGCCCGGGTGGCCACGTCGTTGATAGGGCTCGTCATGACGTACCACGGTATGGGAGAGCGGAAGCGTCGGCCGGCGGCGAGAATCTGCTCGGCGAATACATGGAAGAGGGTTTTTTTGGCGATTGGTGTTACTTCCAGGCATCCCTTTGGACCTTCGTAGCCCAGTCGGGTGCCCTGGCCGCCTGCGACGACAAAGGCAGCCAGTTTCCCGTCTGCGATCAGTTCGGCGCCGCGCTTGCGGGCGAGTTCGACCCTGGCGAGGTCATCGGGGTCGGTGGGCTTGGCGGGAATGATTTCGGGAGGCTGGATGTCAGCGGGCAACTCAACGCGCGGGGCGTTCAGGACGTACTGCTCGATTAATCCGCTGAGAGAGTCAAAATCTATGGCGGCTATCTGCCCGAGGAGGGCCTCCTGCTGGGCCGGCGAAAGCTCGTCATAGAATGCCAGCAGGTGAGATTGGCCGTACGAATCCAGTGTCTTTCGTATGGCGTGAAGGTCAGGCATTTTGTTCCCATGATCCGGCCGAGCGCCGCAGCCCGGCGTCAGGTGCGTCTGAAGGTTAGATATGCGGGGTTTCGCTGTCAACAGGTAAGCAATCGCTTGAGGAGAAGCTATGCCGGTGCCTGCAAGATGATCTGCTCAGCGGCCAGATGTCCCCCGCAAGTCGAAGCCATTTCCACTGTGATATTTCTAGTCGCTATGCCGATAGGAGTCGAGCCGAACTTGCCGGAAATCGGGGGCAATATGCCGGCCGGGAGGCAAGCAGTGTGGCTGGCGACATCGCAGAGTCTTGACTCACCGGGCCGGCGATTCGTATGATTATGCGTAGACGGATCGTGAACGATTCGCGCAGAAATACGCTATGTCCTCCGTATCCGATTGCTGAGTCCGTCTTTGCATCGGCCGGTCCGGTGCGGGCCGGCCGCCGAGCATGGGTGGGCGCGGCAAGGACGTTTTCAAGTAAACATAGCTCTTGACGCGAGTATTTGGCGTTGATATGTTCAAGCCCAAAATACTCGATACGGACAGAAGCATGGATACAGCAATCCGAACGATGGTCGTTCGGATGTAATACCCCAACACAACAGGCCGGTGGAAAGCCGGGCAAGTTCGGGACGCCCCGCAACGCGGCGTGCCAGTAAGAGAATCACAGGGACCGGACGTCAGTAGGCCAGCCGCGTGTCTCGGACCTATGGAAGAGGAGGTCGCAGCTATGCGACGAAAGGCATTTACTTTGATTGAGTTGCTCGTGGTCATCGGGATTATCAGCATCCTTGTGACAATGCTCCTGCCGGAACTGAACAAGATCAGGGCCAGCGCCCAGTACACGACATGCGAAGCCAACCTGAGGGGGCTGTCCACGGCGATCAACAGTTACAACCAGCGAGACGAGCGCATGCCGATGATTAAAAAGGCGCCGAGTGACGACGCCGACGTCAATAGCGCGCCGGACAGCACCAACGCCACGGACACCCTTTTCGGGGAGGAGGGCGAGGCCGACAACGACTGGGAAGTATTGGGCGACCAGGCGATGCAGAACATGTGGCTGCTGATAATGAACCGGGACGTTGATGTGGAGATTCTCAGGTGCCCGGCCGACGGGGACTGGGAATCCCGGAGCCAGGATGATCCGCAATACGGCTGGACGAGCCCGTTCCAGTACTCCTACGGCATCCAGTGGCCATACAGTATGAATGCTTCGGATGTGCGGAACCCAGCGCCGTTCAAGCTTCAGGGCGGGGTCAGGCTGATGGCAGACTGGAACCCGAGGATTGCCGGCGACACCGAAGGCGTGACGGAAGATGTTCCGCCGTCGAACCACCCGACAATCGGGACCAACTACATGTTGGCAAGCGGCGGGGTTAACGGCTGGCGTGATAACAAGAATTCGAATGCGGGCGTGAACGGCGATGACATTTACACGGCCGGCCCGGAGGACAGCGAGGTCGCGGGCGACATGGTGACGACCGTGGCCAGCCCGCCGCAGGGCTACCGCACGGCCGACGACACGTCGATAACATTGTCGGGCCGCTTGGACTAGTAAAGCTCCGCAGGCGAATGCGTGACGGAGCAAGTGACTTTGATCGGGGCGGCTGAAAATGGCCGTCCCGATCTTTTTATTGCGCGAGCGAGGGGCGGAAATCCGTGCGAGTTCCGGCTGCCCATGGTATGCTGATAAACCTTTCGGGCGGGTGAGCCCGGCCATTGGGAACGAATATTGGAACTGAGCATTACACTTCAGCAGCCGGCGCGTGCGAGGGCGTTGTTCGGCCCGGCGGACCAGCACCTGAAGATGGTGCGGGAGGCTCTGGGAGTGCAGGTGTTCGCCCGGGAGGGGCAGATAAAACTGTCCGGTTCGGCACAGAACGTCTCACGTGCGGCGGCGGTGTTCGAGAGCCTCCAGCGGGCATTGCGGCGGAGCGAGGATATCAGCGTTGAGGTGGTGGCGGAGGCGATCGCATCAGCGACGGTGGACGGTCAGGAGACGGGGGATATTGTGCTTGACGTTTACTCGGCCGGTCAGTTGGTCAGGGCCAAGACACCTGGCCAGAAGCGGTACCTGGAAGCGATGCAGAGCAAGGACATGGTTTTTTGCATGGGCCCGGCAGGGACGGGCAAGACGTACCTGGCGGTGGCGCTAGCGGTGAACATGCTGAAGCAGGGCAAGGCCAAGCGGCTTATTCTGGTCAGGCCGGCGGTGGAGGCGGGGGAGAAGCTGGGCTTTCTTCCTGGCGACATGCAGGCGAAGGTGAATCCTTACCTTAGGCCGCTGTTCGATGCCCTGCATGACATGATGGAATACGAGCAGATTCGCCGATTGATGGTTAATGATATGATCGAGGTGATCCCGCTGGCCTTCATGCGCGGGCGCACACTGAACGACAGCGTCATTATTCTGGACGAAGCCCAGAACACGACGGTGTCGCAGATGCTGATGTTCCTCACCCGCATGGGTCACGGATCGAAGGTAATCGTCACCGGTGACGACAGCCAGGTGGACCTCGACCCCGGAGTGACAAGCGGCTTGCTGGACGCCCGGGGACGACTTGTAGGGATAAAGGGTTTGGCCATAATCAGATTGGAGAAGGGAGATATCGTCAGACACAGGCTGGTCCAGAACATCGTGGAAGCGTACGCTCGCAACGGGCAGGCCGAGGGGCGCAGGGGCCTACCGGCGGAAGCCGACCAGCCGAGCGACGAGCAGGATCACTGAGCATTCATGTGGCCTTTTAAGAAAAAAGTCAAGCAGCGTCGTCTTGAAGTTCGTAAGAGCCTGCGTGTGAAAGAACCCAGGTGGTGGGCTCGTTTTGTGGCAGCGGGGGGTGTGGTTCCCTTGTTGCTGGCGACAGTGTTTTATATTGGTGTGTCGTTTCTGGACATGTGGCCGATCGACCCGCTGACCTATCGCCTGGGCCAGTACGTGCCCGCAGATATTTATGGGCGGGTGGGGTTCGTGACGTACCCCCAGCAGTTGTTCGAGGAAAAGCGTCGGGATATCGAACAAACCACGCCCGGGGTGTTCTCGCCGGATGAACAACTTTTGCAGGAGATTGCCGCGACGCTGAAATCTGCGCCGCTTCAACTTCAGGTTTCAGAGGAGCCGACAGAAGAGCAACAGGCCCTTGCGGAGGCGTTCGGTATTGAAGACGAAGAGGACAGGCAGAATTGGGCCGCCCTCGCCGAAGGTGACGCTCGGGCCGATTACGACAGGCGCGTGTCGGAACTGCTGGATAAGCTTGCGCAGTTCTGCTTAATGGATGAGGCGGAGCTTACCGAGCAGTTGACGCGCAATTGGAAGAAGGTGATCGTCAATTATCCGCAGGGCCGTCAGGCTGTGCTCAACGGTCCGGACCTTGTTCCCACGAAAGCCGAAGTGACAGTCAAGAGCAGGCTTGCGACGATCGCCGCCGTGATGCCCGAATCGGTTGTCGACAACGTGCAGCAGTATCTGTTTTCAGTGCTGAGCGAAAGACCCTTGTACCGGTTAGATGAGGTGGCTACACAGGCGGAAATTGATTTGGCGATCAAGGAATTGGAGAAGCTGCCGCCGACGAAGGAATACAGTCTTGGTCAAAGGCTGGTCACTCGCACGGTCAGCTATTCCGACACGGGACTTCAAGGCGGGTTGAGTGCCGGGGACCTTGCGGTGCTGCAGGCGGAGCAACGGGCATACCGTCAGGAGGAAAGGACGAATCGTCCGTGGCAGTGGTACAGCCGGTACGTGGGACGAGCAGCGTTGCTGGCGGCGTTGGCGGTACTACTGGCTGTTTACATTGAGAGCTATCGCCCTCGAATCGTCAGTAACCCGTGGCGAGCTCTGGCGATGGCGGCGATGCTTGTGCTGATGCTGGGGGTCAACAAGATCATGTTCCGGGCGGGATGGAACCCGAACGTGGCAGTGCTACCGGTGATGATGACGGCGGTGATCCTGACGATTGCGTACGACCGGCGTTTCGCCCTTGCGATCAGCGTGATAATGGCGACGTTTGTGGTGCTGCAGATGCGGTCGACATTCGCGACATTTCTGACCATCACGTCTGCGGCTGGGTGCAGCGCCCTGTTGTTGACGGATGTGCGCACTCGGAGCAAGCTGATCGAAGTGGCGAGTATATCGGCTGGGGTCGTGTTCATTACTTCCTGCGAGCTTGGCATGACAGCCGGCATACCGTGGCGGTTCGTGATGCAGAACGCAGTTTGGGCCAGCGGTGCGGCAATGCTGGTCGGCTTCATTGTGCAGGGGATCCTTCCGCAGATCGAACGGACGTTCAATATCGTCACGAGCATGCGGCTGTTGGAATGGTGCGACGCATCGAAACCGCTGCTGAAGCGTCTGGCGATGACGGCTCCGGGGACGTACAACCACTCACTGCAGTTGGGGGCGATGTGCGAGGCAGCGGCGGAGAGTGTCGGCGCCCGCGGGCTGCTGGCGAGGGTGGGGGCTTATTATCACGATATCGGCAAAATCAACAAGCCGGAGTATTTTGTGGAGAACGAGGCCCAGTCAGCATCGCGTCATGCGAAGCTGTCGCCGGAGATGAGCCTTTTGATCATCATCGGGCACGTGAAGGACGGGATTGAAATGGCCCGGGAGTACGGGTTGCCAAGCGTGTTGCACGAGTTTATATCCTCGCACCACGGCACGACGGTGGTGCAGTACTTTTATCACGCGGCGACCCAACAACGGAAGAACGGCAAGAACCGTGTTCCGGAAGAGATAGAATTCCGCTACCCGGGCCCCAAGCCTCGGTCGCCGGAGGTAGCGATTCTCATGCTGGCCGATGCGGCGGAATCTTCAGTCCGGTCCATGTCCGAGCCGACTCCGCCTCGCATCGAAACGCAGGTGCACAAAGTGGTAACGGCCCGCCTGGCCGACGGACAACTGGACGACTGCGACCTCACCTTGAACCAGGTTCACAAGATCGAAGAATCGCTGGTCAAGAGCTTGTGTGGGTTTTATCACGCGCGAATCGCCTACCCCAAGCCTGTTGACAGCGTGCAGGACAAGCAGGATTCGTCCGATGAAGCTAACGAACGAAAGGAAGAGAAAGGGCAAGGGCAGGGGGACCCCCACGACGAGGCAGAATGATTCCGAGTCGGGTGTGGGGGAAAGCGACGCTCACAGCATCGTTACGTAAGCTCGTCGGACAACGTCTGCCTCTTGCCGGCATAGGCCGGATCGGACTGTCGCATGGCCCTGGCCAGCAGAACCGACACCGCAAGTAGCAACATGAAGAACCAGAACGTTGGGCCATAAGCGTCGGCGTAGTCCGCCCAGAGCTCCCCGATGCGGGAGGTCCTGCCGACCGCCACCGCAATGACCTTGTAAAGGTCGGAGGCATTGAGCCAAAGCAGAGGTCCGGCCAGGATCATGAGGACAAGCGCCCACCGCCGTGCCCTGCGCCGCATTCGCCCAAAGGCGATCGCCTGCCATATCGCCACGTTGGCTACCAGCAGGACGGTGGCGTGGTGCAGCCATGTGCGCTGGTTGAGGATCATCATACCCAGCGTGATCATTCCGTAGTGCAGCATGCGACGTCCGTCGTCGCGAGGGAGCTTTCGCGAGCCGATTCCCCAGGCGATGGCGGCGACGACAAGCATCTGTATGCCGCGGACCATCGTCTTGACGGTGGATTCGGTGAGGGGAAGGAGCGTTATCCAGGCCGATTCATGAAGAGAGCCGGGGATTACTGCGTCGTCGGGGTTCCAGAAGATATCTCCGTTGGGGCCGGAGAGAAAATATCGGCTCATCACACCGGGCAGTGACTGGTTTATGTGTATAGGGTACCAGGCGCCCTTCACGAGGCCTGGGACGATAAGATGGGTGAGCCAACTGTTCATGAGGGCTACGTAGCGGGTCGGCCCGACGGCAAGGGCAGGGACGCCGACGGCCAATACGATGGCGGCTACCACTGCAGCACCCAGCAGCTTCCAGTTCCGCTGGTACAGCCAGTAGAGCAGGAACAGGGCAGGGGTCATCTTCAGGCATATCGCCACCGCCAGCGCGGCGCCGGCCTGGAGGTCCTGTCCTCGGCGGAACAGCCAAAGATGCAGCAGAACAAGTCCCAGCACGAAGATGTTGGTGTTGCCGTGTTGTATGTCGCTGACGGGCATCTGCAGGGACCACAGGAGGGCCAGACCTATAACCCAGTCGCAGGTTTTCTGCTGCCGGTGGCCGGCTATGCGTGCGACCATCAGTATGCTCGCCGCGAGCGTCGCCAACTTGAGGCAGCTCAATGTGGCGGCCATCACAGTTGTCGGCAGGAGGATTATCGGGCTGAGCAGAATAACGGTGAAGGGCATGTTCGGATGGCGCTGCGTCAGGTAGATGTCCTCGCCGTCCCAAAAACTGCGAAACGGCTGGCGCCAGCGGGCAATGGCCCCTTTGTGGCCTTTCGAGGCTGGATCATTCAGGCGTTTTACAGTGCCGAACTGGAACTGCACTACGACGGTGAGCATGATGATCGCGAACAGGGCGTACGCCCCAATGCGCAGCCGGCGATGCGCCTCTGAATAGCATGGCCGACTGAACGGCAAGGACCACGGCATGTGTCTGGAGTTGTTCATCACGGCGGACAGTATAAAAACTCGGCAGCATTCACGCGAGAGGGCGATGTTTTTTATCGCGCCCGGTCGTTGCCAGCACCGTGGGCGGTGGATATCCTGAGGGGAATGGCAGCCAAGGACCTCCGTATGACTGTTGAAATTGTCTCTTCGCAGGAGGCGGTCCGGGTGCCGCGCAAGCGAATAGCGGAGGTTGCGGCAAAGATAGCGCGGCAAGAGGGCATCCGGGTTTCGCACATAGAAATAGCGGTGGCGGCTGAGGACGAAATGGCTGCGATGAACCGCCGTTACCTTCACCATGCGGGCGCCACAGACGTGCTGAGTTTTGACTTGTCCGACGATGTCACGGACGGGCTTGTCGGGCAGGTGGTGGTCTGCGGGGATGTCGCGGCCCGGGAAGCTCCGATCCACGGGCACAGCGCCCAGCGCGAGCTGTTGTTGTACGTTATTCACGGGCTGCTTCACCTGACGGGATACGATGACAAGACGCCACGGCTGGCGGCGAGGATGCACGCCAAGGCTGAAGAGCTGCTGGCGGAAGTTTACCCGCTTCCCCGCAGACAGCGGGGGCGCAGCTAGCGGGGATCGGTGAAGTGCTCGGCGTAGGCGGTTGGGGGTTCGCTCTTTGCGATTACGGCCAAGGTCACATGCGAAGCACCGGCCTTGAGGAGCGTACGGGCGGCCTCGTTGGCCGTTGCGCCCGTGGTGGTCACGTCGTCGACTAGCAGCACGTTTGCGCCTGCGAGTGACCGTGGGTTTCGGGCTGCGAAGGCGTTGCGGACGTTGGCCAGACGTCGCGTGCGAGACAGGTGTGTCTGCGGCGGGGTGTGACGGATGCGCAGGAGTTCCTGCTCGACCGGCAGGGAGAGCAAGCCGGCTATGGCGCGCGATATGGCTGCGGCGTGGTCGGCGCCTCGACTGAGGCGTCGGCGCCAATGTGCGGGTATCGGCACGATGATGTCGAACCTCTGTTCCTGGCACTTTCCTGCGATGGCATGTGCGAGCAGTCGGGCCGTGACAGTGAGCATGGTGTTTCGCCTATGGTACTTGAGATCCCGAACGGCCGATCGCAGGGGCCCGGCGTAGGGCCCCAGGCGAATAGCCCGCGCGAATCGCGGCAGTGGGGTAGGGCACTCGCTGCAGCCGTCCTTGCGAGCGGGAATGTTAACGCCAAGAGAACTACCGCAGCGCGGACAGTAAGGCAGGGCGATCAGGGAGAGAAGCTCGAGGTTGCAGGCGTCGCAGAGACCTCCGGCTGATATGCCAGCCCGGCCGCAGGCCGGGCAAACATGCGGCAGCAGCAGGTCCACCAGGCCTTCGCCGAGCATGCGGGCGGCAGCAGCCATCGACGTGGTGAGAGCAGTCATGGTATCTCCCGCAGGATGAGGTTGCGGCGGCGTATGGCATATGTGTTTCGGAGGATCATCGCCTGCCAGAGGCGAGTTTCCGTTCGTCCTGCCCAGTCAATGCGGGGCAGGTCGGGGGCGACATCGGCGAGGAGGTCGCCCATTTCCCTGTCCAGGAGCAAGTCAGCTACGGCGGCGTCGGAGAACTGCACATGCCAGAGCAGCCAGTCCATCGCTTCCGCGTCGCGGACGGCCAACAGGGCTGTGAGCAGACGACGCCTGGGGAACTCCTTGAGGCTCAAGAGGGCTGACAGCTGGTTTCGGTATGTATCGTCACGGAGGATAGTCAGGGCGCACATGTAAGTCCATCGCACCCGGCGGACGTCCTCGCCGCCGTACTCACCGCCTATGAGGCGTGATCTGATGCGCTGAGCGGCAGCTTTGCGTTGCTCGTCGGTAGCGGCAGACAGGGCCAGCAGCATGGCCCCGGCAGAACGTTCGTCGTCGTTATAGACCCGCAGTTCTTGCGGCGCATCGAGGGCCGGAAGCATGTTCATGCCCAACTGCATGCCGCCTGCGGGATCGGTGTGTGCGATTCGCCAGGCGATGTAGTCGCCAGGGAGGGGGAACTGCGATGCGGCGGCATCTCGCACGAAGTGCTCAGCGTCTTGGGCGTGCAGATTCCACAGAGCGGCAGCTGCCGATGCGGACGCCAGGGGCATGAACTGCAGCCTGTCGGAACCGTCAGGCAGTTGTTCCCGCAACATCCATGTGCAAGCGTTCTGCAACAGCTTGATGCACTCATTGCGAGTGGGGACGTCGGGGGATTCCTGCGGCATGTCGGCTTGCAGGCCGAGAACGCGCGCTGCGACGACCATGATATCCTCGCGCTGCGGGGCCCACAGGCTGTAAACAACGTCGTAGACTTCGCGGCGGGCGGGGGTATTCAGAAGTTCTGTGGCTTGTAACGCGGCCATGAGTTGGCCGACAGTGACATCGGCGCTCTTATGGGGGTCGGCGGCCGTTCGCAGAACGCTTCGCACGTGCGGGGCTATGTCGGCCATGCCGCGTTGAGCTGCGACTATCATCGCCAGTGCAGGGGGGTGGCGACCTTCCTGTGAGCATGTTTCAAAGAGGCCCAGGATAGCGTCGGTGACAGTTTCGTCGTCCAGCAGCTCCGCCGTCAGCAGGGCGCGATCGAGCGAGGCGGCTGCCCGGTCGTCATCGGCGTCGCAAACCAGATCGGCAATTCTGTCGGCAACAAGTGGGGCGGCAAGGTCGGCGCCGGTGAGGGCTAGGGCGTAGAGCATGCAGTCGGCTGAGTAATTGTCCGGCTCGAGATGTTCGGCGGCGATAGTCTGCAGCAGGTCCTTTCGGCGGGCTATTGCGGCATCTATTGCTGCCGCACCGCGGACGTTTGCGGACTGGTCGGCAAGTAGCTTGGCAAGGGTTGCGTCGTCAGGCAGTTTAGCGGCGATTATGGCTGCCAGGGAGCGGATTTCCTCGAATTGATCGGCTGCGGCTGTCGCCAGTAGTTGACGGACGTAGGCGTTATCGCGGTCGGCGAGGCACTGTGTCCAGACGATGGCGTACCGGCTATTCGGGTCGGTGGTGTGGGTGAGCTGAATTGCCCGCCAGCGGTCGATCATCTCGGGCGGGCGGCTGGGGATGTCGAATTGTCCGATCATGTTCAGAACACGTGCGGCGGCGACGAACTTGTCATCGTTTTTCGTGGCGAGGCGTGTTTCCAGCCTAGCCAGGGCCCGCGGGGAGGAGATGGCGCGGAGGGCGAGCCTTTCAGCGCTGGCGGTTCGCATTTTGGGATTTGAGCTGGTGAGCCTGTGTATGAGGATGTAGTCGCCTATGACCGGATTAAGCAGGACGGCCAGGGCGGCGGCGAGCATGGCGGTGAAGCTGACGGTGAGGGCCAGCCTTTGTCCGGGGTGCGTGCGGAGGTAAAGGATCATCGTTTTCATGAGCAGTGAGTGTACGTTGACGGCGGCAGTTTGCCAAGTTACGGAATATACGTAGCGAACAGCCACTGGTTTTGACGCGTTCGGGAAGTATTGGTTCGCGCGGAAGGAGGCATTTCTCGGCGGGGGAGGTTATAATCCGCCGGACAGGTCAGCCAGGCCTGCGCGGCAGAGAAGGAGTCGAGCATGTCCGGAACACGTAAGGAAATGGACTCGATGGGCGAAATGGATGTGCCCGCCGGCGCTCTGTATGGGGCACAGACAGCCCGAGCGGCGGAGAACTTTCCGATTTCCGGGTGGCCGATGGGGCGCGAGTTTATCGGGGCGCTGGGGCTGATCAAGCAGGCTGCCGCTGAAGTGAACAAGCGTTTGGGTCTTCTGGATGGGCCGATGGCCGATGCCATTATTGCCGCGGCGGAGGAGGTGGCCAGCGGGGCGCTGGACGGGCAATTCGTGGTGGATGTGTTCCAGACGGGCAGCGGGACGAGCACAAACATGAACGCCAACGAGGTGATAGCCTCGCGGGCGAGCGCACTGTTGGCTAGCGGTGGGCGGGTGCACCCCAATGACCACGTTAACATGGGCCAGTCATCGAATGACGTGATTCCATCGGCCATGCACGTGGCGGCAGCGGTGGCGATTTGCCGGAAGCTTAAGCCGGCGCTTAGGGGGCTTGGCGATGCGTTGGCGGCGAAGGCGACGGAATTCGACGAGGTGGTGAAGATCGGTCGGACGCATCTGATGGACGCGGTGCCGATTCGGCTGGGGCAGGAGTTCGCCGGCTACGCCGCGCAGGTTGGTGCGTCGGTGGAATTGCTTGGGCAGGCGGTCAGCCGGCTGAGCAGGCTGCCGATCGGCGGGACGGCTGTGGGGACGGGGCTGAATGCACCGGAGGGATTCGGTGAGGCGGTGTGTAAGCTGCTAGCCGAAAGGACGGGGGTGGGATTTAAGGTGTGCGAGAATCGTTTTGCGTGCCAGGGGGCGAGGGATGAGGTGGTTTTCGCTTCGGGGGTGCTTCGGGGGGTTGGGTTGGTGCTGGGCAAGATCGCCTCTGACATTCGGCTGATGGTATCCGGCCCGCGGTGCGGGCTGGGGGAGCTTGCTATGCCGGCGAGGCAGCCCGGCAGCAGCATAATGCCGGGGAAGGTGAACCCGGTGATATGCGAAAGCGTAATCCAGGTCGCCTGCCAGGTGGTGGGATGCGACGCGGCGATAGCAGCGGGCGCGACCGGCGGGGTGGGGAGCATACTGGAGCTTAACGCGGCGATGCCGATGATGGCGTGGAACCTGCTGACGGCGATCAGGTTGCTGGCCAACGCAGCCAACGTGTTCACCGAGAAATGCATAGTTGGGCTCGAAGTTGACAGGCAGCGGTGCGAGGAGCTGGTGGAGCGGTCGCTGGCGATGGTGACGGCGCTAGTGCCGGAGATCGGCTACGACGCGGCGGCGGAGATCGCCAAGGCCGCTCAGGCTGAAGGCAAGACAATCCGGCAGGTGTGCCTGGAGCGAGGGGTGCTGGATGAGAAACGTATCGGCGAGATACTCGACGCCCGCAGGCAAACGGGGCGGTAGAGGCAAATGAAAGCACGGCGGGACAGGACCTGCCTGCCGGCAGGCAGGCCCCTGCCGCGCGATGCACGTATCGAGGGGCTACCTGCGTCCTAGCGGCAGCAGTTGCCGGCTTTGCCTTGAGCGGCCCAGAGGATGCCTCGGATTGTCATGTCCAGGACGTTGCGGTTGTCTTTGAGCTCCTTGGCGACGTGGCCGAGTGATGAGTAGAAGACTCGGCCCTTGCCCCAGCTCTTGGTCCAGGCGACAGGTTGGGTGCTGCCGTCGAAGTCGACTGGGGTTTCGGCGAGGACTCGTATGGCGGGGTTGATGAGCATGTAATACTGCTCGGAGACGTAGTCGAAGTTTTCCATACCGGCGGTGATGGGGTGCGTACGGTCGACGATGTTGATGCGGTACTTGATGATGCCGCCGGGATGATCGGCGAACTGCCCGCCGACCATGATCTGGTAGGTGAGGTTGCCGCGAAAGGCGTCGCCCATTCCGCCGTGGATGCCAGCAATGCCGGCGCCGCCCTTTATGGCGCTGTCCAGGCCGGTCCATTGCTCGCCGGTGAGTTCGCCCATGGTCCAGCACGGGCTGATGACGTCGACGGTCTTCATGAGCTTCTTGTCGGCCAGTGGGTCCAGGGAGTTGACCTTGAGGACCTCAACGCCCTTTGTCTTCAGTTCGCTTTCCAGTAAGTCGGCGACAGGGCCGGGCTCGTGGCCGTCCCATCCGCCCCAAAGAATCAGCGCTTTCATGGATTTTGCTCCTTAGTTGTTGGTGAAAGCCGTGGAGATCATTTAGGAGTACTTTGTTTTCAGGGCGCGGCCGAGCTTTGCGCTCTTGTTGGCCAGGTCGAGAATGTGGATGGGCCTTCGTGACCACTCGGGGGTGATGATCATAGGTGTATTCTTGACCATGTGGTCAGCGATGTTCTTGTAGAATCTCGGCCACTGTCCCGGGCAGTCCCGGCCTTCAATGGTCTGCTTCTGGCCATCGAGGTGCTTGATGATCTTATAGCCGCCGGTGGAGCAGCCCATGAGGTAGGTGCCTTTGGTTCCAGTGATTTCGAGCATGCAGGGCTTTGGGTTGGAGTCGATCTGTGTGTAGATAAGGGTGAGCCACTGGCCGGTGTCGAAGCGGACGACGGCGAATGCTTCATCCTCGTTGGTGTCCTTCTTCCAGGCGGTTTTGGGGGCCCAGAAGCCGGTCTTGGCCAGGCCCATGACTTCGGTCATTTTGGCGTCGCTGAGTGCCATGAGCTGCAGGGAGTATTCCAGCAGGTGGACGCCCCAGTCGTAAAGGACTCCGCCGGAGATGCTCTTGCTGGATCGCCACCAGTCGCCGGGCTGGCCATAGCCGCCCATGTGGGCCTCGATGCGGACGATGTCGCCGATGATGCCGGTCTTGATGGTCTTGACCGCCTGGAGGATCATGCCGTCCCAGTGGCGATTATGGTATGTCGTGAGCATGACGCGATTTTTCTTGGCGGCGGCGATCATCCTGTCGCACTCTTCGGTGGTGATGGCTAGGGGCTTTTCACAGCAGACGCTCCGGCCGGCGTTGAGACATTGCAGGACGTGCTTGGCATGGAGGTTATGAGGCGTGATGACGGCGAGGAGATCGACATCGGACTTCTTGAGCATTTGCGCAATTGAGGAATAGGTTTCGATGCCCGGGAAGTCCTGGGCGGCAACTTCAAGGCGTTTCTTATCGATTTCGCAAACGGCTGTGGGGGTCATGCCGGCTGCGGCCATTTCATTCAGATGCCCCTTGCCCATGTGGAAGATGCCGCCGTAACCGATGACACCAACCTTGATATCCTTTGGGTGTTTGAAACGTTTCACATTGTGCTCCTTGACTGGTGTTGTTATGTGGTTGTCCGGGCTTTCGACAGCCCGGGGTTGATCTATTTCACGGCGTTCCTGACTGCCTCCGCGACGGCGCGGTGAGTGTTTGGGTCCATCATTTCGGGCATAAGCTGGCCCTTTGGCACAGCGGCGGCGAGGGCATCGGCGGCGGCCATAAGCATGTCAGTGGTGATCGAGGAGGCGTTTGCATCCAGTGCCCCTCTGAAAATTCCCGGATATGCCAGGGCGTTGTTCATCATTCGCCCGTCGGCATAGATGGCGGCCCCGGCGGCGAGGGCGTCGTCGCGGGCGATTTCGCTGACGGGATTAGCCAGGGCGAGAACTATGGGCTTTGGGGCCATGGCCTGGACCATTTCCCTGGAGACTATGTTTGGCCTGCTGAGGCCGAGAAAGAGGTTGCGACCTTTCATTGCGTCGGCGAGGGAGCCGCTGATGTTTTCGGCGTTGGTTCGTTCGGCGAGGGCGCGTTTTTCGGGGTTCAAATCGGTGCGGTTCCGGCTGACGATGCCCTTTGAGTCACAGAGGACTATGTCGGCGATTCCGGCGTGGATTAGCAGGTCGGCGACGGCAGTGCCTGCGGCGCCGGCGCCGCTGATGGCGCAGCGAAGCTCGCCGATTTTTCGGCCGGTCTTTCGCATGGCGCTGTAGAGGCCACCGAGCACGACGGTGGCGGTGCCGTGCTGATCGTCGTGGAAGACCGGTATGGGCAGGCGCTGGTCGAGCTGGCGGGTTATGCGGAAGCATTCTGGGGCGGCGACGTCTTCGATTTGAATGGCGCCGTACCCACAGGCGATCTTCTCGACGACGTTAATGAACTCATCGGCGTCGCGGGTGTCGACGAGAACCGGGTCGGCACTTATGCCGACGAACTCCCAGAAGATGGCGGCCTTGCCCTCCATCACAGGCAGGCCGGCCACGGGGCCGATGTCGCCAAGTCCCAGAATAGCGGTGCCGTTGGTGACGATAGCGACGCGATTTGCGATATTGGTGAACTGGCGGGCGAGGTGTGGGGTTGCCTGGATGGCTTTGCACACGCGGGCCACGCCCGGGGTGTAGACGATACGAAGATCGGTGTTGGACTTTATGGGGGTTCTGGAGCGGACCTCGCAGGCACCGCCGCGGTGGGTCTCCATCGCCAGGTCCAGGACGTTGAGGACGGTGCACCCGGGCACGTCCGAGACGGCCTTGCTGACGCGGGTCATCTGGTCATCGTCGGCTGCGAAGACCTGGATATCATAATCGATGTGCCCGGAGCGGTGCTCGAGCAGGGCGACTTCGGCGGTATGCGCGCCCAGGCCGGTTACGGCTGCGAGGACGGCATCCAGTGCATCGGCGTCGTCGGCCAGTCGGACCCGAAGGACGAACACGACGTTTCGCTGAAACTTATCCTGCAGCGCTTCGAAGGATCGCATCGACAACTGCTCCTGTGGTGGGGTGTTTGCGTCTGCGGCCGGAGCCCGTCAGAGTCTCGGCAGGGCGAACTCTAGCGGCCAGCGGGCGCGCATGCAAGAGCGATTCGCAAATGCAGCCTGTGGGAGGCGGCCCGGCTATTCGACGGCCTGGTGTCGGCGGACGGAGACGATCTTAACGGTCTGGGCGGGAACATCGTCGTAGGGGCCCAGGCGTGTGGTGGGGACTTCGGCGATGGCGTCCACGACGTCCATTCCATCGATGACCTTGCCGAAGACGCAGTAGCCGAATCCCTGCGGCGTGTTGCTGCTGTGGTTGAGAAAAGCGTTATCGGCGTGGTTGATGAAGAACTGGGCTGTGGCGCTGTGGGGGTCGCCGGTTCGTGCCATGGCGATCGTGCCTCGGTCATTGGGGACGTCCGAGCGGGCCTCGTTGACGACGGGCGGCCTGGTGGGTTTCTGTTTCATGTCGGCCGTGAAACCGCCGCCCTGGATCATGAAACCGGGGATGACTCGGTGGAAGATCGTGCCGTCAAAAAAGCCGTCATCAACGTAGCCCAGGAAGTTTGCGACTGTCTTGGGGGACTTATCGGGCCAGAGCTCAACTGTGACGGTTCCCTGGGTGGTTTCGATGATGACGACGGGGTTGGTTGTTTGGGGCTGATTCACGGGCTGTTCCTTGTATTCTGCTTGGGGGGCGACTGGCTCAGAAGAAGGCTCTGTTGAGACGGACGATGGGGTGTTGGTTGACGGTTCGGCCGGGGAGGCACAGGCGGTCATCAGCAGGCCGATACTGATCACAAACAGGATGAATACGTTCATTCGCAACATGACTTTCTCCTTGGTTTTGGGACAAAGGAGCGGGCATTATGGGCAGAGGCCGTGGGATATGCAAGCGTCAGGGGCGCGGGGTCAGAATTTCCAGCCGAAGGTGATGCCGAAGAACGGGCCGTCGCCTATTTTGAGACGGTTGTCGTCGCGGTCCTGGTAGCCTCTGCCCTCGAAGAAGAATCTGTCGAACGCCCAGCCGCCGGAAAAGTCGAGGAAGATGTTCTCGCGCATCTGCCAGCGGATGCCGGCGGTGAGGCGTTTTTCGTAGTAGAACAGACGGTCGTCCTTTTCGAGGCGGTCGTGGAGGGCGAAGCGTTCGTTTGACCAGTCGAAGCCGCCATAGAGCCTCACGTTGCAATCGAACACGTAGTCCACGGATGTGTGGACGGTGCGGGGGAACTCGTACTCGGCATTGATCTGGAGGTTATCGGTGACTTTCCAGCGGGCCGCGGAATATGGAAAGCCGAGGACGAGCTTGAGATTGTCGGCCTTTTTGTCGTGGTAGCGATATTCGAAGCCCGGCAGGGGGATTCCGTTGAGGAATTCCCTGTTGGTGTTAAGGTTGATGAAAAACAGGAATCCGTTTTTGTCTCCACCCGGTGGAGAACCAGAGAACCAGGTGATATCGACGAACATCTCGTCGCCGCTTGCGAAGGGCTTGTCGCTTGCAGACCCGAAGGCTACGGAGAATTCGGAAAATGGGAAGTACCAAGGCACGAAGAACTCGGCCTGTATGTCGCTGAGGTGGCTGGGGAGCTTTCGTCCGTCCGGGAGAGTGGCGTCGGAGTTCAGGTCAAGCCAGTTTATCCGGGTGTTGATGCCGAACATCCCAAATCCACGGGAATCCTGAATGCCGGCGGCGAAGTGGTGGCGGGCGATATCGAGTCGGCTGGGCTGGGCGGTCACGTCGGCGTGGGGGTAGTAACGCACGTCGTAGTCGACCATGAAGCCCTCGTAGGCGTCGAAGTCCAGCCAGCGTTTCAGGCCCTCCTGCGGGCGGAGCTCGGCCTGGCGGAATGGCATGGCCTTCGTGGGTGGCGGGAGGTCTTCGGAATCATCGTCATCGCGGGGCGCAGCGGGCGGGTTCTCGGAGGTCCAATAATCAGGCCGGGCGATTGGAGGCAGGGGCGCCTGGGCGACGAACTGGAGGTACCTAGTGTCATCTTCCGTCCGGAGCGGCGCGGAGGCAGAGGCCTGGTCGTCGTCGGCGAATGATGTTGATACGAATGCGGCGGATGTGAGCAGGATTACGCACAGGCAAGCGGATAATCTCCACATGATATTCCCTTTCTGCCGGGCAGTACCCCTTTGGCCTTGGGATGAGTTTTATCAGATCTTGCGGGAGAGTCAATGGTGAAGGCGGGGGAATCAGGCGGGTGTTTATCTTGCCCGGTGGGAGGAGATGGCGTATTATTGGCAACCTAAGGCCTAGTGGGCGATGTTGAGGGCCGGGCCTTTGCAACGCCGCAACGTGAACCTGGTCAGGTCCGGAAGGAAGCAGCCATAAGCGAATCTGCGGAGTGTGCGGAGATCACCTGGCCCTCAACAACGTCCACTTGGGCTATTGCGGCGTGGATTGATGAAGGCCTCGGACAGGCGCTAACCGGAATTTGACATTCCGCATTCTGCGAGCTCTGGTAAATAATCAACATGGGTTACCTGGTACTGGCACGGAAATATCGCTCGTTGACGTTTGACGAGGTGATCGGGCAGGAGCACATCGCCCAGACGCTGACAAGCGCCATCCGCAACAGGCGGATCGCGCACGCGTATCTGTTTACGGGGACGCGCGGCGTGGGGAAGACGACGATGGCGAGGATACTGGCCAAGGCGTTGAACTGCCTGTCGGTGGATGAGCCGACAGAAAGCCCGTGCAACAAGTGCGAGGCGTGCCTGGCCATCGGGCGGGGGGAGGACATAGACGTAGTAGAAATCGACGGCGCGTCGAACCGCGGGATTGACGAGATCCGCCAGCTTCGGGCGAATGCGATCTTTCGCCCGGCCCGGAGCCGGTACAAGGTGTACTACATTGACGAAGTTCACATGCTGACCAAGGAGGCGTTCAACGCGCTGCTGAAGACGCTGGAAGAGCCCCCCGAGCATGTGAAGTTCGTCTTCTCCACAACGGAAGCAGAGAAGGTCCCCGCGACGATCCTTTCGCGATGCCAGCGGTTCGACTTTCGAAACATTCCCACCAGGCAGATCGCCGAGCACCTGGCGAGGCTGTGCAAGGCTGAGGGGGTAGAGGCCGACGAAGACGCACTGTTTCGTATCGCCCGTGCGGCAGCGGGGTCGATGCGGGACGGGCTGAGCCTACTGGACCAGCTTCTGGCGGGTGAGCAGCGAATAGGCGACGAGGCGGTGATCCGTCTGCTGGGGACGCCGCCCGACGAGCGGATGCTGGCGATATCGGAGGCAATAGCCGATCGCAATGCGGCGGCGGCCATTGGGGAGCTGTCTGCGGTGCTGAGCAGCGGGATTACGCTGTCGAGCGCGGTGTCGGGCCTGAGTGAGATCTTTCGGAACATGATGCTGGCGTCCACGTGCGGAGCAGACAGTGAACTGATAGAGCTGCCGGACACGCAGCGCAAGGCGGTCGGCGAACTGGCGAAGAAGTTCGACACGCCGGGTTTGGTTTACGCAGTCGGGATCCTTCAGGCGACGGGCCGGAAAATTCGAGGCTCGTCGGTGGGGCGGGCACTTGTTGAAGCGGCACTGGTTCGCCTTGCTGAGGCGGAGAAGTTTATTGACGCGTCGGCGGTGACGGCTCGGCTGGAATCTCTTGCCGGCGTATCAGGCGATCGCCAAGTTGCCCCGCCAGCAGGTGGCCCCGGCGGAAAAAAAAATCTGACGCTAATACCGGTTCCAACGGCAAGGGCAGGACATAACGATAATGCTGCGGCTGCGGCGTCGTTGGCCTCAGTGACAAATAAATCTGCAAGAGGTAATAGCCATGGTTCACCTGCCGATGGGGCGGGACGTGAAATGCAGCTTTCAACGGCAGAGCGGAACGAAATCAACAAGGATCCGGCGGTACAGAAGGTGATGAGCCTGTTCGGCGGGGCCCTGGCGGGTGTAACCCCAGACGACACTACGCATCTGGCAGCCGAAGACGATGACGAATCCGACGATCGATCGGATGAGTGACTTTGGGCGATTTGCCTGGGAGAAGGATTCCGGATGTTTGGTGACATGGGCAAGATTCTGAAGTTGATGGGCAAGCTCAAAACCGAGCTGCCGGCCTTGCAGGAACGTCTGGCCAGCAGTGAGTACAGAGCGATTTCAGGCAACGGCGCGGTGACGGCGACTGTCAACGGCAGGCTGGCGCTGATAGATCTGCAGCTGGATCCGAGCCTTCTGCCGCATTCGGAACTGGCGACGGCAGTAATGGAGGATCTTGTCAAAGCGGCCGTTGCAGCCGCCCAGAAAAAGGCGATGGACGCTGCCCATAAGGCGATGCTTGAGCTGACGGGCGGGGAGGAACTGCCGCCGGGGCTTGAGGGCATGCTGTGATGGCGGGCGCGGCCGGGCGACAACTGAAGGGGAGTTATCCGGGGCCAAATCACACGGAATGAATGCTATAGGGAGAATATGATGACAGATATGATGCCCCGGGACCCTACTGAGCAAGGCGCGGAAGTGGCGGGCTGCGCAAGCGTTGGGCAGCGAAGAAAGCCTATTTGGCTGGGGATTGTACTAATCCTGGGGGGGCTGGCGCTGCCGATTGTGTTCCTTACAGTTTGGGGGCTGTCGATGGCGGGGCACATCGGGAAGATGAGCGAGTCCCACGTGCTGGAAGCCGACGTGCCGGGGGAAGTTGATTTCAAGCTGGAGCGGACGGGCGAATATTGGATCTTCTATCAACATGAAGGCACGGTGGGCGGTCGGACGTTCAGCACTGAAAAGCAATTGCCCGGGCTGGACGGGAAATTAACCTTCCGCGACCTTGGCGGAACGGAGGTGATGCTCGACAGGCAGCTTGACAGCACACAAGCCGAAGACGAGAAGAAGTCCAGGACGCCTGTCTGGCAGTTTCGGGCGGAGCAGGGCGCCTGGTACAGGCTGACGTTGTCCTATCCGGCCGGCGCCGAAGGGCCGGGGCGAATCGTGCTTATGGTGGAGCGCGACATCGGCAGCGCGCCGCTACCTTGGGTGGCGGGCATGTGCATCACCCTCCCCCTGGTATTGCTGGCTGGTGTGGCGGGAGTGGTTTTCGGCATCATAATATTGATAGCGGCGGCAAGCGGCCTGCGCGAGAACAAGCGCGGGCAGACTTTCGCCCCAATTGAATAGCACCAAGACACACGAGGCGGCTATGACAGGTCACGGGCAGACGATCGAGAATCTCATAAAGGAGCTAGGCAAGCTGCCGGGGATCGGTGCGCGAACGGCGGAACGGCTGGCGTTTTACTTGCTGAAGTCGTCGGAGGCCGAGGCGATGCGGCTGGCGGAGGCGATTCGCGACGTGAAGACCAAGATTCGCCCATGCAGCCGATGCTATAACCTGGCTGAGGGCGAGCTGTGCGACATCTGCGCCGATCCGGGCCGGGACCACGGTGTGGTGGCGGTGGTTGAGCAGCCCAAGGACTTGCTGTCTCTTGAGAACACGGGTGTGTATCGCGGGGTGTACCACGTTCTGATGGGACATATAGCGCCGCTGGAGAACATCGAAGCTGCCGACCTGACAATCGACGCACTCGTTGAACGAATAAAGGCAGGCGGTGTGCGGGAGGTGATTCTGGCTACCAATCCCACCGTGGCGGGCGACAGCACGTCCCTTCACATTCACAGCCTGCTGGAACAATTCGACGTGAAGATTACCCGCCTTGCCCGCGGTTTACCCACGGGCGGACAGATAGAGTACGCGAATCGGTCAATACTCTCTGATGCGCTGAACGACCGACGGGAGTTTTGACCTCCGGTGAATCGCCGCGGTGAACCTGTGTTCGGGGGCGGGCGTTCAGACCTCGTCCGTATGCTTATCCGTGTGTGGTGGTGAAGCAAGGCGGTCGAGAGTCAGCGGGGGAATGTGAGGTTGTACATGTTCCTTTGGGTGAATTGGCGGCAGCGGCAGGGCCAGCCTGGCTGCGAGCCAGCCAACCCACCCGCATACCAGTCCGACAATCATCCCGACGTAACTTCCGAACACGCCAGATACGACTGCCATCGCCATCAACCTTGGGGCCTTGTGTATAAGGTAAGGCCTTTGGTTGAGCACGTTTAGCGCCAGCCAGGTGTAGACAATTACTCCCGCTATAGCGCCGACTGCGCCGCCCCATTTGAGACCGTAGCTGATGATGTCGGCGTGCGGTCGCCTGGATCTGACGATGCGAGGGAGCATTATTCTGCACCACAGCACCGCGGCCAGTATCCCCGAAGTTGCTCCGAAAATCGCCCCGCCGATGGCACCTTTTTTGAGGAACCTGGTACCGACGACGGCCCCCCACGCGCCGCCGCTGGTGAGCCCAGCGGCGCAGACCGCTATTACAAAGACAATGAGAGGCAACCACTTCACAGGCCTTTCAGGCGACATGATTTCTCCGGTAATTCAACCAGGTGGGATTATTCTTGGACAATTGTTTGCCTGAGTGGACGGGCCTGCAAGGCTTATCGGCTGAGAGCCTTGAGAGTGATAAGAGAACCCGCCGGCCGTCCCCGCACTGCTGAAGATAGCAGAGCGCTGTATGGAATACTATAATTAGGGGAGATATGCGACTGGACCTGTCACAACAAATGCGGCTTCAGCAGCAGATGAAACTCGCCCCGCGCATCATCCAGGCGATGGAGATTCTGCAGCTTCCCATGCTGGAGCTTGCTGAGCGGATCAACATGGAGATGCAGTCGAACCCGGTGTTGGAGCTGAGGACGCCAGGTGCGGAGGAACAAGCTCCGCCGGGGCAGGACGATTACGCGAATGACCGCGGCGAGCAGGCCATGGTCGTCGACGACAGCAATAGCCACAGCGAGGACTTTGAGCGTCTGGCCGACCTGACCGACGAGTACGGACCCGACCTGGGAGGGATGGAATCGGCGCCGCGGGCGTCCAGACCGGTGGCAGGCGAGCGGGACCGCAAGCTAGAGGCCATGGCCAATACACCTGCTCGCGAGATGTCACTGAACGAATTTCTTCTGGAACAGTGGGCGTTCATCGAAGCCGACGAAGCCATTCGCCGTGCCGGCAAGTTGATCATAGACGAAATTGAAGAGGACGGCATCCTCCGCACATCGCTGGAGGACATTGCCGGAGGATGCGAACGCCCGCCATCCTTGTCGCAGCTTTCCGAGGCGCTGAAGCTCATCCAGCAGCTGGATCCACTGGGCGTGGGCGCGAGGGATCTGAAGGAATGCCTCCAGATACAATTAGCTGCCGAAGCTCTCGCCGGACATGACGTTGGCCTGGAGGTTCTGCTTGTGGAGCGTTTCCTGCGGGATATCGAGATGAATCGGCTGCCGCAAATCGCCAAGCGGACCGGCAAGAGCGTTGAGGATGTCAAACTCGCACTGGAGAACATATCCCACCTCAATCCTCGGCCGGGCCTGCTGATCGGTCAACGTTCCGCTCCTGTGATAATGCCGGATGCAACGATCGAGTTGGATGAGGACGGCAAGGTGGTGATAACGATGGCCGACGGTAATACTCCTCGGCTGCGCATATCGAAGATGTATCGCAGGCTTGTGGGCGACAAGACAGCCGATCGGGACACCCGGCTGTTCATTCGTAAGAACATTCGTTCAGCCCAATGGCTGATCGGCGCCATAGAGCAGCGGCGCGAGACCGTTTGTCGTGTCATTGAAGAAGTGTTCAAGGTGCAATCGGCCTTTTTGGGGCAGGGAGAGGAGGCGCTAAGGCCTTTGCCGATGGCGGACGTTGCAAGGGCCGTCGGCGTGCACGTGGCGACGGTCAGCAGGGCGGTTGCAGGCAAATACGTGCAGACGCCGCGGGGCATTTTTCCGCTGCGCATGTTCTTTTCGGGCGGCACCAAGAGCACCGAGGGTGGGGAGGTGGCATGGGATGCGATCAAGGCCAAGCTTCAGGAAATCGTCGACAATGAGGATAAGGCCAATCCGCTCAACGACGATAAATTGGCGGGGGAGCTGGAAAAACACGGTCTAAAGATCGCCCGGCGAACGGTGGCGAAATACCGCGGCCTACTAAATATTCCTTCCGCCAGAAAACGTCGGCAATACTGATTATCGGCAGTCACAAGCGAAGCAGGGCCGGGTAGGATAGAATGTCATAAAAAGGGCGATTATGCTCGGCATGATTACAGGGGTGCAAATTATGACAAAACTGTGCGACTTGAAGTGTCAGCCCTGCCGGGGCGGCGTCGAGCCGCTCAAGGGCAAACAGTTATCGGATTATTCAAAACAGGCACCTCAGTGGCAGACTGTCGATGAACACCACCTCAGCCGAACGTTCAAGTTCAAGGACTTCGTGGAGGCGCTAACTTTCGTCAACAAGGTGGGCGAGGTGGCGGAGGAGTTGGGCCATCATCCAGACATCTTCCTGACTTGGGGACGGGTACAAATTCAGGTATTCACTCACAAGATCGACGGTCTGCATGTAAATGACTTCATACTGGCGGTGCGGATTGACCAGATATTACAGCGCGCTGGCCGGTAGGGCAGTAGCTAGAGCGATTCAAGTATGCGGAGGTAGCTTGCGAAACGGCGGGCGGGGATGAGGTGTGATTGAACGGCAGCGATGACGGCGCAGTCAGGCTCATGGGCGTGGGTGCAGTCATTGAAGCGGCACTTTCCTGCGTATGGCCCGAACTCCGGGAAGTACCAGGGCAACTGCTCGGCCGTCAGATCCATGCCTAGTTCACGAATACCGGGCGTGTCCACGATCATTCCACCGGCCGGGAGGTCGTAGATAACGGCCGCGGAGGTCGTGTGTCGTCCTCGATCGTCCTTAGCGCGTATCTTTCGTGTCAGGACGTTGGCGCCGGGTATCATCGCATTTATCAGGGCGCTTTTACCCACCCCAGACGCGCCGGCGAGTATGCTCCGCCGGCCAGTGAGTCGGGCCGACAGGTCGGCGACTCCTTCGCCGGTTTCGGCTGAGCACTGCACGACGTTCACCTGGCGTTCAGCCAGCTCGTTGAGAAGATGCTCATCGGGGCGTGCAAGGTCAATCTTATTGATCGCTATCATCGGCTGCAGCTCGCCTCGTTCGGCGACTATCAGGAAACGGTCGATAAGCCCGTGCCGCAACTTGGGCTTCCGCAATGACACGACAACCAGGAGCACGTCCATGTTTGCGGCGATTACTTTGAGGAAAGTCTCAGCCTTGTATTCGTCGCGACGCTTGGCGGATATAGGCTCGGGGCGGGCAAGGAGCGTGCGCCGGAGTCGACGGGCAATTACCATTCCGTCAGATCGGTGCCTGTCGTCGGCAACAGCGTCGGCGTGTTGATGCTGCGTGAGCGCGACGGTTACTTCGTCGCCGACAGCCAGCGGGGTTGATGTCTCCGGCGGGCGGAAGGTTTTGGCAACAGCGCACAACAACTGCCTGTCGTCTGTGCGGACCATCACACCGCCCGGGTATAATCCGGTCACCATGCCGTCTGCCTTGGGAAGGTCCTGGAGATTCTCCTCCTGGGCGGCGAGACGATGGGTGGGAATCTTCACCGCTCGCTGCGAGAGGCTTTGCGGCGACAGGGCTGTGTCGGCGTTGTAATCGCTGATGCTGTGCTCCTCGATGCTCTTGATCCTGCGCCTGGATTTACCCTTGTGTCTTGCCATACAGGTGACATTCTGCGCTCTGACGGAATTGAAATCAAACAGCCTGATGCGGGAGGGGCCGATCCCCGGTGCAGCCGTCCTAACGGATCAGCTCGCCCACCAGCTCCGTGGCTACCATTGCTGCGGATATCAGCACCAGCGCAACGAAATACCGCCTAAGCCTGCCGGCGTGAAGCCTCTGGCAGATAAACGCACCAACCTGAACACCGACAGTGCTTCCGATCAGTAGTGACATGGCGATGACCAAGCTGACCTTGCCGTCGCCCAAACCTTTCTTGGCAACGCCTATAATCGCCGTCGGCAGTATGACCCCCAGGCTTGTTCCCACGGCTCTGTGCGGGGTCAGACCGACAACCGCGATAAGAATAGGCACGATGAGAACACCTCCGCCTGTTCCAAGCACACCGCTAAGAAGCCCCACAAACAATCCAATGGCCGCAAGCCCGGACGCGCTGAAGTGCCGCAGGTTTGGTTGGAGATCCACCGAAGGCCCCAGCGGAAGTCGCTGGAGCAGATGTTTTCCGTCGTGGCTTGCAGCGGGCCTGCGCTGGACGAGCCAGGCGGCCGTAAGCAGCAAGACTACATTCAGCGCATGCATGACAGGCGTGAAATAGGGGTCTCCGAAGTGGATTTTCATGGCGTCGAGCAACACATCACCGAGGAGCACGCCTATAACGCTTCCGGTTGCCAGGTAAAGGGCCGTCTTGGCCGCCACGTTGCCAAGGCGTCGGTGTCGGACGAAGCCGCTGGCACTTGTACCGACGAAACAGCACAAGCCGCTGCCAACGGCCAACGTGTAGTCTATGCCGAACAGAACGGCAAGCATGGGGGTCATCAGGAATCCGCCGCTGACCCCGAATATTCCACTGATGACTCCGATGGCCAGCCCAAGGGCGGCCAGGGCAAGAATCAGGACGGTCCCGGTCAAAGTCGAGTCCACGGCGCCCAGTTGCAGAAGATCTGACAAGTTCACCGACGGCCTCTCCGATGCCGGTATAGCTTGCGAACACATTGGACGACGAGATCGGATGCTATACCCCACGCCAGAGGGATGGCGATCAACAAAGTTACATAGCCAATCTTGTCGGACATACGGGGCAGGTTAGGGGATTGTCGCTCGCCAAACAAGCCCAATCGGTCCATCCCAGCAGGCGGGCAGGGCAAGATTCCTCTTGAATGCCGCATAGGCACAGCATAGGAAAATGGGTTTTGCGAATAGCGAAATGAAAGGACCCGACTGATGGCGCCACATCTGAACGACCCGTATGGTGGAGTTCTTGTCGATCTTCTGGCAGCGAAGGAAAGAGCAGACGAATTGAAGCAGGCTTCGAGGGACTGGCCCTCGTGGACCGTTACGGGCAGGCAACTGTGCGATCTGGAGCTGCTGGCCGTGGGAGGCTTTTCGCCACTGAAGGGTTTCATGGCGAAGGCCGACTACGAAGGCGTCTGTCGGGACATGCGTTTGGCCAACGGGACGCTCTGGCCGATGCCGGTCATGCTGGACATCACCCCCGAGGTCGCCAAAGGGCTAAAGGCCGGCGGGAGACTAGCCCTTCGCGATCCCGAAGGCGTTATGCTTGCTGTGCTTACAGTGGAGGACGTATGGAAGGTGGACCTAGAGGCCGAAGCTCGGGACGTATTCGGCTCAACGAATCCCGAGCACGCCGGGGTCTCCCACCTGCTGAAAAGCACCAATCCGTTCTATGTGGGCGGCGTGGTGGAGGCGCTTGAGCTGCCGCGTTACTATGACAATCTGGACCTGCGGTCGACTCCCGCCCAGGTGCGGGAGCAATTCGGGACGCTCGGCTGGCGGCAAGTTGTGGCCTTTCAGACGCGGAACCCGATGCACCGCGCCCACCAGGAACTGACGTTTCGCGCTGCCCGCGAACTGCAAGCCAATCTCCTGATTCACCCTGTGCTCGGTATGACCAAGCCGGGCGATGTGGACCATTACACGCGCGTCCGATGCTATCGGGGGGTGCTGAGGCACTACCCCCACAACACGGTGATGCTCAGCCTCCTGCCGCTGGCGATGCGCATGGGAGGCCCGCGTGAAGCATTGTGGCACGCGATCATTCGCAAGAACTACGGCTGCTCACATTTCATCGTGGGGCGAGACCACGCGGGCCCGGGCAGTGATTCGTCCGGCAAGCCGTTCTACGGCTCGTACGACGCTCAGGAATTGTTCAAGAAGCATGAAGATGAACTGGGCATCAAGATGGTGCCGTTCAAGATGATGGTATACTTGCCTGATCGGGATCAATATGTGCCGATCGACGAAGTGCCCGAAGGGGCGGAGACCAAAGATCTTTCCGGCACGGAGCTGCGCGAGCGACTGGAGGAAGGTCGGGAAATTCCGCATTGGTTCTCCTTTCCGGAAATCATCAACGAGCTGCGTCGGACGCATCCGCCGCGGCACCAGCAGGGGTTTACGGTGCTTTTCACGGGGCTGCCCAGTAGCGGCAAGAGCACGCTGGCGAATGTACTTATGGTCAAGCTGCTGGAGATAGGCGGCAGACCCGTGACGCTGCTGGACGGCGACCTGGTGCGGCGGAACCTGTCGTCAGAACTGGGCTTTTCCAAGGAGCACCGCGACATTAACATCCGACGGATCGGATGGGTAGCGTCGGAGATCACCAAGAACGGAGGCATTGCGATATGTGCGCCGATCGCGCCGTATGACGCTATCCGTAAGGAACTACGGCAGATGCACAAAGGCTTAGGCGGTTTTATCCTCGTGCACGTATCAACCCCGGTGGAGGTGTGCGAACAGCGGGATCGCAAAGGCTTGTACGCCAAGGCCCGCGCCGGGATCATCAAGGAGTTCACCGGCATCTCTGATCCTTACGAGTCGCCGGATGACGCCGAGCTGACGTTCGATACGATAGAGCTGTCCAGCCAGGAATGTGTGCAGGAAATACTACTGCACCTGGAGAAGGAAGGCTTTATCGGGCCCGAGGCACCAGACGGGTCTTGACGCCGGGCGATGTGAAGAAGCAATGGAGGAAGCGGGATTCTCATAGCAGGCGTTTCGAGGTGCGCTTTTTCAACAGGCGTCGCAGCGCTGCGGCGTTAACGGAGTCCCAGTCGCGCCCAGCCTGATCGTGCCCCTTAGGCGTTTCCAGGATAAAGGGCACGTCGGCAAACCGACCGTCCCGCACGAAATTGGCCAGGCCGCGCCGGCCGATCCGGCCACGGCCTATGTGGGCGTGCCTGTCGTGGTGGCTGCCGAGTGCCCCAACGCTGTCGTTGATGTGAACCACCTTGAGCTTGTCCAGGTCAATTGCCCGATCGAACTCGTCCATTGTTCTCTTATAGGCGATTGGCGTGCGTATATCATAGCCGGCCGCGAAGATGTGGCAGGTGTCCAGGCACACGCCGAACCGTTTCGGCCTGGCCAGTCGGGTAAGGATGTTCGCAAGTTGCCCGAACTCGCCGCCGATGCTGGCACCGGCCCCGGCTGTGGTTTCCAACAGAATGATCGGCTTGGGCCGCCGAAAATTGGCCATCAGCTCATTCAGTCCATCTGATATGAGTTCGATGCCCTCTTTTTCTGAGGGATTCGACCCAGGATGGATAACCAGGTACTCCACGCCCATTCGGCCGCAGCGGTCCATTTCATCAGCCATGGCGGTGAGGGACTTTCGTCGGACCTCAGGGCGTCCGGCCAGATTAACCAGGTACGATCCGTGCGCCGCAATGGGTCCTACGCCGAGGGTGCGCCGGGCGAGCTTGAAACGCCGAAGTGCTTCGTCGGTCAATGTCGCAGCGCGCCACTGTCGCTGATTGCGCACGAACATGGCCAGCGTTTCGAAGCCATACATGGCCGCCGAGGTCACCGCTTTTTCCAGGCCACCGGCGATGCTGAGATGCGCACCAATGAGCATTACCAGATGGTACCAGCTGAAGCCGGGATAATGTATGCTCATGTAGAGCCCAGCCTGCACGTCAGGCCGATCAAGCCGCTATTGCAAATTTTGCCTCATGTACTAGGATGACGGGGCACATTGCGGCGGGCAGTAAACCGCGAAATGAACAAGAAGGAGAGCCGATGGCTTTCGCATTTTTCAGACGCCGTCAGAAGATGGTCATCTTCATCATGGTAATCCTGATGGTCAGTTTTCTTGTGGGCATTCAGGGACTGGGCATGGTGTTCAACAAGACCCAGGACAAAACAGATATTGGGCGGCTTGGAGACGGCTCGAAGATAATGATGTCAGACCTGCGTGAGGCGGAGAGCGACATAAGAATCCTGCTGGAATCCGGAATTGATGTCCGGCTGAATTCACTGCTGACGCCCAACCGCGGTCTGCTGCAGTCGATCCTGGACTTGAACAGGGGGGCGGATGTCCTGCTTGCCTATGTGCTTCTGGTCAGAGAATCTGTGCCTTCCGGGCCGGTCACAGAGGGGGACGTGGACAGCCTGCTTGCCAGCACCGGCAAAGAGGGGCAGGAATATCGCCAGTTCATATCGAATCTGCGGTCACGGAATATCACAGAGCAGCGTTTTCGACAGGCGGTGGCCCGTCTGATACGAATTCATTGGGCGTCACTTGAGGCGGAGATCACTACCCCACCGTCGCAGACGGAGCTAGAGCACCTTTGCTTCCAGGTCCAGGATCGTGTTCGGGCCCGCTACCTGAGGCTTCCAGCCGAGCAGTTCATTGCCGCCGGCCCGCTCGTTGATGATCCGGAACAGTTGAACGCGATGCTGGATGAGCAGTTCGAGGAATTCAAGGACAGGCTGCCGGGCAGCTACACCGATGACAACCCCTATGGGTTCGGGTACCGGATTCCGGACAGGGTGGCGGTTGAATTCATGCTCGCTCGCGGGGACTTGTTGCTGCGGGTTGTCAGGCCATCGGAGCAATCGGTGAGATCCTATTTTGATGCGCACAAGTCAGATTTCACAAAGGAAGTGCCGACCGGCGAGACGGACGACCAAGGCGAGCCCATCATGCGGAGGGAGCCAGAGAGCTTCGGAGAGGCCAGGAGCAAGATCATTGAAATTCGCAGGCCGCGCGTGGTGGAGGAACGAATGTTCGCCATTCTCCAGCGCGCTGCCCAGCTCGGCCAGGAGCATAGCCAACAGGCGTCTGCCGAAGAGCAAGGCCCGTTTGAGCATGCCGCCAAGAAGATGGAACTGTCCGCCGATACACTGCTGGACACGGTCCTGGCGGAAGTGACTATCGACCGGGAGCTCCCTGCTGATGCGATGGCGTTGCTGGCTGAGCGCGCCAACATCCAGGGCATCTGCTATCCGTTTACCGATTCAGCAGGCCAGCCGCTGCCTGAGGATGCCCGAGTCACCGTTAAGGCGGAAAACATAACGCTTCGAGAGGCGCTTGATCAGATTTCCCGACAGTTGGGCCAGCCGGCGTTTAACTGGAAGCTATGCGACAGCCTGACAGGACCGGACGCCATTCTTTTTTCCGTCGCACCGATAAGCACTTTTCCGATAGTAGTAGGCAGGACCGATCTTGTTGACCAGGCAACCTTAGCGCAGCATCCGCTGCTTGGGATGGCGAGTCAGTTGTCGGTGGAGGGGGCGCTGCGCCCGGCACTCGTTCTGCAAGCGTTCGACAGTTCATTGTTTGACCAGGAAGCTCTGAGCTACAGGCCGCTTGAGCTGAGGCGTTTTCCTCTGCTTATAGTACCGGGCGGCACGGACATGCCGAGCGGTCTGCTGGCGTGGCGGGTTACCCAAGCGATGCCAGCCAGAAATCCCGAAGGCCGCACGCCCGAAATCGACGAAAGGATGATCGCCGATCTGAAGTTGGTTGCGGCGATGAAACTTACCGAACAAGAGGCCGAGGAGATCAAAGCCCGAGCCCTGAAGGGATCTCTCGGCAAAGTGGCCGAAGATGATGTTTTGGAATTAAAGAGCATTGAAGAGTTGGTCCGCAAGCGCCTGGTGGCCGTAAGCCGAACCAGTGTCGCATGGATGTGGAGCGGTGTTGAAGGCTTGCGTTTACCTTCAGAGCATGCCCGAGAGGAATTCGTAAAGGCGGTGTTCGCTCTCGTCGAAGAGGACGAGGATTCCAACTATCGCTTGGCCGTGGTGCCCGTGCGGTCCGATAGTTCTGTGTGCGTGGTGGAACTGTTGGACCACATACCGGCTGTTTTGGATCAGGCCTCTATGCTGCAGATGAAAAAATTGCTGGAAGATATGCGGAGCAGCGCCGGGGATGACATCTGGTACAGCTACGAGAGCATCCGAGACCGCTGTGATTTCAAGGAGAAAAAGCAGCAGTAGTCGCCAGATCGGCTGGTAGGGGCTTGACTGACGCGTGGACGTCTATAATATACGCATTGCCGTCTCCTCGTTCGGCGGCAGGACGGCCAGGTAGCTCAGTTGGTAGAGCGCGGCCCTGAAAAGGCCGGCGTCGCTGGTTCGATTCCAGTCCTGGCCATTTTTTTTGCGCCGAGGTCCAGTCCTCGGCCTCCGTTAAAGGTCGGTTGTGGTGTGAGCTTGAGGGGAGCCGCCGTCAATGATAGCATTATCAACGTGAACGGGACCGACTGTGCCCAAGCGCAATCTCATCTGGATCGTCTCAATACTGCTGGCGGTACTGGTGACCATGTGGGCCAGCCGGAACCACCATTCTCCCATTAGCAGGAATGACGGTGATTCGTCGGCGCTGATTCATGCCGACAAGGTGATCCACGAGAACTCCCTGATCCTGCCCGACGACAGGGAAATGTACGCTCCAGCAATCAAGGCCCTGGTAGCCGAGCTTGATGAACATTCCAGCTACGTGTGGCCGGATATGACGCGGTCGTTTTCGCGTAGGCTCGACGGAGTGGCCTGTGGGCTCGGGTTGGAGGTAATAAAGGCTGATGGCGACGTGGTGGTGGCCGCAGCACGTTTCAATTCTCCGGCCCATCGGGAAGGCATTCTGCCGGGCGACAAAATTGTCAAGATCAACGGCGCCCCGGTGGGGAGCATGTCATTGTGTGACGTCCAGACGATCCTCGACCGTGGGGCCCCGGGCACACGGGTGGAGCTGGAAATCGTTCGAAACGGCATACGGCTGAGCCCGGTCGAGCTGAAGATGCGAGAGTTCGCCATTGAAACAGTGACAGGCCTGGTACGTGGCGCGGAGGGCCAGTGGATATATGCGGTCGGGCCCGCCAACGGCGTGACGTATATTCGGATTGGTGAGTTCATCAGCAAGGGCACGGCGGACGACTTTCAGCAGGCAATGCGGGTGACCGGAGCCCAGAAGCTCATACTGGATCTGCGCGACAATCCAGGCGGGCCCCTGGCGGATGCGGTGAGCATAGCCGACATGTTCCTGGAATCGGGGTCAATCGTCACACAGGTGTCGCGAAAAGGTCCTCCCCGCCATTACGTTGCCCGGGGCCCCGGCACGTACTACCCGGACATTCCCGTGGTCGTGCTGATAAATTCTGCGACCGCCTCAGCAGCGGAAATTGTTGCCGGGGCATTGGCCTACAATGGCCGGGCGGTGCTGCTGGGCGAGCCGACCATGGGAAAACGATCCATCCAGGAAATGTTCCCTCTGCCTGACGGACTCGGGCAGCTAAATCTTACGACTTCCTACTACGTCTTCGGTGAGCTCGACAGCAACACTGAGCTTGTCCAATCGCCAGCCCTGCATCAGCCGATTGTCCCACAAGTTCCTGTAGCTGCTGACGCCAAAGCGGCGCAACAGTTGCGCCTGATCCGACTGAGCGCCGCGATGGGCCCGCATCTGGAAGCGGCGCATCGTTTAGGCGGGCAGTGCCCCGAGGCCTTCGAGCCGCGTCCTGAGGACGCTGTGCAACAGTTAATCGCGCTGGACCACCAGTTGGCCAGAGCGATCCGGCTGGTGAGCGACCCCCAGGAGATGTCGGCGATCCTCAACCAGGTCGGCACCGCTGAATCCGATGCCTCCCCCAAAGGTGAGGATAGCCGTCAATGATCGCCAACCGCACACTCATTGTCGGCATCGAAAGCACCTGCGATGAGGCCGGCTGTGCTGTTGTAGCCGACGGCAGGACGGTGCTGTCCAACGTCGTCGCCAGCCAAATAGACCTTCACGCCAGGTTCGGAGGCGTTGTCCCGGAGATCGCATCCCGCGCTCACATCGAGTCGATCAACACCGTGATCAGCCAGGCACTGGCGGAGAGCGGAATCACCCCGGCGGAAGTTGCCGCCGTAGCCGTTGCCAACGAGCCGGGGCTGATCGGGTCGCTGCTGGTTGGTCTGATGGCGGCAAAGACGCTGGCCTGGGTGTGGGACAGGCCTCTGGTGCCTGTGAATCACGTGTGGGCACATGCCTATGCACCGGCGCTTGACGCCGAGCCGATTGAGTATCCGGCGGCCGCGCTGGTGTGCTCCGGCGGGCACACAGCACTCTACAGGTGTCTGTCTGCGACGGAGCTTGAGCTGCTGGGAAGCACAATAGACGACGCCGCCGGCGAGGCTTTTGACAAAGTCGCCGGCATTCTTGGGCTTGGCTTTCCAGGCGGGCCAGCTATAGATCGGGCTGCTCGCGAGGGCGATCCCTCCATAGTAAAACTACCAATTTCACTACTGAAGGGGCAGTCGCTGGACTTTTCCTTTAGTGGCATCAAGACGGCCGTGCTCTACCACGTCAATGGGCTTCCGGGCAAGCGCAAGGGCAAAAAGAGCCGCCGCGGCCCACACGCCGAACGGGCGGCGGCGCAGGAGAACGCCGGGCGGGGCATCGAGAGCTTTACCGCCCGCGAAATCGCCGATTTGGCTGCAAGCTTCCAAAAGGCGATTGTCGATACGCTGATGATCAAGCTGCGACGGGCGGCCAAGGTCACCGGCGCGCGGACGCTGATTATAGGCGGGGGCGTCTCAGCCAATTCCGCGTTGCGGGCGGCAGCCGGAGAATTAGCCGACAAGCTACACTGCCGGTTGCGTCTTCCAGACATGCCGATGACGGTGGACAATGCAGCGATGACGGCTGGGCTTGGCTTTCACTATCTTCGCGCAGGCCGGATGGCCGACTACAATCTTGCAGCACGGGCCACAGCGAGCCGATAAGAGAAGTACAGGTCATGAACGAGAAAACGTTACGAGAACTGCTCGAATCGGTTCGCAGTGGCAAGGTCGGCATCGACAAGGCCGTCGAAAGCCTTCGACAGCTGCCCTTCGAGCCGCTGGGTTTTGCCAATGTTGACCATCACCGTGCGATCCGATGCGGCTTCCCCGAGGTGATCTACTGTCCGGGCAAGACGCCCGAACAAGTGGCGGACATATTCGAAAGGCTCGCCTCCGCCGGGGGCAAAGTTCTGGCTACCCGCGGCGAGCCGACGGTTTACGAAGCAGTCGCCGCTCGATGTCCCCAGGCCGACTACCACCCCCTAGCAAAGACGATTACCTTCGACCGGGACCCCCCAGCCGAGCGGATCGGTCATGTCGCCGTGGTGTCAGCCGGCACGAGCGATCTGCCGGTGGCTGAAGAAGCCCGGATAACCGCCGAGACAATGGGCGCCCGCGTGACGAGCAACTATGACGTCGGCGTAGCCGGGCTTCACCGCCTGCTGGCCGCCAGCAAAACGCTTCAGGCCGCCAAGGTCCTTGTGGTCGTAGCCGGAATGGAAGGCGCGCTGGCCAGCGTGGTGGGGGGCCTGGTGGCGGCGCCTGTCATCGCCGTGCCGACGTCGATCGGGTACGGGGCGAGCTTCCACGGGCTGGCGGCGCTGCTTTCGATGCTCAACAGCTGCTCATCCAATGTCAGTGTGGTCAACATAGACAACGGCTTTGCCGGCGGATACATAGCGGCAATGATAAACCGCCAGTCCGTAGACTAGCTTCACCTGAGACATGGACATGCGACAGATCACAGATGTTCCCCGTGCACCAGGTCGTGAACCCGATGCACACAAGGGCAGCCTCGGCCGGGTCCTAGTGGTCGGCGGGTCGATCGGCATGGTCGGCGCGCCTTCGCTGGTTGCCAACGGCGCGCTACGAAGCGGGGCGGGCCTGGTAATAGCAGCTGTGCCGGCCTGCATTCAGCAGACTGTGGCGGGGCTGTGCCCTTGCGCCATCACCGTGCCGCTTGCATGCGAACAAGACGGATCACTTGGCAACGAAGCCGTAGCGCAGGTGCTGGCCGAGGCCAGACGATGTGACGTGCTGGCTGTAGGGCCTGGGTTGGGCGTCGGCAGCCGGCAGCGGGATATCGTCAGCGTCGCCTTGTCACAACACAAACCTGTTGTGCTGGACGCGGACGGCCTGAACAACCTGCCCAATATGCCCGGTTGGCCTGCGATTCGCCATTGTCCGCTGGTGCTTACGCCACATCCGGGGGAGCTTTCCCGCCTGACCGGGCTGAAGATACAGGAATTGCAGGCAAACCGCCAATCCTCCGCCGCTGACGCCGCCAGGAAGTGGCAGGCGAGCGAAAAGGCGCCACAGCTCATAGTCGCTCTGAAGGGAGCCGGCACGGTCATAACGGACGGGAAGGATGTATACCTCAACGATACAGGCAACCCGGGCATGGCGACCGGCGGAACGGGCGACGTGCTCACCGGCGTGATCGCCTCGCTGATAGGTCAGGGCATGAGTCCGATGGACGCCGCATGCCTTGGCGTGTGGGCGCATGGCCGGGCGGGAGACCTGGCGGCAGAGCAACTGGGGCAGGCGCTGATCGCGACGGACCTGCTGGATTATCTGCCTGCGGCGCTTAAGGAGTAGGCGCCAGCTGAGCGGCTGCGCGCCATGCTGCCGGAGCACCCGCCGACCGGTGAACTTGACAGAGACCGCCGCGACCTCTACCATCGCTGAACTGTCTTGTCTGGTTTCGCGCGCACATGCGACGACCCGCCCGAACAATAATTGCTGCTGCCATTGTGGTGCTGGGCAGCTTAGTAAGCCCGGCCAGCGCGGAGCGTCTGCGGATAGTAAGCTTCTCGCCGGCGCTGACGAGGATACTCTTCGACATGGGCCTAGGCGACGAAGTGGTCGGGGTCACCAGCTACTGTCGTCTGCCCGAAGGCGTGCATCGCCCGCGCGTAGGCGACAGGCAGACGATAGTCGCCGAAGCAATCCTTGCAGTCGATCCAGACCTGGTCATCGTTCAGACCGATCCGAGGGAGTTCAAAGGCATCCGCAAGGCGGCCCCCCATGTGAGGATCGAGCAAATCAAGATCGAGACTCTGGTCGATGTGACAGTGGCAATCGAGAAGATAGGTCTCATCGTGGACCAACCGAGACTGGCCGCTGGGTACAAGGCGTTCTTTCAGGCCCGGCTGGACGAAATCCGCGAGCGAGTAGCCAACCTGCCGCGGCCGCGAGTGCTGTTCGTCATGGGGACGGAGCGGCCCTACACCGCTGCAGACAACAACTTCATCAACGACATGATCGACCTGGCCGGCGGGATCAATGCCGGCGTCGATATTCCGGGTGCGGTCGTATGGCGGATGACCGACATTGAAGCCATTGTCTCCGCTGCACCGGACATTGTGATCTGTCAGGTCCCCCCGGTGGAGGCGGATCGGGCCCGGGAGTACTGGCTTCAGTGGAAAGACCTACCGGCCGCGAATTCCGGTCGGGTCTTCGTTGTAACCGATCCGGACTGGACAATTCCCTCGACCAGGCTGGCGGAACTTACCGGTGAGCTTGCGGAGATGATTCACTCGCCGTCGCGCCCGGCGGCTCCCTCGCTGTCACTGTGGCGCATGAGGCTGCTTCGGTGGCTGGCTGCGGCGATAGTGGGGGCGGCCCTTGCAGCTGGTGGGATGGCGCTGCAGGGGCTACTGCGGAACCCGCTTGCTGAGCCTTACCTTCTGGGCGTTTCCAGTGGGGCCGGGGTTGGCGTCCTGCTGGGGATGGCCGTTAGTGCGCGATTGGCGATGATCAATTGGTCGGCCGCACCTCTGCTGGGACTGATCGGCCAGGCTGCCCAACTGATCTCCACGCCCGTGCTGGCGTTCGTGGGGGCAATACTCACGTGCGCGGCAGTTTACGCCGTGGCCCAGCGCCGCGGACGGCTGGACCCGTTCTCGATCATCCTGTCCGGGGTGATCGTCAACACATTCAACGGGGCGATCATGCTTGTGATCTATCTCTATGTCGATCCCAACCGGATACCCGATTTCACCCGATGGGCCATGGGCCAACTGCCGGACTCGGTCGACATCGGGCTGCTGATTGTCTGCGCCGGATTCGTGCTGCTGGGCTGGGCGGCCCTCTTGGGCCAGGCCGCAGCCACCAATGTTCTCAGTCTGGGCGACCAGGTGGCTTCTTCAAGCGGTGTTGCGGTCAACCGTGTGCGAATCGTGACGTTCTCGTTCGTGGCGGTCATGACGGCTGCCGCCGTAGCCCTGGCCGGTCCGATCGGCTTTTTGGGGCTGATCGTACCTCACATCTGCCGGATGATTCTCGGGCCTGACCAGCGTGTGGGCGTGATCGCCAGCGGGATCGTCGGCGCGGCGTTGCTGGTAGCAGCCGAAGGCATTTGCCGGCAGGTGGGCCATCTGATCGGCGTCAGCCTGATCCCGGTAGGCATATTGACGGCGATAGCGGGCGGGCCGTTCTTCATCGTCCTATTGCGCCGGCAGCGCGGGAAGGCGACATCATGATCGAGAGCAGTGCGTGCATCCTCGTTGCCAGCGGGCTGACGTTCAGCTACGAGTCGGCCAAGCCGGTGCTGCGCGGCGTGGATCTGTCTGCCTGGTCAGGCCGACTGCTGTGTCTGCTGGGGCCCAACGGATCGGGCAAGACGACCGCTCTGCGGTGCCTTCTGGGCCAACTCAAGCCCGAAAGCGGCACGATTCGCCTGGCCGACAGGCTGTTGGGACAATACCGCCACAAAGAACTGGCCAGGATGCTGGCCTACGTACCGCAGTTCCCGACTTCCGCGTTTGCCTTCACCGCACGGCAGCTGGTGCTGATGGGGCGCCTGCCGCACACGGGAATCCTGGGACTAGCGAGCGAGCAGGATCAAAAAGTTGCGGACCTGGCGATGGAGATGACCGACTCATCGGCCTTCGCCGACCGTACGCTGGAGGAGCTGTCCGGCGGCGAAGCGCAGCGAGTAATGATCGCCCGCGCTCTGGCGCAGCAACCGAATGTGCTGCTGCTTGACGAGCCGACCAGCCACCTGGACATCCGCCACCAGATGACGATATATCGGATGATGAGTCGCCTCGCGCACGACTGGGGGATTGCCGTCGTGTGCGTCAGCCATGACATCAACCTGGCGGGACGTTTCGCCGACGAACTGGTGCTGATGAAGGATGGTGAGGTGCTGGCGCACGGGGCGCCGCGACAGGTGATCCGCGCCGACGTTCTGTCGCAGGCGTATGACATACAGGTGGAGCTGATTGCCTCGCCCGAAGACGACATGCCGATAGTGCGGGTGATATAATAGACGGCGCCGCCCGGGCCGGGCGACTTGTCGCGCCGAACGGTGACTGATACACTTTGGCGATGGACGACCGTGTCTTGTATGGTCTGGACTCTCTGCCGACAGCCGCCAGAGGCGGTGTGCTGACAATCGGCAACTTCGATGGCGTGCACGTCGGCCATATGAGCATAATCACGCGGGCCCGCCAGTTAGCCGATGCCGACGGCCTGACGGTGATGGCGATGACGTTTGAGCCGCCGCCTGACCTTGTGATTCGCCCGGATGATCCACCGCAGCGGCTGACGCCACCGGAACAAAAGGCTCGCCTGCTTCGTCAGGCCGGCGCAGATTGGATTGTGTTCGTTCCAACCACGCGCGAATTGCTCGCCCTGCAGGCCGAGGATTTTGTCCGGCAGATAGTCCTGCAGTTCGTTGCGCCTCGTCATGTCGTGGAAGGGCATGATTTCTCCTTCGGCCGCGAGAGGGCCGGCAACGTCGATACCCTCCGTGAGATAGGTCTTGGCGAGGGGTTTGAAGTTGATGTGGTCGAACCCGTCACAGTCGACCTTCCCGGAGGCCGGCGGCAGGTCTGCAGCACGCTTGTTCGGCGCCTGGTGGCGGAAGGGCAGATGGAAGAGGCATCGCAATGTCTTGGGCGGGAATTTGCGCTGTACGGCGAGGTTGTGTCCGGGCGCGGGCGTGGCCGGTCGTTGGGTTTTCCCACCGCCAACATCGAGGTACACCAGCAGGTAATACCCGCCAGAGGCATTTACGCCGGTCTGGCGGATGTAAACAAGCGGACATATGCCTCTGCGATCAGCATCGGCCGGCCACCTACGTTTCCCGACGCCAACCAAACCATCGAGGCGCACCTCATTGACGTGAAGGAAGAATGGTACGGACAACCAATGGTGTTGCGGTTTGTTTGTCAGCTCCGCCGGCAACGGCAGTTCGGGAGCGCCGAGGCGTTGTCGGCCCAGATAGCGAAAGATGTGGAGCGTGTGCGAGAAATCTGTCGAAAGCACGTTTAGTGAGGCAAGGGGCCGGCTCGGCTCGGCTGAGACGCTTCTGGTCACCACGCACTCTCGCCCAGACGGCGATGGGCTGGGGGCGATGGCTGCGCTATGTCGCTCGGGGAGGGCGGCCGGCAAGACGGTGCACATGCTGCTGCTTGATGAGATTCCCAGGCGTTATGAATTCCTCTTTGCCGAAGGGACGCCGGCCGGGGTAAGCCGTTTCGAAACGCTCTCTCATGCAGCCGACGCCATTGTCATACTTGATACGTGCGTAATCTCTCAGTTGGACGGGATTGGCGATAAGCTGCCGGGCGTGTCCAAGAAGGTCATCGTCGTGGACCATCATGCGACGGTGGACCGAATTGGCGCGGTCCAATGGGTAGACACGTCGGCTGCTGCGACCGGTGTGATGGTCGGTGAGTTGCTGGAGGCGCTGGGCTGGCCGGTCGACGTTCGCTCGGCAGAGGCATTGATAGCCGCGGCAGCGAGCGACACAGGGTGGTTCCAGTTCGCCAATACCGACGGACGGTGCATGAGACTGGTGGCAAAGTGGCTGGATAAGGGCGTACGCCCCGACAAGCTGTACAGACGACTGTACCAGAACGCCAGGGTAAACAGGCTGAAGCTGCTGTCGCACATACTGGCGGACATGGAGCTTCACTGCGACGGCCGGCTGGCTGTGATGACCGTTCGGCGAGAGGACTTCGCCGCAACAGGCGCAAGTGCGGACGAGACGGAGAACCTCGTGAATGCATCACTGGAGATAGGTACGGTCGAGACGGCGATCATGCTCGTCGAAAACGCCGAGAACATTCGCGTGAGCCTGCGCAGCCGCGACGTAGTAGATGTTGCCACAATCGCCGAGATGTTCGGCGGTGGAGGGCACAAGCGGGCGGCGGGGATGAGAATCATCGACAGCATAGACGTCGTAAAGGATAAGCTCATCAACATTTGCGCAAAGGCGCTGGACGAGGGTAGGTAGCCCGCTGGCTGTGGGGACAGAGGGTGGCACTCCGGCGGGGTGTCGACAAAACGGAAAAAATCACCGAAGGGGCAAAAGTGTCTTGACGGCCCGACGATTGCTGTTAGACTCTGTGGCGTTGCAGGTGCGTTCCCCGCAAGGGAAACCAAGGGAAGGCCGTGTGAATCGGCCGCGGACGCGCCGCTGTGACCGGTGACGAACGCCGCATTTAGCCACTGCGTCGATGTGTGGTCGACGTGGGAAGGCGCGGCGGGAGGCCGAGGCGAATGCTTTAGGCTTTATGTTGCCTCACGACCCGGAAGCCAGAAGACCTGCCTGCGACCAACCTGATGTGGCCTTCGCGAGTCAATCGGCCGCCAGAACCGGACATCAGCATCGACCCGGCCTTTGATTCGCCAAGGTTGGGTTTTTTTCTGCCTGGTCGCGATACGCCGGCGGTGTCGGGATGAGCTTCGTGCAGCGACCTCTCAGCAGCCCCCCCTCAGGTTGCAGGCTGGTATGCCTTGCGCCCGGGCTGCCGGTCGAACGACATTGCACCCAGGACGAAGCAGGAGGAGACGACGGAACCGAAACAGTGATGCAGACAAGGATGTGATGTGCCGGCCCCGTGACGGGGCTTGAGTGTGAACAACAACGGTTTATGAAAAAGGACACCATGATGAAGACAACATTAGTGATCGGATTGATAATGGCCATGGCAGCGCCCGCTCTGGCCATTGACGCGACTTTCGAAGACGTGCCGCTCGCTCCTGAAAGCTTCTACAACGGCAGCGACCTCGCCGGAGGCTTCAACAGCGGCAGCTTCCGGTTCAAGACGCTCTTTGACACGATGTACGGATCGTGGGAAGGCTTTGCCTGCTCCAACGTCACGAACAACACCACGCCGGGCTGGAGCAATCAATACAGCGCCATCACCGGCGGCGGTGCGGGCGGCAGCAGCAACTACGGCGTAGGCTACGTCGGGTTCTTCGGGCCGTCCAAAGTCAATTTCCACCCGACCGTACTGGATGGAATGTTCATCACCAATACCACATACGCTTACCTGTCGATGCTCAACGGCGACGCATTTGCCAAGAAGTTCGGCGGCGACGACGGCACAGATGAAGACTGGTTCCTCCTGACCGTCACCGGCAAACTAGACAGTGCGACAGTGGGCACGGTGGAGTTTTACCTGGCCGACTTCCGTTTCGCCGACAGCGCCGATGACTACATCATCAGCGACTGGACGTGGGTCGATGTCAGCTCGCTGGGCACGGTCGATATGCTGACATTCAGCCTGAGCAGCACCGACAACGGGGCGTTCGGGATGAACACCCCGTCGTACTTCGCCGTTGACAACGTAGTTCCCGAGCCGGCCGGGATAAGCTTCCTGGCCCTCGGCGCGGCGGCGATGCTGCGTCGTCGCAGGACGCCGCAGGTGAAGTAATTCGCATACCGGGAGCGCCCGGACGGCGAGGGGTAGTCTTCGCCGTCCGGGCTGCCTGGCTTGTGAAGACAACTAAAACACTTTTGCAGGAGTATTGCGATGCGCAACTTTACGATAGCTGCTGTACTGACGGTCCTGTCCTTAGGCCAGATTACCTGGGCGGGGCCTTACTCTCTCGGCGCGGGCGACTCGGGAAATGTATTTGACGCGCCCGTACCGGGCTTCGTGGGGCCCGCGGGCGACGGAAAGACCGGCGGCGGGAATTACGTCAACCCCGAGTTCCTCGGCTGGGCGAGCGGCTATCAGGATGTCGTTATCATTTACGAGACGAGTTGGGAATACACTGACCCCTCTTTGGCCCTTGGACCGGTGACCGCAAACGAATTCAACGTCGTCTCTCTGGGTGATCTGGATAGTGACATGATCGCCGCCGGCTGGGCGCCGGGACAGATCATCCTTACGTTCGATACCCCCATTCGCAACGGGGTGGGGGCGGACTTCGCGGTGTTCGAGAACGGCTTCTACTCCGAATGGACCACCGGCGAAGGAACGGTCGTGGGCGAAATACATGCCGAGCTCGCTTACGTGTGGGTATCCTCCAACGGCGCAGATTGGCTGGAGTTCAGCAGCGACTCGCTGACCCCGCAGCCCGCGCCAAGCCCCTACGGGTACGGCTATCTAACAATCGACCCGACTAACGTATACAACCTTGCTGGCAAGCACGCCAATTCTCATGGCAAGAGTTGGGGCACGCCGTTCGACCTGGATGAGTTCGTGGGGCATCGGGACGTTCTGGCCGGGCTGATCGATCTGCAGCAGATCAAGTTTGTCAAGATCGTTGATGTGCCCGGCAGCGGGGATTGTGTCGATGGTGACGGGGACCCCATCTACGACGCATGGGTTACGTGGGGGACCGGCGGGATGGATCTGGAAGCCGTGGGGGTACTCAATGAACTGCCAGACTTTGACTTCGACGGAGACGTTGACGGCGACGATTTCGACATCCTCTGCAATAACCTCGGCACCAGCGATCTCCACTACGATCTCGACAACGACGGCGATGCCGACGCGGACGATGTAGCCTACCTCATCTCCAACTGCCTACAGTGGAATAGCGGCTCCCAAAGCGGGTACGGCGTGGCGGCAGGGGACTTCAACCTCGACGGACGGATTGACACTGTCGACCTGACCATCCTCGGCACCTACTTCGGCAGCGGCACAAAGTGGTGCCAGGGCAACGCCAATCTTGACGACGCGGTCGATACCGTTGACCTGACGATTCTCGCGACTAACTTCGGCTTTGTCGCAACGGGTCCGTCGATACCCGAACCTGCGACGATATTGGTCATGGGATTGGGCGCCATGGGATTGGTCCGCAGGCGCCGAGGAGCATAGCTCCCAGCGCAGGCCTGCATCAAAAGGCTTGCGCCGAGCAAAGAAACTGCGATGCGAAACAGACGCGCCTTTACGCTTATTGAGCTGCTGGTTGTGATAGGCATCATCGCCACGCTCACCAGCCTGCTTCTGCCTGAGCTGATGAGCGCCAAGGCATTCGCTCAGAAGGTCGTGTGCAGACAGAACCTTCATGGGGTCGTCGTGGGGAACGTAAGCTATGCCGAGTATTACAATGATCACTACGCCCTGGCCGCCGAAGACATGACTTCCGGGAATCTCAAGCGATGGTTCGGCGAACGGGAAGACGAGAACTCCCCCTTCCTGTCGGGCGGGGCATTCGCGAGTTTTCTTCCGGCTGGCTTTGTGAAGCCGTGCCCGTCATTCAAGGAGTTCGTTGATACAGCGGGACAGGAGTCGGCTTTCGAGGCCGGATGCGGGGGATATGGCTATAACGAGCTTTACATAGGCGGGAGGTTCAACCTGTATAAGACCGTCCGCGACAACACGGACAATTCCAAACGAGGCTACGCCAACAGCGCAAGAACCGCCAGCGTCGTCGCACCCTCACAGACGGTCATGTTTGCAGACACGGCATACAAGATGCCCGATGGCGAGCTGATGGCCTACTCCTTCACACACGCGCCGAAATGGATCCCCTCCCCGCCGTACGGCGGGGGCAGGCCTAACCCCCCCATCCATTTTCGTCATGAAGGCATGGCCAATGTTGGTTGGGCGGACGGGCACGCCACGTCCGAGCGGATGACGTTCTCCAGCGGCTACACGACCCACGGAGAGATATCGGCGGAGGAAGCTGAAATCATAGGTCTGGGATGGTTCGGTGAGTACTACGAAAAGCTGCCCGAAGCGAACTACCTTTTCGATACGGATTAATGCGACAGACTGCCATGCAGGCCGGCGGGACCCCCTGGTCAGGTCGGTCCCGCCAGCCTGGGAGGGCTGGGCAATAGGGGGGTGGGAGAGACTCCATTGGCGGCCGATCGGCCGATAAGCGATCGACCTAGGCGTCCAGTTTCAGTTCATCCAGCAGCGAGTTTATCGTGGACATTTCCTCGTCAGTTATCTTCAGGTCCGCGGCCGCTGCATTCTCGGTGACTTGACTGGGGTTCCGCGCCCCGACAAGCGCCGCGGTGATGCCCGGCTGGCGGATTGTCCATGCGATGACCAACTGCGCCAGCGTAGCCCTGTGCCCGTCGGCTACGGGGCGAATCTTGTCGAGGAAGGTGTTGACCTTGCGGAGGTTCTCGCCCTTGAACAGTGGGCTGTCGGCGCGGTGGTCGCCGGGGTTGAACCTGTAGCCCGGTGTGATCTTGCCCGTCAGCAGGCCGCGCTGCAAAGGGCTGTAGACAATCACGCCGATGTTATTCTCCCGGCAGTACGGCAGGACATCGGCCTCGACCTGGCGATGCACCATGCTGAAGGGGGGCTGATCGGACGCCAGAGGAAAGACGGCCTTGCAAGCGGCGATTTCCTCGACGGTGAAGTTGCTCACGCCGGCTGCGCGTATCTTGCCCTGCTGAACCAGCTTGTCCATGGCCTCCATCGTCACCTCCAGGGGCGTGGTGCCGTCCCGCCAATGACACTGGTACAGGTCTATGCAGTCGATACCAAGGCGGCGGAGGCTCTGCTCGCACTCATACATGATGCTCTCGGGTCGGGCGTTCCTGTAGACGTCTGTCTTACCGAATCTTGGGTCGTCCGGTGAGAACAGGAACTCGCCTTCCTTCGCATTCCACCGCAGGCAGTACTTGGTCAGTATCTGAAGTGCATCGCGCCGGCCCGTTATCGCCTTGCCGACTATCTCCTCGCTGCGCCCGTAGCCGTACATCGGGGCGGTGTCTATGCTCGTCACGCCCGCGTCGATGCCTGCCTGAATGGCGGCGACGGCGTCGGCCTCATCGGCGCCGCCCCACATCCACCCGCCTATCGCCCACGCGCCGAAGGTGACGGCCGAGATTTTCAGATCACTGCTGCCAAGCTGACGATACTGCACGAAAAACTCCTTTTCAGTGGTGCAGTTATTGTATACCCGTGCCGAAAAGAACCCGGGCTCTGTGATGTGATTGCCCCCGTCCCAACTGCGAAGGGCAATCCGCGTTCATGAACCAGCTACCGGTAGGGGTGGGATTCTTCTTCGAAGGCGCCCTTCGGGCGTCAAACCCACGGTAAGCCGGCCTACGGCCGTCTTTTGGGTTCGAATCCCACCATCTGTGCCACATTCTGCTTATAGAAGACACGATAAATTAGAACACCCAGCCAAACAGCTACCGGTAGGGGTGGGATTCGAACCCACGGTACCTTTCGGTACACTGGTTTTCAAGACCAGCTCCTTCGGCCACTCGGACACCCTACCAAATTGCCAATTTCAGACTATCGATTGCCAATTGGACCGCGCCCGACCACGATCATTGAACTGGCACGTTCAGCAACAAAAGCCTTTTTCAATTGAGAATCGGAAATCGGCGATACAAGGCAATATGGAGGTGAGTATGCACAAGGACGGGTCGGTTTTCAATGACATGCCGAGCGACGGCCGTCACCGCAACTGCCTCATTGGCACTCTTCCGGTCCATCGGGCCCCGTTTTGGCAGGGGAAGGAAAAATGTAAGTATTGCCACCAGAATCTCTTGCGTCTTAGGCACGGTCATTGCACTTTTCTTGGCAAGAACGGGAGATACTCCCTATGCGCCTAGATAAACTCACCGTTAAAGCACAAGAGGCCATCATGTCCGCCCAGGGCGCGGCCAGTGAGGCAGGCCATGCGGCCATAACGCCGCTGCACCTGCTGCAAGCGCTATTGCAGCAGGAGGGCGGGCTCACCATTCCGCTGCTGGAAAAGGTGGGAATACCTGCCGACCGGATCAAGGGCATTGTCCAGTCTGAGCTGGCCCGGATGCCGAGCCAATCCTCCCAAGCGGGCATGTCGATGGACGCCGCGCTGAACTCCGTGTTCACCAGGGCCGAGAAGAAGGCGCGCGAATTGGGCGATGAGTACACCTCCATCGAGCACCTGCTGCTGGGGTTGGCTGAAGAGCCCTCGACGGCGAAAGAGATTCTGACGTCATTGGGCGCTGACAGCCACTCTATTATGTCGGCGATGAAGGAGGTCCGCGGGAGCCAGCGCGTCACCGACCAGAGCCCGGAAGACAAATACCAGGCGCTGGAGCGGTACGGTATCGACCTGTGCGAGCAGGCGCGGTCGGGCAAGCTCGACCCCGTGATAGGCAGGGACGACGAAATCCGCCGATGCATGCAGGTGCTGAGCCGCCGGACGAAAAACAATCCCGTTCTCATAGGGTTGCCCGGTGTCGGCAAGACCGCCATCGTCGAGGGCCTCGCCCAGCGAATTGTCAACGGCGACGTGCCAGCAGGTCTGGCCGGGAAGCGCGTTATCGCGCTCGACATGGGCGCACTGCTGGCGGGGGCGAAATTCCGCGGCGAGTTCGAGGACCGCCTCAAGGCAGTCCTCAAGGAAGTCACCGCGGCCGGCGGGGAGATAGTTCTATTCATCGATGAGCTGCACACCGTCGTCGGGGCCGGCGCCGCGGAAGGCGCCATCTCCGCGGGCAACCTCATAAAGCCCGCCCTTGCGCGCGGTGAGCTGCGATGCATCGGAGCGACTACCCTCGACGAATACCGAAAACATGTCGAAAAAGACGCAGCGCTGGAACGGCGATTTCAGCCCATCGTCGTCGACGAGCCAGACATCAACGACACCATCGCCATACTGCGAGGCCTGAAGGATCGCTACGACGCTCACCACGGCGTGAGAATTCAAGACGCAGCCCTGGTGTCGGCGGCGGTCATGAGTCAGCGATACATCACCGACAGGTTCCTGCCCGATAAGGCCATCGACCTCATCGATGAGGCTGCCTCGAGGCTTCGAATCGAGAACGATTCTATGCCCGCGGAGATGGACGAAATGAATCGCCGCATCATGCAGATGCAGATCGAACGGGAGGCGCTCCGCAAGGAAACCGACGACGCCAGCAAGCAGCGGCTGGCTGAGCTTGAAAAGGGCTTGGCCGACCTGCAGGCCGAGTTCGACGCGCTCAACTCACGCTGGACCAGTGAGCAGCAGGCATTGCAGGAAACCAAGCAGCTTCGCGGCGACATCGAAGCGAAGCGCACGGAGTTCGAACAGGCCCAGCGTGAAGGCGACCTGGAGAGGGCCGCCCGCATCCAGTACGGTGAGCTGCGGGATCTCGAGGCCCGCCTCGCCGAGTGCGAGAAACGGCTAGAGCAGGGCAGGGCCCACGGGGACACCGTGGTTCACGAGGAAGTCACACCTGAGCAGATCGCCGAGGTCGTAGCCAAGTGGACGCACATCCCCGTGACGAAGCTCCTGGAGTCCGAGCGAGAGAAGCTTATCAACATGGAAGATCGGCTGCGTGAGCGGGTTGTCGGCCAGGATGAAGCCCTGCACGTTGTGTGCGAGGCCGTTCGCCGCAACCGCGCCGGGCTGGGTGACCCGCGCAGACCCATCGGAAGCTTCATGTTCCTGGGCCCCAGCGGCGTTGGCAAGACCGAGCTGTGCAAGGCCCTGGCTGGGCTCTTATTTGACACGGAAGACGCGATGATTCGCATCGACATGAGCGAGTTTATGGAGCAACATTCGGTCGCCCGGCTGATCGGGGCGCCTCCGGGGTACGTTGGATACGAAGAGGGCGGGCGGCTGACGGAGGCGGTTCGGCGCAGGCCCTATTGCGTGATACTTTTCGACGAAATCGAAAAGGCCCACGCAGATGTCTTCAACGTGCTGCTGCAGGTGCTCGACGACGGCAGGCTGACCGACGGGCAGGGCAGGACCGTGGGCTTCAAGAACACGCTGATCGCGATGACCTCCAACATTGCCAGCGATTTCATACAGGAACTCGCCGACCGCCGCGCCGAGCAATGGGAAATCGACGCCTCGCTTACGGATGCGCTAAAGAAACACTTCCGCCCGGAGTTCCTCAACCGCATCGATGAAACGGTTATCTTCCACTCGCTGACCAAGGAGGACCTCGACGGCATCGTCGATATCCAGATTCTGCATCTGTCCAGCCGACTGGCTGGCAGGCGGATCACGCTTACGGTTACCCGTGAGGCCAAGGACCTGCTGGCTGAGCTGGGTTACGATCCGTCATTCGGGGCGAGGCCTTTGAAGCGGCTGGTTCAACAGAAGCTGGAGAACGGACTGGCGGGCAAGATCCTCACTGGCGAGATAACTGAAGGCCAGCATGTCGTCATCGGGGCCAGCGGTAAGACGTTTACGTTCGAAGCCGAGAACTAGGCGCAAGAGCCAGGCCAAAGACAGTACAACCGCCGCAACGGATTTTCCAATCCGCCGCGGGCGTATGCAGATTATCGTCTGAATTCTCGGATCACTGCGTCGACCCGGTCGGCGGGACAGGTTATTTCCAGGGCGAAGCGGCCCTCGTTGAGCCACGGGCGGTAGCTGTCCAGCTCGTCGTATTGGACTTGGTCGGGGAAGATTGGCGTCCGGCTGGAGGCGGCCAGCAGGTTGTCGCGGGCGGCGACTGGGCCGGCGAGGACGTCGCTGACGCGGGGGCAGTTGGGGTCGCAGTTAAAATGTTGCAGGATGATACCGGGCGTCTCGGCCACCTGGTCCACCTGGTAGAGGCCCTTGGTGTGGTTGTGGAAGAACCCGCCGCCGGTGGAGGTAAAGAGGCGGCCGGTGTAGGGTTGCTCGAACTTGCGCATCATTTCGCGGCTGATGAGGGCGACGGGATCGCCATTGACCCACACAGCGCCGGGCGGCATGACGAAGCCCATGTGGCCTACGCCCCAGTCATCGGGGGCCTGGACGTACTGGGCGAGCGCGGCCTCGATGGCCAATTCGCAATCGACGCACCAATCGGTGAGCGCCTTGACCCGGTCAGGAGCCGTGTACATCTCCACGAAGATCTCATCGCCGCGGATGCCGTTGGCGGCATCCAGAGGCGAGCGATGCCAGAAAGGCAGGAAGTGGAAGTCGCCCTCCCAGGCGGCCCATAAGAGCTGATTCAACGAGCGGAACATCTCGAACCAGCGATTGTCCGGCGTGGCCTCGAGCGCGTCGATCTCCTCCCAGCCCAGCTTGCAGTCCAGCCACCAGGAGCCTTCCAGTCGCGGCTCGATCCCCGTCATGACCGCGGTTTGTATGCCGATGTCGAAATGCACCGGCACGATGTGCGGCAGGTCGTCGTCCACGCGCTCGTCCCGCCATTGCCAGTAGCGTCGGCAGTCGTCGACGACCTTGCGGACGATTTTTTCCAGCGCGGCATGGTCGGGCAATCGGCCGTCGTTGGCGAGGTAGTGCTCCTTCACCAGGCCGGGCAGATCCTCCACTGGAGGCGCGTCGGGCTGCGGCTCGCCGCTCCAGACGAACGTCAGCCGCGCACCTGGCGTGTCGCCGGCGAAGAAGCGTCGCTGTCGCTCGATAACCTCCAAGTTCCGCGCGTTCGATGGCATTACTTCAAGCCCAACTCCTTGACGTGGAGTCCATAGGGCGCGCAATTGCCGCGCCGGGGAGCCACTGTGGCTATAAGGCAAGCTCTATCATCTGATGCCCTTCGAGCTTGGGGAGGATAAACTCCACGCGCCCGGCGCGCATCGCGAAATCCAGCATTGCCCCATCCGGCACGCAACGGACTGATCGCACCTTCCCACTGGCCTTCACCGACAAGGTGAGGTCGTGCAGGGGGATGATATCCTCGATCGTGTCGAAGTCCGCTGCCCGCCGCTCGGGAATGTAGTGCAGCAGGTGCAGGATGAGACGCTTCTCGGCCCGCTGGCGGTTAAGCGTCGCGACCACCGTGCTGGGCCCGTCGTGGCAGACCAGCGGCTCGGGGAGCAGGATCCCCAGCGCGTTCATCAAAAGCGTCCTGACCCACCGCGGGGCGTTTTCGGCGTACTGCTCGAAAAGGGGATGAATGAAGTAGATGCAGCCGCCGTTCTGCACCACGGCCGGATACCCGCGCTTGTGAGCCGACGGCGTGTGCCTATGCGAGCAGAAGTGCTCCCATGTGCGGTTGAAGTACGGCACGAAGGTCTGAGCGAGCACCTTGGCGCCCTTGCGGGGCTTGACCCGAGCGCCGCACTTGTACATCACGTGTTCGGTTCTCGGCAGGCCGCGGCCGATAGCGCCTTTCGGCACGATGAAGTCCGGACTGAACGGCGCTATTATGGGTTGCCCTACGCCCAGACACTTAAGCGCGAATTCATTGATCCGCCGGTCGATGCCGGATCGATACGAGGCGATCAGCTTTCCGCCAGCGGCGACGAACTTCTCCAGCTTGGCTGCCAGGGCCTCAGAGGTCTCAATCATGTCCGGCAGTATCACCACTTTGTAATTGCCAAGCGGCGAGTTGCTGTCAATGAAGTCGAACTGGTGTCCGCCCTCAGCCAGCATGCGTGTGGCGCCGGATACCGACTTCGGAACGCCGCCATATGGGTCGAACTCTTCAGGCGTCAGCACGCCGATATCCACCATGGCTTCTGCCTTGCGGCACCAAGGCTCCTTGGCGGCGACCTGGCGGTACACCGAGCCGATCAGCTCGTATGTGTGCGGGCAGATCTTTCCATCCGGCGGGAGCTGATCGCCGACGGAACACTTGGCGTTCAGCGCCAGCATGTGGAAGCACTCGAACTGAAGCGCCGCAGGGCTCTTGAACGAGTGGAAATCGCCCCATGACGTGTGGAACTTGCCCGTCATGCCGAGGGAGTCCAACCCGAGGTTCCGCGCGTAGCGTTGCGTGGCGGGGAAGTGCAGGTATCCCCACCCGCCGCCGGGCAGGCTTTCCAGCTCCCAGTGCGTGTAGGCGCCGGCGATTGCCCGGTCTCGCGGGCCGACATGCCCGGCGTTGTAGAAGATCGTACAATCCTTGCTGAACTTGCGGATGTGGGCGGTCATCTCCCGCTTCCAGTCGGTGATGGTCTTTACGGCAAAGGCCTGCCGCTGGAAGTCATCGGAGGCGTCAATGCCGGAGGCAACCATCAGGTCCAGGCAATACTGGCAGGAGCAGTTGATGGTCTGGACGATGTCCAGGAACAGCCCGTCCACCGGAAGCAGCTCGAACAGCTCGGCGACGTGCTCGGCTAGGAACTGCCGGTACGGGCTGTTGACGCACAGGTGATTATAGAAGCCGGCCTGGTAGGGTTTCGTTCCGTTCCTGCAGCCGTCGGGTCCCAGGGCGATCCACTCCGGGTGCTGGCGGCAGGTGAAGTGGTCCCACTGTATCGTCAGGTAGATCGGCGCGCGGATGTTGCGTTTATGGCAGGCTTCGATCTGCTGGGCGAGCAGGTTCCTGTTGGCCAGGTGCGGATGGACCCGCTCGGGAAACTTTTTGCTGTCGTAGTACATCCAGCCGTGGTGACAGCGGGCGAAGACAGTGACCGAATCCACCGCCGCCCTTGCAAGCGTATCGGCGAACTCATCGGCATCGAAGCTTGCGGCGATACCCTCGATATGTTCGCTGGTGTGGAAGTCCAGGTGGACCTGACGGAATCGAAGCTCGCTTTCCTGCATGGCTAAAATCCTTTTCTCTGGGCGGCTGACATTGGCGCCGGGCGGACCATGGAAGTACCCCACTTCGCCAGCGCCGTCAATGCGAAGTTGGTATCAGCGTGCCAGTATTCGGGCATTTTGTCCGGCGAGATTGGTGAAAAGAATTCTCAAATATTCTCGAACAATTATGCCGACTATGGCAAAGTACTTTGTAGAACAAAGTAATTAACCTGCCGGCGAACAGGGCGACGGGTCCTGCGGCCCGCCCGGCAGCTTGCGGGAGATCTGTCCTATGGACGCGCAGAAAGCGGCGAGAGAACTGACGGTGATTCGGCAACTGATGGAGAGGCCCATTCGTTTTTCGACGATGAGCGGCCTGGCGGCCATACAGGCGGGGTTGTGGGCGCTGGCGGGGGTGGTGGCCGACTGGTGGGTGTTCAGCGGGTTCGACCAATGGCAGAAGGCTACGATCGCGGGAATGGGCGTGTGGGCGGCGGTGTTTATCGGCGCCTTCGTCGGGGTGGTGGTCCTCACGCGCCGCCGCGAGATCGCCCAGGGCATGCCTTTCTGGTCGCCGGTCAAGCGGCGTATCCTGGCGACAATACTCCCGCCGTTCATTGCGGCCATCGGGCTCACGCTGGCCGTCGCCCTTCGCTCATTGCATTTTGCCGCCCAACCTGAGAGGGCGGAAACACTGCTTCAATGGTGCGTTGTTCAGGGGATGCTGATCCCGGCCATATGGATGCTGTTTTACGGAGCAGCGCTGTGGCAGCTTGGTCAGTTCAGCCCGGTGGAGGTGAAGGCGCTCGGGGGCGCCTTTATCGCAGCCGGGCTTGCCACGGCGCTGTTCTGGCAGTGGCATCCTTACTGGGCGATGGGCATAACCTTCGGCGGATTTCACATAGTCTACGGTATTGTCGTGTGGATTCGACACGGCGGATAAGGAAGGAGCCTGAAGATCATGAGACTGACGGAGATGTTGACTGCCGTGATGCTGGTTTTGGCTGCCTGTGTCCCGCAGTCAGGAGACCGGGAGAGGCTCTCCCGAGACCAGGTAGCCGACATGGTTGCAGAGGTACTCTCGGTGCAGTTGCCAAGCTCCGCCAGGGACGTCCGAGGACTAAGAGACTTCCGGCAGGGGCGGGTGGTCTTCATCCGGTTCACCTGTCCGCAGGGCGACGTGGAGGAGTTCTTGTCCTCACCGAGGCTAGCAGGTGTGCTTGTCGCCCCTGAACCATGGGATGGCGGAAGGCGCGTCGGCGCTGAGCGCTGGTGGCGGCCCGATGAGGTCGATCCCAAGAAGTCGACCTCTGGCAATTGGATTGAAGGCCGGGACGTCGTGTACTGCCACGTTCTCGCCGGGCCTGTCGATCGACAGGCCGACTGGACGGTCTACATCCGCGTGTCGTTCACCGTTGTGCCTTCGACCGACTGCCCGCTCCGGAGCGACAAGATCCTTGCGGCCTGTCAGCCATGCCAGGGCGAGAGCGTCGGTAAGACAGGAGACCTGTGAGCAGCCCGGCGGCACATGATCGAATCGACGAGACGATCCACCAGCGGACCCGCCTGGCAATAATGGTGACGCTGGCGGGTGTGGAATCGCTGGAGTTTAACGATATGAAGGTGCAGCTAGGCCTGACGGATGGAAATCTGTCGACACATGGCGGGGCGTTGGAGAAGGCCGGCTACGTGAAGATCACCAAGACGTTTCGCGGCAGGAAGCCGCTGACTAAGTTAGCGATTACAGCCAAGGGGCGAAAGGCGCTAGCGAGTTACGTGGACCTTCTCCAGGGGATACTGAGTCAGGCGAAGCAGGGCACTGATGGCGCAACCACCCGGAGAGAATCGAGGTGAGCTATGTATGACGTAGCGATTGTAGGTGGTGGGCCCGCAGGGGCGACATTGGCCAGGCTGATCGGCCGGGACTATCGCGTGCTGCTGCTGGACAAGCAGCGGCTGTCGGCACCTACTTCCCGGGCGGAGGCGGGCAAGTGCTGCGGGGGGCTGGTTGCGCCGGCGGCTCAGAAGGTGCTCGCAAGCATGGGCCTGGGCCTGCCGGAGAAGCTGCTGGTGGGGGCGGACGGCGCGAACTCGCTTGTCCGCCGTCTGGTAATGCGGGGCAGCTCGGGGGGGGCATGTGAGCCGGACAAGTACGTCGCAATACAGGAATGGTTCGCCGTAGACCACGTGCCGCCGTACTTCTCAGCCATCTTCGATCGAAGGGTGACGGACTTCTATTCGTGGATGATCCCGAAGGCTAACGGGGTGATCGTTGGTGCGGCCCTCAGACCCAACCGCGACGCCCGGCGGCGATTCAACCTGCTCACCGATAAGCTTCGCCGGTGCGGCGTGATTTCGGGGGAGTGCTTCAAGCGCGAGGGGGGCTTTATCTACCGGCCTAGACGGCCAGGACAGATCTCCACGGGTTCGGCGGCGGCAGCCTTAGTGGGCGAAGCAGCCGGGTGGATAAGCCCCAGCTCGGGAGAGGGCTTCAGCTTCGCCTTTCGTAGCGCTGTCGAGCTGGCCGAAGCGCTTCGGCCCGGGCCGGCAGGCTTTCAGCGGCGTTACACTCGGCGGTGTCGCAGCATGCGGTGGGCCATTGCCGTCAAAAACGCCCGGTGCAGGCTCATGTTCACGCCGTCGGTCCGAAAAATCATAATGCAGGCTGGGCTTGGTGCGCTACCTAAGGCCCACGGCCGCAGTTGCACGGCGGCGCCTCTTCGCTTAGCGCCGGTGAGCTAGCTTTCGGCGGGGCGAGCACGTCAGCGATTATCGCAGCCGGTCGGGGCGAAGGGACCCGGCTGGCTGTGTCGTGCGCAGGGGGCAATTAACACTTGACGGGCTTGTCTTATTTGTTTACTAGAGGGGCCCTTGCAACTGTAATTGTGCCGGCTGTTTTGCGGCCCAAACTGGAGAGCTTTCTATGGCCAAAGTACCGTCTGATATCAACATCTCACGCGCCGCTAAACCCAAACCGATCACCGAAATTGCCGCCCTGGCAGGCATCCTGCCGCAGGAGCTCGAACCTTACGGCGACGTGAAGGCCAAGGTCAAGCTCAGCGCGCTCGACCGCCTCAAGAGCAAGCCAAACGGCAAGTACATAGACGTCACCGCCATCACCCCGACCCCTCTGGGGGAGGGCAAGACTACCACGGCGGTAGGCCTGACGCAGGCTCTGGGGCTGATCGGAAAAGATGTCATCCTGTGCATCCGCCAGCCTTCAATGGGCCCGACGTTCGGCATCAAGGGCGGGGCGGCCGGCGGCGGTTATAGCCAGGTCATCCCGATGGAGGAGTTCAACCTCCACCTCACCGGCGACATCCACGCTGTGTCAATCGCCAACAATCTGCTGGCGGCCGCAATCGACGCCAGAATCAAGCACGAAGAGCACTCCGATGATGAAACCTGGGCCCAGACAGGCCTGCCTCGCCTCAACATAGACCCGGGAAACATCACCTGGCGACGAGTCGTCGATGTTAACGACGCAGCGCTGCGTAGTATCGAGATCGGCAAGAGCGACAACTGGATGGACGGGCCGAACCGCGAAACAGGCTTCGACATCGCCGTTGCCTCGGAAATCATGGCCATTTTGGCCCTTGCCTCCGACACGAAAGACATGCGGGCGCGGCTGGGGCGAATAATCATCGGTCTGAACACCAATGGCGAGCCGGTCACCGCAGAACAGATCGGTTGTGCCGGGGCCATGATGGTCCTGCTGAAGGACGCCATCAAGCCGAACCTCATGCAGACGCTCGAAGGCCAACCCGCCTTCGTTCACGCCGGGCCTTTCGCCAACATCGCTCAGGGCAATAGTTCTATCATTGCCGACCGCATCGCTCTCAAGCTGGCGGACTACGTCGTCACGGAGTCCGGCTTCGGGGCGGACATCGGCATGGAGAAGTTCTTCGACATCAAGTGTCGCGCGTCCGGTCTGGTGCCGGATTGCGTCGTGCTGGTCGGCACGATTCGCGCGCTCAAAATGCACGGCGGCGGGCCTAAGGTCACGCCCGGCAAGCCCCTGCCAAAGGCCTACGTCACCGAGGACCTGGCGCTGCTGGAAAAGGGAATCTGCAACCTCACCCGGAACATCGAAATTGCCCGGAAGTTTGGCGTACCCGTGGTTGTCGCGGTCAATCGGTTCCCCGACGACACTGCGGCTGAGTTGGAACTGGCCCGCAATGTCGCCGCCGGTGCGGGCGCCGTCGCAGCGGTGGTATGCAACCACTGGGCCGAGGGTGGCAAAGGCGCAAAGGATCTCGCCGAGGCGGTGGTGGAGGCCTGTGAGCACGGGAACCATTTCAAGCTGCTGTATCCAGACGAAATGTCCATCAAGGATAAAATCGAGACGATCTGCAAGGAAATATATAACGCCAACGACGTGACCTACGAGCCGAAGGCCGAGGCACAGATCGTCGCCTATGAAAAGGCCGGTCTGAGTCACCTGCCTATGTGCATGGCCAAGACGCACCTGTCCCTGTCGCACGACCCGACGGTCAAGGGCGTGCCCGGCGGTTTCACCGTACCGGTGAAGGAAGTCCGCGCCTCGGCCGGGGCAGGATTCCTCTACCCGCTTCTTGGAACGATGCGCACCATGCCGGGTCTGCCGTCCAGGCCCGCGTTTCTGAGCGTGGATCTCGACGATGAGGGCAAGGTCGTCGGCATGTTCTAGACCCGGCAGTCAGCACCTCACCCAACACCCATAACAGCGCGGCGGATAGCGATGTCCGCCGTGCGTTTCTTTGCGCGGCGCAGAATCAAAGACCTTAACGGTTTGCCGCCCCGCCGCCGGACGCTATAATCTCGCCAAGGCCGGCAGGAGCATGACGGGCATACCTGCTGTCGTGCCCGACACGGGGAGATGGAAGAAAAGGATTACAAGATGACATATCGCAAACTTGCCGTCTGTGTGGTTATGGCTCTGTTGGCGGCGAGTGGCGCTGGAGTCATCGCCCAGAGCGCCCAAGACAACAGGGAGGCACTGGAGGTCGTGTGGAGCGACGAGTTCGCCACCGAGAACAAAGATGCCGTCAAGGGGGTGTCCTTCGATGCCGACGACAACTGCTTCGTGGTAGGCAGAGTGCAAGGGAGCGTCGCCGAGCCGAATCAGGGCGACTGCGATATCGTCGTCGCCAAGTACAATGCCGAGGGCGTCCGCCAGTGGATACACCAGTTCGGCGGCCCCAACCACGAAGAACCAGAGGGGATAGCGACCGACGTCGCAGGCAACTGTTACATTGTCAGCGATACTTACGGCAACATGTTCGAGAACGTCATGGCTGAACCGGACAAGGGAAGCCGTGATAACGTCGTACTCGTCAAGTACGATGGCGACGGCAAGCAGGTCTGGGGCGTTCAAATCAACAGTGGCGGAGCTGACTTGTGCTACGACATGGCAACCGACGCGGAAGGAAGCTGCTATGTCGTTGGCGAAACGACAGGCCGACTGGGCGATGACAATAAGGGCGAGGAAGATGCCTTTATCGCCAGGTTCACAAGCGACGGGGAGCTTTCCTGGGTGAGGCAACTGGGCACGACGTACAAGGACCGGGCAACTTGTGTCGCCGTGGACGGCGAGGGCAACTGCTACGTAGGGGGGGCAACGGAGGGCGACCTGGAGGGCGACAACAAAGGACAACGTGACATATTCGTCGCGAAGTACGACAGCGCCGGCGAGAGGCTGTGGCTCAGACAATACGGAACGGCCGGTGACGAAATGTGTTCTGGCGTGGCCGTGGATGAGGAAACCGAATGCTTCTACGCGGTCGGCTTCTCCGGCGGGGACATGGTGGGCGACTATGCCGGCGGGCAAGATGCCTTTGTCATCCAGTTCGACTGCGACGGGACCTGGCTGTGGGGCAGAAGCATCGGGTCATCGGCCGATGACGCCGCCAACACCGTGGCCGCCGATGCAGAAGGATGCTACGTTGGCGGCAAGGCCGGCTGGTACCTCGGCGACAGCTACATCGACGGCGCCATGATGTTCCTTGCCAAGTTCAACCTTGACGGCGAGCGGCAGTGGTTGCACCAGTTCGGGCCCGTCAACGGGTATGCCGCCCTTATAAGCGTCGAAGTTGACAGCACCGGCAACTGCGCCATGGGCGGGTTCAATGTGGGCGACTTCAACGTGCCGAACAAGGGCGGGGAGGACGGCTTCGTGATGAAGGTCATTCACGAAAGCGACAAGGAATAGCCGGGCGGCGCGGGGCTGGTCGGCGAATGTCCCTTGCGTGGACCAGCGATGTCAGGTATCCCTCAGCGTCGGCGGCAGGTGCGCAGGCAGGCCGGTCGACATACCTGGAGATTTCAGATGGTCTGGAAACTGGTGCAGCCGGTGGTAAAGGCGGGGATGGTGTGTATTCTGCTGGCATCGGCAGGCTGCGACGGGCAGCCCCTGACACCGGAAGCATCGAGGCTGCTCGAAGCGGCAATAACGGCCTACGATCAGAAGCTTGACGCCGAGGCAATCAGCAAGCTCGACGTATTCCTGGCCGACTACAGCCGAATGCAACGGGCCGACGAGGCCTACTACTATCGCGGCCTGGCAGAATACAACCTCAACCGGCACGACGCGGCAAGAGAAGACTATCAGCGAGCTATCGACCGTACCGACCGCGAGGACCTACGCGGGAGAGCCCTAATTGGTTTAGGAGGAATAGCGTACGACGAAGGGGACATGGCGCAGGCAGAGCGGATGCTTATGCAGTCGCTGGACAGTCTCCAGCGGGGGCAACCTCCCAGGGACCACGCCCTGTATAGGTTGGGCATGGTGCTGCAGCGACAAAGCCGCTGGGAGCAAGCAGATAGATACTTCAATCAACTCATCGGCGACTTCGCCGGCACGGAGCTGGCCGACCGGGCAGGCGAACGCGTCAATGCGCGACACTGGACGGTGCAGGCAGGGGTGTTCGAAAGTGCAGATGAGTCCAGAAACTTATCTGCCTCTCTCCAGCGGGAGGACCTGCCTGCGGGCCTCTGGCGGCGCATGATCGAAGGGAAGCTGCTTGTGTACGTACAGGTGGGTCTATACAGGACTTATGAACAGGCCGAGCAGGTCCTGCCCGCCGTTCGCCAGATCTGCCCGGAGTCGTTCATTACCGTCACACACTAGCGCCACTGCGGGTTGGGCCAGCAGGGGACGGGCGAAGGGTGTTTTCACTTCTTCTTGCTTCACCTGATCTTCCAAGGAGCCGATAGGACCTTTGGAGGAGCCGAGTATGCCGCCGGAAGCTGATCTGTCCGGACAGGACGAATACCAGCGAGGAGTGGAGCTGTACCGTCAGGGCCGGTTCGAAGAGGCCGCCGAGTGTCTTGCCAGACTGGGAGATAGCGCGGGCGTAGTTGGAACAGTTGCGCAGTTCTACCAAGGCATGGCTCATCGGGCAATTGGCGTTGCGGCGCTGAAGGAAGGTCGGTTCGCCTTGGCGGAGCGGCATCTGCTGGCCGCTGCAAAGGCTGCCGGCCCCGACGCCGAACTGGCCAAGCACCTTGCGTCTGTGTACGCCCGGACCGGTCGGACCAGGCAGTGCGCCGCTGAGATGGAGAAGGTATCTTCTGCCCAGGACACACCTTCCACTGCGCGGCGGCTTGCGCAAGCACAATGGCAGGCCGGTCAGCGGGAGCAGGCCTTGATGACGTTGACGGCGGCGCTTCGGCGGTTTGGGGACGTGGCCCAGCTGCATATTCAGGTGGGCCTGTTTACCGCCGCCAGCGAGGAGTATGAGAAGGCCAAAGCGAGTTTTATGGCTGCAGTGGAAGCCGACTGCGACAACTGCGACGCGCATTACTACGTGGGCTTGACCTGCTCGGCTGTGGGCGATGTGGCCGGCGCGGTGCGCTCGTTCCAGCGGGCGTTCGACCTTCAGCCGGATAAGATCATGCTGGCCTACCAATTGGCAATCGCCGCGCAGGCAGCGGAGGACAGCGGGCAGAGCGTCGCAATTCACGTGCCCGAGCCTCGTCAGCGAGAGGCGGCGTCTGAGATCCTCCACATGGCGGCCTACGTCGCGGCCGAGCCGGACTTTGTGGAGTCGTTCCTGTCACTGCCGCCCAGCGACATCGATGATGATCTGTTCGAAACGTTGGGCAACATCGTCAAGACGGCTCTTGTAGATCACCCATCTTTTGCGGACCTGCATCTCTATGCCGGCAGGATTTGCGAAAGGCTGGGGCAATATGAGGAGGCCATTGAACGCACGCGGCAGGCGCTGGCGATCAACCCCAGCTACGTACAGGCACTCGTTCATCTGGGGCGGCTGTTTGCTCACACCGGGCGGGCTCGCCAGGCGATAGATCACCTCATCCGCGCGACAAAGTGTGGGGGCGATTGGCCCGAGATTCGCCAACTCATCGGCGAACTGATGATGGGGAGCGAACGGCAACTCGAGGCAGAGGAGCACTTCCGTCGGGCTTTGGAGTTGAACCCAGAGTACAGCCCCGCCAAAGAGGCGATTTTGAAATTAGCAGCATAAGTGAGGGAACGGACAGTGAGCTACTTGTTGGAGCTTCTGGGCAAGGGCCTGGACAGCGAGATAGGCGACATGCTGGACAGGTATTTCTGGACACCGACAACCAGAAGTATAGAGCAGTTGGCCACATGTTGTCGCGATGAGCCGGACGAACCGGGCCTGCGATTTCAATTGGGTGTCGCTTACTTGCGTGGAATGCAGGTCGACCGGGCAATCGAACACCTGCAGGTCGCCTGTCGTTATCAGCCTGACTTTGCGGCAGCGAGATTGGCGCTGGCGGCGGCGTATGCCGACAAAGGGCAGACCGAGGAGGCCCTGGCACAATTAAAGATTGCGAACCTTAACCGACAGGGCGAGCCCCCGATTCTCTTTGCGATTGGCTTTTGCCATGAACGATTGGATCATCCGCTAGAAGCGGCGGTGTACTACCGGGATGCGATCGATCGTGACGCAGGCATGGTGCCAGCGCGTCAGAGGTTGGCGGCAGTTGCGACACTGCTGGGTAATATTGACGAAGCGATTGAGCAGTATGAATGCCTGAAGCACCTCCCATCCGACCTGAATTGGACGCGCACCGCCTTGGCGCACCTGTACCACCGCAAGGGCGATTACAGCAGGGCCATCGAGGAGTTCGAAGTCGCCATCGCTATGGAGCCGTCCAACTGGTCGCTGGTGGATGACGAGGTCGAAGCCCTGGTCGCGGAAGGGCACATCCGCGAAGCGATAGAGCGTCTGGAGTCGCTGATCGAAGAACAACCAGGGTTCGCCGATCTATATGTTCGCCTAGGGGACCTTTACAGCCAGACCGGCAACGACGAAGCCGCCATGTTGCATTACGACACAGCGCTGAACATGCAGCCAGACTATCTGGAAGCGATGGTCAAGGTTGGCACACAGCACCTCATATCCGGCCGATGGGAAGAGGCCGCCGAGGCATTCTTCAGGGCCTGCCAGCGCAACGAACAGGTGCTAATAAACTATGTGGGTCTGGGCGTGTCGCAACTGTCTGCCGGTGAGAATGAAAAAGCGATGAACAGCTTCGAGCTGGCTGCCACGATAGAGCCAAACAGCACGTTGCTGTTGAGCGAGATGGCCAGACTGCAGCTCAAGTCGGCTGTCTCCGAGGAGTTCATGAAGAGCTTCCAGGACGACCGCGACATTCCCGTCGCCGAGATCAGCCTGGATCACGATGACCTGCTTCACAAGCAAATTGAGCGTCACGCAAAGCAAGTGCGCGAACACCCGGGGCGCGCTGACGTGCGGTACCGCTACGGAGTGCTGCTCCGCGGGGAGGGCAGGCTCGGCGAGGCGATGGAGCAGTTCGAGAAGGCAATGGCAATTAACGGCAGCTACGTTCAGGCGATCGTGAAGCTTGCCATCACGCACCAGCAACTCGGGCACACGGACGAGGCCATCGAGACGTTCAAACGAGCACTGGAGCTTGAGCCGGAGTTTGTGGACGTACACTATCGTCTGGGGCTTCTATATACTGATCGGCGAGAATTCGACCATGCCGTCAAACACATGGAAGCGGCCACGACCGGTGCGCCTAATAATGAGGAGATGCGGGCGGGTCTGGCACTGGCGTTGCAAAACATGGGCCTGATGGACCGCTCAGCCGCCACTTGGCGAAGCCTGTGGAGGATTCATCATGCGGCCACCGGATAATAGGCGTTCTCGGGGCCGGCGATAGATACTCAGGAGCCCGGGCGGGGGCCCCCTAAGGCGTATTGATCTCGATTCTAGCGATTTCAGCGGGGTACCTGCCGCCTGTAGCTCCGGCCGGCCAACTGGTGATGGTCTCGTGGTTGGCGCCCTTGCATGTTACTGCACAGCACGCGCGTGGGCTCTGTGAAAGTCAGACTTTGCGGATTCTAGCGCACGTTTCCTGCGGGCAAATTTGCCGAATTCTCCATAGGTGAGGGGAAGAATCCAAAAGGCCAAGTCCGGATGTGGTCGGTTGCTGCCTAGTTCCTGGGCGATTTACAATATCATTCCTGCGCAGAAACCACGTCGTGGGGTGCAAGTGTGGAGGGACCAACCGGGCTTGTCAGTGTGGGTGATTCTTGACAAGTCAGTAGAAGGGGTGTCCGTCGGGATGGTTCCGGGATGCGGCGGAAAGGGCATGGAGTGCGCCGACATGCCTTGCGCCGCTCGACGTTATGCCAGCAGCTTCTGCAAGCGGTCGATGCCCTTGTCGATCTGCTCCATACTGGTAGCGAAGCTCAAGCGGACGCAGTTGTCGTCGCCGAAAGCGACTCCCGGCACGAGAGCGACGTTGGCTTGGTCGAGGGCGGCGGCAGCGAAGCTGAGGGAGTCGGCGACTTCAGCGCCGCCGATGGTTCGCCCATAGTGGCTGCTGACATCCGGGAAGCAGTAGAATGCGCCGGTCGGCTGGATGCAGTTCACCCCGTCGATGGTATTAAGCCGGTCGGCCATGTGTTTGCCTCGCCTGGCGAACTCATTGCGCATGACGACGACAGCGTCGGCTGCGCGGGGGTCGGTGTATGCGGCCAGCGCCCCTGCCTGGGCGAATGAGACGGGGTTGGTGGTCTCGTGGCTCATGATCTTTCGTATGGCGGCGACGAGCTTGGCCGGGCCGGCCGCCCACCCAAGCCGCCAGCCGGTCATTGAGAAGGTCTTCGCCAGACCGTTGACCGTGAGGGTCCGCTCGGCGAGAGCGGGATCCAGCGAGGCGAAGCAGGTGGGTCCGATGTCGCCGTAGGTAAGTTTTTCGTAGATTTCATCGGAGAAGACGAACAAGTTTGTCTTTAGCACGGCCTGGCCGATGGCATGCAGCTCCTGCCTGGTGTATGTCACACCGGAAGGGTTAGACGGGGAGTTAATCACAAGGACTTTCGCCCCTTCGGCTGCGTCGAGGACCTGTTTGGGGGTGATCTTGAAGCCTCCGGCGGCGGTTGTGGGCAGGACAACGGGCTCTCCGGCGGCGAGCCTGACCATTTCGGGATAACTCACCCAGTAGGGGGCTGGGATGAGCACCCTATCGCCGGGATCGATCGTCGCCTGGAAGGCATCATAGAGGGCATGTTTTCCGCCGAAAGTAACGACGATCTGGTCTGTTGTGACGGAAAGGCCATTCTCGTCGCGAAGTTTGGCGGCGATTGCTTCCAGCAGGGCCTTTCCGCATCGCGGGTTGTACTTGGTGTCGCCGGCGTCGAGGGCGGCCTTGGCGGCGTCCTTTATGCACTGGGGGGTGTCGAAGTCCGGCTCACCGGCGGCGAGGCTGATAACGTCGATGCCGTCGGCTTGGAGCTGCTTTGCGCGCGTGGTGATGGCGACGGTCGCGCTAGCGGATACTGACCGGACCCTTTGTGAGAGCATGCTGAGCACTCCTGTAGGTGCAAGTTGCTTTTGGTGAGCGGCGCGCCGGGCCAAAGTATGCCGACATCGGCGCAGGGCGCAAGCATACTGACCTCAGGCAGATTGTCAACGCTATCTGCTGGCGCAGCAAAGCGGGCGACCGAACGGTCGCCCGCGTGAGAATATCTTGTGTTGGGAGGTCCGGCGAGAGGCCGGCCCGGCCGTTGTTTGCGTTTCAGTAGCTTTCCTCGTAGGTGAGCGTCTTGACGGGGATGTACCCGATTCGTTCGAGGAACCGGTTGGTGTTGAGGATCCTCAGGCCGAGCATGATGGCCTGCTCCTTGACGGCCTGGTAATCCTCGTATTCCTGCATTCGTGCGTTGTAGATCGTCCACTGAATGTTGGGGGCATCCTCTTCCGGAGCCGGGGGGACGGTGGGTTCAGGCCCGAGGACCACGAAGTCGACGTCAACGTCGACGGTATCAACGATTCGGCCACCGAACTGGCGGATGAGGGCCTTTACCTGATCCCGCCCTTCGGAGGTCGGCTCATCGCCGCCGTGGAGGTCGAACCTTCCCTCCACGACGAACGTCCATTTGCGGTTCTCATCGAAGGCAATGTTTGCGACGATATCGCCGGTGGAGATTGGGTTCTTGGGGTCGACCAGCTCGGCGATGACGCACTCGCTGGTTTCCGGCAGGACCTGTTTAACGATAACCTTCGCCTTGTAGGCGGTCTGTTCGCCGGCAGGGGAGTAGACGCTGAAGATCAGGTCCGGCATGACGCCATTGTCGGAGCCGATGTCGATGTAACAGGTCTTTTCATCGGGGACGCTGGTTATATTCCCGTCTGGGTAGATCTTTTTTCCTTCGGCCAGGTCCGGCTGCAGCAGGTCGGCGAGCTTGATCCTGAGGTCTTCGACGTCTTTCTCAAGCTGGCGGATCTTGTTGGCACTGCGGGCGAGTTCTTGTGTCTGGCTGGATAATTGACGTTCAAGTTCTTTCTGTATATCAGAGTGCGTTTGTCGGGCGTCGGCCAACTGTTTTGCCAGGCTGTTTCTCTCAGCTTGCTGGGCGGCGGTGAGATCTGTCATCATCGTGCGTAAGGAGGCGACCTCGGTTTCCAACATACTGCGTCGCTCGACGGCATCCTGTAACTGGCTGGTGAGTTGGGATTCCAAGTCGTCCATTGTGGCCGCCAATGTGTTGGCACGAATTGTCTGCTCGTCGATTTGCCTGCGGAAGTCACGAAGGTTACCGATCAGTGTCAAGCTCAAGTCGACTCCGATCGGGTTCTCGGCGTCGGGACTATTGGGCATGATAGCCTTGTAGTCGGCCTGGGCCTTTGCAAAGGTGGCCTCGGGGGATATGTAACCGGCTAGTTCGGCAAGTTCAGCGGTACGAGCGTCAAGATCCTTCCGGAGTTCCTTAAGGTCTTTGTCAAGTGCGTCGATCCTGGCGGCCTTTCCGTCGTCGTGCATGTAGAAGAATATGGCCGCAACGGCGGAGATGATGAAGAGGATGACGAAGACGATCAGAGCGTATGGGATATTTTTCTGTCGGACGACTGCACGTGCCATTTGACGGCTCCTTACGAAACTACATCTGTGGCGGTGGCCCGGCCGGTCGCAAAGCCACCGGCATTCGGGCGAAGACCACTTATTGAGTATCGGGTATAACATCGGCAAAAACAACGGCTTTTCCCCAATACGGCGGGTGGCGTTTTTTCTGATGAAGCGGAAAGCACTCAGCGGCAGGCGATGGGGTGGCCGGCGGAAGAGGCGAAGTGCGAGGGTTTCATATGGAAATCGACGGACGACGGTTGACGCGGATGGGAAATCGGTATAAAATCCGGGGTTAAGCTGTCGGGGAACCGGCAGATGCAGGAAAGATTCGTTACGGGAATATGGCTAAAGAAGGTGTCATTGAAGTTCAGGCAACAGTAAAAGAGGCATTGCCCAATGCAATGTTCCGCCTGGAGCTGGAGATGGGCGAGAACAGCCACGAGATTATCGGTCACATCTCCGGTAAGATGCGTCGCCACTACATCCGCATCACGCCAGGCGATCGCGTCACGGTGGAGCTGAGCCCCTACGACCTCACCAAGGGGCGAATCGTCTACCGGCAACGGTAGGTAGCTTTCCCCTTTTTAGAATCTGGCGCGGGGATAGTGCGCGCGGTCAGAACTCGGCCAATCTGGGCGTGCGGGGATAGGGGATAACGTCTCGTATGTTTGCCATGCCGGTGACGAACTGGATGGTCCGCTCCAGGCCCAGCCCGAACCCCGCGTGCGGCACGGTGCCGTAGCGTCTGAGGTCGCGGAACCACCAATAGTCGTCCAGGTTCATGCCGCTTTCGGTCATGCGGCGGTCGAGGACGTCCAGCCGCTCCTCGCGTTGCGCGCCGCCGACGATCTCGCCGATCTTCGGCACGAGGACGTCCATTGCGCCGACGGTTTTGCCGTCGTCGCTCAGCCGCATGTAGAAGGGTTTTATGGCAGCGGGGTAGTCGGTGATGATCACGGGCTTGTTGAAGGTCTTCTCGGTGAGGAACCTTTCATGCTCGGTTTGCAGATCGGCACCCCAATGCGGAGGATATTCCCACTTGCAGTCGGCGGACCGCAGCAGCTCTATGGCCTGGGTGTAAGTTATCCGTTCGAACGGGCTGTCGATGATGTGTTGGAGCGTGGCGAGAACGGTCTTATCAATCCGCTCGTTGAAGAACGCCATGTCCTGTGGGCAGGTTTCGAGCGTGGCGGCGAAGATGTATTTTAAGAAATCTTCGGCGAGGTCAGCATTGCCCGACAGGTCGCAGAAGGCCATTTCCGGCTCGACCATCCAGAATTCAGCCAAGTGTCGCGGCGTGTTGGAGTTTTCCGCTCGGAAGGTCGGGCCGAAGGTGTAGATATTTCCAAGGCCGCAGGCATAGGTCTCGCCCTCCAACTGCCCTGAGACGGTGAGATAGGTAGGCCGGCCGAAGAAGTCCTCAGAATAGTCTGCGGGTCCACGGAGAGAACTGGCATCCAACGTGCTGACGCGGAAAAGCTCGCCTGCTCCTTCGCAGTCGCTTGCGGTGATTATGGGCGTGTGGACATAGAAAAACCCCCGCTTCTGAAAGAACTCGTGAATTGCCAGGGACATCGCGCTCCGCACCCTGGCGACGGCACCGAATGTGTTGGTACGCACGCGCAAATGCGCCTGGGTCCGGAGGAACTCAAAAGTATGCCGCTTGGCCTGGATGGGGTAAGTCTCGGGGTCGGCTGTGCCCAGCACTTTCACTTCACAGGCGTGCATTTCGACGCGTTGGCCCTTTGCGGGGCTCTCGACGAGCGTGCCGATGGCGACGACAGAACAGCCGGTGGTGAGGTTGGCCAGTTCGCTTTCGTAGTTAGGCAGCTTGTTATCAGCGACCACCTGCAGGCTGGCCATGCACGAGCCGTCGTTGACATTCAGGAAGCTGAAACCGCCCTTGCTCGTGCGGACGGTGCGTATCCACCCGGCGACAGTGATGATCGTTTGGGGGGCGATGTCGCTGATTGCCTCTTTGATGAGCGTTCGTTCCATGTCGGTGGCGTCTCCGGAAACATATGGTCGCTTCCATTGAAACAAGAAAAGCGCGGCAGCCGCAAGGGCCGCCGCGCAAAAATACACAGGAAACAGGCGTTGATCGTCCCCCGGGCGGAGTTCAGGAGTTATCGGCTTGTGGGTTGTAATCGCGTTTTGAAGGTTTTGTGACCATGCCGCGGCTTATGGCCTTGGCCGAAACGTTGATTCGCATGATCCGGCCATTCACGACGGCACGGACCCGCTTAATGTTGGGCTTGAAAGTGCGCTTTACCTTTCCGGTGACCTTTCGGCCCACTCCGCCGAGGTACTTGGCCTTTCCGCGTCGTGAGATGCTTCGTCCAGCGCGGGTCTTCTTACCTGTGATAGCACATCTGCGAGGCATTATTGTTACTCCTGACGGCTGTTCGGCCGTTGATGGGCTGGGGAGTTAGCTGTCTTCTTCCTTTTCTTTGGAGGAGGCGGCGACGATCTGCTGCTGGACGTTGCCGGGCACCGGTTCGTAATGACTAAGGTCCATGGTATAGCTGCCTTGGCCTCCCGTTACCGAGCGCAGCTGGCTATTGTACTGCATAACCTCAGCGAGTGGCACCTGGGCGCGCACGCAGCACAGATTGCCGGGAAGCATTTCCTGGCCCTGAATTCTTCCCCGCCGGCCGGACAGGTCGCTGGCGATGTCGCCCATGAAGTTGGAGGGGATGGTGATTTCCATGTTGACAATGGGCTCGAGGATGGCGGGCTTGGCCTTTTCGATAGCGTCGATGAAGGCGTATTTTCCGGCGGTCTTGAAGGCCACTTCCTTGGAGTCGACAGGGTGGTGCTTGCCGTCGTAGACGCTCACTCGGACGTCCTGAATCGGATAGCCCGCCACGGGCCCTTTATCGAGCACCTCTCGGACGCCTTTTTCGATGGCTGGGAGGAACTGGCGCGGAATGGACTCGCCGAACAGGTCGTTGACGAACTCAAACCCGGCGCCTATTTCCATGGGTTCAACCCTGAGATACACCTCGCCGAACTGCCCTGCGCCACCGGTCTGCTTCTTGTGGCGATGATGGCCTTCGGCTTTTGAGGTGATGGTCTCCCTATAGGGGATTTTTGGCGGCTTGGTTTCGACTTCCAGGTCGAAACGGGTTTTCATCTTTTGCAGCGCGATGCGCAGGTGGAGGTCGCCGATGCCGGAGATCACCATTTCATGTGTCTGGGTGTCGCGAGAGGAGACAAAAGTGGGGTCTTCCTCGGCGAGCCTCGCCAAGACGGTAGATATTTTCTGCTCGTCGCCACGGCTCTTTGGCGTGACGGCCAGGGAATACATCGGCGTGGGCATCGGCGGGGCTTGGCGGAACATTGGTGTCGCATCGGTGTGCAGCACATCCCCGGTGCCGATCTCCTCGACCTTTGCCAGGGCGATCAAGTCGCCGGCAAGAGCCTGCTTGACCTCCTGGGTGTCCTAGCCCATGACTTTGAACAGGTGCCCGACCTTCGAGCCCTTCTTCTCATCGCCCAGCAGGTAGATGGTGTCCGGCGTGACGGTTCCCTGAAGGATGCGGATCCATGCGAGCTTGCCTACGAAAGGGTCGGTGGCGATTTTGAATGCCTGTCCGATGAAGGGCTTGGCCGGATCGGCTTCGAACTCGACAGCATCGCCATCGCCGCCAGGGCGGGAAGTGATGGGTCGCTGTTTGACGACATTGGGGGCAGGGAAGAATTTCGCCATGGCGTCCATGAACTGGGTTATTCCGACTTCGCTTCTTGCGGAGGTGAAAAGCACGGGGATTACAGCGCCTTCGACCATGGCCTGCCCAAAGGCGGCGGCGAGCTTGTCGGGTGGTATTTCCTCTCCGCCGAGGTAGGCTTCCATCATCTCCTCGTCGGACTCGATGATGTTCTCGATGAGTTGAGTGTGTGCATCAGCGACGTCGCCTACGTCCGCGGAACCGACGTCGGTTGTGAAGCAGTCGATGACGGCTTTTCCGCCGTCGGCGGGCAGGTCCATCGGCTTGCACGCGTGCCCGAAAGATTCTTCGATCTGTTCCATCAGACCTGCCAGGTCGAGATTGTCGGCATCGATCCTGTTGACAACGATAGCCAGGGGCAGGCCCAATTCGAGGGCGACCTTGTGGAGGCGGCGGGTGTTCACCTCAATTCCCGCCGATGCGGAAATGACGAGGACAGCTACGTCGGCGCCAGCCATTGAACAGATAGCCCCGCCGATGAAGTCCGGATATCCGGGCGCATCGATGATGTTGATGGTTTTCCCTGCGTGCTCGAAATGCGCCACGGCTGGATCCACCGAGTGCTTTCGTTCCTTCTCGATGTCGCTGTAGTCAAGCATGCTCGTGCCGTCGTCGACGCTGCCGAGTCTGCCGGTGACCTTGGCGGCGTGAAAGACAGCCTCGGCGAGGGAGGTCTTGCCTGACCCGCCATGGCCGATCAGCACGATGTTGCGAATATCCGCGGACTTCGAACCTGGCATAAACTTATCTCCAACCGGTCTATCAGATGATCAGTCTATAGGTTGGCGGTATGCTGAGTTTTACACTCGCTGCGCCGGCCCGGCTACGACTGGACGTCGCTCACCGGGGAAACGCCCTACTATACTCATAAAGGCGATGCTGGCAAGCAAAAATATGATGCCGCAGCCCCTTGGTTTCCAGCTTCACTTGCCGATGCTACGGCAGCAAACGACTTCCTCGCGCAGCTTATTGGCGTAGTGCTCAAGACCCGGCTGGCCGGGCAGGTCGGCCATGTCGATCACGCGGACGGCATGCCGCCGCCGCTCGGGTGGCAGGAGGTCATTGGCTCGCTCAGCCGGATCACGAAATCCGTTTATTATGGGGGTAACTATGGCGGCGGCGCGTCGCCTGATAGCCGCGATTCAGTTTCGCTCAGCAGAACAGTCGCCCGATATCAACTCCCAACACAGCCTGGGCGAGCGAGGCAAGCCTGCGTCGGTTCCCGGCAAAATGCATAGTTCTATGGATGTGCGTTATGGACTCGCCCGGAGACAAAGAGGCTGCCGGGCTGGACGTTTCGATTTCGTAGAACGGCCCGAGCTGTCCGGCGCCGGGCTGTGCCTCGCCGTCATTATAACTGTTGATCACGTCGCCCGCGAACGGATCGTCCTGTATTCTCCACAGGCTGTTGACGTAAGGAAGCTTCTCGGCACCGGCGGGTAGGTTGAACTGCACGATCGTCAGCATGCTGGCGTCGGCGTCGTAGCTGGCGACGAGATCCCGCGTGCGCAGCGGAGAGATGCCAATCTTGCTGCGGTACCTGCCGTCGCAGGTGAACAGCAGGTAGTCTTCAGCGATGGTGCACCGGTCCGGCGGGAGGGAGCCGAAGTAATCGGTCGTCGCGGCGGGGCCCAGGTGGGCCTCACCGCCGGGCTTAAACGGAACGATGACCTTGCCGCGGGGCAGGGGCTTGTACTGGCCCAATATCCAGATGCTCAGCATGCCGGAATCGCGCTTCCATGGAGCATGGCCCGCGTTTTCGAGCTCGTTGACGGATTCGAACGCGACGATGTCAAGCCCATCCACCGGTGTTCTTAGCAACTCAGCAGCCCGGGCGGCGTCAATCAACCTAACCTGTCGCTTGACCCGGCAGGTGAACTCAGTGCCGGCGTAATTGACGACCTGAAACTTTCGGATCATATCGACGAAGGCGTCGCCAACAGCGAGGACCTGGAAGCAGCCGTCGTTAAAGCCAGGCGGGGTCTTCCAATGGGCCAGGTCGAACGGCTGGCCATTGTTGAACCACAGGCCGAACTGTCCGGCCTCCGGTCCCAGCCAGAAGCGATCCTCGCCGCCGTAGTTGTTGAACGTCTTGTCGGATCGTCCTGAGGCGATAAAGCCGGCATTGAGCCAGCCGAAGCTTGGGCCATCACTTCCGGCGAGGGTGGATGTCATGACTCGGCCCTGATAGGTAGGCGCGACGGCCACCTTCGCATCATCGGAAGCCTTCAGTTCGATTACGTCCACCTGGCCTCTCAGCAGGTCCAGGTCTTGGGTGTATGAATTCTCAGGCATATTCTTCCTTTCGTGCGAGCTCATTTGCGTACCAAAAGCAGTCGATTATAGCAAGCCCCAGCGGTTGGGATGGTTTAGGCAGGCACAAAACGAGCGGGCCTTGTTATTGCGGGGGCAAAAGCCGTGAATTTAACGTAAATTTCCACAATTAGCATGCTCCCGTAGAGGCCCGGATCCGTAGAAAATACATATGTGATGGCCAGCAGTAAGACGGCCGCCGAAAAAGACATCCGGGATGTAAGGTGAACTTTGCAGCCTTATTGGTCGATAGAAATTTGGGTGGCTTACGAGGGCGCCTTGATAGCCATCCCCGGTGTTTCTACAATGAACTGAGCGAATGGTAGGCAATGGCGGACAGCGCGGCCTGACATTCAGGATCATAAGGAATCAGTATGTTTGAGCGATTCACAGAACGGGCTCGCAAGGTAATGGCCCTGGCCAACCAGGAGGCCCAACGGTTCAACCACGAGTACATCGGGACCGAGCACATTCTGCTTGGGCTGTTGAAAGAAGGTTCAGGTGTCGGGCCTAACGTATTGAAGAATCTGGGAGTGGACCTTCACAAGGTTCGGATGGAGGTGGAGAAGCGTGTCAAGCCCGGCCCGGAGATGGTCACAATGGGCAGGCTGCCTCAGACACCTCGAGCCAAGAAGGTCCTGGAATATGCGATGGAGGAGGCCCGTAACCTAAACCACAACTACATCGGTACGGAGCATCTGCTGCTGGGTCTGCTTCGCGAAGAGAACGGTGTGGCGGCGCAGGTGCTGACGGGTTTGGGTCTGAAACTGGACGAGGTCCGCGAGGAGGTCCTTAAGCTTCTGGGCGCGGGCATGGATATTGATGATACCGAAGCCGGCGGTGAGGCGCCCGGGCCTGCTGTTGAAGGAGGGCCCGGCCCGCAGCGCAAAACGAAGAGCAAGACGCCGGCGCTGGACAGTTTCGGCCGCGATCTGACTGAACTAGCCAAGGAAGGTCAGCTCGATCCGGTTATCGGTCGGGTCAACGAAATAGAGCGGGTCACGCAGGTGCTATGCCGCCGAACAAAGAATAATCCGGTTCTGTTGGGGGAGGCGGGCGTCGGCAAGACCGCAATAGTCGAGGGCCTGGCGACACAGATAGTCAACGGCGATGTACCGGAGATTCTCCAGGGCCGGCGTATAGTAGCTCTGGACCTAGCCATGATGGTCGCGGGGACGAAGTACCGCGGCCAGTTCGAAGAGCGAATCAAGGCGGTGATGACCGAGGTCCGGCGGGCCAAGAACGTGATTCTGTTCATCGATGAGTTGCACACGCTGGTCGGTGCCGGTGGGGCTGAGGGCGCGATCGATGCAGCCAATGTGCTGAAGCCATCCCTCTCCCGCGGCGAAATTCAATGCATCGGCGCAACGACGATGGACGAATATCGCAAGTATATTGAAAAGGACGGCGCGCTTGAGCGACGATTCCAGACGATCATCGTCAATCCTCCCAGTCGGGATGAGACCCTCGCCATCCTGCACGGGCTTCGTGATCGCTACGAAGAGCATCACCACGTGCGGTTCACAGAAGAGGCCCTCGAAAAGGCTGTAGAGTTGTCTGCTCGATATATCACAGGCCGGGTCCAGCCGGACAAGGCCATAGACGTCATAGACGAAGCCGGCGCCCGGGTCCGTCTCAGGACGATGGCCCGCCCGTCTGATCTCAAGGACATCGAAGACCGGATCGAGCAGCTCCAGCGCGACAAGGACGAGGCCGTCAAAAATGCCAACTATGAGCGGGCGGCTGAGCTTCGCGACAAGGCTGAGAAGCTGCGACAGGAGAAGGAAGATAAGGAACGCCAGTGGCGTGAAGTATCCACCGATGCGGGCGGGGAGGTGGATGAAGAGGTGGTGGCCGAGGTCGTCAGCAAAATGACGGGAGTTCCTCTCACTCGCCTGGCGAGGGAAGAGGCCCAGCGCCTGCTTGAGCTGGAGCAGGAGCTGCATAAGCGCGTCATAAGCCAGGACGAAGCGATTAAGGTCGTCTCCAAGAGCATCCGCCGGGCCCGCAGCGGGCTGAAGGACCCTCGCCGGCCGATGGGTTCGTTCATATTTGCCGGGCCCTCTGGCGTAGGCAAGACGCTTCTTTCCAAGGCGTTGGCTGAGTTCATGTTCGGCGACGAAGAAGCGCTGGTTCAACTCGACATGTCGGAGTTCATGGAGAAGCACAACGTTTCGCGGCTGGTCGGCGCACCTCCGGGTTACGTAGGATACGAAGAAGGCGGCCAGCTGACAGAGCAGATTCGCCGTCGGCCTTACGCGGTGCTCCTGTTGGATGAAATTGAGAAGGCTCACCCGGACGTTTTCAATATGCTCCTTCAGATCATGGAAGAGGGCCAGCTCACCGACTCGTTCGGGCGCAAGGTCGATTTTCGCAATACCGTGCTCATTCTCACCACGAACATCGGCGCCGATATGATCCGCAACAAGGATGGGTTCGGCTTCGGCAAGCGGGACGAACAGACCACGTATGAGAAGATGAAGGAGATGCTTCACAAGGAGGTGGAGCGCTACTTCCGGCCGGAATTTCTGAACCGCCTGGACGACATCATAGTTTTCAAGTCGCTGACCCGGGTTGACCTGGAATCCATTGTCGAGCTGGAACTGAAGAAAGTACGGGGCAGGTTGGAATCGCAGGGCCTGTCGCTCGTGCTCAACGAAGACGCCAAGGAGTTCCTCATCGAGAAGGGCTACAACCCCGATTTCGGCGCCAGGCCACTGCGAAGGGCCATCGAACAGAACGTTGAGGACCCGATTTCCGAGGAGATTCTCCGCGGCAGCTACAAGGGCAGCAGCAAGATCGTCGTATCTGTGCGCCAGGAAGAGACGGACGGGGAGGTCACCAAGCACCTGTTCTTCGAGGCGACTGGTGGGGGTGAAGACCAGCGGCCTGAAGAGAATCTGGCTGAGGTGCACAAAGGCAAAAGCTAGGGCTTACAGGCTGCCTCAACGGGCAGTCGTGCCCGCGGGATCGGCCAGAAGACGGTATGGAAGTTTGCGGGCGGCCGGGTCGGGCCGCCCGCTGTCATTAGGGACGCGGGATGCGCAGAGCTGTCGCTTGAGGCGGCAGTGTGATATGTTCGTAATCTGCCCGACCGCCAACCGGCCTGGGTCAACGAGACTTTTGGAGTTTATGGGAACCACGTGATCGCCGAAGCGTCTAACCATTTGCAGGAAGAAGCCCGGTCCGATACTGGCACGGTTGATGACACCATACTGGTCTCCCGAGTTCAGGCCGGTGACATGCAGGCGTTCGGTGCGCTGGTAGTCCGTTACCAGGATCGGGTGTTTAACCTGGTATCGCGGATGTGTTCACATCGGGCTGACGCCGAGGAGCTGGCGCAGGAAGCGTTTCTGAAGGCTCTGGAGCGCATAGACCAGTTTCGCGGAGACAGCAAGTTTTACACATGGTTATTTCGGATCGCGACGAATCTGGTGATATCCCACAGGCGCCGTGGCCTGCGGGTGAAGTTCCGCTCGTTCAGCCGTATCGACGAGGACGATGAAGTGGTGCAGAATGACACAACCACGGCTGAGCTTTCTCAGCAACGAGAGCCCGGTCCTTCGGACGCAGCAATGTCAGCAGAGGCCAGGCAGGTGGTGGGCGCGGCGCTTGACAGCATCGAGGAGCCATTCCGGCTCGTCCTGGTGCTGCGGGATATGCAGAACATGGACTACGCGGAGATATCACAAGTGCTTGAGGTGCCGATCGGAACGGTCAAGAGCAGGCTCTACCGCGCTAGGAACATGCTGAGACAGTGTTTGGACGGGCGCTTGCTGTGAGACCAGCGGGCCCACGAAAGACCTTAACCTAGAATGTATTGCAGCAATGGATGACAGGCAGAAACAATTCGAGCAACTGTCGGCCTATCTGGACGGGGAGTTGACGGCTTCCGAGGCGCTCGACCTGCAGCGCGCGTTGGCTGCCGACGAGGAACTGGCCGGTGAGCTTGAGTCGCTCCGCCGGACGCGGGAGTTGCTGCGGGGCTTGCCAACAGAGCCCGCCCCAGACAACTTCACTCGGAGCGTGATGGCCCGTGTCCAGCATTCGCACCCGGCGATTGTAGGACGCGGATCGGGCGGTGTATTCTGGGCATCACGGTGGATTTCCTTCGCCGCCGCCGCCGTGGTGCTGATTGCGGCAGGAGCCGGCATGTACATCGTGATCCACAGTCCCAGCGGCGGGCGGGATGTCCAGCATGCAGTCGAGCCGGAAAGCACTATTGCCGTGGCAGAACTGCCTACTGAGCACATATTCACCGCCGACCTCGTTGTTGCGCAGGAAGAAGTCACAGACGTGCTGAGGCGAAACTGCATCGTTATGACCGACTACGTTCAGACGGCCGGCCGGCGAAATGCCCTCAGTGCGCCCCGCGGCGCGGCTGCGGGAGATAGGTCCCAGATTGTACGGACAAGGCCTGACACGGTCGAGATTGAAGTGCTCGTCGAGCCGCAAGTCGCGCGGCAGATCATCACGGAGCTGGTGAGCGTGCAGGCCCGGCAGTTGTCGATGGCGGACAGTATCGGGCTCGGCTATATGGAAAGAGAAGGTCGGCCAGCAGAAACTACGGACGAATCTTTGTTTGGGGCGGAAGATGTAGCCGAATCTGCCGAACGCGACAAAGAACTGAAATTGCAGTCGCCGGGCGATCTGGTCGACGGCGGCTTGTCGCGAGGGAGATCCTCGCCGCAGCCAGATGAGTTGACCGACGGGGCAAAGCCAGGGGAGGCAGCTGCCGGCTCCGGCGTCACTGTGCCGTCAGCCCAGGCCAAGCGTGACGAGAGCGACGTCGAGGCACTTCCTCGACCAATCTCCCCCCGAGCTGCGGCGGACAGTGACGACAGCGCAGCCAAGGACCAGCCGACAATGCCTGTTGAAGAGGGGCCAGATAGCGACAGACAGGGCGAAGGCAGAAAGTTGCCTGCTGGATATGTGCCCGGTCGACCTTGGTTCGGCGAGGAAGAAGTAGAAAAAGATGCGAGTCGGCCTGAGGGGGGTGCTGCCGGGCCATTGGAAAATGAGGCGACACCTGCGACGAAGTTGCCGGCATCGGCTGAAGGCCAACCGTCGCCATCGGGCATCAAGGCGATGGAGGCGTCTGAGTCGGCGACGACAGGCACAGCGGGTGCTGACGGTCTTGACAAAACCATAGTGAGCGGAGAAGTCAGGCAGCGTGTGAGCGAGGTCGAAATCGCGGAAAAAACGGACGAAGATGTGCCTGCCGCTCCTGAGGCGCCGTTTGGTGATCGAAGCGAGGGCGTGCAACTGCAGCGGCTGGTGATAGTCTTGCAGCAGGTCCCGGCTGAGTATCTGCCCCGTCAGGCAGGTGAGAGCGACGGTGATGCCGAGCGTTCAACCGAGCAAGACCCCGAAACGAGGAGCGACTAGGGGCTGACAGGGGCGTCGTCGATTTCCCGCGTGTCACTCCAATCCATTGAGATGAGCCTTCCGTCGGCATCGAAGCGTATGACCGCCTTGCGGTAAGGTCTGGCGCCTATATATGTCCAGGTCCCGTCCGACTTCTGCGTGGGCTCGCCGAGAGTGCGCTGCACCTCCCCCGATTCCTCACCGGCGCGGAGGGTTTCGTACCTCTCCCTTGTGAACTTGGGGCTGCAGCCTGCTGTGGCGGCTACCAGCAGGAGCGACGTTATCAACAGCGGCACGATTATTAGCCGGATCATCGGGAGATCCTTCAGCTTGCTGGCTATTTGTCCGCCACGAAAACGCGAGTAGCAGTCAGCCGCTCCGTGAACGGGCTGGTGAAAAAGACGTCCAGCACGTAGCGATGGCCCATTGACAGCGGCTGCTTATGTCCGAGGTTGAACTTGTAGGACTGGCTTATCGGGTCCCAGTGCAACTGGTTCTTGTCCGGGTCCATAAGGTTCTCCGGCCAAACGCCAAGCCGAGCGCCCCTGGGATTCTCGCTTTGTGGGCGGTAGTCATAAAGCATGAACATGAAATCACCGAAGGCCTTGGTCGGATCGTCGTCGTTGTCCAGCGCCTTGATTCGCACCTCAAAACCCAGCGGCTTGCCGTCGCTGTCGACGGTACGGACCCCGGTGAAGGGGTGAATCGTGATCCGCGTGGGCAGCAGTTCATCCAGCGGCCTGGGCACGTAGACTTTCTGTTGGCGGCCATCGATGGTGGGCGATTGGTCCGCATAAGCGCCTGTGGCTTGTCCACCTGCAGTTGGCGTCAGGGGGCGTTGTGGGGTGTTCCAACCCACACACGCCGTCACCGTGGCGATGACGGCGACGAATACAGTTGCGACAGTCACTGTCTGTGAGGTCTTGTCAGTCAACGACATCTCCCGGCCCGCACATTAGCCGACCTGTGCGACCACAATTTGCGGGCGAGCGCTGTGATTATAGTTTGGCGGGCCAGAAGCGGTCAATACACCCACCTGCTACGCCCTGTTGTACGCTATCAGGAGGGCGTAAGTTCGTAACGGCCGCCGGCAACTGTCTCGAAGCAGACGATGCCGTCCTCGACCGCCGCAGCCACTGCATTGCCGTCTGAATCGACGACCCGGAACCCTTCGCACCATGGGCTGGTCACTCGGCAGCGAGCGCCTTTCTCGCTGAAGATCGTCACGTCGGCCAAGGCGCCGTCGCGGAAGGCGGCGCTGACCAGGAACGCGCCCCTGGCTCGCAGCGTGGTGAAAGCGGCGGTGAGGTTCTTCGGCCAGGCGTCGAAGAGGCGAATGCAGCCATCCCAGCTTTGCAGCATTGTTTCCTGCAATGGCTGGAGGACACCTTCGGCCTCGCCGTAGTGGCCGACGAAACCCAGCCCATGCGTGCCCATCGCCCGCAGGGCTCCGTTTGGCGCCCGCCACTGGCTGATCCACTGGCTGATCACAGGGAAATCCCGCTCCGGCACGAAAGCGCGATTGCGGAGGCGGATCATCCACTGCCAAGGCAGCCCGGCGCAACTGGTAAATGGTTTCTTCAGCCATTTGGGCTTCTCCCCTGGGCGTGGTATGTCCTTGCCGACGTCGATGCCGATGAAAGCCGGTTCGTTGAGGTAGTAGCGGCGCTTCTCCTCATCGTCGAAGTCCAGTTTATCGAGGTCGTCCACGACGACGAGATTATCCAGGATATCCTGCCACTGATCGCGGAGCTGCCGGTCGGTTTTCAGCACGTCTGCGGCAGCTACGGCTGCCTGGAGGCACCAGCGCGCGTTGCGGATGACCTGGGCCTGATCGAAGTAGTCTTTGATGTCACCTGTGTAGAGGTACTCGCCCTGCGGAGAAGGGTAGGCATGGTACTTGCCGTCGTCCCACTGGCTGCCGTCTTTGCACTTGGCCAGGAAGTCGGTGTAGAAGAGGGCCGTGTCGCGAATGACCGGATAGCCGGTTTCGGCGAGCCAGTCGGCGTCCAGGGTGTGCAGGTACCGCCACCAGTAGAAGTTGGTAACCCAGCCGGTCATGTAGGCCATGCGGGCCAGCGGGCCGTTGCCGTACGGGTCATCGTCGATCGGGAACGGATAGCCGGTAACCTGGATGAATGTGCCGCGATTGCCGTTCCAGTATTTTTTGGCGAGCTTGCGTCCAAGTTCCACAAGGTGCGCCATACCGGGAAAGAATGAATCTCCCATGTCGATCTGATTGGCAGTGTAGTCGCCGTAGAAGGGCTGCTGGTAATTGTAGTTCATATGGTAGTCGCCGTGCCAGAACGAATAATCGCCGACGGTGCTGGGCAGGGCCAGGCCCGGGGCGATCACGTCGCCGCGATAGGCGCAGCGGCGGGTGTGGAGCGAGGCGTACCAGACATCTTCGAGGGTCTTATCCTCGATGGTCACGGCTGAGCGAGACCAGAACGCCTTGGCCGAAACGGCATTGTCGGCCCGCCACCGCGTAAGCGTTGCGGTGGGGTCGTCAGCGAGTTCTTTGCGGACGCGGGTCAGCTCGCCTTCCACGTCGCCGTCGTCGCTACTGGTGGGGACGGCCACGGCCAGCCAGCCGTTGCGAGATGTCTTGTCCGGCTGGAGGTGCAGACATGCGCCCGGCTCGCCAAAGCGGTCGAAATGTTTGATCTCGGTAGCGCCTGCGAATGGGGCCATGAGGTAACGAAAGCCCTGGGGAAACTGGATGTCGGGGTCGAAGGTCTGTTGAACGGCCAACTGGCCGTCTATGTTCTCCACAGTCGGCGGAGCCAGCGGGGTGGCCTTGCCGCCCTTGAGTGAGCCGAAGAAGTGGTGGTACCGGTGACGTTGATAATGCCTGGCGGCGTGCGCGCGGATCGTCGGGTCCGGCCAACGGAACAGCGTGAACCAGACCGGCGTCTGGCAGGCCAATGACGTGTCGTCATTCCAGTTCAGCACTTCCCAGTGAACTACCAGGACGTTGGGCCTGGGCGGGATGAAGCAACGGCAACGGATCTCGGCCCCGTTTTCCCACTTCATTTCGATTTCGAGTTCGGCCTTTTCGATGTGCACGCGCTGGGAGATCGTCCAGCCGCGGTGGTCGGTGGGGATGTTCAGTGACAGCTCGCCGACGGGCTTGGGACAGGGGTAGGGTCGACGGGCGTAACACGGGGTGCCGCTGCAGAGCTCGTTGATGCGTTTCCGCTCGGCGTCTGTCGTTTCGACGGTGATTTGGCCTGTCCCGCCGGCGTCGTATCCGCCTCCCTTCCAGCCCTGCTGGCGGATGCCTTTGGCGATCTCCTCGATGTGGGCCGGTTCGGGGCTGTCGGACATATCGAACCGGCGGTCCCACACGTCGTTCTTGCCGAACCGCCAGACCAGCTCTCCGGGCCGCTGGAACACGCTGACCGACAGGTCGCCATTGCCCAGCAAGAGGCCCTCCTCGGCCTCCAAAACGAGTTGATTGACTTCGATGGTATGCATCAGTGAACTCCTTGGGCGTCTGACGCCTGTTACCCGTCGCCGACGGGAGTGAGGTTATCGCCGGCAAGGAAGATCCCCCGGCTGTTTTCTTGCTGGATCAGCGGTCGGTCGTGGTCGTGGGGGCGGGCCGTTCGGATGACGACGTCACGGGCGCCATGCAGCCTTATCAGGGGCACGTCGCGACCGGCCTTGGTGGTAAGTTGCACGCCGTCCAGCGTGAGGCCCTCGGCGTTGGTCATGGTGATGGCCGGGCCGTGCGTGGCGCCGATATCGCAGTTACGTATACAAAGATTTTTCACGTTCCGACCGACCAGCCCCTCGCCGAGCATTTCGTCCAGGCCAAACGCCATCGCAGGTTTGCAGGGCTCATCGCGGGGGAGGGCGTCTATGATGACGTTATCCAGCGTGACGTTTTCAATGGGGCGTTCAGGCAGGCCGATGAGAACACCGGCGGCCGCCATATGTCCGCGCGCAGTGACGTTGGATATGTGGATATTCTTTATCTGGGGCGTTGAGTCGACGATTGGCCTGGCATTGGGGTCGGAGACGATCTCCTGCGTGCGCTCGGTGGCTCCGCAGGTATAGTACAGGTTCATAACGATCGGGCACATGACGTCCTGCATGATGATGTTGTCGAAGCGCAGATCCTGAAAGACGCTGTACCGCCCGCGGTTGCTCTTGAGGCGAATGCCGCGGCTTGTGCCGACGAAGACGCAGTTAGTGACCGTGACATTGCGCACGCCGCCGGCCCCGTCGGATCCCATAACGACGCCGCCATGCCCGCGCAGCATCGTGCAATTGCTTATCGTCACATTTTCGGTGGCCTTGCCTACGCGGGCGCCATCGTCGTTCATTCCGCTCTTGAGGGCCAGGCAGTCGTCGTTGACGTCGAAGCAGCAGTTGCTCACCCGTACGCCGTTGCAGCTGTCCAGGTCGAGCCCGTCACCGTTGGGGGCGCCAGGGGGGTTGCGGAACGTCAGATCGTGCACGGTCACATTCTGGCAGTACACCAGGTGCGTATTCCAGAAGGGCGAGTTCTGATTGGTGAATCCGTCCAGCCGGACATTGCGGCAGTTGTTCAGTTCCATCAGGGGCGGACGGAGGATCATCGCGCCCAGGCCGCGTCCGCCGCAGTCGGTGTTTTCATATCGCCCACGGTTGAGCTGGGCCAGTTGCTTCTCGCGGTCGCTGGAGGGCTTTTCGTCTTCCATCGCCACGCCGTTGAGCCGCGCGTAGAAATAGTCCCACAGTTTCCTGGGATTACCGTCGAAAGTGCCTTTCCCGGTGATGGCGACATTGGTCAGATCCTTGCCGAATACCAACGGCGAGTACATCCACAGTTCGGTTCCGGCCCAGCGACTCTCGACGAACGGGTAGTGCTCTTCGCTGTCGTAATTGTCGCTGAAGAGAACGGTCGCGCCGGCCTGCAGGTGGAGCGTCATGTTGCTGACAAGGTGAATCGACCCGGTAAGGAAGACGCCGGGCGGCACGACGACCTGTCCTCCGCCGGCCTTACCGCATACGGCGATGGCGGCGGCGATGGAACGCGTGTTGTCGGTACTGCCGTCGCCGACGGCGCCGAAGTCCGTGATGCAGTAATAGTCTGTCACCGTGGTCCTTTCCGTTTTCGCCGCCCGGCCACAGTCGGTACGACGATGAAACGCCGTCAGATCGCGCCGTATTTCTTTAGTTGCTTGACGCCCAGATGGCGGTTGTCCTGGCCCATGCGAGCGATCTGGACGATGCAGTTGGCTGTGCCTATCTGGTCGACGATGGTGTCCAGCAGTTGGAGCTCATCGCTGTCATATATCTGAAGGAGCTTGCCGCCAGCGTGTATCTGTCGATAGACTTTCGCCCAGTTGTCATCGGAGCACTTGCCGGCGCCTGGGACCCACTGAATGCCCTTAAGGGCGTCTATCTGCAGCATGGATTCCAGGTGCGGCAACTGGCCCACGCCGTCGAGGTGGTAGAACGCGTTGCCCAGCCGCTGACAGCAAGCGGTGAGCTCCGGCTTGACGAATTCGTCGAACATCTCGGGGCCGATCATATAACAGAAGTCGCTCTGCAGCATGTATGAGGACTGCTGGGAGTAAATCTGAGCCCAGGAGGTGTGACCAGGGTTGGCCGGCTGGAGGGCCCCGTTGATGTCTTCGAACGCCTGCCACCAGGCCTCGTGGATTTCCCAGGTGGTTCGCCTGACTTGTTCGGGATGATCGTAAAGATCCAGCAGCAGCTCGTCGGCGGGCCTAAAGGTAGACAGTACATCCAGCGTGCCGCCAAGGTCCGTCATGCCGACCAGCACGAGTCCTTGCCAACGGTCCATGGCGGCGCGACATATATCCTTGATGCGTCGCGCCCAGACGTTATCCGGATCGTACTTGAATTGCAGGTCCGCCAGCTGGCGCTTGTCGGGGGGGTAAAACCAAACGGTCCAGTCGCGCGGCTCGGGCAGGCCGCCCATGTAGGCTGCCAGCACGCCGGGGCCGAAATTAGGCCAGACGGACGGGAACGAATCGCCCAGGAACTCCAGTTGCGACAAACCCCAGTCCCAGCAGTCCACGATGTCGTCAGCAGGGACGGTGAGGTCGTAGATTGCCTGCGTCGATATGCTAGTCAGCTTCGGCTCGTCTCGGCCGGGGTCGGCGCCTGACACTGTCGTGTGCAGGAGCGGCCGTTCAAGTTCACGGGTCCACCAAAGGTGGGCGTCGGCTCGAATCTTTTCCCAGCGATCAAGAGAGAAGTCTATACCCATGAGCGTAACCTATACATGCTTGGCGCCGGCAGGTCAAAGAGCGCAGGCGCAGGCGGCAAGAAGTAGAATAAACAATTGGCCTCACCTCCGGCCTAGCCAAGTGGACATAGAGTCGGCCCACATTACGCCGTGTGCCTGGAGGCCTTTGGGGCTGAAGTGGACGCCCTGGCCGTTGCAGTCGCGGTTGTCGCCGGTGAGCATATCCGTGTCCGGGCCTGGGAGGGCGATGCGGTGCTGCCAGACCATATCGAAAGCTTGGCGAAGGTGCTCAAAGGCCGGCTCGGTCGGACTGCGGTAGCTTACCTTGGCGACCGACCACGGCAGCTCCCAGCCGGCGTCGCGTTTGGACGATTCTATGAGGTTGGCGAGCTGGGCGAAGTATTCGGCCGAGGTCATCTCCGCGTCCGATTCCCCCTGGTGCCACAGCACAGCCCGGCATCCGGCCGGGCCAAGCTGATGGATTCGCGTCAGAAGCCAGTTGTACATATCGCAGCCCGGTTGCCATTGGGTTATGCTCGAGCCGCCATGGCCGGTGACGGCTACACCGATTGGTACGCCGAAGCGAGCAAACATTTCATCGCCGAAGGCGAGCCATGGACTGCCGCCCTTGAAGATCTCTCCGATGGGTTCGCCGGCTTGGATCAGATCGTGCGCCCCCCACATCGGGTCTACCGCCTGCCGCCAGGCTTTGCCGTTGAAAGATGAAACCATGCCGGACGCCTGTTTGGTCGGGAATTGGCCGCAACTGGTAGAGTTCGATTGGCCAGCCGTGACAAACACCTCGCCCACACCGAATGGCTTGATCATCACCGTCGCAGTTGTCCTGTCGCCAACGCGCGCGCGGAGGCTAAGCGTGTACCATCCGCCAGCCGGCAGGGGCAACGATCGCGTGAAGGCTCCAGTCGCCTTGTCCAACCGAATAACGCGCCAACGCCGGTCCATTGCGCCGGTGAACGGCCTGCCAGACACCTTCACCTCGATGCGGTCTGCCGACCCGGTGACTCTACCGCTGACCACAACAAGCCCTCGCCGTTTGGTGACCCGCTGAAACACCTGCCATACGCCAGGAGAGAGGACCAAGAGGTTGGCCTTGTCAGTCCGGGTCTTTCTTGGGGCTTTGCATTCGTTCGTCACACTATAGCTCCATGCTTCTCCGTTGCTGAGATAGGCTGACATCATCTCCACGCGGACAGAGAATTGCAACCTCCGACAAGGGGTTGGCGAAAGGAAATGCCGCCGGCAGACGGACGAGGGGACGGGGAACATTGAGCGGCGGGGGCATGTGGTCTTTGCAGCACGCATCCAGCCCGAACGTCCGCGTCGGGGCGGGTCGTCCGAGCCTACCAGTAGATGATTCTCTTGAACCGGCGCAGATCTGCAAGCGGCAAGGCTGTGAGGTCCGGAATCAGGTAGCGATTGTCATCCAGATCTATCAGCACCTTGCCTTTCTGGCCATAATCGACAGCCCGATCGGTCTGCCATTTCATCAGAAACTCGACATGTCCTTTGTTGGTTTGCGCATCGACCGCCACGAAGCCGTGCTGCCATCGGAGGTGATTGATCTTGATGATGGTGTGAATGAAGTATCGCCGCGCCAGTGCCTGGCGCACAAGGTCGGCCTGCTCCTTGGGGAATTCTGACAGGTCTCGGATGACGCCGATCTCTATATCCTCGTCTTTGCCTCTGCTTTGGATCAGCGAGATATATTCTTCGCTATGATGCACCGGAAAATCATACGCGGCGTATACACCGCCATAGATTCTCTCGTTCAATACAGTCACGTGCAGGGCATTGTGGTTACCCAGGTGAATCTGACACATGTCAGGCGTCATGAAACGCAGCTTCGTCGGGCTGACGGCCGTGGTCGGCTCATCAGCGGGCATTGACTGTCTATAGCTGTTCCGTGGATTCATCTTAGAAAATCATTTACTCTCACCAAGCTGCAATTAGCCGCTCTTGGATTCGGTTTCTATTCTAGACAACTGTGTCTGTATCCTCACCAATTTCGCATAGAGTCCGTCGAGGGCCAACAGTTCTTCGTGCGTACCCACCTCAAGTACTCGCCCGCCGTCGATAACAAGAATGCGGTCGGATTTTTTCAGTGTGCTGAGCCTGTGGGCAATGGTGACCGTGGTGCGGCCGGCGGTGACGCGCGACAAGGCTTCCTGAATCAGTTGCTCGCTTTCGGTATCGACGCTGGAAGTGGCTTCGTCGAAAACAAGAATCTCCGGATCGTACAACAGCGCCCGGGCAATAGAGATGCGCTGCCTTTCGCCGCCGGAGAGACCCGCCCCTCTCTCTCCAATGTATGTATCGTAACCAAGCGGCTGCCGGACGATGAAACCGTGGGCGTTGGCAGCCTTAGCGGCCCTCAATGCCTGCTCGAAAGTCGCATCACTATGCCCGTAAGTGATGTTGTCGTAGATCGTGCCGCGAAACAGGAACGGCTCCTGCAGGACAATTCCAACCGTACGACGAAGGTCGTCGATCTTAAGATCGCGGATATCCGTGCCGTTAAGCAGGATTCGTCCTTCGTCCACGTCGTAGAAACGGGCCAGAAGATTGATCAGGGTCGTCTTGCCGGAGCCGCTCTTGCCGACAATTCCTATATGTTCGCCATGATTTATTTCGAAGTCGATGCTTCGGATCACCGGATCATGTCGGCTATAGCCGAAAGTGACGTTGTTGAATCGGACCGACTTCACCGGGGCCCGCATAGCCAGGGCGTCGGGCCGCTCGACAATCTCCGCCGGCGTGTTCAGTATCTCGAATGTTCTCTGCATGGCCGTAAGGAACTGCGTCAACCAACTGGTCAACTGGGTCAGCACCCCCAGAGGCGCGTAGAACATCCACAAGTAGCCCAGGAACGCCATCAGAGCCCCCAGGGTCATCCCTTCAGCCACGCCATACTGCTGCAACACCATCCGCCCGCCGAAGAACCATACCAGAATACCGCCCAGTTGGAAGATCAACCCGATAGCTGGGTTGAACTTGGATACGGTGTATTCAACACCGCGAAAACTGTCTCGCACATATGCGCTGGTCCGGCCGAAACGTTCTCGCTCACGAGGTTCCTGGCCGAACGCCTTGACCACGCGGATGCCAGAGAGAATTGTGTTAAGAACGCCGCTCAGTTTGCTGTTGGCATCGTAGACCCTGTAATACCGCGGGTAAATCCTGCGCCAGAAAAAGATAGCCGCCACCATCACCAGCGGTGCCGGCAAGAGCGTAATCAGCGCCAGTTGCCAGTTCAGGCTGAACAGCACGGCGCCCACAGCAACCACAGTGATCAACTGAGCCAGAAAGCCGTTTGTAAGCTGGTGGACAAACATCTTCATTTGCTCGGTGTCAACCGTCACCCGGCTCATGAGATGGCCCACGTTGTAGCGATCGTAGTAACCCACGCCAAGGCGTGTCAGGTGGCTGAAGACTCGTGATCGCATTTCGTAGGTCAATTGCGTGCCGACATAACTGCTCAGGCGTCCGGATAACATCCCCACAAGGGCGATGACCGCCTGAACTCCAAACAGCGCCGCCACCAATGAAACCAACCAACGCATCGCATCTGTATAAGCCATGGCTGGGTTACCAGCCTGTGATGGCGCCAAGACGCGGTCGATCAGAATGCGAACCAACTGCTGAGGGATAAGACTCAGACCGATGCTTATCAGCACCAGCGCCATCATCATTGCGGCCCGTCCGGCGTGGGGGCGCATCATCTTCAGCACGCGGCTGAAGACGGCCCCTTGCTTGATACAGCGCCGGCACAGATCACCCTTGAACTCCAGGGTCATGCCGCACTTTGGGCACTTGCGCGGGTTTTCGTCATCTTCCGGGCCGACGCTTGGCGTGCTGCCGGTCAGCCAGTCCTTCAGCTTTCCGGCAACCTTGTGAAAAACATCCGCACGGCGATTCGAATACGCCGCCACTTCCACGAATATGCCCTCGACCAACACTTCCAGGAAGCCACCGCCGACCCCATGACGGTTGCGAATCTGCGTGATGTCCTGGCGGCGAATAGCCAGTCGCACCACCGAGTCGCCCGCAGCCGGCGGACCTATGGTCACCAGCCGGTTGGGTTCGACAACGACGAAGACAGCTTCGTAATTGCCAGCCAAATTCAAGTCCGTCGCTGCGGTCATCCAGGCATGGTCTAGGTCTATTCCTTGGGCGACAGCCCTGACCACCAGGTCGTCTGGGATGGGGCAATTCAGTGTTCGGGAACGGTTTGTCGAGGTCGTCACCGTCTTGCGTCTCCTGATTACGACAAAACTGAAGCGTCACTCCAAAGCCGGGGTTCCTCGCAGTTGCTCAACCGTTGCCGAGTAGATCTATGGCCTGGCACCCGTATACTGGGGGAGCAGCTCACGTTTCAAGAAAACGTAATAGATTCGCCCGTCTTGAATCAGCTGTCCGGCCAGTTGACCGGCTTTGGGGCCGATGCCCATGTATATGTCGCAGCGACCCGCGGCACGGATCGCGCCCCCGGTGTCCTGGTCCAGCACGAACTGCCGCCAGGGGCCTGACTGCCCACCGGCATGGGGAAGATCGACCATCGCCAGGCAGGCGCGGGGGAACACTGACTTATCGGTGGCTATTGTCCGCAGGGATGTCACCGGCTCGTTAAGACTACCGCGGGGCTCGCCAGTTGTTTCCACGAGAAATACGTACCGCGGATTGACCCAGGTGTATTGCTGCACCTGCTCGGGATGAGCCTTGAAATAGGCCATCATGGACGGCAGGCCGTCGGTCTTGCCAATAACGCCATCGCGTATCATAAGGTCGCGGACGCTGACGTATTCTTGGCCGTTGGTGCCTGCAAAGCCCACGTGTGTGGTGGTGCCGTCTGTGAGCTTGAGTATGCCCGATCCCTGTATCTGGATGACATAGGTCTCGAACCGGTCAGCTAGGTAGAACAATTCTTTGCCGGCCAACATGTTATTCTTCTCGATGGTGCGTCGATCGATACCAACCAAGCCCACGGTGCCCTTGTCGGTGAGCCGGGCGTCTTCCGGCAGGCCATAAATAGGGTAGCGATAGGTCCGGTCGGGCGTCCGTGAAGCGGTAAGAATTGGCGTATAATAGGCCGTGAATCGCACCGTCCCCCGGTCGTCGTAGCCGATGGATGTATATACATCGAACTTCTCGCGGACCAGCCTGTTGAGATCCGCCGGTGAAGCATTTGTGTCCAGCAGCTCTCGGAAGGCAATAAGGCTCGCCACGGCCTGGTCGTGAGTGATGTCGGCATAGGGGAAGAATTGTTGGCTGGAAGGCTTCGACAGGTAGCTCAGGCTCCGGCTGATGGCTTTCCGAAGGTCATCCTGCCTCTGGAAGGCTAGCGAGAAATCGGGGATTTCTGCGGGGTCTGTTATCTTGCGGAGTGCAAACTCACCGGGAGGCAACGGACGGTTCACGTCTGGATAGACAGCCACCATCGGATGTTTGACACAGCCGTTGCAAATCGCCACCAGAGCCAGACAACAAACCGCCAACCGGGACAAAAGATCCCTAAAGCAGCATGAAGCGGATTTCATCCTTGAATCCTTATGATAGTTTTTCTTGGGATATCTCAAGGCAGATGAGCAATACGATCCACTCACCGCCGATACATAGCGCGGCAAATTATCACACACCGCGCCAATGTTCGCAAGTGTAGTGAAAAACTCTCCGGGATTCTTCAATATTGAAGACTCTATCCAGGGGCGTCGTGGGCAGCTACTGGGACGACGAGGGGCCCCGTCGGCTTGAACTTCACGCAGTTGATCATCCGTTGCATGAGGTCACCCCAATTGCCACAATGGCCACGGCTGAGTGTGATCCAGGCTCGCCGGGGTCTGTCGAGAACGTAGCCGGTCCTTCATGGGAGAAAGCTGTCGCCTTCGGCCATCGTGTTGGAGCACTTGAACTGCTGGATAATGTGGCCGATTACGGCCGCTGTGGTTATAAATCTCTTGGGGTCCGAACCAGTCAGTCGAAGCTGCATATGCCATTCGACGACTATTGCCCGCTGTGTGGCGCGACCAAACGCGGGCATTCGTTGCCAATTGTCTTGAGCTCTCCGGCTACCACAGTTCGGCAAATCGCCAGCGCCGCCGCCGCGAAGGGGGTGGCTACCAGCGGATCGTCTTCCTTGGCGTCAGTGTAGATATTCGTCCAGGCGCCGTCCGGCTTCTGTCGACGAATCAACTCATCCGCCAGGGCCTCCGCCCAGCGGACGTTCCCCTCAGCGGTTTCGATTTGATCGGCACGTAAGGCGAGGAACGCATGTGAGACCGCCCACGCCCAGTAGTAGTACGTGGCGTTGCGGATCACTTCGCGGTCCGGGTTGAATCGGCCGGGATTCTCGGTCGCAGAGAAGTTCCACTCGAGCCACTTCTTGGCCGCCACCACGCGAGGATGATCTGTCGGCATCCCACAGCGCACGAGGATTCGCAAACCGTCTGCTGTCATTGTTCCATATGAATGAAACCGCTGCCTGTCAAACCGATCGACGCCGGCCGGGCCGGCCTTGTTCTGCACGGCGTCTCCTGGAATGAAGAAGAAGCCTCCGTCGTCATAGGCTGCATCAGTCTCGTCCGACTCGACGGGGAAATTCTGACATCGCTCCGCGAAGAGCAAAGCCTGTGCAAATGCCGGGTCGTCGGCTGGGATCTTGGCCGACCGCAATGCCGCCACGCCGTAGACTGTCGCTGACAGATTAGATTCAAAAAACTGTGGTCTTGTTTGCCCGGGGGTCGGCTTGTGCGGAACGGCCAGCGAGAACCCCCAGCCGCCGTACTGGGGATCTTCCGCTTGCCAGCCGAGCTTTTCGTTCAGTTGCCTTTCTCGCAGCAACGCCAACCACGCCTGCTGTGTCTGCAGATTTTTCGGACTACGACTGGCCAGAACAACAGCCCGGCTGGCTGAGGCGGCGCTGTAGACGGGGAAAAGCATCTCAGGCGGGCCGACGTTGAGCTTGCCGTCATCGTCTACGAAGCTCGCCAGGTAGTCCACTCCGCTGCGGTAGGCCGGCAAGGCGTCATCTCGAATTTGCGGCAGAAAGAACAAGGCATTCATCACATGCGGCGTCAACGCCAGGCCGGCTTTGAAACAGCCGTAGGTTTCCGACTGCCAAGCGCCGTTGTCCGATTGCTTGCTGATCAGGTAGCTGCCGGCCCGAGCGAGAGAGGCGTCGATTTGCGCCAGCTTCTCTGACGGCTGGGCGGCGCACCCGGCGATCATCATCGTCGCCAGCCACGCCGCCAGCCTGCTGCGTAGAACGCTTATCCCGACCTTGCTCACTACCTGCTCCCAATCGCCGCCAACGGCACCGGTGCGCGGTCGGTCATCAACACAAGCAGCGCCGCCGATGTGCAGAACGTCCGTCCGGTAATGCAATGGTGGCCCGTCCAGCTGCCGTCGCTGTTCTGGATGCGGTTTAGATTCGACGTGATCGAGGCGTCCCATTTGAGCCATTCATCACCGCCATTGACGACCAGCCCTTCACCGATGCTCATGTAGCTGAGGAACTCTTCGCCGCCGTTGGAGCCGAACCCGGCGATGAACCGCTCGTCATTAAGACGACTGGTGATGGCTTCAGCGGCTAAACCCAGCGTCTGCCCGGACTGCTCTATTTCTTCAAGCTCGGCGTTGATCCTGTCACGGTCGTCGGATGAGACAGGCTCGAGTAGCTTCGCCTCCAACTCTCGTTTGCGAACGGCATCGGTATTCCCCGAGTCCGCCTGTGCACTATAGCTGGAGGCTGAAGCGTAAAGATCGACGCCAGCTGATCCGCTGCCGTCGAAGCTGCCCGTTTCCGCATCGAAATTACTACGGGCGTGCTCGCCGGCTTTGGTACGGACAGCCTGGTCCACTGGTATGCCGGCCTGGGCCGCCCGATTGAGTCCTTTGACCGCCATCGACTGCGACAGCGTGGGCGCCCACCCTTCATTATTCCACGTTCCATTCTCGCGCTGGTTGGTCTCTATCTTGGCCACGATGTGATGCAGACAGGCACTCACGCGCTGTGAGGACGCTTCGTCGGGCATGCGGTCCTTTGCTTCCGCCAGCAGCATGGAGGCCAGGAACGTGTCGATATAGGGCCCAAGCTTGGATTGTACCCGCGTGCCGCGTGTCTCGGTGATGTAGAGCGTGTCATTGTCGGCCTGTTCGACCTCCGAGCAGACGAAGTTGACAGCCGCGAGTATCGACTTGGCGTAATCGCCTTCAGAGGGCGTGCTTCCCGAGCGGATCAGCGCCAACGCGGCCACGCACGTATCGGCGACGCTGGGCTTGTCCTTCATTCCCTCGCCTCCGCCCATGTGCTGTGATTCTTCCCCTTGGCCCCAGGCGCCGCTGGGCAGTTGATGCGCCACCAGCCAGGCCAGGCCCCGTAGGGTGTCTTGACTGAGCGGTTTGGGCTCAACAGCGGGCGCCCACTTAGCAGCGTCCGTATTGGCGACCGCTCCGCTGCCGGTACTGTTGCCTTGTGATAATGGTGTTGAAGACGTCTTGGCGGTCTCCCTGCTGTCCTGGCAGGCGACCATGAGACTGCATAGGACGATGATGACGCTGAAAACGGCTTGTTTCCTGTTCATGATACAATCCCTTTCCTTAATCCCGGCCCCATCTTTCCGCTGAGGCAGCTTTGTCTTAAGCCGGACAGTATACTTGAAGCTCTTCAGTTAGACGACGCACCAGCAGTGAATGTTCCGGAAAAGGACTTTTTTTCGGCTTGGCGTTCCTTTCATCCACTGACGGATCGGCCGGGCGCCTAATGAAGACTCTGCTGGACGTTCCTACAAGGACGTACGAAAGAGCTTTTTAATAGAGACAGGGCGGCCAAGCCCTGATAGTTGGCGGAATAGACACCGCAGTATGTACACATGGTAATCCGGACCAGATTGGTGACATGGTTCGCAACCGTATGGCATTGGCTAAGAGAATCCCTGGGTTCTTATTCTGTATTACCGGCCGGGCGCCCCAGGACTTGCCCTACAAACCCCGGATGTTTACTGGGACGCGTACAAAGAGTATGGTTCTTTGCACACGCGTACCGCCCTGAACCGGGAAATTGCGAACAGACGCATGGACAGAGACAAGCAATGGCCGAGCTAGGGCCATTGATTCATAGCCTTCGTATGCTCGCTGCAGGCTTGGAGCGCAACTGAGCATGGAATACTTTCACGAGGAAATCACATTTCGAGACGCCTGTCACGGCATGCGCCCCGGCTTTCGGCTGTCAAACTGGCCCGACGGAACGTGGGAGGTTTCAGACGGCCTGGTCTGGCAGCGCCGAGACAGACTCGCCGAGCGTCGCCAGCGACAGGAGTACATACGAGAACACTATGGCGGAGATCGCTCTTGGATCAAGATCCCTAGGGTTCCCTGGCCGGCCCTTGTGGTTGGCGGAGTGGACTGGGTCGATTACACAGTGCAAGCCATCACCCGTGTCCTTGCCGGCGGGCGGGCCGGCGTGGCTGTGCGCTGGCAGGATGGGCGACACTGCTATTACTTGCTCCTGGAAGATCTTCGGGACGTGGCATTCTATCGGCGGCAGCAGGATGATCTGGTGGAGCTGGCCCGGAAACCATTTCCGCATTCGCCCGAGGCCTTCTACAAGCTGACCGTAGCGGTTCGCGGCGATACGTTCACGTGCACTGTCGCAGAAGGGCCAACGCTTGAAGCAACCGACAGCCACTTCCCTACAGGCGGCGTCGCCCTCGTGGCTGAATGCCCCGCCGCCTACAGGAGCCTGGAGATCAGCGGCGTCCGCCGGCCCGCAATAATACGACAAGTGCCCGCGCATTGTGTGCCACGAAAGCAACTCACCATTCCCATCGCCCCGCAGGATCCAGACACCACATTACGGCCCGCGCTGCGTCAACTGCGCGGAGAGCCGCTAATCGTCCTGAGGCCAAATCACGGTCGGGAGCTTGCCTTCGTTGGACATGGCGGTCGAAAGCTATGCAGACTCGGGCCATGGGACGAAACTCCGAGCAGTGCCGGTGACCTGCCCTTTCAAGTATTTGACCTGGACGGAGACGGCCGGGATGAAGTCGTGCTGATCGCTAATGGCTGCATACGGGTTTACAGTACTACCACGGCCGAGCAACTGGCCGATTGTCCCCTGCCGGACCCAAACCCTTACGGCGAATGTGCGATGGATACCCAGTGGGCCGCGGTGAATGACGCCCTGTGTCCGGTGCGACTCAACGAGTCCGGTGAGATGGGGTTCTACATCAAAGACCGATACTGGAACATTCATCTCTACGACTCATCGCTTCGGCACTTGTGGCACAGGGCTTTGAACACAGGCCATTTTCCATTACCGGTTGATGTCGACGGCGACGGCCGTGAGGAGATTCTCTGCGGGCACACATTGCTGAATGTCGAGGGCAGCGTCATCTGGAAAGCCGACCTGGCGGACCATGCCGACGCTATCGCCTTCTTGCCGCTCACTGACGGGGCCCCCCCGCGGTTCCATGTCATGGCCGGCGAAGAGGGCGTCGTCAGTCTGGACCCGGCCTCCGGTGAGATTCTCTCACAGTATCGGTTAGGCCACGCCCAGACCTGCCTGATAGGTCGATTCCTCCAGGGTCGATCACGGCAGCTCCTGGTTGATACGCTCTGGGGTGAGCCGAACATTCACTATCTGCTCGATGACCAGCTCCGGGAAATCGCACGGTGGGAGCTTGATTTCGGCGATTCCGGCCCCCCGCCCCAGGTCCTGCCGTGGGGCCACCGGGACCTGGTCGTCATGGGCACAGGGATTCTCGATCCGCTGACGGGCGAGCGCTTCGGCGGCACCGAGCCGTGGAGCGGGCGGCGGAATCTGCTGGAGCAGTTCGTCGTGGATTGGCCCGGCGCGGGCCCCAGCCGATTGGTGCAGCTGCTTGATGACCAGATTGTCGTCTGGGGTCCACAAGATGGCCGGGTTCGTCGCCCCTCGCCGTTGGCGAGGTTCTTCTCCGGCTACCTGCCGCGCTGAGCCTGCTGGCGCTGGGCGGTGTGGGGTTGCTCAAAAGACGTAAGGTGCGAGCGTGGCCCTTATTTAGTTCTTTTCAGCCTTCAACCGGGCGGCACACCTCTCTTTGTGAGGGGCAGAGAATTAGCGTTTGTGGCTATCCTTCCGGACCCCAAGTGTGGTAGAGTGTCTGTATCGGGTACATGTTTTTAAGAGAGCAGGCAATCCGTCCAAAAGGAGATTAAAGATGAGAAAGATAGTCTATTCAGTATGTGGTCTGGTGCTACTGGCTGTGACCAGCAGCGTCGTAGCTCAGCCGAATACCGGTGAAATTACGTTGGTCAGTTCACGTCAGCTTGGCACGGGCGAGGACTTTGAGGGCAACTGGGAATACGTCTATGACGTAAACATCACCGGGATGAGCTATCTCAGCGAGCATGGCCTGAGCGGCTTTGATACGTCTGCGACTCTCAATCAATGGGAATATGATCCCTACCAGTACGACGTCCTGCCTCATGGCACGCTGGTCCAATACTGGTCGTGGTGGCCGGCCCACAATTACGGCGATATCCTTTGCTTCGGATCGTACTCGACGGACCTGACCACATGGACTCTCCACGGCGGGGCCTGGTCGACAGATAATCCGTGGCATGCCCCAATGGACTATACCGGCGGGGTAGGTGTCCTCAAGGCGCCGGCTTGGTATACCGGTCTGATCGACGCGGACAATGACAGCCTGGCCTACACGGCTCGCCGACTGACCGGCACGGCGATAACGGGGCTGGTGATGACGTTCCGAATCGTTCACCCCAATGCGCCCGGCGTTATTGACTGGTGGGTCTCCAATAAGGAGACGTCGGCGTCTGATAGTTTCATCTTCACCGATTGGGGTACGGTTGTGGGCCCCGGTTCCGGTGTCAGCTTTGGCCCCGGCGACTTCGACGAAGACGGCGATGTGGATGTCGATGACATCGACGCGCTGTGTGCGAACATGACCGGCGACGGCGTCCTGCTGCCGGGCGGGAGCGAGCAGTACGACCTGGACGGCGACGGCGACGCAGACAGCGCCGACATGGATATCCTCATCCACGACCTGGTCGAAACGACAGTCGGAGTCGGCACGGAGTACGGCGACTTCAATCTCGACGGTACGATTGATACGGTCGACCTGACGATCCTCGGCACGTATTTCGGCATCGGCACGAGCTGGAACCAGGGCAACGCCAACTGCGATACGACAGTCGACACCGTGGACCTGACGATTCTGGGCACGTACTTCGGCTTCGTCGCCTCAAGCCCCATTCCCGAGCCGGCTACGCTGAGCCTGCTGGCCATGGGCGCCTGCCTGCCCCTGCTGCGCAAGCGCAGGTAGGCAGGGACTGGCGGTGCTGCGGCGGCGAAAGTGACGTTCTGAGTCTGCACAGAAATGATTATTGGGCGAGCCCTGGGATTCTCTCCCGGGGCTCGTTTCTTTTCCTGTCAGGTGCCCATGAGTGCAGTCAGAGTGATAATTAGTGTCTGCTGATCTTCAGAAAGTGGGGAAAAATGGCGATTCGGCACTGAAAGGTCAATCTTGGCTACGGACCAATCTGCTCGATCCTATGAATAACAGGTGAAATCTCCCGAGTTGCGTAGCGAAAGGAAACGACCAAGCCGTAAATGAAGATACCTACCGCAAGCGCAAGCAGGACAGCAGTAACCCAGTGATGGGGCCTCAACCGCTTGATTGCAGGAGCGAAGACGATTAGGCCAAAAAGAGCAGCAATGAGTACAACAGCGTCAAAGCTGGCCCGCTGCCAGTAGCTTCCACCCAAGTGGAGCCACATTCCGAACTCATCGAACGTCAAGGCCAGGCCTATACCATATATGATCGCAGCCTCGTCAAGCTCTCGGCCGAGCGGCCGCTTAAACAGCAACCAAAATCCCGTCAAGGACAACAGCGCGATGCCGAAATTCAGATGATGCAGGTGAGTGCCTCCTACGTAAACGTACAAATCCGGTATCATACGAGCCATAATCAGAAACACGAGCGTCCGAGCCGCAATGAAAGTGAACACAAAAGCCACCAAGACACGTCTTGCCAGATGTCTCAGTTGGTCGCCTTTCTCCCCGTGGTAATACTTAATGGCATCTTCGCTCATCCTGAAAGCCTCATTGCGAACTGTCGATCCCGGACGGCTTTGCCTCCGGGCCCGGAGCCTGGATTATCCGGATGTGCTTACGCTTAAGACCGCCAATGGCCTTTCCGGCGATATTATCACGATCTGAGAGATCATCAAGCCGGCTGCCCGAAAAAGATAATATATGCTATATATCCCAGATTCAGCGACTGGCAGATCGGCTGGCGGTCGTCGCTGAAGGTCGACGTCTTCAGCTCGCCCCAAGACGAGCCACAGACGACCGTCAAGCACGCGAGGATCATTACAGTTAGCAGGATTGCGGTAGTCTTAGCCATCGGTTGATGTCCCTTCCGATCTTCCGGGCCAACCTGAGATTCTCAGGATGCTGTTGCACGGTCGATAACCCAAGCCCTCAGCCTTCCCGCGTCTCTCGTTGTCCCTATCGCCTATACTCTACTTTTGACGGCAGCTGGACGCCAGAAGGCAATGCCGGGACGTCCCTCTTACATATGGGCCACCCGGCTCGCAGCACGATTGCAACAAAAGCGGCAGTTTCCAGCGCCATTGCAGCGCGTCGCGGCGTTAGTTAGCGCCAGTTGGCAATGGTTGGCGACGGTTGGCAACCGCCGAACGTGAGGGGTCGAGGGCCGGTAAGTAAGAGTGGGACAACGCTTTCACGCGTCGCCAGATACGCGCAAAACAAAGGCCCGCAAGCGTTCACCTGCGGGCCGTTCTCCCAAGCGGGCGATGAGGCTCGAACTCACGACATTCACGTTGGCAACGTGACGCTCTACCACTGAGCTACGCCCGCGTGTCGTTTCTTCAAGAAGTATGAATTATATCCCAGGCCTGTCAGCCGTCAAGGCCATTTCGGCTGTTCAACACCCCGTCGAAACCGTCCCAACGCGCTGTTTGATCATGTCCATCGTGTGGCTTGAATCGCACGCGGCGACAGGTAGCCTGACTGTCGCGAGGCAGGGGCTCCGCGTGTCATGCCGACTTAGGCTTGCCACAGGTCACGTCCTGACATACGCTTGCGGGCATGCTTCTCGCCGACATATTGCAGAATGGCCCGTTTGGCGTCCCAACGCCAGATAGCATGCCCATGCCAGCTCTATGGCTTATCGCCGCCGCAGCGATGGCCCTGCTGTTGCTCGGCGCCGACCGCACCGTCGCCGCAGCCGTGAAATTGGCCAAGGCGGTGCACGTGCCAACCGTCGTCATCGGCGCCACCGTCGTCTCACTCGGCACGACAACGCCGGAGGCGTGCGTTTCGGTTATGGCTGCTTTCAGGGGCGACCCAGGCCTCGCCCTCGGTAACGCCGTAGGTTCCATCATCTGTGATACAGCCATGATATTCGGCCTATGCTGCTGCCTGGCACGAGTGCCGTTGGATCGATTCATGCTGAACCGCCACGGTTGGCTCCAATTTGGCGCGGGGGCACTTCTGGTGGCAATCGTGGCGGCAGGCGC